>Ga0228535_1000528_pt1 | contig 102232 bp, 88 predicted proteins | sample SJ1metagenome_FD_168457 | JGI IMG/M metagenome (GOLD analysis project Ga0228535, IMG submission 168457) | Enriched culture of PCE-dechlorinating microbial communities from Ithaca, New York, USA - SJ1 | ecosystem: Engineered > Modeled > Simulated communities (microbial... > Unclassified | place... | reverse complement strand
CTCCACGGCGAAATCCCGCCGGACTGCAACGGCGACTGCTGGTATGAGTTCGCGGCCCTGCTCCACTACCGGACCGTCAGTTACGGTGCTCCGGAATCCTTCAGGAGCAACATCGCCGGGGTACTGCCGCCGCTGGAGCAGTCCGCGGGGACCGGAGGGAACCGCATCTTCTACCTGGCCACCCCTCCCGGGGTGTACGAAGACATCATCTCCTCGCTCCGACTGGCGGGACTTGCCGGCGGCAGTGATTCCAGCGTGAAGATAGTCGTGGAAAAACCTTTCGGGAGCGATCTGGAGTCTGCCCGACGACTCAACGCAATCATCCTTGAGGTCTTCCGCGAAAACCAGGTCTATCGCATCGACCACTACCTGGCCAAGGAGACCGTGCAGAACATCCTGATGTTCCGCTTCGCCAACTCGCTGTTCGAGCCCCTCTGGAACAGGCGCTACATCGACCACGTGCAGATCACCGCGGCCGAGTCCATCGGCATCGAACGCCGGGCCGGATATTTCGAGCAGGCCGGTGTGCTGCGGGACATGTTCCAGAACCACATGTTCCAGCTGCTGGCGCTGACCGCCATGGAGCCCCCTTCCCTGTTCACCGCCAACAGGGTCAGGGACGAGAAGGCCAAGGTGCTCCAGTCCGTGCGCCCGGTTCCGCTCGACCGGCTCGATGAGCACGTGGTGACCGGCCAGTACGGCAGGGGTACCGTCAACGGCATGGAGGTGAAGGGGTACCGTGAGGAGGAGGGAACCGCCCCTGGTTCGTCGACTCCCACCTATGCCGCCTTGAAACTCTGGATCGACAACTGGCGCTGGAACGGGGTGCCGTTCTACCTCCGCTCCGGCAAGAGGCTGAAGAGTCGCAGGACCGAAATAGCCATCACCTTCCGGCCGGTGCCGCACATGATGTTCTCCCGGGACATGAGCGGGCGCATCGAGCCGAATGCCCTGATTCTGCGGGTCCAGCCCGGCGAGGGGATCACCATGGAGATCCAGGCCAAGAACCCGGGCTCGCGCATGTGCCTCATGCCGGTGAACCTGGACTTCACCTACCCGAGAGACGTGGCCCTGAGCGACTACGAGCGGGTGCTGCTCGACTGCATGGAGGGGGACCAGATGCTGTTCGTCAGAGAGGACGGGGTGGATCTGAGCTGGGCGCTCCTCACCCCGGTCATCGAGGCCCTGGAAAAATTCCCGTCCGCCCGCGCCCTTCCCGACTACGAGGCTGGCTCGGAAGGGCCGGCCGCTGCCGCGGCGCTGCCGGCAAGGGACGGCCGGCGCTGGAGACCCCTGTGACCGGTCGGAAGGCGGTCGAGGTACTGGGATCACCCGAGCTGGCGGCGGCCAGGGGGACGGAGCTGTTCCTCGCCTCGGCAGTGGACGCCATTGCACGGGCCGGGCGCTTCACCGTGGCCTTTTCCGGCGGCTCGACCCCCGTCCCCCTGTTCCGGCGGATTGCGGAACAGGCCGCCGGCTCCGGACTCGCCTGGGGCAAGGTCCACCTGTTCTGGTCCGACGAGCGCTGCGTCCCGCCGGACCACCCGGACAGCAATTACCGTCTGGTGCGTGACAACCTGCTGGAGCGCCTCCCCGCGTCCGGTCCGCTGATCCACAGGATCCCCGGCGAGCTCCCTCCGGAAGAGGCGGCCCGCGCTTACGAAGCGGAGCTGGCGCAATCGTTCCCGTGTCCCGGCCTGCCGGAATTCGACATGATCTGGCTCGGTGCGGGCACCGACGGCCATACCGCGTCCATCTTTCCCGGCACGGACCCGGCCGCTTTCCCTGGGCGCACGGCAGTGGCGGTGCATGCTGCCGGAGCGAGGCACCCGCGGGTGACCCTCACCCTCCGGGTCATCAACAACGCCCGCCACGCGGTCTTTCTCGTGACCGGGAAGGACAAGGCCGAGGTGGTTGCGGAGATACTGCAGGGGAAGCAAAGGGATCGCTATCCGGCAGGTCGGGTGGCTCCTGCCGGCGGGACCCTCACCTGGCTGCTGGATCGGGAGGCCGCCGGGAGGCTCGTGGGCCTGGGAATAAAATAGTGACCTGCCAGGTGAGAAGCCCGGCAGGTCTCAAACAAAAGGACAAGAGGGATCATGAAAAAACAGACCATGTGGGAACACTACAGGAACCACCTGAACTATTACCCCGAGCTCGGCATGATGCTTGACATCAGCCGGATGAATTTTCCGGACGATTTCTTCACCGTGATGGAGCCGCAACTGGTGCGGGCCTACCGTGAAATGGCGGACCTGGAGAGCGGCGCCGTGGCGAATCCCGACGAGGACAGGATGGTTGGCCACTACTGGCTGCGCACCCCCCACCTGGCCCCGACGGTGGAGATCGCCGGCGAAATAGAATCGGTGGTGAGGGATGTCAAGGAATTCGCGGCGCAGGTGCATTCCGGTGCCGTCGCACCCGCACAGGGGGGAAAATTCCGCCGCTTCCTGCTCGTCGGCATCGGCGGTTCCGCCCTCGGCCCCCAGCTCGTTGCCGACGCCCTGGGCTCCCCAAACGACCCGCTGAGAGCGCATTTTTTCGACAATACCGACCCGGACGGCATGGACCGGGTCCTGGCGGAGATCGGTGACCGGCTGGGCGAAACCCTGGTCCTGGTGGTCTCCAAGAGCGGCGGCACCAGGGAGACCCGCAACGGCATGCTGGAGGCGGCCGATGCCTGCAAACGGGCCGGGCTCTCCTTCCCGCTGCGCGCCGTGGCGGTCACCGGCCAGGGAAGCGAGCTGGACGACCTGGCCCGGGAGCAGGGATGGCTGGCCCGCTTCCCGATGTGGGACTGGGTAGGCGGCCGCACCTCGGTGACCTCGGTGGTGGGGCTCCTGCCGGCCGCGCTGCAGGGGATCGACATCGACGCCTTCCTGGAGGGGGCCGGCAGGTGCGACGCCGTCACCCGCATGCCCAACAACAAGACCAATCCCGCGGCCCGACTGGCCCTCATGTGGCACCACGCCACCGGCGGGAGGGGCGGAAAGCACATGGTCGTCCTCCCCTACAAGGACCGTCTGCTCCTCTTCTCCCGCTACCTGCAGCAACTGGTGATGGAATCGCTCGGCAAGGAGAAGGACCTCAGGGGACAGGTCGTTCACCAGGGGATCTCGGTTTACGGGAACAAGGGGTCCACCGACCAGCACGCCTTTGTCCAGCAGCTGCGCGACGGCCTGGACGACTTCTTCGTCACCTTCATCGAGGTGCTCAGGGATCGGGAGGGGAAATCGCCGGCGGTTGAGCCCGGCATGACCAGCGGCGACTATCTGAGCAGCTTCCTCCAGGGGACCCGCGACGCGCTGTACGATAACGGCCGCCAATCCTTCACCATCACCCTGGAACGGCTCGACGCCCGCTCCCTCGGCGCCCTGATCGCCCTGTTCGAGCGCACGGTCGGTTTCTACGCTTCCCTCGTCGGGATCAACGCCTATCATCAGCCAGGGGTGGAAGCCGGCAAGAAGGCGGCCGCTAACGTGCTGCAACTACAGGCGAAAGTGCTCGACTTTCTTCACACCGGCAGCGGCGCTCACCTGACCGCGGAGCAGATAGCGCACTCCATCGGCGCGGGAAACGAGGCCGAGACCGTGTTCCGGATCCTGCTCCACGTCGCCGCCAACGAGGACCACGGGGTCCGGATGGACGAGAAGAAGCCCGTCACCTCCAGCAGGTTCTGCTCGGTCGCTACTTCAACTGAAACGACACCTTCAGGATAACCTGGTACTCGCTCACCAGGCCGTCGTCTCCCACATGGCCGTGGATCTCCTTCACCTCGAACCAGGAGACCCGCTCCAGTGTCTTGTGGGCCTTGGCAAGGGCCGTCTGGACGGCATCCTCGATCCCCTTCCCGGAAACCCCGATCACCTCAATGGTCTTGTAGACCCGGTCTTCTCCGTAGTGCATGGCTTCCTCCTTTCCGAATGTCTCTATCTGGTTTCCATCCGGAACCTCTGGAAAAATGTCATGAGGGACGGGTCGGGGCTTTCACGGAGCCTCTCGTACGGCTTGAGTGCAATCAGGTGACTCACGGGAAATCGCCTGAATCCAGCGGAGTATCTGATCCGGGCAAAGGATGGTGACCGATTACGAGGGGCTTCGGGGAAGTTCCGACCCGTCCCCTGCCGACACTTTCCGGATGGACATTATATAAAATGGTAGCATCCCCTGGCGACCTGTAAAGACTCCGGTTTTCCCTTTTCTTTCCATCCCGAAAGCGCTACAAATCAACTTAAGGGGCTGAAACATATGGATACGTCGGACCTGACGGCCGACTCTTCGAGGGGATGGGCATGACTGCAGGGGAAGGGAAAAAGATGGTCCGCGACTGGCTCGGAGACGGGACCTTCGATGAAAGGCTGCCGGAGGTGGCAGCTCTCAGGGGGGTGCCGCAGCCGGAGGATTACCACGCCGAGGGTGACGCGTTCACGCACACCATGCTGGCCGTGGAGGCCGTGGACGACGCATCCGACCCCCGGGTGTTCTGGGGGACCCTGCTGCACGATATCGGCAAGTCCGAGAAGACCTTTTTCGAGCACGGCCGCTGGCGGTCGGCAGGGCATGCCGAGGCAGGGGCCGATATGGTCCTCCCTGTCATGGAGCGCCTGGGACTTGCCTGGATGGCCCGCGACGTGGCCTGGCTGGTAAGGCACCACATGTTCCACTTTTCCTGGAATCTGGGGCACGGGACGCGGATCACCAGGAACCAGCGCAGGTTCATGGAACATCCGCTGTTCCCGCTGTTGCTCGAGGTCTGCATGGCCGACGCCGAGGCATCCCACGGATTGAGCGACAAGGGGAGGAAGATCAGGGTAATCGGGGAGATCTTCGAGGAGGAATACAAAATCACCTCGTAAGCAGTACCGAACACTTTGCGCCCAATAGCACATGGCGAGTGACACTTCCAACGAGATATTTCCCCAGGCCGCTTGATCCGGGGAATAAAATTACTATCAGGTCAACGTTTTTTTCTTCCACCGCTTTAACTATTTCAACATGTGGCGTCCCGGTTTTAACATCGATTGTAACGTTATCTGGGTCAATACTGGGAAACAGGGCAAGTTGTCTGCGAATTTCGTTTCGCACTGCTTCCATTGCCTTGGCCTGCAATTGGTTCACGACCGCTTCATTGAGGCAGTATTCAACCATGGAATGCGGAGCAAGGTCCTGAACCACATGAAGTATAAATACTTCGGAATTAAACTGCCTCGCGATGTCGAACGCTTGCCTCAGAGACCTGATTGAATTTCCCGACATATCTGTCGGCACAAGGATGCGAGATGGCCTGAACATCATAGACTCTCTTCAATCATTGAATGATGTTTTGATACGTCAGCGGCCTTCATGGAAGAGCCGCAAATGACTGCACTGTCTTCTAACAAGCGTAAGTACGTAACGTTTGGGGTTGAGGTTTGTCTGTGTCTACTTTCTTCTTGTGCCGCCACCGCCTCGATAATTGCAGTATCGCACTACCCGTACCGGTTCAATGGTAATAATGCCACCCGTCATCATGTCATCAATTTTAGGCATTACCATGTCTATTTTCTCTTGCGCTGCCACCACCTCGATAATTATTGGCAACTCTTTTGAGAGCTCCAGGAGCTTATCCGTATGGTAGACAAGGTGCGGTCCAAAGCCTGCAATGCCGCGCAGAACCGTAGCCCCGGAGAAACCTGCATGCAGCAAGAGATCTATTAGTCCTTCATAGAGGGGTCGATGTCCGTATTTATCATTTTCACCGACATGGATTCTCATAAGGACTTTGTCTCCAAGAAACTTCGTCATGCTTATCCTCCTATAGATGGCGTGCCACAATAATTCCCGACCAAGTGAACATCAAACAGATCAACACACTTAAAGCAACATTAACCAACGCAATCAAAAATTCTCCATCCTCAAGCAACCGAAATGTTTCGTAGCTAAAGGTGGAAAAAGTAGTTAATCCTCCCAGAAAACCAACCGTGATACCCAATCTGATGTCTTGGGGAATCAGGGCACTTCGTAATCCAAATTCCATTATCAAGCCGATCAGGAAGGCCCCTACAATGTTCACGACGAATGTTCCGTAGGGGAAAGACCTTCCCATTATGCCGTAAACCCATCCTGAAAAATAATACCTCGATAGACAACCCAACGCCCCAAAGGCCCCGATAAACAAAGCAAGTTGCATCCTGTCAACACCTCCTTGAAACCGACACTTATTGAAGCCACCCAGCGGCCATGCCTCAAAAAAAAACTCCTACCTCTGCTTTCGCAAGGTAGGAGTCATCAGCTTCGTGTTGAAGCGGTTAATGGCGAACTCCATCGCCCTTTTTGTTTTGACAGCATATATAACGCAACAATTTGAGTTTGTAAATAGTGTAAATAGAATTCTTTGTAAATCGATGAGTCGGTTTCCAACTTTATTACATGGTAACACCTGCTTTGCCCCGCTCATCGAAGTGAAAAGCAGGGGGCCGAATTACGAATACAGCAACCTGACCGGCAGCCACGGTCTTCATGAAAATAGTTGCTGCACCCGCTCCCTCTGCTGGGATCGTATGTCCCGGCACAGGTAACGCAGGGACGCTTCAAGTCCCCCTGGCGGAAAATGAAACGCTTCGCCGTGGAGGCGGAGTCCTACGAGTTGAGGATTCCTGCTCAGTGTTCCTTGTATCCCAGCACCACCAGGATACAACTGCCGTCGGCGATGACGTTGATGCCGTTCTCCAGGCATGTGGCCACCGCAGCTTCACTCACGGCGCCGGGCTGCATCCAGACGTGCCGAATCCCCTTCCGGACCGCCATCTCCACCACCTGGTCGGTCACCTGGGGAGGGGTGATGACCGAGATGCTCTCCACGTCGTCCGGGAGGTCCATGACCGTGGCCACGCAGGGGATGCCCTCGATCTCCTTTTCCTTCGGATTGACGGGGATGGCCCGGTAGCCGTTCTGCAGGTAGCAGCGGAGCACCTTGTTGCCGTACTTGTCGCGGTTGGCTGAAGCGCCCACCACGCCGTAGGCCCTGGCGTCCAGAAACATGTCGATCCGTTCCGGTGCGTTCATGATGAGTCCTCCTGTACGGTTGGTTCTGGAGTCGAATGTAGCAAAGTTCATATGTTACCACAACGACTGACCGTCGCAATGATTCTCCATTTCATTCCGGTTCGCATCTGTGTATAGTGGACGGAAAAGACGCGCTCGTCACCCATGCTGACTATTCTTATCGAATAAGCAAGAGGAAAAAAGTACAAGAAAGAATTCGACAGGAGGAAGACAACCATGAAGCAGAACATACCCGAAAAGGGCGCCGTGGTGCAGCGGGACGGCGAGACCTTTGCCATCAAGGTCCACATGCCGGGTGGCTACACCAACCCGGAGGAGTTGCGCCGCGTGGCCGACGTGGCCGAGCGGCACGGCATCCCCGGGATCAAGATAACCATTGCCCAGCGCATCGCCCTGCTCGGCGTGCCCGAGGAGAAGCTGGACCAGATCCGCGCCGACCTGGGGGACCTGGAGGACGGCGCCATCGGCCTGTGCATACGCTACGTGAAGATGTGCCCGGGCGCCACCTGGTGCAAACGGGCACAGCGGGTCACCAGGGAGATCGGCATGGAGATGGACAAGCGCTACCACCGGCTCAAGGTGCCGTGGAAGCTCAAGATGGCCGTGTCCGGCTGCCAGAACGACTGCTCCGAGGTCTGTATCAGGGACCTGGGTCTCATCGGCACGCCGCGTGGGTGGAACGTGATGGTGGGAGGCAACGGCGGCTCCCGGCCCCGCTTCGCCAAGGCGCTCCTGGAGGACGTCCCCACCGAGGCGGAGGCACTGGACGCGCTGGACAAGGTGATTGTCTGGTTCACCGCCGCCGACAGGCGATGCCGCATAGGCACGGTCGTCGAGGAGATGGGAATCGAGGCCTTCCAGAGGGAGGTCATGAAATAACAGGGAAAAGGAGATGCAACATGCCGGTAATTACCATCGACATCAGCGCCATGGCAACGGAGAAGAAGGCGGAACTCGTGAAAGAGTTGACCGTCAAGGCAAGCGAAGTGACGAAGATTCCGGAGGAGAAATTCATCGTCTTCATCAATGAAATGCCGCAGGAGAATATCGGCATCGGGGGGAAACTGCTGTCCGATCTCATGAAGTGAGGAAACTGCTTCCTGCCGCACCAAACGGCAAAGGGACGGCCGTACTGACCGTCCCTTTGCCGTTCATCCCGTACCGGATCAGAACGCGTACACGAACTTGGCCCAGAGGCTGTCACCCTGCGGCCGGTTTTTTGTCTCCAGTTCAAAGTAATACTTGAACAGGAAGCTCATGTTCTTGTGGTCGTACTTGATCTGGGGACCGAGGGAGACGGCCATCCCCTTGCCGTAGTTCACCGGCCCGGTGGTCTTGTCCTCGGTGGTCTGCTGGTAGTAGTAGCCGCCGGCGCCCAGGCTGAAGCTGCCGATCCGCTGCGCCACGGTGTAGTCCACGTGGAACTCCTGCCCCGAGCGGTAGTCGGTGTCGGTGTTCCTGGTGTTGATGTCGTACATGAACTTGGCCGACACGTCGAAGCCGCTGTCGGTCACGTAGGTCCCCGCCACGATGGGCTCGAAGGTCCAGTAGTTCCGGCCGAGGTTCGCGACCCGGTTCCTGTCGAAGCTCCCGGTGGGGCAGTAGATGTCCACGCCGGTGACCAGGTGCCAGTTCTTGCCGTGCCAGGAGAGGATCACCGGGTCCACGATGATGTCCCCCAGCCCCTCCTTGCTGCCGCTTCCGCCCGGGGAGGCGTGCACGTCCATCTTCAGCAGGGGAATGAAGATGTGCATCCCCCAGAATCCCCCCAGCACCTTCAGGTCGGTGATGTGGATGACCCGGAACACGTTGGCATACACGTTCAGGTCAAAGGGGACCGGCGCCCGGTCGCCGTTCTTGTCGTTGAAGCGGCCGGCCGAGTAGTAATTGAAGTAGTTGATGAAGTAGGTACCCGGCGGCGGCACCGCTCCGGACATGAAGTCCTCGGCGCCGTTGGGGTAAGCCCCTCCGCCCCCCTCGGTGGCCTGTGCCGGCGAACCGGCCAGCAGCCCCAGGCAGAACAGCATGACCGCCGTCGCCATCCTCCGTTGGATGTTCATAATCGCTCCTCCTCGTGCATCGCATCGAAATTTCCCGCATGATTTTGCGAAACCATATACAAATTAATGAGGCCCGTCAAGACGGACATTTTCCCTCAGACTTGTGCTATAGAAACGTCTGCCGGTTTCTTATGAAAATCCCCCCTTGCCCCCCTTTGCCAAAGTGGGGTAATCTCCGCTTGAAAAACCGCGCTAATCAGGTTGCCGAAAGGGCGGAAACCGACATGGAGACGGATGCGACATTCTGGATGGGGCTTCTGGGGCTTGCGCCGCTGCTGATTTATATCGTGCTGGTGTTCCGGGGCATGGACATCCTCCCTGCCACCGCCATCTGCGTGGCAATCGGCGCGGTGCTGAGCGGCCAGACCCCCGTCTCCTTCGGGACGGCCCTTGCCGACGCCCTCGGCTCCTTCCTGGCCCTGGTGGGACTGATCATCATGCTGGGGCGGGGCCTGGGCGAGGTGCTGAACGCCACCGGCGTCTCCCGCACCATCGTGCACCGCATCATCCACACCATCGGCGTGGACACCGAAAAAAAGGCCATGCTCGGCATCATGCTCGCCTGCATGGTCATCGTCGGGCTCCTCGGCACCATGGCCGGCGGCAACGCGGTCATCGCGCCCATTGTCCTCCCCGTGGCCGCTGCGGTCGGGCTGTCCCGCAGCACCGTGGGGGTGATCTTCCAGGCGGTGGGCGAAGAGGCCCTGATCCTGGGGCCGTTCACCCCGCCGGTCATCACCCTGCTGGGCCTGACCGGCATCGGCTACGGCGAGATGCTGCTGTTCGTCTCCGGACCGGTAGCGCTCATCACCCTGCTGGTCACCTGGCTGGTGATCCAGCGCATCCAGCGCCGCACCCGGCACATCTCCCCCTACGAGGCGCCGGATGATCTGGAGCGCTTCGAGCCCACCCCGCGGAGCCGGCGCGCCACCCTGCTGTTCGTCGCCTCGTTCCTGGCCGCGGTGGCGTACGGCATCGCGGTCAAGGCACCCACCTCGTTCGTGGCGGTCATCATGCTCGGCCTGTCACTCGTCACCGGCCTGACCGGGGGCCTGAAGTTCGACGGCATCCTGAAGCTTGTGGTCCGGGGGATGGCAGGCAACGTGTCTCTGTTCCTGCTGTTCGTGCTCCTGGACCCGTTCATCAGGTTCGTGGAACAAGCGGGCGGCTTCGCGGCTCTCACCACGCTCCTCAAACCCATGACCGAGGCGGGCGGCAAGCCTGCCGTCGTCATCGCCGGCGGCTTCCTGGGCGCCTTCGGCATCAGCGGCGCCACCGTCGCCACACTCAAGCTGCTGCACGAGATGTTCGCCCCGCTCCTCACCGGCCACGGCGTCTCCATGCTCGCCTGGTCACTGGCCCTGGTGGTCGCCACCCGGGTGCACAACTTCGTCTTCCCAGGCGCCAACATGGTCAGCTCCCTCGGCTTCGCCGAGTCCGACGACATGCGCTCCATGCTGCGCAACGGCTGGATCGTGGCCGCCTGCCAATTGACCTTTCTAACCGTGTTCAGCCTGTGTTTTGCCTGAAGACAGTGGGGTAATCAGGTGATTCACTTGACATTAGATTTCAGAACCTATGCCGGCGGGAGGTGATTGCACTGAAGCCGTACGAAAGGCTCCGTGAAAGCCCCGACCCGCATAACATTTTTCCAGAGTTTCCGGATGGAAACCAACTGAATTGATTTGCCGTTGACATCGCTGCAAAGGGTAATTACAGTACGTAACCACCAGCACGCTGAACGGGATTTCCGGATGTACGGGCCCGGTTCCATAGAAAAACCGGAGGGTTGACGATGAGACAGTTAGTATGGTCACTTGTGGCGCTGCTTGCTCTTTTTGGTGTTGCCGGCTGTGAGGACAAAGGTCTGGCCATCGGCGTTTCGGCCCCCTTGTCCGGGGACATCGCGGCACTGGGCCAATCGACCAGGAATGCGGTCCTGCTGGCCCAGGAGGAAATCAACGCCAAAGGGGGCATCAGGATCGGTGACAAGCTGGAGAAGATCACCTTCATCATCGAAGATGACGAGAACAGGCCGGAATCCACGGCCACCGTATTCCAGAAGCTGATCAACCAGGACAGGGTGGTGGCCATCATCGGCTCCCAGTCCAGCAAATGCTCCAATGCCGGCGCCCCCATCGCCGAGAGCGCCGGGATCCCGCAGCTGTCTCCCTGGTCCACCAATCCGAACGTCACCAGGGGCAGAAAGTATGTCTTCCGCTCCTGCTTCATCGACCCCTTCCAGGGAAAAGAGGTCGCCAAATTCGCCCGGGACACGATGAAGGCACGGACGGCGGCGGTCCTCTACGACGTGGCCAGCGACTACAACAAGGGAATCGCCGAGGTGTTCCGGGATGAATTCGCCAGGGCCGGCGGCAGGATCGTCGGCTTCGAGACCTACAACACCAACGACAAGGACTTTTCCGCCCAGTTGTGCAAGATCAAGGGCGCAAACCCGGACATACTGTTCCTCCCCAACTACTTCAACGAGGTGCCTCTCCAGATCCAGCAGGCCAGGAAGCTGGGACTGACCTGCAAGGTCATCGGCAGCGATAGCTGGGACAACCCGGAGCTGATCAAGCTGGGGGGCAGGGAGATGGAGGGGACCTACTTCACCAACCACTACTCGCCCGACGTGGACCGCCCCGCCTCCAGAGAATTCATTGCCAAATACAGAAAGAAATTCAATGCGCCGGTGGATGCCGCGGCGGCCCTGACCTACGACTCGGTGTACATTCTCGTCCAGGCCATCGAAAAGGCCGGCAAGGCCGAGCCCAGGGCCATCAGGGACGCCATCGCCTCCACCAAAGGCTTCAACGGCGCTACCGGCACCATCAGCTACAACGGCACCGGCGACCCGGTCAAAGGGGCGGTTATTATCCGGATAAAAAACGGAAAATTCGTGTTTGACAGCGCGGTGAACTAGTGCTCGATACCGTCATCCAGCAACTCCTGAACGCCGCCCAGCTGGGGGCGGTCTACGCCCTGATAGCCCTCGGCTACACCATGGTCTACGGCACCATCCGCCTGATCAATTTCGCCCATGGCGACATCTTCATGCTGGGGGGGTATATCGGCTTTCTGCTGGTGACCGCGGTGAGCGGCATGCCGCTGGTGGTCATGATGCCCCTGGCCATGCTGCTTACCGCCCTGGTGGGGATGCTCATCGAGCGGGTCGCCTACCGCCGGTTGCGCAACGCCCAGCGGATGTCGCTGGTGATCACAGCGTTGGGGGTGGGAATCTTCCTGGAGAACCTGGTGCGGCTGCTGGTGGGGCCGCAGGCCCGCCAGCTCCCGGCCCAGCTCCCCAACGGGGTGGTCGAGCTGTTCAACGGCGTGGTGGTGACCGAGGACAAGATCCTGATCATCTTCATCTCCCTGGCCCTGATGGTGATACTGTGGCTGTTCGTGCACAGGACCCTGATGGGGACGGCCATGCGGGCCGTGGCCGACAACAAGGACGCGGTCCAGCTCATGGGCATCAACCTCAACATGGTCATCGCGGTCACCTTTGCCATCGGTTCCGCCCTGGCCGCGGCCGGGGGGATCTTTTTCGGCCAGGCATATTCCATCGATCCGTACATGGGGATCGACCTGGGATGGAAGGCGTTTATCGCGGCCGTCATCGGCGGTATCGGCTCCATCGAAGGGGCGGTACTCGGCTCGTTCCTGCTGGCGGGCGTGGAAGTGCTCACCGTGGCCTACCTTTCCTCCAACATGAAAAACGGCATCGCCTTCGGGCTGCTGATACTCCTGCTCCTGCTCCGGCCCAACGGCATCATGGGCAGGCCCGAGCTGAAAAAGGTGTGAGCGTGGCCGAACCGAAGAGGGCGTCGCTGGTGAATTTCAGGAACGTGGCAATCTCCGCGCTGGTGGTGACGGCCCTGCTGCAGCTGCTGGGTGGCATGGGCCTGTTCAACCAGTACTACCTGCACATCCTGGCCATCATCGGCATGAACATCATCCTGGTGGTCAGTCTCAACCTGGTCAACGGCTACCTGGGCGAATTCGCGCTCGGTCATGCGGGTTTCATGGCGGTGGGTGCCTATACGGCCGCGCTGATCGCCATGAACCTCCAGCTGCCCACAGCGTTGCGGCTGCCGCTCTCGCTGGCCGGCGGGGTTGCCGCTGCCGGGCTCATCGGTTACCTGGTCGGGCTGGTCACCTTCAAGACGGTCGGCGACTACCTGGCCATCACCACCCTCGGCTTCAACATGATCATCGTCAACGCCATCCAGAACATCGATTACCTGGGGGGACCGCGCGGCCTGACCGGCATCCCGAAGGGGACCGACCTGATCACGGTCGCCGCCTGCGTAGTCCTGACTTACTGGATCCTGCGCAACCTGGTGCACTCCGGTTACGGACGCATGTGGCTGTCGATCCGGGAGAACGCCATCGCCAGCGGGCTGATCGGGGTGAACGTCAACCGGGTCAAGAACGTCGCCTTCACCGTAGCGGCCGCCTTTGCCGGGCTGGCCGGCGGGCTGTGGGCCCAGTACCAGCAGTTCATCACCCCCAGGAGCTTCGACTACCTGAAGACCACCGAGATCCTGGTGATGCTCTACCTGGGAGGCATGGGGAGCCTGTCCGGCTCCATCCTCGGGGTGGTGTTCTATACGGTCACCATGGAGCTGCTGCGGAACGTACTCGGCATGATCTCCCCGCAGCTGGCCGACCTGCGCATGCTGCTCAGCCCGCTTATCCTGGTGGTCATCATGCTGACCCGCCAGTACGGCCTCATGGGGAACCGTGAATGGCGCTGGCTGCAGCCCAAGAGAGAGGAGTCTCCCGTTGGAACCGGTGCTTAGGATCGAAAACCTGTCCAAGTCCTTCGGCGGGCTGAAGGCGGCCCACGACTTCGGACTGGAGCTCGGGCCCGGCGATATCCAGGGGATCATCGGCCCCAACGGGGCCGGCAAGACCACGGTGTTCAATCTGATCACCGGCGTGTACAGGCCGGACAGCGGCCGGATCCGGCTTTCGGACCACGAGCTTGCCGGTCTGCCGTCCGACGTCATCACCCGCCGCGGTATCTCCCGCACCTTCCAGAACATACGGCTGTTCAACCGCATGACCGTCTGGGATAATATCAGAACGGCATTCCACGACCGCAGCGGCTACGGGTTCTGGGAGGCTGCGCTGGGCCTGCCGCGGTACAGAAACAGGGAAAAGCGGATCAGTATGGAAAGCATGGCGTTCCTGGAACGGTTCGGCCTGGCCGACCGGCGGAACGAACCGGCCGACAGTCTCCCCTACGGCGAGCAGAGGCGGCTGGAGATTGCCCGGGCGCTGGCGACCAGGCCGCGGGTGCTGCTGCTGGACGAGCCGGCGGCCGGCATGAACCCGACCGAGGTGGAGGAGCTGATCGGGCTGATCCGGGGAATCCACCGGGATTTCGAGCTCTCCATCCTGTTGATAGAGCACCAGTTGCCGGTGGTCATGCAACTCTGCCGCCATGTCCACGTGATGGATTTCGGCAGGACCATAGCCGCAGGAGAGCCGCTGGAGGTTACCGCCAATCCGCTTGTGATCAAGGCCTACCTGGGCGACGAGGAGGCCGGGTAATGGGTCTGCTGGAGATCAGGGGACTTTCGGTCGCCTACGGTTCCATCAAGGCGCTGCACGGCATAGATCTGCGGATCGACGAAGGCGAAATCGTGTCCCTGCTGGGCGCGAACGGCGCCGGGAAGAGCACCACCCTGCGGGCCGTCTCCCGACTGTTGCCCTTCGCGGAGGGGGACATCCTGTTCCAGGGAACGAGCCTTGCCGGCCTGCCGCCCCATCGCGTGGTATCGCTGGGGATAGCCCATGTGCCCGAAGGACGCGGCATCTTCCCCAGCCTGACGGTGCTGGAAAACCTGAAGCTGGCCACCTGGACCCGCAGCAGGAAAGGTTCCGCGGCCGCGCTCTACCGGCCGGTCTTCGACCTGTTCCCCCGGCTGGAGGAACGGAAGTCCCAGCCGGCCGGGACCCTGAGCGGGGGTGAGCAGCAGATGCTGGCCCTGGGACGGGCCATGATGACCGACTGCCGGGTCATGCTGCTTGACGAGCCGTCCATGGGGTTGTCACCGATCCTGGTGAAGGAAGTCTTCCGGGCGATCAGGGAGATCAACGCCAAGGGGACCACCGTGCTCCTGGTGGAACAGAACGCCGGTATGGCCCTGAAGATCGCCCATCGCGGCTATGTGCTGGCGAACGGCCGCATCGTGCTGGCAGGATCGGCCGAAGAGCTGGCCCGTGACCAGCGGGTCAAGGAAGCATATCTGGGGAACCGGGCAGGGTAAGGAGCAATCGGCGTGCTTCCCTGCCGGTGATCCCGCAATGGGGCGGCGCCGATGCCTCCCCGTGGAGGACCCATGAACGACAGTAACCGCGACAGCCTCCAACGCACCAGGGTGTTCACCGATGCCCTGCTCGACTGGGCACGCGGCAGGGGCAAGGTCCTGATAGTCATCCACGACAACCCGGACCCCGACAGCCTTGCCTCGGCCGTGGCCTTGCGGCACCTGCTGACCATGAAGCTGAACAGGGATTCCGTGATCGCCTTTTCCGGGATGATCAGCAGGGGTGAGAACATCGCCATGGCCCGTGAGCTGGAAATCGTCCTCACCCCCATGGAGACCGTGGACCTGTGCGATTTCAGCATGATCTGCATGCTGGACACCCAGCCGGAGACGGGGAACAACTCCCTGCCGCCAGGCACCAGGGTGGACCTGGTGGTGGATCACCATCCGATACGGCAGACCAGCAGGGACTGCCGCTGGATCGATATCCGCGACAACTACGGGGCCACGGCCACCATCCTGTACGAATACCTGAAGGCCCAGGACGTCTCCCTGGGGACCAAGCTGGCTACCGCCCTGTTTTACGCCATCAAGTCGGAGACCCAGGACCTGGGGAGGGAGGCGGGCAGAGCGGACAGGAATGCCTACCTTCACCTATTCCCCCTCACAAACAAGGCGCTGCTCTACGAGATTACCCATCCCCGGCTCAGTCCGGCCCATTTCCGCGCCATGCACACGGCGTTGGAAAATACGGTCATCTACGGCAGCGTGCTCGTCATCTCCATGGGAGAGCTGACCTCCCCGGAGGTGGTGGCGGAGATGGCCGATTACCTGGTGCGGCTGGAGGGGATCGAGGTCGCAATGAGCATGGGACGGGACCACAGGACACTGATACTGTCCATGAGGACCATGCGCCACGACCTGAATGCGGGGGAACTCATGAGGAAACTCGTCGCCGGGCAGGGAACCGCCGGAGGACACGGCATGATGGCCGGCGGCAGGATCGGTCGGGATTGCGCGTCTCCCCTAGACTTTCGCCGCCTGGAAGAAAACCTGACCCATCGACTGCTTGAAGAACTGGGCGTTTCGTCCTGCGCGCCCCGCGCGCTTATCGGCCAGTGAACCGGATATTCAGAGGAGGGACCGGATGAGGTTACGCACTTCGCCTTTATTGCTTGTTTTTGCACTGACATTCGGCCTGCACCCCGGCCCGGCGCAGGCGACCGAACAGGAAGGGGTATTGCCGCGAGGATTCGTCTATGCGGACGCCGTGATCCCGGACCTTCGGCTGGACCTGCGCTATGCCGGTTCCCACAACTTCGTGGGGGAACCGATCGACGGCTACCTGAAGCAGCGCTGCATCCTGACCAAGGAGGCGGCCGAGGCGCTCAGGAAGGTCCAGGAGGAGCTGCGCCCCTTCGGCCTGGGGCTCAAGGTGTTCGACTGCTACCGGCCCCAGCGGGCGGTGGACCACTTTGTCCGCTGGGCCGGCAACCTGGAGGACACCAGGATGAAGGTGGAATTCTACCCCGACGTGGACAAGAAAAACCTGTTCCGGGACGGCTACATCGCGGCCAAATCGAGCCACAGCCGCGGCAGCACGGTCGACCTGACCATCGTGTCGCTCAGGGGGGACGACGCAGGTCGGGAACTGGACATGGGGAGCGGGTTCGACTTCTTCGGCCTCCCTTCGTGGCCGGACAACCCAGGGACAGCATCCCCCTCCCGCGCCCACCGGCTGCTGCTGAGGACGGTCATGAAAAAGCACAGCTTCAAGCCGTATCCCCAGGAATGGTGGCACTTCACCCTGAAGCCGGAACCATGGCCCGAGACCTATTTCAACTTTCCGGTACGGTAAAAGGCAACTCCACCGCACTGTTCAGGGGGCGGGTCGGGGGCTTCCCCTGAGCCCCTCGTAATCGGTCACCATCCTTCGCACGGATCGGCCACTCTGCCGGGTGCAGGCGCTTTCCCACGCTTCACCCGATAGCACTCAAGCCGTACGAGAGACTCAGGGGAAGCCGCCAGACCCGCCCCCTGTCGATCTTTTCTGATGATCTGATGAAAAGTACCGTGTCATGGTGTCCGGTAGAGGTACTCCCGAGGAATGCGCTGCATGTTGGGCTCGGCCAGTGAGATCACGTCGGCCTCGGGGAGCCGCCAGACCCCTCCCTGCTTGACCAGGGAAAAGGAGCGCGTCACGAAGCGCGTTCCCACCCCTTCCACCTCGATTCCCAGCCTGGCGAAGATTTCGACCCTGCCCCGGTCCACGAAGTTTACGGTCACATCCTGCAGCTTTTCCCAGCAGCAGGCCGGCCGCCGTCCGGAGTGGTTCAACTGGTCGGCGAACTTCCACGGGTCGGAGCCGGGAGAGTGAACCAGCCGGGAGTACAGTGCTTCATAATTGTCCCCGCGCCAGAAGTCGAGGATCTCCTCGAAGCCGCGCAGGGCCTCGGCCTTGACCTGCTCCCGGACCACGTCGGGCTCCGCGGCCCAGGAAACGGCCCAGAACAGGCCGGCCACCAGCACCCATGCCAGGCGTGCGCCCATCGCCATGGATATAACCCCCTCTCCTGCTTCGATGCTTTATTCTCCCCCATCCTCCATGGAAAATCCAGCAAGGTTTTCCGTGCATGGCAAACATCCGGGCCACGTGAAAATCCCGACCCGCTGATTCGGACAGGAAATGCTGACGCACGACGGAAACCACCGGCGCAAGAAATGCTTCTCGGCATCGGCTTCGAAGATAAGCGGGTATACAAACAGGCAGCTTTTAAGGGCACGAAGGCAGGGAGATCAATCGATGTTGCGAAGCTTACAGGATGTCTTGACAGAAGCACAACAGGGACAGACTGCCTTTCCGGGAAAACTCTCGCGGTCTCCCCTGTTGCCGAAACGCAGCCTGCCCCTGATGGTTTTTCGTAATATTCAGCCTTGTCAGTTGAAGAAATATCTTACACCGAAAGTCACGGAAAGATTTGTCGGGTCGTAGTGGCCAATCTTTACGCCTGCGTAGTTGATATCGGCGTCAGGAGCGAGAACCCCCTTTACTTCGGCGTTCAGGGCCAGCTGTTGGGTGAGGAAATAGTCCGTTCCGCCGCTCACGTGGGCACCGGCGACGGTGTCGATATCGGCTTTGTACCCATCGTAGAATCTGAAATCATTCAACAGGATGTCCACTCCGGCACCCAGATAGGGGACAAACTTTCGCATCCGGGCGTCGAGAAACCGGTATTGAGCACCCATGGAAATGTTGGTGGTGCTGAACTCTCCCTCCCTGAAGCCGCCGCGATGCGCATCGAACCCGCTGTGGGTAACGTCGAGTTCCAGCGCAAGGTTTCTGCTGATCCCATAGATGAGGCCTCCTCCGCCCACAAGGTCGATATCGGTGTCGAGTCTGCTCGGGACTGCGAATGCTTCGCTGTCGGTCGGGGCGAGAAAGCCGACACGTCCGGTCACTCCAATCCTTCCCTGAATGTCTGCCGCCATCGCCGTGCCTGTTGCCAGGACGAAAGAGAGGGCCGCGCAAACAACCATCATGGACCTGTTCATGAATATCCTCCTTGGTGCTGTTGGGTTTTCCCTAGTAATAGCAGGGAGGTCATGATTTGGATATCGGCCATGAGTCTATTTTTTTCGTCGAAAATGCGGCGACGCCTTTCGGGGGACATGCGTACCATACCTTTCCGGCTACACGATCTCACCGCTCTCTGCTGCTCCAACGAAGAAACCCGAGAGAGTTGCTTCTCACGGGGAGCAGAGGAACACAAGAGAGTGCGAACGGATAGAGAACTGGTGTCCGGCAGGGGAGAGACGAAGGGACAACGATGGAGAGGCGACGACGCCTGAACAACGTTATTGCGGGGCAAACGGCAGCGGCCCGGATTGTGGGGCACCATCAAAGAGGGTCAGTCACCTGGTGTCGGACAACTTCAACTTCATGGCCAGCGGAACAAGCTGAGAACGTCTCGAAACGTTCAGTTTACGGAATATCCGGCTGATGTGCGTCTTGACGGTCTGTTCGCTGATGCAGGCGACGGCGGCGATCTCCCTGTTGGTGAGCCCCTGGGGAATGAGCATGACTATCTCTCGTTCCTTTCTGCTGAGGCTCTCTTCCAGCCCCCCGCCCACGGCGCTCTCGGCGTGATTCACCAGGGCCTTGATCTTGTGGTTGTCGATCCATATCTGTCCCTCACCGATCGCCTTGAGCGCCTTCTTGAAGAGGTCCAAGTCCGTCGACGTAGCCATGACCCCATCCAGTTTGTACTGAAGGAGGAGGGAGGCTATCTCTTCTTCGCTCAGACCGTAGTCCATGAGGATGACCTTCGCTTCGGTCTCCGGCAACGTCGCCGTCCGCGGCAAGGTGTGGCAATCGGCGATAATGAAATCCGGGTCGAATGAATCGACGGCCCGCGTACCCGTAGCAGCCAGTGTCCGGTACCCTTCCGGTTCTCCGGCCAGCAGCTCCTGCAATGCCGTGGCCAGGAGGAGACTGCCGAGGTCGATCAGAATCTTCATGTGCGCCCCTTTCAGGCCGGGAAAGCGGGGAAGGCCACCTTCGGTCTTCCTGAAGGCATGCCCGGCCCTGTCACTCTTTCACCACCGACGGCGCGGCAACGGGCGGTCCTCCGCCGGAAGCGCGTCACATCGTCGAATGCCTGAAATATACGGCATAAATGGGGCAAAGGGAAGATCCTATGGAAATTGCAACGAAAAAACGGAAGGTTGCGGAGTCAGTCCCACCCTTTCGGCCCGGTATACAGGCACAGCACCTCAGCCGTCGCGAGGAGCCTGTCCATGTCCAGCAGGATGTAAGGTTTTTCCTGTATCTTGGCAATGCCGAGCAGGAACCCGCCATCGGCCGCGATGATGGAACCCATCGCATCCTCGATTTCGGTGCCGTCTATGTTGACGGCCTCCGACACCGAGTCCACGACGACGCCCACGGTGACGGACCGTGCCGTACCTGCGATTTCCACTACGACGATGCAGGAGCGACCGGTATCCTCGGAAATCCCCAGGTTCAGCCTGAGACTGAGATCCACCACGGGAATCGTATTGCCGCGAAGATTGATGAGCCCGCGGACATGGTCCGGCGAGTCGGGAATGGAGGTGACCGATACCATCCTGATGATTTCCTTGATCTTCACGATGGGGATGCCGTACTGCTGGCCCTGCACGGATACGAGCAGATATTTGCCGGTCAGCCGCCGAATCCGTTCCTCTTCCCGCTCACGCTGCTTCTCTTCGGTAATATCGATGAGCGTTCCGGTGACGTATTCCATTCTTCCTTCACTGTTGCACATGATCTGGGCAAGCTCCAGGATCCATTTTTCCACGCCCGACTTCATGCGTATCCGGTAGGACCGGGTGTAGGTCCTGTCCCCTTTCAGGGCCGCCCTCAACGCATCGACCGCCTGGGGAACGTCTTCCTGGTACATGACGTCTTTTACCCAGTTCACGGACTTGTTGTTGAATTCCTCGTTTTCATATCCCGTCAGTTCGCCGATTCTGCTGCTGAAGAAATGGACCGAGCCGTCGGGAAAGCCCTGGTAGCCTACATTGAAGATATTCTTGAGATCCATACCATCCAACCTCCGCACAACGTCATTCATGCTCCACGAACAACCGCGACCACCTGGGGGGCGGCGTATCCGCCGTCACCCATGCATGATCCGACCCGGGACCAGCGTGCATCGTCCGACGGTCGGGCGGCCGGCTCTCCCGTGTCACACGTCTAAATGGTATGATTATCGGCACATTTGGAAAAAAATTGAGCGGTTTTCATCAGAAAACCGCGGCGGGAAACAAAAATGGGAGCTTCGGGAGGGGACGGAAGACGCCGGTGACCTGGTGATGCCAGACTAATACGCGGTTCAGCGGCACACAAGTCTGTCAATGCGCTCAATTCAGACGCACAATCTTGTGCTCAGAGGAGCCAGAGCCCTATTTCCGTATTGATTTCAACTGGTTCTTGAGATCTTCATTTTCCTGCTTCAAGAAAACGTTTTCTCTCTTCAGCGAATCGTTTTCCTTTTTCAGCAGGTCAAGCTCGTTCGTTGCAGTCGCCGTACCGACGGGTTGAACCACGACCGGGACGTCCTTGGCCGGCACGGCACCGGCATTGCTTTTGGCTTCGGTTCCCGGCGCCGGCTCATCCCGCTGCAGCACGTACTCCGTGCCGATACAGACGCAGCCGTGAGGTTTGCAGGTATTACAGGGAACATACCTATACTGTTCCGCGATCACCTCTTTCGGAGCAGAGCTCACGATGTTCCAACCCTGAGCGAGCAGCGCTTGCACGTCGGTGCCCGACCTTCTTCCGCACTTGTCGCGGCACCGCTCCACGCCGGTGCCCGATTCGTACTTCAAGCTCTCGGTATTGAACACCGTCTTCTTCTCCGCCGCGGAGACCGGAGCCGTCGAGAAGAGCAGGACCGAGCACAAGCAGGCGAGCCGGAGAACCGTGTGCATGTACTTGCCCTCCTTCCAGGCGGGTCAGAAACGCATCTCAAGAATGTTTGGGGCCACCTTGCGCCATTCGTCCCTGCTCAGTACGCCGTCATTATTCCTGTCCATCCGCTCGAAGAGGCTGTCCTTCAACGCTCTGTCGTTCATGTGCTCCACATCGCGCATATCGGGGAACAGTTTGACTGCTTTCCTCCTGTTGACCTGCACCTTTTCATCGGCAAACTCCTCCTTCGTGAGGTAGTCGTCCCGGTCCCTGTCAAGCTCGCTGAACTGCCTGTCGGCGACGTCGTCGGCCAGGACCGGAGAAGAGAAGACCAGTGCACAGAGAACGGACATCACCATGATACGCATATTTTCCCCCTGGATTGTAGTTGATGGCTCGTTTGCCTAAATTCCCATGTTCATCACATCGATGACTTCTTCAAGAGTCTTGCCCCCCACACGCCTGGCCTCGGCAATGCCGTCCCTGAGGACTTGCCTGACATGGTCCAGGTTCGATTCCAGCTCGGCACGCCTCTTTCGCAGCGGCCTCAGATATTCGTTCAACGTCTCGGTCAGCATCTTCTTCAGCGTTCCGGCGCCGCCGTCACCTATCCCGGCCGCGACCTGCGCGGGCTCGCGGCCGGTGCAGAGCGAGATCATCAGGAGCAGGTTCGAGACTTCCGGCCTGTTCTCCGGATCGTAGGTAATGGTCCGGTCGGCGTCGGTCTTGGCCTTCTTTATCAGGGCAGCGGTTTCATCCTCGGTCGCGCGCAGCATGATGGCGTTGTTCCTGCTCTTGCTCATCTTCTGCGCACCGTCGAGCCCGAGAATAACCGGGGCGTTGCTCAGAAGCGGCTGAGGTTCCGGAAAAACCGGCCTCCTGACGGCGAATTTTTCGTTGAAGCGCCGGGCAATCACCCTTGTCAGCTCCAGGTGGGGCAGCTGGTCTTTCCCCACGGGCACCACGTTTCCCTTGCAGAAGAGGATGTCGGCGGCCTGGTGCACCGGATAGGTATACATTCCAGCGTTGATTCTTTTCTGTCCCGAGGCCTGGATCTCCTCGCGGACCGTCGGGTTCCGGTCCAGTTCGGCATTGGTGACGAGAGTAAGGAACGGGAGGAGAAGCTGGTTCAGCTCCGGAACGTGGCTGTGGGGAAAGATGAAAGTCTTGCCGTCCGAAGGGTCGAGACCGGCGGCCAGGTAGTCGAGCGTCAACTGCTTGACGTTCTCCGAGATCATCTCGAAGGTATCCCGGTCCGTCAGCACCTGGTAGTCGGCGATGACAATGAACGTTTCCACGCCGAGTGCGTGGAGTCTGACCCGGTTCTGGAGCGAGCCGAACAGATGGCCTATGTGGAGGCTGCCCGTCGGCCGGTCACCGGTGAGAACCCTATATTTTCCAGGGTTGACGGCCAGGTCCTCTTCAAGCTTCCTGCTTCGCTCCACGGTTGCCTCGAAGGTTCCGTACTCGATCTTGTCTGCTTTGGTCATGGTTTATCCTTTGCTCTGTATCTTTTGCATTCAAAACTGAACGAGGTAGTGTAGTGAGTGGAGACCTTCAGGTCAAGGGGAACCTCCATGCCTATACGCATTGACGTGATTTCGTGGGAAAGAAACGTGTAAAGCATGGTAACCCCTGCGGGGCTTCCAACATCCCCCGGCGCATCTCCTATGGCACCTTCACGGCGCAATCCTGACGGAGACCGGGAGGCTCGCATCCAGCTGATGGTACGGATCGTAGTCCGATAAAGGCAGTACCGTGAGAATCAGGGTTCTGCTGCCGTCTTTGGTAAAGGACACGCGCGCCGAGCCTGAGCCCAGGTCGACAATTTCACCGTCGCTTCCGGCGGTCAGGCCCGGCACCGCCTGCACCACCCACCTCACCGACGGGGCAGCCGGCACTTCCAGCGAGAGCTGAAACGAGGTCTGGTCGGCATTCTCACGCCTGATTTCGAGGTAGGCACTCCCGGTCAGCATCGGCGCCGGAGCAATCGTGTGGACCAGGGACCTGAGGGTTACCTGGTCGATGGACAACGTCGCTTCCGGCAATAACGCGAGTGGCGCGGTGGATGCGGGCTCCCTGCGGAAATGGCGGCCGTCATCACGTTCTCCGGAATAATAGCGCCAGCGGGCAAAGCTGACCACGGAATCAAGAAAGGTGGCACCCTCCCCGGCAAGAATCGCATTGAGCCCATCCACGAAATGCGGCTTATTCATGTACAGGTCGGGCGTGTTACGGCAAAGGACCCATAACTCCGGAAGGAAGCCGTCATCACCACCGAAATAATAATCACGCAGAAAATGCAGATAGATTGCCGCACCATACATATACCAGGTTTCGTAGTTGTCGTTCCTGAGGAGTGCCCAATTCGGATGTGCCTGAAAATCCTTGGCGTAATCGACAACCGGGGGTCCATAAAACTGCTCGACGTAAGAGGCGGACATTTCAAACGCTATGGGAATCTCATACCAGTCATTGGCGGCATGCGTGGCGTGGTTGAATTCATGGGCAACGGTTTGGGCCAACATGTCGCCGCCGTATGGACCCCAGGGGTCAAGCTGCATGAAACTCGCCCTGCCGCCCCAACTGGTCACGATCAGATCCGAGATTATGTCGACCTTACAGGTTTTAACGCCCTTCCAGATAAAAACGTCGAACCTTTCGTCGGGACCGCACATGCCGGCATCCGAAGGTGGCGGTGTATAGCCCTGTTGCCGGATCTGGCGCTCCCATGCAGTATCGAGGTAGGCAATAACCTGGCGGGCGGCGGAGAGTTCGCTTTGCGAGCGGTAGTGCACGAGGAAAGGGAAATTGGACGACGCCACGCTGTATGGCCAGTATTCCGGATGCTTGCATGGAGCGGTGTCTTTGGGAATTGAACTGCCTGATGGGTTTGATGGTTCTTTGCCGCAGCCGAAGAGGAGCAGTGCGCACAAGGCCGCCAGAATTGCCATGACAACATGATGAACATTGTGCCTGGAGGGCGCATGCATTTTGTTCATTCGAACATGGCAAAGTTCCCCAAAAAAGCTCATATATTTTCCTTCCTGAAGAAATAATAGGGACTTAATTCCTGTCACCTGCTCATCTCATCCAGGAATATGTCCCGCTGCTCTACTCCCTTCACGATTTTTTGGCCACTGCCGGCTCCTCGGCTTAGACCCTGCTAGGCCCGTGTCGCCGCGCCTTGCCAGGAACCAGAATTCCTCGGAATTCTTGCGGTGAACTAACCGCACAGGACACTAGAAAGCCCAGCGACCATCATCGTTTATGCGTTGGTTGTACGATGCCCTCTCCAGAAGTTTATGGTAGGCAAAAACGCCGCGGATGCCGTTCAGATAGATAAGAAACAAAATAACTGCTGATGTGATGCCATACCACGAGCCGTAATACAATGGCTTGAACTGATCACCCATAAACACAATCTTAAAAATCTGAACAATTTCTATAATAATATTAGGACCGGTTCCGAATATTATCATCATTGCCAAGGGAATAAACACGGCTATTCTGCTGTTTCTTTTTATAAAGAATCCAATACACGTAAAAAATAAAATACCGGCGTAACCGGCCATTGTCTTGCCAAACAAGAGTTCTTTTCGATAAACCATTGTTATCCAGGCGCAACTGACAACCAGATTGGTTACCGACAGCACGGAAAGCGCCCATACCGTCAGATAGCAATATTTGCAAGCTTTGCTTGCTGATTTCATATCGGTAATTGGTGGCCAAATCATTCCAAGCAACTTCAAAGCAATTCTCCAATGATTGCTATCCGGCGGCGTCAACCAGCAGCAGGCAATTGTTCATGTCAGCTCCTCAAAGTGTCTTCAAGCCGGTTCCCCTTGAAATAACACCTCTCGGCTTCCCCGGACGTCACTCCTGCAGCACCATGCCGTAGCGCTCCCGGAGCAGCGTCCGGACCCGGGCCATGAACGCCGGGCCGGGATCGATCTTGACGGTCGGCCGGTAGCCGGGGGCGTCCTCCCTGAAAAGCCGGTGGTGGGGCAGTCCCGGTTCGAGGTACTGATAGTGGCCGATGAGGTAGGCGATGGAAGGGTGCCGCGCGACCAGCCGGCTGATAAGGTCCGCGGTGGCGGAAGCCTGGGCCTCGGTCAGCTCCGCCGCGTTCCGGCCCACGTTCTCGATGCCGATGGCGGTGTGGTTGAAGCCGATGGTGTGGCGGCAGACCACATCGTCCGGCGCCAGTTGGAAGACGGAGCCGTCCCGGTCAATGAGGTAGTGGGCCGACAGGTTCACCTGCCCGCCGCTGCTGATGTCTCTGCGGAGCACCGTATCGAGCGTGACCGGTGCGAAAAAGCGGTACGACTCCTCAAGGGTTGGAATCGCCGTGTAATGGACCACTATCATCCGCGGCTCCGTCAGCCGGTAGCTGTCCAGGCCGTAGTGAATGCGGCAGTAATCGGCGGTCAGCCGAAACCGATCTTCGTCGAAGACGCTGCGTACCGTGGCATGGGGATCCAGCACGCCTCCCCTGCCCAGGCAGCCGGAAAGGATGACCGAGGCCAACAACAGAACCGCGGAGGACAGCCTGAAGGCGGATGACATTATGCGCCTTTTGACGGCGATTCGATATCGGCACATCTGAATGACCCGATCATGGGCGCATAGTAGCGTATAGCGTGGTTAACATCAAGCCTGGTCGTGAGGCGAATGCGGGGCTCCTCGCTATTTCGTGTGGGTAACGGCTCTCGCCACCGCTACGGTACCCTGCCGGTACAACTGGGGTGGGGTAGTGCTCAGCTTGGGTACGAAGATGTTCCTCGCTGGCGATCATAAAAAATTTCTCACTCTTGCAACTCTCGCTTCGCTGAACGGAAAATGGGGGCGGCTCCCGATTTTTTCGACAAATCGGGAGCCGCCCCCATTTTCTCACTATCCATCTCTCCGGTGCCCTTCTATTTTCCTCTGAAATGGTGCCCTGGTCTACTCCCTTGTTAATTGTTGAGCCCCCTATGCTTGACCCTTACCTCATGTACTTGCCGAGGAAGCCGAGGACTTTTTCCGGATGGCGGCCGAAGTGGTTGTAGCCGTCCTTGAAGCGGCGAGTTGTGCCCTGGATCCAGAACAGCTCCTTCTCCTTGCTGCCCAGCAGGTCGAAGGTCTTCTGCGCGTCCTCGGGGTTGCGCGTCCACGAGTCTTCCAGCACCTGCACCATCAGCACCGGCATCTTCACGGCAGCGGCCCACAGGTGGGGGGTCATCTCGGCCGCGACAAACGCCCCCATCTTCAGCAGTTCGAGGTCGATCAGCTCCTGGTACTGGCGCACGCCCTGCAGGTCAGAGAAGGCGTCGTAGATCGCGGCCATGGAGACCACCATGGGGCTGACCATGCACTTGACGTTCTCGAACAGATCCGGCCGCTGATAGATGGCGTGGTATTGCGAATTGCCGCCCATGCACTGGCTGTAGAGCGCGACCTTCATCCTGCCCAGCTCGGGGTGGTTGTCCACGTAGTTCTTCACGCCCACGCAGTCGCGCCACTCCCACTGGCCGATGCCCGACAGGCCGTTGTTGGCCGCGCCACTGTTGCCGTGATTGCGGATGTCATAAGTCAGCACGTTGTAGCCGGCGTCGGTCAGGTGCTTGTACTGGATGACGAAGTCGATCTCCACTGCGTCGTAGCCGCTCCAAGGCTCACCGAAATGGCCCGGAAAGCCCGCGCGGCACATGGGCAGCGCATGGTTGAAGATGACCAGCTTGTCGCTGGGGCCACCCTTGGCCGGGATATACCAGGCCTCCAGCGGCACACCGTCGTCCGAGGGGATGACGAGGTTGCGCCAGCCGGTCATGCCGTAATCGTCGGGCTTCTTGAACAGAAAACTGCGCAAGGGACGTACGATGCTGGCCATGCCTTTGACCTTTTCGTAATCTTCTGCGGAAATGGTTTCGAGCTGTTCCTTCGCCTTTTGCATTCTTTCATCAGATATTCTGCCCATGGTTTCTCCTTATGAGAGATTTGGGTTCTTGCAGGGCCGGCAGCCGCCACATTGTTGGGCAACCACCAGAGATCTTTGCGCCGTAACGTTCGACCGAGGACTGGAGATAGGTGAGGAATTTTTCTCGCTCCCTGCGGCTTTCGAATATGCCCTTCTATTTCCCTCTGAAAGGGTACCCTGATCTACGTTCTTGTCAATTGGTCGGGAAGACCGGTTTCTCTTGATATATCGGCAAGTTAGTATTTGAGTTCCCCCTGGTTTCCCAGAAGATGTCACCCTAATCAGGCCAATACCCCAGTTGGCCCCAGGCCCCTCTCAGAACCGTGCCTGCGCTATTTACGCACACGGCTCCTCACATAATCATTTTACGGTTGCAGGGAACATCTTGACCTTGACCCGTGGTTCTCCGACTGAGGCGGGACAATATCCGTTTTTTTAATGCATATGCATGTCCGAAAATAGCCAGACTTTTTTGAGGTTATTGTTGTATGTTTATAAACAGGGGGCAGATCATGATAAAAGGTGAAGAACGGGCATGGTATACGGCATTCAAGGCAAAGGATGCACGATTCGATGGCCGCTTTTTTGTGGGAGTGTCCACCACAGGTATTTATTGCCGGCCTGTATGCCGTGCGAAGTTGCCAAAGGCTGAAAATTGCACCTTTTACACCACGGCAGCAGCAGCGGAGCAAGCGGGCTTTCGTCCCTGCTTTTTATGCCGGCCGGAGCTTGCCCCTGGCACTGCTCCTGTAGACGCTACCGCGTCCCTGGTTCACCGGGCGGCACGATTGCTGGAAGAAAACTGTGGAAACGAGCAGCGTCTTGAAGAACTTGCCTGCCATCTCGGCTACACGGGTCGTCACCTGCGCCGGGCTTTCAGGGCGGAATACAATGTCTCTCCAGTACAGTATCTGCAAACCTACAGACTTCTGCTTGCCAAAAACCTGCTTACGGACACGGATCTTTCGGTAACTGAAGTTGCAATGGCTGCTGGCTTTGGCAGTGTACGGCGCTTTAACGACCTTTTCAAAAAGCGGTACCGCCTTGCACCCACTGCTTTACGCCGGCAGACTATCAGTGCAAAGATACAAAATAACACCATAACCTTGGCATTGGGTTATCGTCCACCTTATCGGTGGCAAGAGTTGTTGGATTTTCTCGCCCTGCGTGCTGTTACCGGTGTGGAAGCGATAAGGGATGGAGAGTATCTGCGCACCGTGCATTTTGTAACCGGAGAGCAGCGGCATGTCTACGGTTGGGTACGGGTAGGTCACCGGCCGCAAAGCAACGTTCTTGCGGTCACCATGGATTCAGCCCTTCTACCGGTGTTGTCGCAATTGCTGGGCCGGATTCGCCTCTTGTTTGATTTGTACTGCGATCCGGATGCGGTGTATGAAGTTCTTGCGTCGATGAATAGTATCCACCCCGGCCTTAGTGTTCCAGGCATCCGCTTGCCTGGCTGTTTCGATGCATTCGAGATGGTTGTGCGGGCAGTGTTGGGTCAACAAATCACCGTGAAAGCAGCCAACACTTTAACCGCACGACTCGTAGAAGCCTATGGCACCCCTATTCAGACTGAAATAGAGGGACTGACCCATGCTTTTCCATCGCCTGAAGATATCATTGCCTTGGACGGCTCAATCGGCAATCATCTCGGCCCGCTGGGTATTACCAGAACACGTGCGGACACAATTCTGGAGTTGGCGCGGGCTTTTGTGCAGAAAAATATACATTTCAATCTCTGCGCCTGGCCGGAGATGGAAATGAAAAAGCTGATGGCCATTCGTGGCATTGGCTCCTGGACAGCGCAGTACATCGCCATGCGCGTTATGGGATGGCCGGATGCCTTTCCACACTCGGATTATGGCGTAAAAAAAGCGCTTGCACCCCGCACTTCCAACGAAATATTGGCTTTGGCTGAAGAGTGGCGTCCTTGGCGCAGTTATGCAACGGTCAATTTATGGAACTCTTTGTGAAACATATGCAGTGTAAGGAGATTCCATGAAGCAGCCCCTTTCAAGCAGATATTCGCATAGGGCTTGTAGTCAACGTGCTCTGAGTACAAACCTTGCACGAGAAAGGGGCTTGTAAAGGGAAGTATCTGGATTTGGTTTCGATGCACGGATGGTTTCAGATAGTCTGATAAACCTGTATAATTCTACCGATAATCGGCAAATCAAAACTACAAGTGTATCTGCTTGACAGAGGGGCACTTCGTGGGAGGAAAACATGGTATTTTCGACACATTATCCGTCACCCTTGGGTTCGATTATGCTCGCGAGCGATGGCAATAATCTTGTTGGTTTGTGGCTGGAGGGACAAAAATATTTTGCCGCGACTGTGGCGGAAGAGATAATGGAACAACCTGATTTGCCAATTTTTGCTGCTGCTCAAAGCTGGTTGGACAGGTATTTCACGGACCAAAAACCGGCAATTTCCGATTTGCCTCTGGCACCTAAAGGCGGAGCGTTCCGCATGGCTGTTTGGGATATCCTCTGTGAGATTCCATACGGCAAGGTCATCACTTACGGCGAGATTGCGAAAAAAATGGCTGTTAGAATGAACAAAGCGAACATGGCTGCCCAAGCGGTCGGCGGAGCTGTGGGGCATAACCCCATCTCCATAATTATTCCATGTCATCGGGTTGTAGGGGTGAATGGCAGCCTGGTTGGTTATGCCGGCGGCATCAGTAAAAAAATCAAGTTGCTTCAACATGAAGGAGTGGATATGTCCTGCTTGTCTATACCTGCCAAAGGCACAGCTCTGTAACAGAGTATGATTATTCTGGGGACATAATAGGGTTTTTTCAAGGTTGCCGGTAGATTCTATTCGTAAGTGCACCAGATGAGGTAAGCAGAGGCCATGGCCAAATAATATTAGTTAAAATTTATAAAATCAAGTTAGAATTTGTATTATGTTTGAATGTATAAGTAGACGTTGAAGAGGAAGCCTCCGGTGGTAAAGATAGCTTGTATGAGCAAGCAGTCGGACCGGCAAAGCCGTCCGGAATCAAATACCACGAGGAGGCTCCCATGAACGCATGTTACTACATTGGCTTTGACATCCACAAGAAAACAATCGCTTACTGCATCAAGAAGATTGATGGAATGCTAATCCGTCAAGGTGCAGTGGCTGCTGAACGAAAAGCTTTGAAGAAATGGCTGACAGAACTGCCCGGTCCTTGGTGCGGTGCAATGGAGGCAACGATCTTTACCGGCTGGGTTTATGACTTTCTTATGCCGCATGCCGTTGATTTGAAGGTCGCCCACCCTGCGATGCTCAAAGCGATTACATCAGCCAAGAAGAAGAACGACCGGGCTGACGCCGAGAAAATAGCCGACCTTCTGAGGGTCAACCTGCTGCCGGAATGCCACATGATGCCGGAAGCATTTCGTGAGTTGCGACGTGTGTTACGCTATCGGAACATGATAGTAAGCGCCGCTGTTAAGATGAAAAACAAGATGTCAGGCCTGCTCATGGAGGTTGGTGCGGTTTATGACAAGAAGAAACTTCACGGCAAAAAATACTTTGGAGCTTTTCTTGAGCGAGTTGAGGATGTGCCTGACTCAGTAAAAGAGCTGTTGAAGATGAGTCGACACGGCTTCGAGCTGTTCAACGACATCCAAAAGACACTGGTAACGGCACTACGAAAGAATAAATTGATCCAAGAAAGGGTGCAACGGTTGATGAGTATCCCTGGTATTGGCGAACTTACGGCTCTGACCTGGGTGCTGGAAATAGGAGACGTGACCCGATTCAGTTCATCTCGCCAAGCCATCAGCTACTGCGGCCTATGCAGTGGACAGCACGAATCTGCGGGAAGGGAACAGCGTGGCCCAATCTCAAAAAAGAGGAATAAACATCTGCAAACCAAATTGATTGAGGCCGCCAAGCTTGCACCGCACTGGAATGAGCACCTGGCACTGATTTATGAAAAAGAGTCGGCTCGTGGAAACAGGAACCGCGCTACTCTGGTGGTAGCCCGCAAACTGGTCGAATACATGCTTGCTGTAGACAGGCGGGAGACCGACTTCGAGTTGTTGAAGAAAGCAGTATAAACAGAATTCACATAACCTTCTTGCAGTAACGATCTTCCCGCCGGGCCTTGCTATTCCGGGGCTACGTGAGCCGAAGGCTGCACGACATTAACACTGTTTCGAGGCCGGCGGGTTGGCACTAACTCAATCTTCCGCAACAGGGCAACCCCTGATGACGGCACATGGATGTCTGGTCGCATGATCGTGCGGACCATCCGAAATGATTGAAAAAAGGTTGGACGGCAGGAGGGAGAGTTACAAAGCTACCGGCGGCAATTCGGGAAGTTGATGGAAATCTCCGTTTTCCCCTTGACAAAACTTATCATGGATGTCCCCGGAATTTTAGAATTTTAAGTCTTCTTTCAAAAATCAGGTGGTGTACTTGCTATTTGAATTCACCTCGCTTTCAGGCGGGTCGTAAGCTATGTTGGGGGCTTCTGTCCCTGGAGAAAAAAGAAAAGGGGCTATTTAGGCCCCTTTCCTCAGCTTCTACATTATTTTGTCACGCCGCCAATTTCCATTCTCTGTCTTGATCCATTTCCACAATTAATCGAAGGAAGGTTGCCGCTTTCCTGGCAGCGTCTTCTCTGTGGTAATCCATGATCTTTTTCCCACGCGCAATAATTTCACGGAAAAGTAACTCATTCGATTTACTCATCTCGACCCTCCCGTGTTCCCACTTGCTAACCTGGGCCTTGTCGATTTGCAAATTCCTGGCTAGCTCAGAACTAGACCAGCCTAGAGACTTACGGAGGAATACGATCTCCGCAGGCAATAGCCGCTCTTCCTTCTTCACAAGGAGCTTTGCTATACAGTCATGCAGCCCCTCAATGTTGCGTATCTTGGGCATGACAACGCCACACTCGGGGCATTTCCGAACAGTAATCCTATTCAGGGTGATGTTCTCAAGACCGCATTCGTGATAATGGTAGTTCTCAACAGACTCAATGAGTTCGCTTCGGTCACAAATAGGGCATCTCATCTCTTCTCTCTCCACGCAGTCACAATCATTAGTTCGTCTTCGTCAATGAATGTGACGACAACCACCATCTTGGGCGTTTCAACTCTGTACCGCCAACTCCCGTTCTCGTACTCGCCTTCTCTGACTTTCCCGCCGCGCAGAATATTGATGCAGTCGCTGGTGTCCATCTCCCGTTCTTCCATGCGTTCTATGGCATGTGGTCGGGAGTAGGTAACATATCCATTTTTCAGGATATGATAGATTAGCTTTTTAGCTTCGTTCGGTTTCAACGGTTCAAACATAATATACACTTTCGACGGCAGATTTCAACACTAAAGTTGTGTTCAACACAACTCGACAAGTAAAGGGCACCAGGGGGACATTCTATAAATTCATAAATTTCCCCTGCTGCCGACACCTGTCTTCCGAAGGATGTCATCAAGGCGCAAGCCCTTCTCGGAAGTAAATCTTTCGCCACGTTTAACCGCGACACTAACTGCGGGTTGGGTCAAGCCAAGACGCTTGGCGATTGATGTCGCAGTAACCCCCAGCTCTCTGACAGCCTAGAAGCAGAAAAGATCCCTTGCCCGGACACGTTCGGGTTGCTTCCCTGGCGCCTCGGCACAAATCGGTTCGACTTGGAGAACATCAGCAACCATCTTGGCTGATTTCTCCAGGTCGAGACCTTGATGGCTGTCCATTTCTTCATCAGCCGCAGCGAGGATTTGTTCAACGAAGCCGCTGTCGCCCAAAATCCGCTCATCGCTTTTCAGAAAGATTCCGGCAGTTCGTACGGTTATCACCGCACTCCACCCATTATGGGCGTCCCACTGGGGTCACTCTCATTTGCTTCTAACGGTGCCCCCATGACCCGCCCGCCCGGTCTTTTCGGGCGGTCGGCGTCCATGGGGCTGGTTGGGACGTCACTTATTTTCCATATTCAAGACCCCGCCACTGCGTAAAATCAAAATTGAGTTACAGTCCAATAATTGTCGATTGTGATATTGTAATATTTGATTTCAAGTTTTGAATCAATTTCAAATGTGCAACACTCACACTTTGCGCTATCAACCCAAGAATATGGAACTTCTTCTCCTGTTTCGCTGTCTTGTATACTGTCGCTTATGTCATTTAAAACTAGAGAGTTAACCCCACATACTGGACATTGTTTTATTTCTGAATAATTTTCAGCAGCTTCATGTTTGGCTATTTTTTTTGCTTTTTCTACATAGGGAGTATCAAATTGAGTTTCCATCCGATATCGCATATCCGCAATTCCCTTTGAAATTAACAATGCTTTTGGAATAGTTTCGCTTCTGTTTTCATACTCCTTAATTCGCTCTTCAATGCTTTTGATTCTTTCATCTCTACGCTGCTCAAGTTTCTTTTTGTCACTGAGAGGATTGTTGTACGCTGCTCTACCTATTTCTTTTAAAAGTGCAATTTTGCCGATAGAAACGTTTGAATTACTTTCATATTCATTGCAAATAGCTTTAATTGGGTCAATAGCACACTCTGTATTTTTGTATTTCCACAACACGCCAATATCTTGATATTTTGGCAATTGAGTAGTTGCCTCTATAACTGGTAAAACAAATTTACCAATAAATTCGTCAAGTTTTGTGTAGTCAAGGAAAAAAGCACCTCTGTGCCAAACTTTGTTCCGTAAAGTATTTAGCACTTTAAGGGTATTTTTGTTAGCCACTATAAATTGGACATCTTGGCAACATTGCAATTGATTGCTGCTTATTAAGCTACAGATATTATCCAGTGCTTCACTAAATTCAACCGACTGAACCCGTTGTTCTTCTTCAGGTGTCAACTCCTGATTATGCAAAATTTTATGCAGAATAACTGGGTATTTATTTGCTCGTACTGCCAGTAAAAAATGGTCACTGCGTAGTATGTCTTTAATGATTAGTTCAAAGAAATGCTGAAAGTGTACGATTGTCTCGGCACAGGCTTCACAATATTTAAGATTTCCTTCTAATAATTTGTCAAGCTCAGGATCGTTCGGATTAAATCTATTTCTACTTACGCTATACGTTGAAAAATAGGCTTTAAGAGCAATCCGTAGTGACAAAAAGGCAAGATCTAAGTCACTCTCTCCAGTGAGTCTAAATCCATTACTCGTAACTTGCTGAACTTCATTCATGTATATTCCTCATGATGATTAATTTCAAAAGAGACCAACGGGGCCGCGAGCTGAGCGGCCGAAGTGAGGTGCGTTTGGTGCGCCGAAACTGAGGTCCGCTCCAGTTCGCTGTTCTGCGGCGCGGGTCAGCGCGACGCAGGACGGGCGGCCGCTGACCGGGCTCTCCGGTCCAGAGGCATGTTATGCCTTCGATTTTGACAATACTTCAAAAAACTTTTCCATAGTCGGACCTCTGAAATGCCAAATAAAACCTTCAGCCTTTGCGTCAATATTCAATTTATCTTCGTTTTGAATTCCGAAGTTGTTCACTGCTAACTCAATTGAAATCTTGTCAGTTTCGTTACTCTCTATCCGTTCAATCTCATATCTAGGCCATCGTTGGTCTTTTGCTATTTGCTTTAGTTGTCGCTCGAATTCGTAAACCTCAGACGATATAATTTTCATATCATCAGTGGAGAAATGAATTCGATAACCTAGCCAAGCATTTTTTGAATCTTTGGAGGACTTCTTCCAAAATTGAATGAGAGCTGTTTTACATTTTTCTTTAATATCGCTGTTTATGAGATCATACAACTGAAAGGCATCTTTATTTGAGAGTAACTCCTTCTTATGTTTATACTCTTCTAGAGCCTTTACAAAATCTGACTGATCATACAAATCTTTTGGAGTAAAGGTAATTTGTCCAAAACCATTGATGTATCCTCCCAAATTGTCGCATAGCTCAACAATTTCATAAGGATCTTTTTCCTCCAATATGTTTTTCAAAATATCAACAACGTCATCTATATCATATAACAATCTCTGTGCACTCTTTTTAAGGTCAAATACGTAGTCTTTTATATTGCAATAGAAATTGTCAATTTCGTCTGTATAATAATCATCTATTTCATCAATTTCTAATTTTTTGTAGCCAATATTAGCAATAAACCTACTTGTCGATTTATAAGGCAAAATATCAATATCAATATCTGATATAGATAACAATTTTAGTGCTTTTTCCTGGTCATCATATTTTGGTATGATTATTTTAATCAGCTTCGAGATGTTATTTAACAGGTAATTCCGTTGATTGATCAATGACTCTCTTTCATCTAGGAACTCAGACCAAAACTCACTGTAGTTTTCATCTATCAAGTGGATAAGCTTATCTATATCTATTGCATCACGAATTACCTTATCTATGCGTTCAGCCCTTAGTGTACAGTATATGCTTTCAAGAGATGTGGCCAAGAACTTACCGCTTGTGATTAATAAACATTGGTCAATAAAAACTTCTTTCAGTTCGTAAACGTGTTTATAAGACTCATTGATAGCTTGTTTTAATTGATTTATAACATTGAAATATCCATCTGAACTAGACGATGAGCCAGTTATATCTCCTTTCTTCACAATTACTGCTAAGTATTTTGTTTTCTTAAATACCCGGTCGTATTCCTTACATACAATATCCTTACCTTTTTCCCCTGAATGATGATGGTGAATAGGATCGATAAATCCAAGTTTCGATAGCAAAGGTATTATAACTTTTTGCCTGAGATCGTCTTCATTTAAGTTTTGGATGAGATTTTTCTTTTCAGAGATATGCATGACTTATCCTTATTAAAATTCGGAAATAACGGGGCCGCGAGCTGAGCGGCCGAAGTGAGGCGCGCTTGGTGCGCCGAAACTGAGGTCCGCTCCAGTTCGCTGTTCTGCGGCGCGGGTCAGCGCGACGCAGGACGACGAATTCACTGGCGCGGCCAAGCAAGCGAGATACCCAGCCTGCAGAAAAGCAAAGGATCGGAAACGGGGTGAAAACGGCCCGCTATCCTGCCGCGTCCAGTGCAATGTCTTGTTCGGCCCTTCTGTCCTCATGCAAACCAATGCTTCTTTTCAAGCGTCCTTTCTCTGAGTTCTTTGATAACAGGTGCTGATTCTTCAATCGAGTACTGTCCGCCCCAAAGCCACTTCTTCGATCCAAACGGCGCATAATAGTAGGAGAGTCTGACGGACTTCTCTCTTCCTTGGTTCCACTCGATTAACTCTGAGAAATAAAGATACCAACCCCAATCCTCGTCTCTGATGGGACTTACTGATACGGCATCCACGACTTTACCTTTCCGGCATACGTTCTTGCCCACAGCTTTGGGCGCGGCGAAGTTTACCGGACGGCCCTCTCGACTGGGAAGCGGCAAAGGATAATCGTCCATCTTCCATCTCTCTTCGGTCTACGATCCTTACAGGGACGCTTGACGTAACTCTTCCATGGTGGGCGGAACCAGTTTGTACCATGGGAAGTTGAAGACATCTTCTCGGCGTTTGTGGTAGTTGACGAGCTTCTCGGCGGTAAAACCTTCTCCGGGCACCCCCTCTTTGTTGACGACGATAATGGTGAGGGGAGGCAGACCGTTCTGCTCGCAATAGAACATAATGCAACCCAGAATTCCTCCGAGCGGGTTACTCGTGGGGTATCCCATCAACTCGCGCAGTTCCTCATAGCGAGAAATCTGACGATTGGATGCTTTTCCGATCAGATACTGCCATGCTTGACATGCCCGAATAGCTGACTTCATCCCACTTTCTGCCGAACTGACGATAGTATCAAAGTACTGCGGCATTGGTTCCCCCTATCCGTTTAAGTTTGCCGAACGGGGCCGCGAGCTGAGCGGCCGAAGTGAGGCGCGCTTGGTGCGCCGAAACTGAGGTCCGCTCCAGTTCGCTGTTCTGCGGCGCGGGTCAGCGCGACGCAGGACGGCGAGCCCCAGCTCGCGGCCCCGTTCTGCGGGAGCGCAGCGACCGCAGAACGAAAAGCTCACCCGGAGCAGCCCAGCGGGCTGCGATCGGGTGCAGCGACTGGTTGGCTTTTATGTAAATCCAATACTAATCACCGCCTTATTTTGAGACGGTAATTTCAACGCGTCGGTTGTTTGCACGACCTTCCATAGTATCGTTGTTGAGAGTAGCAATTCCTTTAGGAATGGTATCAATAGAATCTGGCGATATACCATTTGAAACAAGATATGATTTCACTGCTTCTGCACGTTTTTTTGAAAGCTCATAATTATATATTTCGCTACCTATATTGCAGGTATAACCTTCTATATTAACTTTATATTGGATGGTGGCAGCTTTTAGTTCATCCATTAGCGGCGCTAAAGTATTCATAGTATTATCCTTGATTTTTGCTTGACCAAACAGGAACAATATCTGCCTCTTTTGAAGAATAGTTGGCTCAATCGCTTTCGCTGCCGCAGTAACTTCATTTACTACAGGGGGGATAATCTCTTCCTTCTTTATTTGGGGCACACTAGTTTTGGGTACAACCGGAGATGTCCATACATAATGCGATAATAACCACCATGCTAAAAATATTATTAAAATAACAAGAACAGCAATCGCCACGGGCTTAATTAAAGTTAGAAGTGCCGCGAATGGTGAGCCAATAACAGATGGAATTGATGAAGGGACCGGGATATTAATTGGCAATGAATGACCTTTTGCTTTTTGTGCTAATTCCTCTATTCTTTTTTTAGTTTCATCTTTGGGTGAATCGGTAAATATTATTTTATAAACACCAAGGCAATCTGCTCCAACACAATGTTGATCGGTAAGATCAATTTTAATAAGGCCAATGGTGTCTAGAATACCTAAAGCGACTTTTGTTGCATTCTTATATTTCTCATCAAGTGGGGTAAATAAAAATATTTCAATCGACTTACCGTCTTGCTTCGATTCACTAGCAACTGAAAACATTTGATGTGAGACAGTTGCGATGTAAAGTTTTATTAATGATATAATGCCACGATATGGGTTAACGATTGGATTAAGTATTTTTAATAAATCTTTTCTCACAATACCGCCAAGATACTTATTCTCAAAAGTTTTGTATGCAAAATCACTTTGGCTTTTTTCAGCAGGACTTTTTACTTCTCCAATTGCTGTAACTCCACCTCTTTCAGCAATAATGTCAGGGTAAGCTCCACCTTTTCCTCCCTTACTTATGATTTTGTAACCTTTGCTTTTTAAGTAATCTGCGGCAATATCATCATACTTATCTTTTGCAGCTGAATACACTCCCATTAAACCCTCCTTTTATTTTCAGACACGTTAAGAATTTTGTTCATTGTTCAAATTTCTTAGCCAACGACCGGCTAACCGGTGCGGAGCAAGCGCAGCTTGTGGAGCATCCGCTTTAGCCGATTGTTATACCAGCCTCTCCGCTGTCTCCAGTTTGTAATTAGCCACAGCATGGCAATTAGGACATAGAATTTTGAAGTCCTTCTTCAGATAAGGGGCGTGCTCTTGTATTGCTCCGACGTAGTGCAACTGGAAGTAGGATGCATCGTCTATGGGAGCTGCAACGCCGCATCCGTTGCAAACGATGCGAGAGTTCGTTTTTCTGGCTTCTCCACACTTGTAAGCAAGCAACCACCGCTTGGCCTCATCGTGGATCGCATGGAGTCGACGAACAAAGGTCTGCGTGAAATTGCTGTCGTCAAAAAATCCTCTGCCAAGGATATTGTCGTCGTGAAGTTCTCCATCTATCAGATACCTGATACACCAATAAGTATAATGGCCGACGAAGTAAAAGTACTTCTTACTTACAACAAGCGGCTGTTTATAGTTTCTCTGTACTGGCAACAGCCTGAACACTGACCAAGGAAATATTACGCCTATATTTAGGAACATTTCAGTCGAAATATAGACGTGCAAATAGGAATCATGTGTGATGTTTTGCCTGTGTGCTCTATTGATGTTCGATAGTTTCATTGGGCCGGACAGTATTTTTCCGTAGCCGACAACTCCTTGGTCACGAACGCCAATGATAAGATTTTCCCCGGGTTCAACGCTCCACTTCCTCGTTTGTATTGGAACGAGGTATGCCTCTTGCCCAGAATAATCAATTCTGTGCCGAACTTCGATCTTATCGATATTTGCTATCCACATCTCGGCACCTGAATAGCTTTGTGGCCTGATCTTCGGTAATCGAGGTAGGACGGCCAGTTCCCGACCGCCCCCCCACAGATCCCTGCGTGCGGTTTTCCCGCACAAGGCTCCTCAGTATTGTTCGCCTCGTACAAGAGCATCGTCAGCTCCAATATCTGCTCCGGCTCCGCCGATCGCGCAACACTCGGTACGGGCTGTTGGTTAGACTTTGCCCGATAAGGACTTCCTGCTCAGGAACAGAAGCAGGGCACCCTATAAGAAGCGCCAAGCTGCGCTTGGCGCACTAGCGTGCGGCTCACTGGACTCACGCTCTTTGCGGGTTCCGTGTAAAGCCGGCTGTTGGGCAATTTATGATTTTGTATTTAGAAATTGAAATTTTAACCAATTTGCATTTTGGAAATTAAGCTGTTTCCAAAATCTATTTCCAACTTCATTGTTCTCACGAACCATAATTAAAATATGACGCGTTTTAAGAAAACGAGCGCATTCTTCAACTAAAGATTTTCCTATTCCCTGTTTTCTAATGGATTTCGAAACTGATAAATGATGGATGTAACCGTATCTTCCATCGCTGCCACATAGGATGGCCCCGACGATATTTCCATTTTCTTGTGCTACAAAACCGGTTCCTTGTGATGATTGCAACAATGATTCAATTTCATCTTTTTGATCTTCAGGTTCTTCTCTCAAATCACATGCGATCCACAATTTTTTTACTTGTAAATAATCGCTGATTACCATTCTTCGAATTTCCATATATTTTTTTAAGCCCAACGGGGCCGCGAGCTGAGCGGCCGAAGTGAGGCGCGCTTGGTGCGCCGAAACTGAGGTCCGCTCCAGTTCGCTGTTCTGCGGCGCGGGTCAGCGCGACGCAGGACGGCGAGCCCCAGCTCGCGGCCCCGTTCTGCGGGAGCGCAGCGACCGCAGAACGCCTAAATTAAGCCGTGCCGCGAGGCGGCATCGGCTTGAATGAGTTGTTAGGTATGAGCTCGCTGACTGCACGCCTCAGCTATTTGATCGAACTAACAGAGCCCACTCTTTCCGCAGGATGGCATATTGCATCGTATTCACGAAGATCGAAGCGCCTTCATCATCTTTCTCAAATGAGACAAACTCCTTGAATAGCCCTTCCCTCCGCATTCCCAATCTCTCGCATAAACGCTGCGATGCGATGTTGTCTTCCTCCACGTAGGCATAGAGGCGCCGAGCTTGTTTCACCGCGAATAGGTAGTTGAATAAGGCTCGCACGGCCTCGGAAGCCAACCCTGCCCCGCCGAAGTCCACGTTAAAATTCCATCCGACCGAGAAAGTGTCCGAAATCTCGTTCGGTATGCCGAACAGATCACCGATGAGTTTGTTGCCGTCTTTCAAGCATACGGCGATATGCTCATCACTTCTGCTGCGCTTTTTCGCTTCCGTTTCCGCGGCGCTCATATCCTCTAGTTTGAGAGAGAGGAAACAGCTCACTCTGGGTCGATGCAGATACGCAAACAGATCGGCGGCATCCTCTTTTCTGAAATTTCTCAGGACAAGTCGGTCAGTTTTGATAGCGTCCATCCCGCCTTCACCGCTGGGAATTTGCTTTTCGTGGGCTGCGCCTTGAAGCACCTGTTGATCGGGCCAAGGGGTGGGAGAAAAAGGGGGCATAATTTTTGGCTAACGATAGTTATTGACCGGTTAGAAAAGCATCTCATTCAAGATATTGCATCTTATTCAGGATGTTTTTTGCATCCCATATGAGATGTCCATAGACATCCTATATGAGATACAAACAATTCCTCCAGCATCCTAAACAGGATACTAGCCCCGCCGCCGCCCTTTACGATACTCTGCCGGAATCCTCCCCTCCAACTCCGTCCCTCGAATCGAGCCATACGAAACATACCAGAGCTTTGCCCCGGGGTCCCATCTTCCGCCCAACGTCTTGAGCTGATCTCGAAGAACCTTTTCGTCATAGGCAACCTGTATCGGCACGATATCGCCATCACGCAACGGTGAAGCAGGCTTCCACGGCTTTTCTTCTACTATAATCTCGACGGTCTTCAACCGCACTCCCCGAACATCATCATACCGGTACCGCACATAGAGCAACGACTTCCCATACTGCTCCATCAGCCGCTTCGTCCCCTTCATGCCTGGCTTGAGATTCAGCCGCGATTTCATAAATGCTCCAAAGTATCCCGGATTGTCCGTACCACCTCTCAAAAACAAAAACCGCAGGACCAGTAACAAGCTGATCCGGGCGGCTTTTCTCAATCACCGGACCTGTCCAACCCAGTTTAAGCCATCATTCCCCTCCACAACAGAACGATATGTTCAAGAACATTAAAACATCAAATTAAACAAGATTCACGCTTATTTTTATGCCACTTTTCCCCTTCCCTGTCAACGGCTTAAACCGCGAAATCCGGAACTCTTCGCCCACTCAACTCTCCCACAACGACCACAATGCAACTGGACATCGAAGCCCTCTTCACCGCGGAGCGCACAGAGGTCGCGGAGAAGATTTCCGGCTTGCCTGCCGAGGACGCTTCCGGTATGGTACCGGTCTGAAGGCAAAAAACGAAGGAGGAAAGAAGGTAAATGTTTCGCTCCACGATGGTTACGCTGCTGTTCGGCTGTCTCATGGTTACCGCACCCGCCCTGGCGGATGACATGACGCCAGGCGGGTCGGCTCCCGCCCCGCAGGACCAGGCCCTCGCAACGCTGCAGGCCGAGAACGCCCAGTTGAGCAGGAAGGTGGCGGAGCTGGAGGCGGTGCCGGGCATCAACCAGGACGCGCTGACCGCCAAGAGCCGGCAGCGGCTCAGGGAGATAGCCGCGGACGTGAAGGGCCAATGCAAGTCCCTGGCGGACTTCGAGTCGTTCGTGACCTGGATGTCCGGCAACCTGTCCGGCTATTCCCGCTACATCCAGGCCGGCTCCGTGGCCGCCGGCTTTGCCAGGGCGCTCCCCATTCCCTACGCCGGCCAGGCCTCGGTGCTGACCAAGTTCATCTCCCAGGGGGTGCTGTCGCTCAATGCCGCGTCGGTGTCGGTCTCGCGCTATCTGTCCACCTCGAAGGATTTCGCGGCCCGGGTGGACGCCCTGGACCATGCGGCCCCGGCCGCCCGGGCAAAGGAGATCTCCGACCTGACCCGCCTGGCCGACCAGCAACTGCGCCGGGACATGGGCGACGCCCGGGCAAAGCTCAAGGCTGCCTCGGAGCTGTCCGCCTCGACCCTGGCGTTCCTGGAGAGCCTCGACCACTACCTGGGCTCAACGGACGAGTACTGGAACAGGACCAAGTCCCTGCTCACCAGGAAGGATGCCGACCAGAAGGAAAAGGGCTACCTGAGCCAGAGCATCCAGAGCCTGCGGAACCGGGCCGGCGGCTTCAACGCCCGGCTGCAGAACTTCGAGACCTCGACGGAAAGGGACGAATCGCTGATCTCGTCGCTCAAGGTGTATGGCGAGCTGATCCGGGAGATGACGGCACGGCAGGCGTCAGTGGGCGACCACGTCTCCGGGGCGCCGGGCACGTGAGCCGCGCGACGGCTGCTTGAAGGGGCAAACGAAAACAGGCTGCTTTCCGGTTGACTTCGGAAATGCAGCCTGTTTTTTGTCGTCAACTACTCGTACCGATAGAACGCTTGAGGAAACCGGCCGGTCACGCCATGGCCAGCGGCGGCCGCTCCTCGGGATCGATCCGCACGTCCAGCAGGGTCGGCCCCCGGTGGGAGGCCAGGGTCTGCCAGTCGATGCGCTCGAGATCTTCGGCAATGCGGATGGTGTGGGCCTCAGCGCCTGTGGCCCTGGCCATCATGGCGAAATCCACCGGCGGGATGTCGAAGTCGACCCGCTCCTTGCCCAGTGCCCGGTGGCCGTGCCGGATCAGGCCGTACCCCTGGTCGCTCAATACCACGAAGATCACCGGCAGGCCCTGCTCCACCGCCACGGTGATCTCCTGGCCGCTCATCAGGTAGCAGCCGTCGCCGGCGATGCAGACCGACGGCGCCCGGCAATCGGCGAAGGCGCCCCCCACCGCGGCCCCCACGGCCCAGGCCATGGTGGCGAACTCGACGGAAAGGTGATAGCTCTCGGGCCGGGGGTGGAAAAAGTAGTGGATCGTCCAGGGAACACTGTTGCTGTTGTCGATAAAGTAGCGCGTCTCACGGGGCAGACGGCGGATCAGCTCCAGGTAGACCTGGGGGGCCTTGAGCGGAGCGTTGCCCGCTGCCGGAGCGCAGCACTCGGGCTTCAGCACCTGGATGCCCGCAGGAACGTAGGCGGTCCGGGCAACGGCGTCGAGGTCGCGGGGCGCCGTAACGGCAGGCTTCAATTCGGCGGCGAGACGGTCGTTGAGCTGTGTGAACACCGGTCCTGCGGCCCCCTCCAGGTGCAGGCGCGCCATAGGCGAGCGGGCGAAACAGCTCCGGTCGTCGTGGATGTGGATCAGCCGGTCGTTCATCACCACCGGGTCCCACTTGCTGGTGGACCACTCGCCCAGGTTGGTGCCCACCGCCAGGACCAGCCTGACCGCGTCGTCCGCCAGGGCCGCCCGGGCCGAGGCATGGCCGGCGCAGCCGAACACCCCGGCCGCCAGGGGATGATAGGAATTGATTGCCGCCTTGCCGCGCGGGGTGGTGACCATGGTCGCCCCAGCCAGTTCGGCGAAGCGGGTGATTTCACTCCCGGCGCCGATGCCGTTGCGGCCGACCAGCAGGACGATCTTGCCGTTGTTCCGCACGGTCGCGCGCACTTCTTCGACGAGCCGTTCCAGGGCCGCGCCGTCAACGGCGGCCTGCCGGGCCGAGAGGAGATCGGGCAGCCCCGGATAGGATGCCGGACCCGCCGCCTCGGCAGGGAAGATGTCCGCGGGAATGCTCAGGTGGGCCGGCCCCCTGGGGGTGCCGAGGGCCGCGGTGAGGGCCGCGGCCAGCTTCCGCTCCAGTTGGTTGGGGTGCGACACCAGTGAGTTGTAGCGGGTGCAGTGGTCGAACATGCTCATGATGTCCACCCCGTCCCGGGACGAATCCTGGAAACAGCCGAAGCTGAACTCCGGGAGCCTGGTCTGGGGAGTGATGACCAGCATGGGCACCTGCTCGGCATAGGCCGAGGCGACCCCGGTGATCAGGTTGGTGGCGCCGGGGCCGGTAGTGGCGCAGCAGACGCCGATCCTGCCGCTCTCCCGGGCATAGCCGTCAGCGATGAAGGCCGCACCGGATTCGTGGCGGGTGAGGACGGACCGGGGACCGCCGCGCCGCTCGCTGCGGGCCAGGGCGTCGAACAGCGGGCCGAGCGGGGTGCCCGGGATGCCGAAGACGTATTCCACGCCGAACCGTTCCAGATACTCGACGATGAGATCGCTCAGGGTCATGGTACAGCTCCTTGTTCAGAATGAAAAATAACGGCCCCGCAGGGGCCTTGGTCGTTCCTGAAAAACCGGACACTATAGTATCACTTTTCAGCCAGACTGAAAGCCGTTTTTACGCCCGGCCGGGCGGCCCCCTCCGCTGGGCGACCGCCCTCCTTGGCTCAGGCAAGGAATGATGGTAGAGTAGGTCCGAGTGCATCTTGCCGCCAGGCATCGTTAAGGAGAACAGCGATTCATGTCAGACAACCGGCACCCCTTCGACCACCTCACCCCCGGATTCATCATGGACGCCGTGGAAACCCAGGGTTTCCGCTGCGACTGCCGCACCCTTGCCCTGAACAGCTACGAGAACCGGGTCTACCAGGTGGGGATCGAGGACGCCCCTCCGCTGATCGCCAAGTTTTACCGGCCCGGCCGCTGGAGCGACGCCCAGATCCTGGAGGAGCACGGCTTCTGCCTGGAGCTGGCCGAGTTGGAGCTGCCGGTGGTGGCCCCCTGGACCAGCGGGGCCGGGGAGAGCCTGTTCCGGCACGAGGGCTTCCGCTTCGCCCTCTATCCGCGCCAGGGGGGGCACGCGCCGGAGTTCGACAACCTCGCCAACCTGGAGGTGCTGGGGAGGATGCTGGGCCGCATCCACTGCGTCGGCGGGGTCAGGCCGTTCGGGCACCGCCCGGCCCTGGACGTGGAGAGCTTCGGCCGCCGGAGCGTGGAGCTGATCCTGGATCGCTTCATCCCGGACGAGTACCGGGAGAGCTACGCAGCGGTGACCGGCCTGCTGCTGGAGGCTGTCGAGCAGGCATGTGCCGAAGCCGGCCCTATCGTCCGGATCCGGGCCCACGGCGACTGCCACAGCGGCAACATCCTGTGGCGCGACAACGCCCCCCACTTCGTGGACTTCGACGACGCCCGCACCACCCCGGCGGTGCAGGACCTCTGGATGATGCTCTCGGGAGATCGGGCCAGGCAGACCGCCCAACTGGGGGCTCTGCTGGAAGGCTACACCGAGTTCCGCGACTTCGACCCCCGCGAGCTCCGTCTCATCGAGGCCCTGCGTGCCCTGCGCATGCTCCACTACAGCGCCTGGCTGGCGGCCCGATGGGAGGACCCCATATTCCCCCGTACCTTCCCCTGGTTCAACACCGTGCGCTACTGGGGCGAGCAGATCCTGGCCCTGCGGGAGCAACTGGCCGCGCTGGCGGAGCCGCCGCTGGAGATGCCGTAACGGGTCTCTCCGCGTTCACAGCACCTTCCCGGCCCCGCGCGCCGGCGCCATGGCTGTGGCATCTTCCCTGCCCTTTTCCAGGAATGCGATCCGCTCGGCGACCAGGTTCCTGAACGCGGCCATGTTGGACCTGGAGACCGGCCTGGCCGGCGGCGACTTGACCTTCAGGGGGTTGACCGGGGTGCCGTTCCGGTACAGCCGGAAATCCAGGTGGGGACCGGTGGACAGCCCGGTGCTCCCCACGTAGCCGATGACCTGCCCCTGCGACACCCTTCTCCCCGGATGGATGTCCTTCCCGAACCGGCTCATGTGGTTGTACATGCTCACCCAGCCGTTGGGATGGCGGACCTTGACGCACTTGCCGTTGTACCTCTTGTAGGCCGCGAACACCACCTTCCCCTCGCCGATGGTATGAATCGGCGTACCGATGGGCGCGGCATAATCGATTGCCGGATGGGCCTTGATACGATGAGTTATGGGATGCTTCCTCCGCAGGTTGAAACCGGACGAGATCCGGCTGAAGGAGAGCGGCGCCCTCAGGAACGCCTTGCGGAGGTTGCGGCCGTTCTCGTCATAGTAGCCCGGCTTCCTGTCGCCGTCCTGGAAGAGGAACGCCTGGTGGAGTTCCCCCCGGGTGGTGAAGCGCGCCGCAAGGAGACGGCCGTTCCCGGCCGGTTTCCCGTCTCGGTAGCGTCTCTCCACCACCACCTCGAAGGTGTCGCCCTGCTGGATGTCGTGGAAGAAATCGATGTCCCAGGCAAAGATGTCGGCCAGCCTGACCGCCAGCCCCTCGCTCTCGCCCGACTTTACCATGGCCTCGAACAGGCTCGATTCGATCGTGCCGCCGACCGTGACCACCTCTTCGGTGTACGGGATCGGCTGGCGGGATACGGAGATATCCTCTCCGTTCCGACTGAACACGAGCTGGTCGTCGTTGTCGATATCGCAGGCAAAGCGCTTGAAGGCGCCGTTTTCCAGGGTCAGCTCGTAAGGACTCCCGGCGCAGATGTCCCTCAGGCGATAGATGGAACGGCAACGGTCTGCCAGCTCATGTATCTCGCCCGGCCCGAGAAGGTGGCCGAGCAGCGACGAGATGGTTTCACCGGGCCGGACCTTTCCCCTGATGGTCTCGACCCGGACCAGGGGGGCATCGGTTGCCGTTTCCCGGATGGCCGCGGACGTGCCCGGGCCCGGGAAGCGGCCCGACACGGCAACGCCGGAAACAGCAAGGGAGACGATGGCCAGGGGGATGAGAAACCGCCGGAAACGGCGGAAGGATGTCGGTTTGGACGTATGGGGATCATTCAGCATCGGAATCTCCTCTTTCGAGTTGTGAGCTCTCGGCGGAGCCTTCTGCCGCTGTATCTTCATGGGCAATGACTCGGCATGCTAGCAGGTTTTCCTGCTCCGTGTCTACCCCTCACCCGGTCACAAAATGTCGCTCGTATCGCCATTCCAACCAGAACCGTTCGATATCATTATCGAAATTTATTTCAAGAATTCTGACGCCACCCATACGGCGTCTGCTGTGCTACAATGTCCCCACACCAGAGCGGCCGTGTATCCGGGAACCACCGGAACGGACGGCAAACCGAAAGGAGAATTTGATGAAGAAAGCCAGTGCACGCCACATTCTCGTGGCCGACAAGGAGTTTTGCGAAAGCCTCAAGAGCCGCATCGAGGCGGGGGAGGATTTTGCCGAGGCGGCAAAGGCACACTCCCTCTGCCCCTCCAAGAGGGATGGAGGCGCCCTGGGGACATTCACCCCCGGGCAGATGGTCCGCGAGTTCGACGAGGTGGTTTTCAGCGGCGAGGTGGGCAAGGTCCTGGGGCCGGTGAAGACCCAGTTCGGCTACCACCTGATCGAGATTACCAGCCGGACGGAATAGGCCGGGGAGAGGGAGGAGCGCATGCTCAGGAATAGCATCATTGCCGTGACCGTCGCCCTGCTGCTGGCAGGAATCTCCCTCCCGGCCGGGGCCGTTGGTAAAAATCCCGTGGTCACGATGGAAACCTCGCTCGGCACGATCCGGCTGGAGTTGTTCCCGGACAAGGCGCCGGTCACCGTGAAGAATTTCCTCAACTATGTCAGGGACGGCTTCTACAACGGCACCGTCTTTCACCGGGTCATCGACGGGTTCATGATCCAGGGAGGCGGATTCACCGCCGACATGAAGGAGAAGCCGAACGGCGCACCCATCGTGAACGAGGCGGCCAACGGGCTCGGAAACGACCGCGGAACCATTGCCATGGCCCGCACCCCTGACCCGGACAGCGCCAGGTCCCAGTTCTTCATCAACCTGGTCAACAACAACGGCCTGAACCGACCCATGCCCGACGGCCACGGCTACGCGGTATTCGGCAGGGTCATCAGGGGGATGGACGTAGTGGACCGGATAGCCTCCGTCAGGACCGGGGTCCGGAAAGGCATGCGGGACGTGCCGCTCGAACCGGTCGTAATCCGGGAGGTCAAAGTGGCGAAGTGACATGCGGCAATCGGTTGAAATACCATGAACAAAAGGCCGGGACCACGAGAGGGACCGGCCTTTTGCCTAACTGGTTTCCATCCGGAAACCCTGGAAAATGTTATGAGGGACGAGTCGGGGCTTTCACGGAGCCTCTCGTACGGCTTGAGTGCAATCAGGGGACTCACTGGAAAGCACCTGAATCCAATAGAGTATTTGATCCGGGCGAAGGATGGCGACCGATTACGAGGGGCTTCGGGAAAGTTCCGACCCGTCCCCTGTCGACACTTCCCGGATGGAAACTAACTGAACCATACCGGCTGGACGCCGGGGCGCCCCAGGCGCGCGTCACGGATGCACGGCCAGCTATTTCTTCGCTGTCCGCTGCCTCACCGCCTCGAACAGCGCCACGCCCGCGGCCACCGAGGCGTTGAGGGAGCTTACACCGCCCCGCATGGGGATGGAGAAGAGCCCGTCGCACTTTTTCCGCACCAGCGGCCGGATCCCCTCCCCCTCGCCGCCGATCACCAGAACCACCTCGCCGGTCAAGTCGAGGCCGTAGAGGTCGTCCCCGGCGTCGTCCGCGGCCCCGTAGATCCAGAAGCCCTCTTTCTTCAACTCCTCCAGGGTCTGGGCCACGTTCACCACCTGGGCCACCGCCACCGTCTCGACCGCGCCGGCCGAAGCCTTCTCCACCGTGGGGGTAATGCGCGCGGCCCGGTCCCTGGGAATGATCACCCCCTGGACACCGGCGCAGGCTGCGCTCCGGATAACGGCCCCCAGGTTGTGGGGGTCCTGCACCCCGTCCAGCACCAGCAGCAGTCCCTTTTCCGTCGAGGCCCGGCAGAGCGCCAGGATATCTCCCAGTTCCGCGTAGGAGTACCCCTCGACCCGGAGCGCCACCCCCTGGTGGTGCTCGGTGCCGCACAGCCGTGACAGGTCACTCTTTTCCCGCTTCCTGACCGGGACCCCCTTCTCGGCCGCCAGCTTCAGCAGCTTCTCCAGACGCCTGTCAGTTCCGGTCCCGGCCGTGAAAAGCTCGAAGGCCCTCCGTGTACCGCGGAGGGCCTCTGAAACCGGGTTCAGTCCGTAGATGATCTCTTCTTTCATTTCCTTCACACTCCCGCTATCTCGTCCACAATCACCTCCACCGCCTGGAGCGGGTCGGATGCGGCGCTGATGGGACGGCCGATCACCAGGTAGTCGGAACCCGCGGCAACCGCCTCGGCCGGGGTCATCACCCGCTTCTGGTCGTCGGTCGAGGCAAAGGACGGCCGCACGCCCGGGGTGACGATGAGGAAGTCGGGGCCGCACGCCTCCCGGATCAGCGGCACCTCCCTGGGGGAGGCCACCACCCCGTCGATTCCGGCCCGGTTGGCGAGCCGCGCCAGACGAACCACCATCTCCTCCACCGGCCGGTCAATCCCGACCCTCTTCAGGGTCTCCTCGTTTGAGGAGGTCAGGATGGTCACCGCCAGCACCCTGGGCCGCTCCCTCTCGGGGAACTCGGTCCGCAGCATCTCCGCGGTACGGGCCATCATCTCGTATCCGCCCAGGGCGTGGACGTTGAACAGCTTCACCCGCAGCCTGGCCGCCTCGCGCGAGGCCATGGCAACCGTGTTGGGGATGTCGTGGTACTTCAGGTCCAGGAACACTCCGGCTCCGAAGTTCTCTATCATCCGGACGATGTCCGGACCGTGGGCGGTGAAAAGCTGCTTCCCCACCTTAAACATCCCCACCCGGCCGGACAGGAGCGACACCCAGTGCTTGGCCGCGTTGAAGGTGTCGAAGTCCAAGGCGAAGATGATTTTGGAACGGGCTTGGTCTCGGGTCATAAAGAAATCCGGGCGCAAGGCGCAAGGCGCAGGGCGCTAGAAAAACAATTTACAAAATTCATGCCGTATCGATGGATCTGCCCCAACGGCCTGTTATTTCCAGAGTTCAATGAAGTGCCTCCGCCACCAGGGCCTTCACCTTCGCCACCGCATCCGCGACGGGGAGCAGCTCCACCTCGCCCGTCTTCCGGTCCTTCAGTTCCACGTTCCCCTGGGCCAGGTTCTTGCTCCCCGCCACGATGCGGAGCGGGATTCCGATCAGGTCGGCGTCCTTGAACTTGAAGCCGGGCCGCTCGTCACGGTCGTCCAGCAGGACCTCGACGCCGGCGTCGGAGAGCTCCTTGTAGATCCGCTCCGACGCCTCGCGTACCGGCTCCTCCTTGATGTTGAGGGCCGAGATGATGCAGTGGAACGGCGCGATGGGGATCGGGAAGATGATGCCGTTCTCGTCGTGGTTCTGCTCGATGCAGGCGGCCACGGTGCGGCCGATGCCGATGCCGTAGCACCCCATGAAGACGATCTGCTCCTTGCCGTCGGCGTCGAGGTAGCTGGCCTTGAGGGCCTTGGAGTACTTGGTCCCCAGCTTGAAGACGTGGCCCACCTCGATGCCGCGCCACATCTCCAGCACGCCGGTCTCGCAGCGGGGGCAGGCGTCGCCGTGGACCGCGTTGCGGATGTCGGCGAAGGTGGTGACCTGGAAGTCACGCCCCAGGTTCACGTTCTTCAGGTGGAGGTCCTTCTCGTTGGCGCCGGTGACGCCGTTCCTGATCACCTTGATTGCCGGGTCGGCCACGATCTTCACCTTGAGCCCCACCGGGCCGGCAAAGCCCACCGGAGCGCCGGTCACCTTGGCGACCACCTCGTCGTTCGCCATCTCCAGTTCGTCGCAGTCGAGCACGTGCTTCAGTTTGATCTCGTTCAGCTCGTGGTCGCCGCGCACCAGGGCGACCACCGGCTCGTTGTCGGCCAGCAGCACCAGGGTCTTGATCATGGACGCTTCATGGACCCCGAGGAACTCCGAGACCTCCCCGATGGTACGCTTGTCTGGCGTCGGAACCCGCTCCAGCGGACGGGGGTCGGCGTGCTCGGCCGCCTCGATGGGCCTCGTTTCGGCCTTCTCCACGTTGGCGGCGTAGTCGCAGGCGTTGCAGGAGGCGATGGCGTCCTCGCCCGAATCGGCCAGCACCATGAACTCGTGGGAGGAGGAGCCGCCGATGGAGCCGGTGTCGGCCTCGACGGCCCGGAACTTCAGGCCGCAGCGCTCGAAGATCCTGCGATAGGCCTGGTACATCTTCTCGTAGGAGAGGTCGGCCGCGTCGCCGTCCACGTCGAAGGAGTAGGCGTCCTTCATGATGAACTCCCGGCCGCGCATCAGGCCGAAGCGGGGCCGGATCTCGTCGCGGAACTTGCTCTGGATCTGGTAGAGGTTGACCGGCAGCTGGCGGTAGCTCTTGATCTCGCGCCGCACCAGGTCGGTGATGACCTCCTCGTGGGTGGGGCCGAGACAGAATTCGGCGTCCTTCCGGTCCCTGATGCGGAGCAGCTCCCTGCCGTACTGGTCCCAGCGACCCGACTCCTGCCAGAGCTCGGCCGGGATCACCCCCGGCATCAGCAGCTCGATGGCCCCGGCCCGGTTCATCTCCTCCCGCACGATGTTCTCCACCTTGCGGATGGAGCGGAGCCCCAGGGGGAGGTAGTTGTAGATGCCGGCGGCCAGCTTGCGGATCATGCCGGCCCGCAGCATCAGCTGATGGGACACCACCTCCGCATCGGCCGGGGTCTCTTTCACGGTGGGGATAAAGTACTGGGAATAGCGCATATGTAACCTCAGTTATGAATGTTGAATGTAGAATGCTGAATTATGAAATCCGGAAACCTGGACCGTCTTTTTCATAATTCATCCTTCTTTTACCATCCTCTCCACCTCGGCCACCAGGGCGTCGGCCAGCTCTCGCTCCGGGACCTTGCGAACGATCTCTCCGCGGCGGAACAGGAGACCTTCGCCCTTGCCGCCGGCAATGCCCACGTCCGCCTCCCTGGCCTCGCCCGGTCCGTTCACCACGCACCCCATGACCGCCACGGTCAGGGGCCGGATGACCTTCTGCAGCCGGCGCTCCACCTCCTCGGCAATGGGGACCAGGTCGATCCGGCAGCGGCCGCAGGTGGGGCAGGAGACCAGGTTGATCCCCCGTTGCCGGAGCCCCAGTGCCTTGAGAATGCCGTAGCCGACCCGGATCTCGTCCACCGGGTCGCCGGTCAGGGACACACGCAATGTGTCGCCGATCCCTTCGGCCAGCAGGATGCCGAGGCCGACCGACGACTTGATGGTGCCGGAAAAGGTGGTCCCGGCCTCGGTTATGCCGATGTGGAGGGGGTAGTCGACCCGTTGGGAGAGGAGCCGGTAGGCCTCCACGGTCTTCACCACGTCGGACGCCTTGAGCGAAATCTTTATCTGGTCGTAGTCCAGCTCCTCCAGGATGCGCACGTGACCCAGGGCCGACTCCACCATGGCCTCGGCCGTGGGGTGGCCGTACCGCTCCAGCAGCTCCTTTTCCAGGGAACCGGCGTTGACGCCGATGCGGATCGGCACCAGCCGCTCGCGGGCGGCCTTCACCACCTCGCCGACCTTCCATTTCTCCCCGATGTTGCCCGGATTGATGCGCAGGCCGTCAACCCCCATTTCCAGGGCCTTCAGGGCCAGCCTGTAGTCGAAGTGGATATCGGCGATGAGGGGGATGGCGACGGCCGACTTGACGGCCCCCAGGGCCTCGGCCGCCTCCATGTCCAGCACGGCGCAGCGCACCAGCTCGCACCCCGCCTCGGCGAGCAGCGCGATCTGGGCCGTGGTTGCGGCAGCGTCGCGGGTGTCGGTGCTGCACATGGACTGGACCGAGCAGGGCGCCCCGCCGCCAACGAGAACGTCTCCTACCCGGATCTGTCTGGTAGCTTTTTTCATAACGGGACATAGTAGCGAAAGAGATGGAACAAAGTCAAGGCGAACGGCTGCAAAGTGTTTGACAAAATCCCTCTTTTCCTTTCTAGTAAAGGCATGAAAAAACAACCACACGATAAGAAAAAACCCGAGATAAAGAAGCCAGCACCGGCCAAGCCGAAGCTGCAAAAGCCGGCCGTGGGCCAGATTATGGACCTGACCGTCGCAGCCCTGGACGAGGAGGGCTACGGCCTGGCGGTCCACGAAACCGGCCGCGTGCGGGTCTTCGGCGCCCTGCCGGGAGAGACCGTCCGAGCAAAGGTCACCTTTTCCGGTCGACGGGACACCTTCGCCGACGTGGTGAAGGTGCTGCGCCGTTCCCCCGACCGGCTGCTGACCCCTCCCTGCGACCGGGGCACCGAGTGCGACGGCTGCCCGCTGATCCGGATGAAGTACCGGGCCCAACTGGAGTGGAAGCAGGGCCTGGTGGAGGGAGCCGTCCGCCGCTACCCGTCGCTGCGGGAGACGGAAATCCTGCCAGTGACGGCGTCGCCGAAGCCCCTGGGCTACCGCACCACGGCCAAGCTGGTGATCTCCGGCAAGTTCGCCTCCCCGGTCATCGGCATCTACCGCCGCAACAGCCACCAGGTCATGGACATCGCCGACTGCCCGCTGCATCACCCGCTGATCAATCGGGTCGCGGCCGCGGTCAGGGACGGGATCATCAAGGGAAAGGTGCCGATCTACAACCCCAGGACCGGCAACGGCATACTCCGCTACCTGGTGGTGCGGGTCTCGGAACGGGAAAACCGGGCCATGGTCACCTTCGTCACCGTGGAGCGGAGCTTCAACGAAATCCACCACCTGGCCCGGCACCTGCAGAACGCCGTGCCCGAGGTGGCGGTGGTGGTGCAGAACGTCAACTCCTCGGCCGGAAACGTGATCCTGGGCGACCGGGACTACTTCGTCACCAGGGACCAGACCCTGACCGACAGCATCGGCCGGGTCCGCTTCTCGATTTCACCCCGATCCTTCTTCCAGGTGAACAACGAGGGGGCCCTGGCCATCTACGAAACGGTGCGGGAATGGAGCGGAGTGACCGGGAAAGAGACCGTGGTGGACGTCTACTGCGGGGTGGGCGGCATCTCGCTGTTCCTGGCCGGCGCGGCCAAGGAAGTCATCGGCTTCGAGTCGGTCGAGGACGCGGTTACGGACGCCGGGCGCAATGCCCGGCTGAACGGGATCAGGAACTGCCGCTTCGAAGCGGGCGATGCAACCGAGCTCCTGGAGGCCCTGAGGGACGAGGGCACCAGGGTCGATCTGCTGGTGTTGAATCCGCCCCGCAAGGGATGCGACGAGAGGGTGCTGCGGAGCGTCGCGGACCTGGACCCGGCGCGGGTGATCTACGTCTCCTGCTCCCCGCAGACCCTGGCCCGTGACCTGGACATCCTGGCCGGGCTCGGCTACCGGACCACGCGGGTCCGGCCGGTGGACATGTTCCCCCAGACCCCGCACGTGGAGGACGTGGCGCTCCTGGCAAGGGAAAGGAACCAACAGTAACGGAAACCGTAAGGCCCACCCTCCCTGCCGGGCCGGGAGGGTGGGCCTGTTGCTCGGCACTCGCCCTTCATTGGCGTCCATCCGAAAGCGTCGACAGGGGACGGGGCGGAACTCCCCCGAAGCCCCTCGTAATCGGTCGCCATCCTTCGCCCGGATCTAATACCCTGCCGGATTCAGGCACTTTCCCGTAAGTCACCTGGTTGCACTGAAGCCGTACGAGAGGCTCCGTGAAAGCCCCGACCCGTCCCTCATAACACCTTCCCCAAATTTCCTGATGGTAACTAATTGGTTGTGGGCCGGGTGGAGGCGGCCGGTGAGGCATGCTCCCCCTATTTCGCCAGAGGAACCGCCGAAGCGATCTCGTACTTCACCGCTGCACGGATCTTGTTCTCGATCTGCAGGTAGCGGGCGACCTTGACGGCGGGAAGCACCTTGTACAGCTTCGGCGCGAATGCTTTCTTCATGGCCGCCTCGGCCTCGTCGACGGCAATCATTTCGCTGACCATCTTGCTGGCCTTCTCGTCCGTCAGGGCATTGTTGTTGTAGGCATCCGCATAGGCTTCAATCAGCGCCGCGACCCGCTTGTTGAGCTTATCCAACTCGACTTGGTAGGCGTCGTAGACCGGCCAGAACTTCCCGGCTTCGGCGTCGCTGAGGTTCATGTTGCCCGCCACCAGCAGCTTCTTGTCGGCCTTGATCTTTTCCAGCAGAATCTGCATGTCGCTGCTGGTGGGCTTCCCCGCGGCGAATGCCGGTACCGAAACGGACAGGGCAAAGACCATCATGAGGAAAAACACGGTTTTTTTCATAAATTTTGACTCCTTTCCTGGGTTGATGACTGATTATTTTTCAACGGACGTCTCCACTTTCTTCCAGCTTCCTGGAGAGGACGCTGTTGCCCCCTCCTTTCCCGACATCATGGTCTGCTGCTCCGCCAGCGTCACCCAGCCGCCTCCCATGGACCGGTAGATATTCACCATCGACAGGAACAGGCCGCCCTTGGTCTGCGCCTGGGAGAGCTGGGCGTTGAACAGGCTGCGCTCGGCGTCGAGCACCTCGATATAGCTGGTGTAGCCGTTTTCGTAGCGAAGCCGTGCGGTCCGGGCATAGTTTCCCAGGGATTCCACCTGCTTGTTCTGGGTCTCCAGCTGCTCCATGGTGCTCTTGCGGTCTATCAGGGCATCGTTCACGTCACGGAAGGCATTCTGGATGGTCTGCCGGTAGACTGTCAAGAGCTGCTTCTGAAACGCCTCCGCGGATTTGACCTGTCCATAGATTGCACCCCCCTTGAAAATGGGGGCGGCCACCTGTGCGGCATAGCTCCAGGTCTGCGCCGGCCCCGTGAACAGGCGACCGATGTCGGTGCTCGACCATCCGAACAGACCGGTCAGGGCGATGCTGGGAAAATACTGCGCCTTGGCCACCCCTATCTGCGCGTTCGCGGAGATCAGGTTCTGTTCCGCCTGGCAGATGTCCGGCCGCCGCGCCAGCAGATCGGACGGCAATCCGGCCGGAACCAGGGGAAGGGTGAGATCGTCGATGGTCTGGCCCCGGGGGATGGGGCCGGGGTTGCGGCCCAGGAGGACGCTCAGGGCGTTCTCCTGCCGGGCTATGGCTTTCTGGATGACCGGAATGGTGGCAAGAGCCTCCTCGTACTGCGACTTGACCTGGCTCAGCTCCAGCTCGGAGACTATCCCGCCGGTGAAGCGGAGCTGGAAGATGTCGTATGACTCTTTACGGCTCTTCACTGTCGCCTGCGCGATCTCCAGCTGCCGGTCCAGGTCGCGGAGATTGATATAGCCAGTGGCGATGGAGGAGACCAGCGAGAGAATCACCCCCTTTCTGGCTTCTTCGGCACTCAGGATGTCGGCGCGCGCGGCCTCGTTGGCCCTGCGCAGCTTGCCCCACAGGTCGATCTCCCAGCTGGCCGCAAACCGGGCCAGGTACGAGTCGGCAGGGTTCTCGACCGACGAAGAAAGCGGGGCTGGTCCCCTTTCGCTGGCACGCTCCCTGCCGAAGCTTGTACCCGCTTCGACCTGCGGAAAGAGCGCGGCCCGGGTGGTGATGTATTGCCCGGCGAACTGCTCGATCCGTGCCGCCGCGATCTTGACGTCCTTGTTTTCCGCCAGTCCGATCCCGATTAAGTCTTCGAGCACCGGGTCGCCAAACTGTTCCCACCAGCGGGTGTCGGCCAGTTCCTGCACCTCCTGTTCCTGGAACCGCCATTCCCGGGGCGTATCCACGGCGGGCCGCCGGTAATCCGGACCAACCATGCAGCCCAGGATGAAGAGGAGGAGCGCCGAGATAACGATAAGTTCACGCATGGAGCTCTCCCTCCTTTCCGGGAGCGGTTGCGGCCGGTGTCGGAATGTTGCCGGTGCCCTGCCCGCCGGGCCGGGAATGCGAGCCGCTCTTCCCCCTGTGCCCCAGCTTCTCCACCACGTAGAAGGTGACCGGGATCAGGAAGATGGCAATGAAGGAGGCCGCGGTCATGCCGAAGATGACCGTGGTCCCCATGACCTGGCGGGAGATGGCCCCGGCCCCGCTGGCGATGGCCAGCGGCACGCAGCCGAGGATGAAGGCGAACGAGGTCATGAGGATCGGCCGGAGCCTGAGCCGGGCGCCCTTGAGGGCCGCGTCCATGATGGTCTCCCCCTTCTCGTACTCCATCTTGGCGAACTCGACGATGAGGATGGCGTTCTTGGCGGCCAGGCCGATGAGCATGACCAACCCGATCTGGGCGTAGATATTATTCTCGAAGCTCCGGAACAGCAGGCCGGCGAAGGCACCGGCCACCGCGACCGGCGTGCCGAGCAGGACCGAGAACGGCAGCGACCAGCTCTCGTACTGGGCCGCCAGGATCAGGAAGACGCACAGGAACGAGAAGGCGAAGATGGCGGCCGGCGACACCCCCTCCATGGCCTTTTTCTCCTGGAACGACATGCCGCTGTAGTCATACCCCATCTCCCGCGGCATGGTCTGGGCGAACACCTCCTCCAGGGCCTCCATGGCCTGGGCCGAGCTGAAGCCGGGGGCTGCCGTGGCGTTGATCTGGGCCGACCGGTAGAGGTTGAAGCGCAGGGTGAACTCGGGTCCGACGATGTTCCGGACCGTGGTCAGCGTCGACAGCGGCACGGTCTGGCCCTCGTTGTTGCGCACGTAGAACTGGCCGATATTATCGATGCTGGTCCGGTAGTCCCCCTCGGCCTGCAGGAACACCTGCCACTGGCGGCCGAACCGGTTGAAGTAGTTGATGAAGCCGCTTCCCATGAAACTCTGCAGGACCTTGTAGACGTCGGAGATATTGACCCCCTGCTTCAGCACCTTGTCGCGGTCCACATCCACGAACAGCTGGGGCACCGTGGGGAGGAAGGTGGTGGTGACCCGTGCCAGCTCCGGGCGCTTCTGGGCGGCCTCGATGAATTTCCTGGTGTTTTCCGCCAGGAAGTCGATATCTTTTCCGGCCCGGTCCTGGAGGATGAAGGTGACCCCGCCCGAGGTGCCGACCCCCATGATGGCCGGAGGCGGGAAGGCGAACCCCAGGGCGCCGGGTATGCCGGCCATCCTTTTCGAGATCGAGGCCTTGATGGCTTCGTACTGTTCCTCGGGCTTCTTCCGCTTGGCCCACTCCTCCAGCGAGATGAAGAAAAAGGCGCTGTAGGTGTTCTGCACCTGGCTGAGCATGTTGTAGCCGATAATCGAAGAGCAGTATTTCACCCCGGGAGTCTTGGTGATGATATCCTCGGCCTGTCGGGCGACCTCCCCGGTCCGCTGGAGCGAGGCGGCATTGGGAAGCTGGATGCCGGCGAAGATGAACCCCTGGTCCTCGTCCGGGAGGAAGCTGCTGGGAATGCCCTTGCCCGATATTCCCGCCAGCACCGTAATGCCGGCCAGGAGCAGCAGACTGATCAGGCTTTTCCTGATGGCAATCGAGCAGCCGCTGATGTACCCGTCCGTGGCCCGGCCGAAGACCCGGTTGAACCAGTCGTAGAACTTCTGCAGCGGTCCGCGGCCCTTGACCTTGGGTTTCAGCAGCAGCGCGCACAGCGCCGGAGAGAGGGAGAGTGCGTTGAAGGCCGAGAAGATGACCGATATGGCGATGGTCACGGCGAACTGCTGGTAGAGCTGGCCGGTGATCCCCGGGATGAAGGCGGTGGGGACGAACACGGCCGACAGGATGATGGCGATGGCGATGACCGGCCCCGACACCTCTTCCATGGCCTTCAGGGCCGCATCCCTGGGAGTCATCCCATGCTCGATGTGGTGCTCCACCGCCTCGACCACGACGATGGCGTCATCCACGACCAGGCCGATGGCGAGCACCAGGCCGAACAGGGAGAGGGTGTTGATGGAGAAGCCCAGCATGGGGAAGACGATGAAGGTCCCGATCAGCGACACCGGGACCGCCAGCAGCGGGATCAGGGTGGCCCGCCACCCCTGGAGGAAGATGAAGACCACGAGCACGACCAGGAGAAGGGCCTCGAAGAAGGTGTGCCGGATCTCCTTCATCCCCTCGGTGACCGCCAGGGTGGTGTCCAGGGCCACCGTATAGTCCAGGTCGGGCGGGAACCGCTGCTTCAGCTCCGCCATCAGCTTCTTGGCGCCGTTGGCCGCATCCAGGGCGTTGGTGCCCGGCATCTGGTAAAGGGCGATGAGCGCGCACGGCTTGCCGTTCAGCCGCCCCTCCAGGTTGTAGGTCCGGGCGCCCAGCTCGATGCGGGCCACGTCCCTGAGCCGGACGATGGATCCGTCCGGGTCGGCGCGCAGCACGATATTGCCGAATTCCTCCTCGGTCTGGAGGCGTCCCTGGGCGCGCACGGTGTAGGTGAACTCCTGCCCCTTCGGGATCGGCGGCCCGCCCACCTGGCCCGCCGGGTTCACGGTGTTCTGGGTATTGACCGCGTTCATGATCTCGGGGATGGTGATGTTCATCGAGGCGAGCTGGTCCGGCTTGACCCAGATGCGCATGGCGTACTGGCCCGCGCCGAAGACCGTGACGCTGGCGATCCCCTTGATGCGGGTCATCTGGTCATTGATGTTGATGTAGGAGTAGTTGGCCAGGAAGATGTTGTCGTAGGTGTCGTTGGGGGAATACAGGGCGAACATGATGAGCGGCGACGAGGTGGATTTCTGCACCGTGACACCGTAGTTGCGCACGTCGGTCGGAAGCTGGGACTCGGCCTGACCCTCCCGCATCTGGGCCAGCAGCTGGTCGGTGCTGGCGTCCGTTTTCAGGTCGAAGTAGGTGTACAGGGTCATGGCCCCGTTGTTGGCGTTGATGGAGTACATGTAGTCCAGGTTGTCCACGCCGGACATCTGCTGCTCGATGGGGGTGGCCACCGACTGCTCCAGGGTGAGCGCGTCGGCGCCGGTGTAGGTAGCATTCACCTGTATCGCCGGCGGGACGATATTGGGGAACTGGGCGACCGGAAGGCGTGTCATGGCGACCAGTCCTCCGATGACCATGAGGATCGAGATGACCATGGCAACGATGGGCCGGTTGATGAAGAATTTTGACATGGCGGGTCACCTCTTCCCGGTCGTCCTCGGTGCGGAAGTCCCGGCCGGTTTTTTCTCGGCAGGGCTCGTTTCGGCTTCGTTCGGGGGTACATAAGGTTTGGGGTTGACCGGCATCCCCTCCTTGACCTTCTGGACGCCTTCCGCGACGATTTTTTCACCGGGTTTCAGCCCCTTGGAGATTACCTGCAGCTGGCCGACGCGCTGACCCGCTTCCACCGTCCGGATACTCACCCTGTTGTCGGGGCCGACCACCGCAACCATGAGTTTTCCCTGCATATCGGTGACCGCACGCTGCGGAACCAGAAGCGCGTCCCTATCGACTCCCATCAGTGCCCTCACCTTGGCGAACTGTCCCGGACGCAACAGGTTCCCGGGATTGGGAAACAGTGTGGCAACCTTGATGGTGCCTGTCTTCGGATCGATCTGGCGGTCCGCGAAGGTGATTTTTCCCTTGTGTGGATAGGTGCTGCCGTTCGCGAGAATCAGTTCGAGCGTGGAACCGTTCGGACGCTCCTTCCGGTTCTCCATGGCCTTCAGGTACTGCTGTTCGCTGACGGGCACGTACACCTTGATGGGGTCGACGGTTGAAACCGTGGTCAGCTCCCCGATCTGACCGGGCCCGACCAGGTCGCCGATCTGGGCCTTGGCGATGCCCGCCACACCGTCGATGAGCGAGGTGACCCTGGTGAACCCCAGATCGAGCTTGGCCTTGTCCACCGTCGCCTGTGCGGCGATCACCGAGGCATGGGCGGACTGCTCCATGCCGGTGGCGTCATCCAGGTCCTTCTGGCTGACGGCGTTCTGGGCCGCCAGGGGCTTGATGCGCTTGAGATTGGCCGTTGCCGTTGCCCAGCGCGCCTGCTGCTGGGCGAGCTGCCCTTGGGCCTGTTCCAGCGTCGCCTGGAACACGCGGGGGTCTATCCGGAAGAGGACCTGCCCTTTTTTCACCACGTCCCCTTCCTTGTAATTCTGGCTTATCAGGTAGCCGGTGACCTGGGGACGTATGCTGGCGTTGACCGAGCCGTCCGTAGAGGCGACATACTCGCTGTATACCGGGACATCCTGCTGGACGACATCCACGACTTCCACCACCGGAGGAGGAGAGGGCGCGGCTTTCTCTTTTCCGCAGCCGGCAGCGGCGCATAGCGCCAGGGGGAGGAGCACGGCCGACCTGAGTCTGCGAATCAAGGGGAGGCATGTGCCTTTGATGGTATCCATAAAAGATCCTCCTCACGTGAAGTAAAACCGCCGGCTGCGGGGTTCTGCTCGGCATGGGGGACAGGAATGCGTACGGCACGATGAAGACGAAGAGCTGCACAAAGCGTCCGCTCTTCCAGCGGACAGGTGGAACGGACCCGTTCTTCCGGTGGCGTTGTTCGTCATCTCATATTCATCCTGTATGAATCACGGGCTCATGCACGAGCCGAATACGACAAAGCTTTCACCATCGCCGGAGGCGCTCAGGGTCAGGTCGTCGGACTCCTCGCCCAGCGCCATGCTCCAGCCCCGCGTTTCGGTGCCGTGCATGACCAGCATCCCTTCCGGCCGTTCAACCTCCCTGAAGCGGCTTTCCCTGTCCACGTCCCTGTCGAGGGATTTTATGGTCTTCGCTTTCATGTCGATCCGTATGAATCGCGGCAGGGCCAGATCCTGGACAGGCCATTCCCGACACCCGTCGTCCGGGGTGCACTCGTATGCCTTGGTCAATGCGCAGGTGCGGATAGTGTCCTCACCTTCCGCGACCCGGACATGAAGCGAGACGGACAGCACAGATACTGCGAACAAAACCGCGAAAAATCTGATCATCATATTTTCCTCCCGGCAGCACCAACGGCTTCACCCGGTAACCACGACGAGAATTCATATGGTTTCTGATACGGAAAGCGGAGATTCTATTTGACCGTGTACCCTCGACCCTCCATACAGGCACCCCATGCCCGGTTGTACTCGCCGCGCCGTTGTTCGTAACCGGCGGCCCGGTCCTGGGCGTACTGTTGCTGTGCCTGCTCGCTCCTGCGACGGCGAACCCCGCCGATAATCCCCCCGGACGCGGCGCCGATGGCTGCACCCTTGCCGGCGTCACCGGCAATGGCGCCGACCGCCGCCCCCATGGCCGCTCCACCGGCCGCGCCCTTGAGCGCTCCACCCTGCTTTTGAGGTGGCGGGGCGGTTGCGGTCGGGACCTGCATGGGGTCGAAACCGGTCTGCCCCTTGGCCCACTGGTAGCAGGAATACTTGTCCTGCTCCATTTTCTGGCTGCTCTGCCCCTTGGCAGGATAGACAATCGGATCCTGGGCCGCATCGGCGGCGATCACCGCGAAAATGACCGCAGACAATGACACGGCCCCGATGACGGCCGGGCGCATTGATGACGGTAAGAACCTTGCATCATTCCGCATGACATACTCCTTTCAGTCTTGTATCCGCTGACAATCCACAGCCGGTTGCATCTCCCGCTGTCAAAGGAAGAAGCCTAATCCGGATCTATCCTCGTGATCTTCGACCCCTGCAGGCCGAGACCCGCCATCAGCCCCTTCTGGCTGAAAAAGAACGCATAGATCTCCTTTCTGGCCGTGGTGGTCGTCAGCGCCTTGGCTATTCCCGCATCCACAACGACGATACTGGGGCCGATCCCGATTTCCCAGCCGCCGCTCTTTTTCAGGTACTGCAACGCGGAGTCGGACATGAAAAAGAGGGCATAGCCGAATTCCTGGATGCCCGCCTGCAGGCCGTACGAAGCGGAAGCGGTATTGTAGTACCCGACCGTCACATCACCTACCCGCAGCGCTCCGTTACCCCCCTGGACGCCGATAATGAAACCCATCTTGAGAATGCTCGGAAAAACGAGGACCGCCTTGGCCTCGGACCACAGCTGGCGCGCGGCAGGTGAGCTTGCGAGCAGCTGGGGAATGGCCGCGTTGACGTTCTGGTCGATTTTCGCCTTGCTTGTGGCCTGAGCCGTACAGGGGAACAGGGTGAGCATGGCCGTGAAAGAGAGAATGAATGCTGCTGTCAATGAGCGGATGTACGTTGTCATGGTATCCTCCTTGGGACATACGGAGCGTTGAAGCCGGCAGAGACGTTCGCATGTGCATTCCCGGCGGCAGTCCGGTCTGAATTTTTCCGATGCAGCCGCCGGATTGCGCGGAGGGAGGCGTGCAGCGGAAAGGTTGCACCCGGTGATCCCGCAGCAGGGTTATTTCAGCGCAGACCGAATGCGATGGAAGCCGCACCGAGCAATGGAGCGCCATCGTCCATTACATGGAGCGGCGTGGATTCTCCCTTCCGGTATCCTGCTCCTGTTGCACAGGTTTCATTTCGAAGAAATGGAATGCCCACCCTGCCAGGTCCACGTACAACCCGGTGCCGTACACTTCGCGGCCGTCCCTCTCGTACCCCTTCCCGGAGAGAACTTCTTCAAGGCGCCAGCCATACCGGGCCAGGTCGTCCCACGGCACACGGATCAACCCCTGGGAGCGATGCGGGGACAGGTTCACCACCACCAGGTAGCGAGCCTCCCCCGTACGCCAGCACCACGCAACCAGGTTCATGCAGCTCTGGTTGTCCGGCCACCCCTCCCGCCCGCAGAGGCGCCACTCGCCATGTCTCAATCCTTTCCCGGCCACGGCACCCAGCAGGGCGTGGTAGAACGCCCGCAGGTCCTCGTCGGGAGGCTCCTCGGGGCGTCGGCCGAGAAAAACCGGAAGTCTCGCCTTTCGCCCTTCGAACTGCCCCTCATGGAGCAGCACGGCTCCCGGCAGAGTCAGTGTCGTCACGGCAGCGGCCATCTCCCGGTCCCGGGGAAACACGGCAGCGGCCCGGGGTTCGTCGTGATTCTCGATGAACCGGACCAGCCGTTCCTGGTAGTCCATGTCGGCGCACAGGTGAAGCCGGACGCTCTCGGCCGGGCCGTGCTCCAGCCGGTCATACAGCTTTTTGTCGTAGCAGAAATCGAACCCCTGCCGCTGCAGCTCCCATTCCAGGTCCCAGTAAGCCTCTGCCATGAAGAGGAAGCCGGGGCGGCTTTTCCGCACGGCAGCAATCAGCTCGGGCCAGTAGTCCGATGCGGGCCGCGTTCCGGCCCGTTCCCCCCAGGTACGTTGGAAGATGTCGTTCATCACCAGCATGGCCATGTCACAGCGCACCCCGTCGCACTGGTCGGCGATTGCAGAGACCGCATCGATGACCGCGGCCCGGAGATCGCCGTTGAAGGCATTGAGCTGCAGGACATCCGGCCAGGCAGGGAAGTAGGGGTCCCGGCCGCAGGCGAACAGGCAGCCTTCTTTCGAGATGAACGCGGCCGGTTCCCGTACGGAATCCCCGGAATCCCCCTGGATGAAGTAGTCGGGATGCTCCGTTACCCAAGGATGGTCCGGGGCAACGTGGTTCGGGACGAAATCGAGGAGCAGACGGATGCCGCGTTTCGCCAGCTCTCCGCGGGCCCTGGCCAGGCCTTCCCTGCCACCCAGATGCGGATCGGCCTCGTAGCGGCGGACGCAGTAGGGAGATCCCACGTTGTCGGCGTCGGCGAAGTCGGGCAGCGCCCTGCGGAAGTCGGCCAGGAGCTCCTGGTTTCCCATGGCGATGGCCCTTCCTGCCGGACTCCTCTCCCACACCCCCATGAGCCAGACCGCATCACATCCGCACAAGGCGACGGCGTCCCATTCCCTTTGCGGGACCGTGGCAAGGGTCACCGGGGTTTTCCTGTTCCTTGCCAGCTCCCTGAGCCAGACCCAGGTATTGATTTCATAGATAATCGGTCTCTTCGGCCAGGTGTTCATGGTGTCCTCATTTCCCGGCTTTCCTGATGACCAGGCGGCCATCCTTAAGATACTGGGAGGGCAGCAGCAGTCCCAACTGCTGGATGATCGAGGCAACGACCCCGGTCCAGCCGGTCTGGTGGCTGGCGCCCAGCCCGGCGCCATTGTCGCCGTGGAAGTATTCGTAGAAGAGGATGCAGTCGCGCCAGTGGGGGTCGCTCTGGAACGTCTCGGTTCCCCCGTAGACCGGCCTCCGCCCGGCTTCGTTGCGCTCGAAAATCCCGGCGAGCCGGCGGCCGATTTCCATGGTCACGTCGAACAGGGTCATGGTCCGTCCGGAACCGGTGGGGCACTCGATGGTGAAGGTGTCCCCGTAGAACTGGTACAGTTGCAGCAGCCCGCGGAGGATCATCATGTTCACCGGGAACCAGATCGGCCCGCGCCAGTTGGAGTTTCCACCGAACATGCCGGTGTCCGACTCGGCGGGCAGGTACTTGACCTCGAACCGCTCGCCATGAACCTCGAAGACGTACGGATGCTGCTCGTGCCACCTGGAGAGCGAGCGTATGCCGTAGGGGGAGAGAAAGCGCTCCTCGTCGAGCATGCGGGCAAGGATGCGCCGCAGCTTGGTTTCGTCGATGATGCTCAGGAGGTGGCGCCCCTCCGCTCCTTTCAGGTGGGGCGGGTGGATGGTTGAGAGCAGTGTCTGGTGGCGAATCAGAAACTCCCCGGCGCGTTCCAGGAAGCCGGGAAAACGCTCCAGGAACCTGCCGGGGATGACCGTCACGGCGCAGAGCGGCAGCAGCCCCACCATGGAGCGGACCTTGATCCGCTGGGCCGTGCCGTCGGGAAGTCTCAGCAGGTCGTAGAAAAACCCGTCCTCTTCATCCCACAGTTCGTCCTGGTTCTCGCCGATCCGATCCATGGCCGAGGCGATCCAGAGAAAGTGCTCCAGGAACTTTGAGGCCATCTCCTCGTAGGCCGGATCATGGAGAGCCAGTTCCAGGGACATCTCCAGCATGTTCTGGCAGAAGAGCGCCATCCAGGCGGTACCGTCGGCCTGTTCCATGGTGCCCCCGGTCGGAAGCTGCGCGCTGCGGTCGAAGACCCCGATATTGTCCAGCCCGAGGAAACCGCCGGCGAAAATATTGTTCCCCTCTTCGTCCTTCCGGTTGACCCACCAGGTGAAGTTCAGCAGCAGCTTCTGGAAAGCCCGCTTCAGGTATTCCACGTCCCCCTGCCCCTCCCGCAACTGCTCCTGCCGGTAATTATAGAGCGTGGCAAAGGCGTGGACCGGCGGGTTCACATCACCGAAGTTCCACTCGTAGGCGGGGATCTGGCCGTTTGGGTGAAGGTAGGTATCACTCAGCATCAGGTCCAGCTGTTCCTTGGCGAAATCGTGGTCGACCAGGTTGAGTGCCGCGGTGTGGAAGGCCAGGTCCCAGGCGGCATACCAGGGGTATTCCCACTTGTCCGGCATGGAGATGATGTCGTCGTTCACCATGTGGAACCAGGTGCGGTTGCGGACCATCCGACGCCCCCCCAGCAGGGGGTGGGCGCCGTGCTCCTTGAGCCAGCGGTCTAGGTCGAAGTGGTAGTACTGCTTGCTCCAGAGCATGCCGGCCAGGGCCTGGCGCATCACCCTTGCCGCGTCTTCGCTGATGGTGTCGGGGGTTATGGAGCGGTAGAACTCGTCCGCCTCGGCCAGGCGGGCCTCGAAGGTCCCGGCGAATTCGCTGCCGAAGGGTTCGCCTATCACCTGCGGGGCGCAGGTAGTCAGCCGCAGCAGCACCGTGGCGTTCTTGCCTCCCTCCACGGTAAGCCGGTAGCGGGCGGCGGCCTTCGTTCCCGCCTGTTCCGGGTTGACGGCGTCCTGTTCTCCCGATACCACGAACCGGTTGATGCCGTCCTTGACATAGGGGCCGGCGTTCGGTGTGCCGAAGAGCCGCTCGTTGTTGGTCTCGTTCTCGGTGAAGAGCAGGTCCGCGTCCCCGTCGCAGTAGAGGTAGCAGTCGTCAAGCGATTCCCGGAACAGCTCGTCGGTGTGGGATGCCGCGATGACGCCGCCTCCGGCCTCGCCGATATTCCTGAGCACGGGCTTTGCCCCCCCTCCCGCCCATGACCAGGTGTTGCGGAACCAGAGGGTGGGCAGGAGCTGGAGTTCAGCCGTGTCGGGGCCGCGGTTGCAGACGGTTATCCGGATCAGCAGGTCCTGGGGGTCCGCCTTGGCGTACTCGACAAAGACGTCGAAGTAGCGGTCGTCGGCGAAGACACCGGTGTCCAGCAGCTCGTACTCCATCTCCTGCCGGGTACGCCGACGGTTGACGGCCACCAGGTCGTCGTAGGGGTAGGCGGACTGCGGATACTTGTAGAGATACTTCATGTAGGAGTGGGTCGGGGTGCTGTCCAGGTAGAAATAGTACTCCTTGACATCCTCGCCGTGGTTCCCCTCGCTGTTGGTTACTCCGAACAGGCGCTCCTTGAGGATCGGGTCCTTGCCGTTCCAGAGCGCAAGGCCGAAGCAGAGCACCTGGTGGCTGTCGCTGATGCCGGCGATGCCGTCCTCGCCCCAGCGGTAGGCGCGGGAGCGGGCCTGGTCGTGGGTGAAATAGTCCCAGGCGTTTCCGCTCTCGCTGTAGTCCTCCCGCACCGTGCCCCATTGCCGTTCGCTCAGGTAGGGTCCCCATTTTTTCCAGGGGATGTTCTCGTCGCGAGCCTGCCGCAGACGCTGTTTCTCGGCGATTGTTCGTGCTGGATTTTTCTTTTTCATTGTGCGTCGCTCCCCGTTTGCGCCAGGTTATTTACGGCATTCTCCGTCTCTCCCGGACCAGTGCTGTCCCGGGAAACGGTATCCGCGCCGGTCCCAGGAACCCGAATGCCATATGAGCGCCTTTTTCCGCATCATCGATAACGGTGCACCGGGCACAAAAACCTGTTTCAGAATTTCCAGTTTATATTGGCGGAAAAATACTGAACCGACATGTCGGGGTATTCCCCGATAACAGTACCGGCCAAAGGTCCCCGGCTGACGTTGATGCGCGGACTCCCGCTGTAGACATACTCGTAGGCGAACCCGAGCCGCAGGTCCTTGCTCATGTCGTACTGGGCGCCCAGGGCAAACCGCCATGTCCAGCCAATGGGCAGGGAAGGCGACCGGTTGGAGTTGTCAAGCATGCTGCTGTCGTACGCGACCCCGGTCGTCAGCAGCCATGGTTCCGCAAGCCGGTACTGGGCGCCGATGGCGCCGTGCCAGGTGTCGTTGTACTTCAGGTTGGTGGTAAGCCCCGGGCCCTCAGTCGAGGAGAACGAGACATCGACCTTGCCGAACTCGGACCAGTCCTGCCAGCCGAAATTGCCGAGCAGCGCCCATGTGTCGTTGAATTCGTGGTAGAAGCTCGCCATGACCGCCTGTGGAACCGTGATATTGAGGTTCAGCGTGTTGAAGTACGCCCCCCTGTGAAGCAGAATGGACGAGATGCCGGGTCCGGTGCCGCTGAATTCCGGGGTATCCTCGAACCTGAGCTTGATGGGAGTGGTATAGGTCACCCCGAACCGCGTCCGCGGCGATACCTCGTAGAGGACACCGATGTTTCCCCCGACACCGAGGGTGCCGTCCTTGACTTTCAACTGGCCGTCGCCAATGGTGGGGTCCGGATTGTTGATGGCAACCGTCTGCCGCAGGTATCCGTACATGAGGTTGACGCCGGCCCCGACTGAAATATGCTCGTTGAAGCGGCAGGCGATGGCCGGCATGACGGACATCCCCATGAGGATGGCGTTCTTGACGTAATAACGCCCCACCCAGTTGGAATCGTACCAGAGACCGAGCCCGAAGTTGGAAAACATACCGATGCCGATGGAGATGTTCGGGTTGACGGAATAGGTGCCGAAGGCGCTGAGGGCGGGCAGCGGCCCGAGGGCATTGTCGCCGTAGCTTCCATTGGTCGTGGTACCGAATTCAGGCTGGAATTCCACATCCCCATAGAGAAGCTGGGCCCCGACCTGGAGCTGGGATCCCTTCAGGCGGGTCATACCGGCCGGGTTGGTAAGCACCGTACCCGGGTCGTTGGCCCTGGCTGCGTAGCCGGCAGAGGCATAGCCCACATCGGGCGTGGCGACTTCATACTGGGTGAGGCCGCCGGCCAGGAGAGCCGCGGGCGACAGCACACCTGACAGCATGATGAAGGCCGATTGAAACAACAGTTTCCGTGCAATTCGCATAGTTCCCTCCGTAGCCACACAAGCACGTGTTCCATCGGTTTACCCAAGATCGATCACCAGCGGCCCCTTTACCGCATCCATCACGAGGGCAGGAGAAAGTCCGTTCTCCAGCAGGGTCGTCATCACGCGCAGGTATTTGCGGATGTGCCGGAAAAACTTCTTGTAGCCGGCGCAGAGATACGAAAGGCCCGGCTCTCCCTGACAGGTCTCCGCAAAGCGGTGCTTGGGGCACCCCCCCCGGCAGGCTGCCAGCACATCGCACTGCCTGCACCACCCGGGCAGGGCCGATTCCTTGCTCGCGCCGAAACCCGACCGGATGGACGCTTCCACCATCCGGGCCAGGTCGTCCCTCAGGATGTTGCCGAGCCGGTATTCCGGATAAACGAAGTGGTCGCAGGCGAACAGGTCGCCGTTATGCTCCAGCACCACCGAGCGACCGCACTGGCCGGCATGGATGCAGACGGGTGGCGGGTTGCCGAGCCAGGCATTGAGCGCCCATTCGAAGTTCATGACAAAGACCTTTCCCACGTCGTGACGCACCCATTCCTCGTAGACCCCAATCAGGAAATCGCCGTACTCCTCTGGAATCACGCTCCATGGGGTAACGTCGGCAGGGGGTTCTGCCCGATCGAGCCTCGCAGGACCGGCCAGTTTCAGACCCAGCCGCCGGGCGGCTGCATCGGGCAGACGCTCGACTATCGGGACGAACTGGATGAACTCCACCCCCTCGTCCCTGAAGAATCGGTAGACGTCCACCGGTCGCCGGGCCGTTTCCAGGGCCACGCTGGCCATGACATTGTACTCCACCCCGTGTTTCTGCAGCAGTTTCAGTCCCCGCATCACCCGGTCGAATGTGCCGTTTCCCCGGCGGTAGCGGCGGTAGCGGTCATGGATCTCCCGTGGCCCGTCCAGGCTGATGCCGACCATGAAGTTGTGCCGTTTGAGGAAGCGGCACCATTCGTCGTCCAGGAGAGTGCCGTTGGTCTGGAGGGAATTGGCGATGGTCTTCAGCCCCGCCAACGGCCGCTGCAGTTCCACCACCCTCCGGAAAAACGCGAGACCCTGCAGGGTCGGCTCTCCCCCCTGCCAGACGAATTCCACCACCGGCGTCGGCTGGGCCTCGACATATTTCCTGATGAAGGTGGCGAGCACTTCGTCCGGCATCCGGCAATCCGCAACCGCGTCGTAGAGTACCTGCTTCTCCAGGTAGAAGCAGTATTCGCAGGCCAGGTTGCATATCGGGCCAATGGGCTTTGCAACAACGTGGATGCCCTGCGGCGTGGTACGTGTCGGTTTGCTCTCCTGCGATGCATGTTTCATGGTCCGGACCCGTCGTCATCCTGCCCCTGTGGCGGAGTTGCCGGAGCCAGGTACCATTGCTCGCGGGGAACCACCTTGGGCATTTCCGGATCGCCCTCATAGGCAGGCGTCATGATCTGCACGCCGTGCTCGTTGAAGAGATCGAGGATATTCCGGTGCATTGCCGTATACAGTCGGCTCATGGCATGGGGATCATCGCAGTATGCGTTCAGCTCGTAGGTGACGGCAAAGTCTCCCAGGGACTTCTGGAGCACGAATGGCGGCGGCTCCCCGAGCAACCCGGGAGTGCGCTCGGCAGCGAGAAGCAGCATCGCCTCCACCTGTCGCCAGGGTGTCTCGTAACCGATACCGACGGTGGTGTGCAGGATAAGGCCGCGGCTGGCGGCCAGCGTGCTGTAGTTGACGATATTGCTGTTAATGATGGTTGAATTCGGAACCACGATCTCCTCGTTCTTGATCGTGCGCAGGTGCGTCACCATAAGCCGCCTCTCGGTCACATCTCCGGTGACATTGTCGATGCTGATGCGATCGCCCACCCTGAAGGCGCGACGGTAGATCATGGTATAGCCGGCCATCATGTTGGCGATAACCGACGTGGACCCGAGCGAAAAGACCACGCCGAGAAAGATCGATATTCCCTTGAACGCGTCCGAGCTCGAACCGGGGATATAGGGATAGGCCACCACCATCGCAAAGGCGATGATAAGCAGGCGGGCGATCCGGTAGCTCGGCATGGCCCATTCTCGGTCGAAGCGGGCAAGCGTGACGGTCCCGCTCTCGATGCTGTCGAAGAACAGCCGCGTCACCTTCAGGACATAGCGCGTCACGATCACCATGACCGCGACAAAGGCGAGGCCCGGCAGGCTCTTGAGCAATCCCAAACCCATGGCCCGCAGCGGATCCATGAGAAGCGTCAGAAGTCGTGCCGCAAACGGCCGTGTCCAGGGATAGAGACCGAGCACGGAGTGGAGGTATATGTAGACGAGCACCAGCACCGCCGCCACCTTCAGCCCTTTGAACAATCCCTGCAGCGCTTTCCACAGCAGCTGCGCCTGCACCATGTGTTGCGATTTGGCTTCCAATGCTTCGAGCCGGGCCTTCAACCTCAACTGGATCAGCCCGTCCAGCCTGCGGAATGCGACGCGTATCGAGAACAGCAGCACCAGCAGCAGCAGTGTCGCGCAGAGCAGGTACAACGTGTTGATCAGCAGCACCCTCGGGCTGCGGTCATACCGGTAGGCGGCTATCGCCGTCCTGATTTTTATCAGCGCCCGTTCGGCTATCAGCTGTCGGGAGACACCTTCCGCGGCGGTATCGGCATCGGTAAAGCTCACTACCAGACGGTCGCCGGCATTGATTCTGGTTCTGTCTTCCATCTCGAGGATGCGCAGGGAGTCAATGGCCACGGATTCATCGGCCGCAATCGCTCGAATGCGCTCACCGATGGCGGCTGCGCGTTCTTCGGCCGGGAATGCCGGGATGCCGCGCACCTTGAACAGTAACCTGCCGTCCAGCGTGACCGCCGCGTGCTCGATTTCCTGAGCATCGACGTCGGCCTGCGCGCTCCGCGCGGTAACGGCGCTTTCCGCCCCGGCGTCCCGGGGCGCCAACGCCGCCGTCGGCCCGAAGATTGCGACCAGGATCAGAATGACGATCGAAACAGATCGGTGCATGCCGTTTTCTCCTTCAAAGTATCCCCGCTTCCCCCCGGCCAGGAGAAGACCACTTCCTTGAAATTTTGCCCCTCGAAATACTGGCGGATGAAGGTCTCCAGCACCTCGTAGGAGATCCGCCACTGCTCCGGACTGCCGAGCGGTTCCTCCTTCGAGAGGTAGTAGCGGTAGGTGCAGTCCAGGTCGCAGAGCGCTCCGGTCGGCTTCACCATGACGTGCATACGCCTGACCGGCTTGCCGCGGTACCGCTGTGCCAGCGGTTGCAGGGCCGGTTCCATGTGGCTCCTCATCATTCTGCCACCTGAAGCGCTGGCGGTTGCCACGTTCCTTCACCGGGCGGAAGGATTGACGGTGGTTCCGTCTTCGGCCAGTAGAGACGCATCACCAGGTAGATCGGACCGTCGGGTGCCGGCAGCCAGTTTGCCTCCTTGACCTGGCCGGGCGAATCCTTCTGGATGAAAATCGTCAGGGAACCGTCGGGGTTCTGTTTCATGTTCGGGAGCATCGGCGAACTGAGGAGGTATCGGTCGATCGGGTTTTTAATCAGCAGCTGCGTTGCGCCATCGTACATGGTCACCGACCAGAAGGCATTCACCGGCGGGTACTGGCCGGCCGGGAAGGTCAGCGTGTAGTTGTGCTTGCTGCCGTCGAGCTCTTCTCCGCTTGCCAGCCATCGGGTCATGGGATACATCGCCTCTACGGCGTCATTGCCATAGATGCCGGCCTTGGCGGCGGCGGCGCGAAGGAGCCAGTCGCCGTGGTAGAATTCGCGATCGCCAAAGGGAGAGCCGATGCGCCAGCCGTTGATGTTCCTGCCAAAGTTGGCGACCTTCTCCTCGACTTTCTTTTCGCCTTCCTTCATCCCGAGACCCACTTCGCGCTTGTGCTCCAGGGAGAGATCCTTGAAATCGAAGGTCTTGCCGGGGCCGATACCGATCCTCGCCAGCTTGTCCCGGATCTCTTTCTCTTCTGGTCCGGCCGGCGCGAACTGCAGGGCGAAGTCGAGGTATTCGAAAAAGTTCGTCTTCACCAGTTCCTTGTCAACCTTCGGGAAGTCGATGAGAGGAGCAGACGGTGGTGTGGGCCTGCCCAGGTACGCGGAGAGCGGCTGCGCCTTGTAACCTGACTGGACTTTCTCCACATTGGGCATGTCCTCGGCCCTGAAGAGCTGCGTCCGGAACACCACGGTGGAGAACAGGGTTGAGGAGCGGAACACCTTTTTGATGCCGGCGGGCGCTTCGCCCTTCCAGTCCGGGCCGACCACCATGTAATCGCCCGCGCCGTTGCCGGTGGCGCGGCTGCCGATATAGCCGTAGTTGAATGTATTGCCGTCGCAGAGCATCACCGAGAAGTACCGTTCTTTTTCCACCGCGGGAACGGAGAGCACCATCGGTTCGGCCCGCAGATCCAGCCAGAGCATGGAATATGGCGTGTCGCTGTTGGGGGTGATGACGGCCGTATCCTTGTAGGTGAAGACCCGGTGCTCGTTGGATATCGTGTTGAACCGGGCCTTCCATTGGCCCGAGTTCCTGTCCACGATGTATTCGTACATCACCGCATAGTTCATCACGATGGGGAGACCGTAGATGAACCCTTCCTCGGCGATGGCCCTGGTTTCTGCAAAGCCGGGGCGTCCCTTCTCTCCCTTTTCGGCCCGGGAAACAGCGTCTTTGGCCGTTGCACAACCGGAAACGAACATCAGAACCGCTCCACTCAGCAGAATCCCTTTGAAAAAACGACTGGTCATGTTCCCTGGTCTCCCTTCATCTTGCGTGTCTTTCGATGGTGAAGCCGCAGGCCATCCCGACAATTACCGGGATGGCTGTGCGTTTCACAATAGAAACAATGTTACTCGCGGCCTGCGGCGGCCTTTTTCATCCCCTCTTCCAGCTTCTTGATGTCCTGTGGCGACAGTTTCGGCCTGTCCACCTTGATTGTCAGCTTGTCCAGTTTGCCGGTGAAGGCGAACGGCGGCTGGTAGTCGGCGTCGTTCACGCCGGTCAGGGTGTCGGAGCCGATGTCGAAGCTCTCGTCCCACTGCAGGATCATGGGCAGCGTCTTTTCCATCTTTTTCGTGGACACAACCTTGCCGTCCACCTTGAGCGTACCGGTGCCGGGGCGGCCGAGGCCGCTCAGGTTGTTGAACGCAAGCGTGCCGACGCCGAGGCCGTCATAGGTGAAGTCGAACTCCACGGTGTGCTTGCCCGGTGCGAGCGCCTCCGGTCCTTCCCACTTGATCCGCTCGAGATCGACCAGGTTCCAGAGGAAGACCGGCTTCCCTTCGAGCAGGTAGAAACCGTAGCCGGCAAAGCGCCCGCCCGAAGTGAGGATCATCCCCTCGGCGCCCCCCTGCGGGACCTCGATGTCCGCCGTGATGGTGTACGAACTGTTGAGCAGCATCGGCGAATCACCCTGCGGCAGGCCGGTCATCGGGCGGGTGTAGACGAACTCGGTGCGTCCGGCGGTGATGTTCGGGCGCGATGCCACGACGCGTGCGGCAACCGAAGCGTCCATCGGGAAGACCTTATACTTCTTGGCTTCCTCGATGAACATCTGTTTCATCTCTTTCACCTTTTCCGGATACTTGGCAGCAAGGTCCTGGGACTGGCTGAAGTCCCTGTCCAGGTTATAGAGCTGGAGCACCTGGTTGTTGAGCGGGTCGGGGTTGGCGGGGCCGAAGGCCTGCCAGGGCGCGCGGTCCACCTTGGTGCTCAACAGCCACCCTTCGTGGTACAGTGCCCACTGGCCCATCATCTCGAAATACTGGGTCTTGTGCCGCGACGGCGCCTTGGTGTTCTTCGCGTCAAACGTGTAGGCGAAACTGGTGCCCTCGATGGGCGCCTGCCTGATGCCGTCCACATATTCCGGGGCGGGGATGCCGGTCACTTCAAGAAGCGTCGGCACGATGTCGATGACGTGCATGAATTGCTCGCGGAGGCCCCCCTTGTCCGTGATGTGGCCGGGCCAGGAGACGACCATGCCCTGGCGGATTCCGCCCAGCTTCGAGGCGTTCTGCTTGAACCAGGTGAAGGGGGTGTCGAAGGCCCATGACCAACCGGCCGACATGTGGTTGTAGGTCTGTTCCGTACCCCAGACGTCATACCACTTCATCTGCACGTCAACCGGCATCATGCTGATGCCGTTGAAGAACGCGACTTCGTTGGGGGTGCCGAGCGGGCCCCCCTCGGCGCTGGCGCCGTTGTCGCCGTTGATGTAGATGATCAGCGTGTCGTCGAGTTTGCCCATATCCTCGATTGCCTGGATGACGCGGCCAATTTCGTGGTCGTTGTACGCGGCATAGGCGGCGAAGACTTCAACCTGTTTTATGAAAAGTTTCTTATCTTCCGAGGAAAGCTGATCCCACGGTTTGAGGACCTCCTTGGGCCAGGGTTCCATCCGGGTGTTCTTGGGGATCACCCCCAGACGCTTCTGGTTCTCGAAAATCCGCTCGCGCAGCTTTTCGTAGCCGTCGTCGAACAGGCGCATGGCATGGATCTTGTCGACCCACTCCTTGGTCGGATGATGCGGAGCGTGGGTCGCGCCGGGAACGTAGTGGAGAAAGAACGACTTGCTCGGGTCCGTCTGGTTGATGCGATTGAGGTAATCAATGGCGTCATCGGCCATGCCGGTGACCATGTTCCAGCCCGGCTTGTCCTTGAACGGGTAGATCTGGGTGGTGTTACGAAACAGGTTCGGCTGCCACTGGTTGGCGTCGCCGCCCATGAATCCGTAGAAATACTCGAAACCCATGCCGGTCGGCCACTGGTCGAACGGCCCCATCTGGCTGGCGGCAAAGGCCGGGGTGTTATGGTTCTTGCCGAACCACGAAGTGGCGTAGCCGTTGTCCAGCAGGATGCGGCCGATGGTGGCATTGTCCTTGGAAATGATACTATTGTAGCCCGGGAAGCCGGTCGCCTGCTCGGAGATCACACCGAAGCCGGCCGAGTGGTGGTTGCGGCCGGTGATCAGCGCGGCGCGCGTGGGCGAGCTCAGGGCGGTGGAGTGGATGTTGTTGTAGCGCAGGCCGTTCTTCGCCAGGCGATCCATGGTCGGGGTCGGGATGACCCCGCCGAAGGTGCTCGGCACCCCAAATCCCGAGTCGTCGGTCATGATGAGCAGGATGTTGGGCGCCTTTTTCGGCGGTACCACCCGCGGCGCCCACCACGCTTCCGACTGCAGTGCGCCCTCCTTGATCACCCCACCGAATTTCGGATCGGGCGGCGGCAGCTGTTTCCCGTCGATGGTGGTGGTGGCGCCGGGCGAGCCGGGCACGCCGGTGGTTTCCACGGCCAGGGCCGGGACGGCAGCCAGCAGGGCGGCGCCGTTGAGAGCCAGTACTTTCGGTACGAATGATCGTGATCCCATCCTTTTTCTCCTCTCTACAGCCAAATTCGTGAGCGCTACATGCGCCCCATCTCGCGGCAGACTCCGGCAGACGTGGGCTCCGTCCGCACCATCCGCCTGAATTCTCACCTCAGTCTCCAAACAGGTTACCCTTGATGAGCTTGGGAATGACCGGTGCGAGAACAAGCTGGATGTTCCACTTCTGGCCGAAGTTGTTCGGGTGTATGGGCATGTACTGGCCCGCCAGTGCAATCCTCACCGGCAGCTTCCCGAGCTTCACCACCTTGGAGACGCTTATCCCGACGGGCACCGTCCAGACATCCGTGGATCTCTCCGCACGCCAGTTGGCCAGGACGTTTCCCGAATACCCGATGCCCCAGCCGTCGGGCAGGAAATACGACGCGACGGGCTGGAGGTTCATCTGGTGCACGCTGTCGCGGTTGTGCTGGCCGGCAAAGGAGATCCAGTCCTGCATGAAAGCGGCGAGCATCCATTTCTTCGAGAGATAGCCCACGATCGCAGCCGGTCCCACCTGCCACTTCCCCTGGCCGTTGTGCACATCGGAAGCGGTGGGAAAGATGAAGGTCGGCCCGACCCCAAGCAGCCAGTTGCCCGCAAGCTTTGGGCTCGGCGAGAGCATTTCCAGCAGGATGGTGTCGCCGAACGCGGTAGAGCGCCGGATATCCGTATGCGGGACAGGATGCGGCACGGAAACCGGGTAGGGATTCGACGTGAAGAGCGGCAGCACGGGTCTTGTTATGAGGTTCCAGTCCGAGGTGAGCGAAACCGGGAGGACGGGCTGCAACTGCAGGCTGCTGGTCCAGTGGCTGCTCCCCTTGCCGGCTATGGTCAGGACATAATTGTTCTGCTGCAGCGTAATGGACCACAGTTCGCTTACCGGGTTCGTCAGCTTCTTGTTGATTTCGGTGGCTGACAGGTTGTGCTCCGGCGTCGCGGCAGGAACACCGCTCTCCGCCCCCCACACCCGCACGGCCGTCAGAAGTACCACGAACAGGAAAACCGAGGTCACCTTTCTTGTATTAGAGAACATACGATTACCTTTTCTTTGTACGATGCTGTTCATACCGGTATAAGATGCCGGAACCCGTGAAAACGCTGACATGTCCGATCTCACGGATTCGGAGCATCTTGCTGACACTCCAGCCTCCTGCCACGGCAGATAAACAACCGGCAGAACGCTTCCTTCATCTCCAGGCTTTCCGGCAACGGCAATTCAGTACTGCGGCGCCGGGGGGGAGCTACCCCCGGTTTTCGAAGAGAGAAAATCTCCTCACGTGCACTCTCAGTAAATGCTGCCACTATTTTCCGATCTCCAGGGTCGAAATACTCCCGGCAATCTCATTCCCCAGCTTTTCCACCGCCTTCCCCATGGCCGAGACCAGTGCCGTGAAGTCCTTTCCCGCCACCGCTTCCGTTATCGTCGACTCCCGTGCAATGAGGGTGCTCTCCTGCTTGTCCCCCTTCCCAATCACCGCCCATGAGGCGTTGAGCACCACCTTCTCACCGAGGATCCCTTCGAAACGGTCGATACTCACAGGGATCCGGTAGGCCGTCGGCGCATCGGCCAGGCTGATGGACTGCCACGGCACCACGGAAATGCCCCTGGCCGCGAGGCGTCCCGCCAGGTTGTTCACCAGCAGCCGGGTGACCTCGTCATCCAGTTCGCCCGCCCAGCGGTCGTATTCGGCCAGTTCGATCACGTTGTGCCCGCTGCGGGTGACGATCTGTCGGCGGTCCAGGTACGACGGGATGCCGACCGGGCCGATCCTCACGATTACCCCCGTCCTTTCCGACACGGCAATGCCGCGGGTTTCCTGCGGGGTGAGGGAGTAGAAGCGTGCGGAGGGGCTGGTTCCGAAACAGCCGCCGAGCAGCACAAGCAGTGTTGCGGACAGCAGCGGACAGAGTGCGCGGTTTCTGATAGTCATGTCATTCCCCCTTCCCGGGCTGTTTCCCCGTTACCAGCGCCTCGGGATGGCGTTCCAGGTAATCGGTGAGCGTGCGGATGGAGCGGGCGGCCCCGTCAATCTGCTGCAGCGTCCTGCTCACGTCATAGCCGAGGTTCATGTTCCGGTCGGCGAGTTTCTCATAGGCGGTGATGGCGACCCGTATCTCTTCCAGGGTTGCATCCGCCTTTTTCAAGGTGTTGTTGATATTGTCGGCCACCTCGCCGGGCTTTCCGTCATTGAACGCAAGGGTCTTCTCGGCCTGGGCGAATGCGTCGCGCGCCGCGGTCGAGGTTTCCCTGAGGCTTGACGCCAGCGGCTTCACCTCCGCATTCACGTCCCTGATGAGCTCGGACAGCTGGGCGAGGCTCACATCGAGGTTTTTCAGGCTTCCCTTGATCTCCGGCGAGTTCACTATCCTCTCGACACCTTCGGTCACCTTGAGGAGCTTGTTGGTGATATCGGTGAGCGGAACCTGTTCCAGTGTCGCCATGAGCACTTCGGATGTAGAGGGGATGGTGGGTATCTCGGGATACCGCCTGTCGAGACCCATGAGCCTGATCGGCTTGTCCGGGCAAAAATCCAGCGCCACGTAGAGCTGCCCGGTGATCAGGCTCTTCATCCTGAGCTGGGCCCTGAGCCCCTTGGCGATGAGCTTGTGGATCAAGGGGTACCGCTTGCCCTCCACCTCCTTCCTGAGCTCGTCCGGGATGGTCAGGCTCTTGGGGTCGTAATCCACGTAGACCGGGATTACGACTGACAGGCTCTTGTCCAGGGCAGCCGAGATGCCGGTCACCTCTCCGATTTTCACGCCGCGAAACTGCACCGGGGAACCAATCTCGAGGCCGTTGACCGACCCGGGAAAATACATGACGTATTTTATTTGTTCGGTAAATAATTTCCCCGACCCGAAGAGTGCAACGGCTGCCACCACAAGGGCCACGGCCCCAACCACGAAGGCCCCGATAAGTGTCTTGCCTGCCGGTTTAGCCATAGTGCTGTTCCCCCTGGAAGACGGCCGAGAGCCGCCGTTTGCTGGCTGCAGGATCTGCTGTTCTCCGTTGACTCATGCCAGGAAGCAGGGCGCCGGTTTTTCCCCCGGTTTCACCTCGGCCTTGGCCTCCCCGCGGGTAAGAAAGTTACGTACCGTGGGATGTCCGCACTCCTCAAGCAGCCGCTGGGGATGCCCGGTGGCGATCATGGTCTTCTCGGCCGGATCGATGAAGACCGAATTGTTCCCTATGGCGAAGATGCTCGCCAGTTCGTGGGTAACCACGACTACGGTGGTACCCAGGCTCTCCTTGAGCTCCAAGATCAGGTCGTCCAGCAGCCGTGCGCTGACCGGGTCGAGACCGGCCGACGGCTCGTCGAAGAACAGGATCTCCGGATCGAGGGCCATGGCCCGGGCGATGCCGGCCCGCTTCTTCATCCCGCCGCTGATCTCAGACGGATAGTAGTCCTCGAAGCCGGCCAGCCCCACCATGGCAAGCTTCAGCGAGGCTATCTCCCGGATCTGCGCCGGCTTCAGCGCCGTGTACAACTCCAGGGACAGGGCCACGTTCTCGGCCAGGGTAAGTGAGCTCCACAGCGCCCCGCTCTGGTACATGACGCCGAAGCGCCGCATCATGCGGTCACGCTCTTCCGGCTCCGCCTCCCAGAAGTTGACGTTGCCGTACAGCACGGATCCGCGCGCCGGCGCCTTGAGCCCGATCAGGTGGCGCAACAGGGTGCTCTTGCCGCAGCCGCTCCCCCCCATGATGATGAAGATATCCCCCCGGTTGACGGTAAAGCTGAGGTCCCGCTGGAGGACGTAGCTGCCGTAAGCCATGGTGAGGTCCCGTACGATGATGTGAGGCTCCCTGCCCATAGTCATATCCCCAGGACGTTGCAGAGCACGGTGATGACGGCCGTTGCCACGACGATGCTGACGATGCTGGTGACCACGGCGGAGGTGGTGGCATCCCCGACCGCCGAGGCGCTCCGGCCGCACCGCATCCCGCGCATGCACCCGGCCATGGCGACCAGCACGCCGTAGACGAAGCCCGAGAACAGCCCGATCCAGACGTTGGTGAGCCCAACCGCCTTTTTCGTTTCCTGGTAGTATTCCATGGCGCTGAGGTCGAGGCCGAACACCCCCACGACCATGCCGCCGAGGATGCCCATCAGGTCGGCGTAGACGGTGAGGAGCGGCATCATGAGCGACAGCGCCAGCACGCGCGGCAGCACCAGGAAGTCCATGGGTGAGACCCCGGTGGTCTGCAGGGCGTCGATCTCCTCGTTGACCTGCATGGTCCCTATGCTGGCGGCAAAGGCGGCGCCGGTGCGGCCCGCAATGATGATGCCGGTCATGATGGCTCCCATGGCCCGCACCATTCCGATCCCCACCAAGTCGGCCACGAAGATCTGGGCGCCGAACAGCTTCAGCTGGATGGCCCCGACAAAGGCGAGAATGAGGCCGACCAGGAGACTGATAAGGGAAACGATGGGGAGCGCATCGGAGCTGCATTCCCGGAGAATCAGCAACATGTCCGAGCCGCGGAACCGTGCCCTGCCGGTGAACAGCCGGACAAGGGAGGTGAACGTCTCTCCGATGAAGGCGACCATGTCGCACAGCGAGCGCCACAGGTCAATGACGGCCGATCCCACTCGCTCCAGAAAGGCGGCACGGGCGCCACCCCGCCGGGCCCCCTGCCGCTCGGGGACGGCGGTGGCCAGCGCCAGCAGGCGGTTGACGCCGGGGGGCAGCCCTTCCCGGTTGACGGTCACGCCCTTGAGGGTGCAGGTATCGATGACCGCGAGCAGAAATGTCAGCAGTCCGCTGTCCCAGCCCGTGACGCCCCCGGCATCGAACTCAGCCAGCGTGACATCAGGCCCGCCGGAAAGCACTCCCTCAAGCGCCTGCGGGGGGGGGAGACTGTTTGTCAGCCTCCACTCCCCGGTCAGGACAATCCTGAGGCGCCCCTCGGTATTCTTTTCAAGATGCAGTTCCGGCCCAGCCATGGTCACCTCGTTCCGGATCCCCGTATCCGTCGTTTACGCAACTACGGCTTGACGCAGTCGGAACCGCCCCGCTGCGCGCACATGACGTAGCGGACCTGCTTCGCCCAGTACTGGAGGGCCTGGTCGGCGTTGTACCAGGTATCCACGATCCCCTTCGGGTCCTTGCCGCCGACGCGCCTGTCGAGGGCCGCACCCAGCAGCTTCCCGCTCATGGCATCGGTGACCTTGATCTCAGCGGAGATCTCGCCCACGCCGGACTGTTTGCCGGTGGCGCCGTACTTGATGAGATTGAGGCCGATACCTATGGGCATGACCGACGACAGGACGTTGCGGACCGGCTTCGAGCTGTCGGCGTCGATGATGGCGAACTGGAGCCGCATGGTGCCAGGCTCGGGAGTGCTCACGATCCGGTAATCCTGCTGGAGTTCCTGGACCAGGTAGACCAGGGCGTTATTGGCGAGCTTCTGGTAGTTCTCGCGCTCTTTCTCGTCCAGTTCCGCGTCCTTGACGACTATGACCGGATCGATGATGAGCTTGCCGTACTGCTTGATGTCCAGGTCAGGACTCACATACCGGTAGAGGGCCTGGTCTTCTCCCCCCTTCTGCAGCAGGGACGGATCGACCAGCATCGATTCCTTCACATCCATGCTGCGCGCCTGGTAACTGGCGCCGCACCCGCTCACCATCAGCGCGCCGATGACGAGCACCAAACCCCTGAATACCGCGATTCTGTTTTTCATCGATGATTCCTCCTTTTGTTTTCGGGATGCGGAAGCGGTACATTCATGACGCCCGCCCCGCATCTGTTCGACCCGCTCCCGCTCACTCAGCCGCTTTTTCATTCCGCACGGCATTGAGGAGATCCATTCCCTTTACCGCCGAGACTTCGTAAAAGCTTACGTCCGGCATTTCCCGGGAAAGCTCGATCGCTTCCAGGATCCTTCCGTAAATGTCCGACCGCAGGTGCCGCATGAATGCTTCCCAGCCTTGCCACTGCTCAAGGTAGATGATCATTCCCTCGCCCCGTTCTTCCTCGCAGATATGGCAGTCGACGCACGCACCTATGGCAAGAACGGGCCCCTTGATGGAATAGAGGATCCGGAGGATTTCCTCGCGTTTTGCCGGGACCGGGTCGATCTTTATGATGGAAAGTATCCTCATACCCGAAACAGCTATCCGAGTTTCATGCCAAAAGAAAAATGCCGGGCCACCGTTGCTAATCTATTGAAATAATAAGGATTTGGATGTGGAAGGAATGGAGAGTTGATGTGAAAAAAGGCGACATATCGGCCTCAGGACGATATGTCGCCCTTTTTCTTGCGGAGGCTGATTCCCAGTTTCTTCATCCGGGAATGGAGGGTTGAGGGGACTATATCGAGTATCCGCGCGGCCCCCGCTTCCCCCTTGATGCGGCCGCCCGTGTGGCGGAGCACGTTCAGGATGTGCTGTGACTCGACTTCTTCAAGGGTCCTGCTCCAGGAACCGTCCCTGCCGACATCCTTGGGCAGTCGCACCTGCAGGGTTCCGTTAGTGCTGACGATGACGGCATGCTCGATGATATTCCTCAGCTCGCGGATGTTGCCGGGCCAGGAATACTGCTGCAGGGATTCCATGTCGCGTTTGGCTATCTTGTGGACCTGTTTCCCCATCTTTTCACAGAACTCGTTCACGAATGCCCACACCAGCAGGGGAATGTCCTCGATCCTTTCCCGGAGCGGCGGGACGGTAATCGGAAATACGTTCAGCCGATAGTACAGATCCGACCTGAAATTTCCCTTTTCCACCTCTTCGCGGATGTTCCGGTTCGTGGCGGCGATCACCCGGACACGGACCTGGATGGTCTTGGGGCTGCCCAGGCGTTCGAACGTGTTCTCCTGCAGCACGCGCAGCAGTTTGACCTGCAACTCCAGAGGCAGCTCGGCAATTTCATCCAGGAAAATCGTCGAACCGTCCGCCAGCTCGAAACGGCCGATCTGCCGGGTCAGTGCCCCGGTATAGGCCCCTTTCTCGCGACCGAACAGCTCGCTTTCCACCAGGGTTGCCGGCAGAGAGGCACAGTTCACCTTGACCATCAGCTTGTCCCGGTAGAGGCTCATGCCATGGATTGCCTGGGCGATGAGCTCCTTACCGGTCCCGGTTTCCCCGCAGATGAGCACGGTCGTGTCGGTGGGCGCCACCTGTTCCACCTGCGTCAGGACTTTCGCGAGCGCTTCACTCTGGCCTATTATCTTTTCCCTGTTCTGGTTGGACCTGAGCTCGGACCGGAGAAAATCAGCCTCGACCTGCAACTTGTCCTTCAGGTCCCGGATCTCTTCGTATGACCGCTTCAGCTCCTGTTCGGCGTGTTTGCGCGCCAAAGCGTTTATGAAGGCCTCACCGATGAGACGCAGGCGGGGGGAGTAATCTTCCGGCCACGATTGTTCAAAACTCATGTTGTTGAACACAATGACATGACGGATGTTTTTCCCCGAGGGGAGCGGAATGGAAAGGGACGAATGAACGCCCATTGCCGTAAACGTCTCTCGATCCTTATCCGCCTCACGTGGAAGCTCTGCGAGACTGGCGAATTTGACGCACTCGCCATGGAAGAAAAGCCTCTCGTATGCCCAGGGAAAGAGGGTCGCGAGATCCGTCTCGCTCGAAACCGGTTCTCTCCCTTCGTCATACCAGGCATGGGTAACCATGACGCTCCTATGCTCGGGGTTATGCTCGATCAGTCCGCACCGGTCCGAGCCGAAGAGTTTACCGATCATCGCAAGGGCCTGATTGATTTCGTGATCAACCTCGGCCGGATCCACATTGATTAGCCTTGCCGAAATGTCGGAGAACAGCGTCTCGAAACGTATCCTTTCAAGGAGCTCCAGCTTCTTTCGCTTGCGACCGATGGCCAATGCAAAGACATCAACCATCGGCTTCATTCTCCTGGCCATCGATTCCGGCCAGGCTACGGCTGAACGGGTACATTCGAGCGACAGACAGCCGAACACTTCGTCATCCATTGCAAGGGGAAAAGAAATATGGGATTGCGTCCCGACATGTCCGAAATATGCCATGGCCTGCTTGGCTTCGACAGGCAAATCCGCCACATCGGAAAACGTGACATGCTCCCTGTTAAAGATCTTCTGCTGAACACAGGGAGGAATGGAAATTTCGCGGGAATCTATCGCCGGTCTGCTGCTCGAAGTCTGGTAGTAATGCGTACAGACCATCATCTTTCCCGTGGCCGAATATTGGGCAATAAAACCTCGGTCAAGGTCGAGAAGCTGGACGATTCTCCGGAGGCTCCCCCGAAGTTCCGAATCAATCTGGTCAATTGAAATCGTTATATAGGGAGCCATCAACTTGCCGATCATCCGCCCGAGAACATCCAGCCGCAAACTAAGCTGGGTACTGCCCCGTGCAGCCTCCTCCGCGGAGACCGACTGCCGTGCATTCGCTTCCGGTGGGATGGGACGAGGGCACTGCTCCACTGCCGACCTCTTTTCATTCAGTCAACATATACAAACAGGCTCAGATCAGTCGCCTACCTGCAGCCACAGACATTTCTATGCGATTTTTCCGGTAGTTATGATCATATCAAGAGATAACCGGATGACAAGACGATATTTCGTCCGGAAAATTCTTCCTTGACGTGTTCCCTCCAGGAGTGCTAGGGTAGAAAAAATTTATCGACCGGCCTTTTAAGCAACCCCGTGAGGTTGGCAAAGGTGGGGGCAGACACAATCCAAGCCACTGATTTGTAGGAGCCTTTCCGCCTTTACGCGGAAAGGCTTTTTTTGCGCCGCCCAACGACGAAAGGAGGCTGCACGTGAAGACAGAAGCCACCGTCATCCTTGACGGAGTGGGGGTCAGGCGGGCGCTGACCCGTATCGCCCACGAGATCCTGGAGCGGAACAAGGGCATCACCGACCTGGTACTGGTCGGCATCAGGACCGGCGGCATCCACCTGGCCCACGAACTGGCCGGCCGCCTGGAGGAGATCGAGAGGGCGCCGGTGCCGGTGGGGTCGGTGGACATCACCCTCTACCGGGACGACATCAGGACCCAGACCCCGGTCCTTCCGGTCGGCAAGACCGAGATCCCGTTCAGCCTGGAGGGGAAACGGGTGGTGCTGGTGGACGACGTGCTGTTCACCGGCCGCACCATCAGGGCCGCCATGGACGCCATGATGGACCACGGCAGACCCCAGTGTATCCAACTGGCGGTGCTCATCGACCGGGGCCACCGGGAGCTCCCCATCCGGGCCGATTTCGTGGGCCGCAACGTCCCCACCAGCCGCAAGGAGAACATCCAGGTCCGGTTCGACGAGGCAAACCGCCCGGTCGAGGTGTTCCTGGAAAAGAACTGACAAGCTCACCGTGACAGTTTCCAGCGGCTGGCCGCCGTCCGCCGTCCGCTGATTTTTCTGGAGGGTCGCCATGGTTTTCAAGCACAAGGACATCTTAGGATTACAGAACCTCACGGCCGAGGAGATTGAGCTGCTGCTCAACACGGCCGACAGCATGAAGGAGATCAGTAAGCGGGAGATCAAGAAGGTGCCGACCCTGCGGGGCAAGACGGTGGTGAACCTGTTCTTCGAACCCTCCACCCGTACCCGCACCTCCTTTGAGATCGCGGCCAAGCGGCTCTCGGCCGACACGCTCAACATCTCCGCCTCCACCAGCGCGGTGCAGAAGGGCGAGACCCTGTCGGACACGGCCCGCAACATCGAGGCCATGAAGCCGGACATCATCGTCATGCGCCACGCCATCTCCGGGGCCCATCACTACCTGGCCAAGCGGGTCTCCTACTCGGTGGTCAATGCCGGGGACGGGCAGCACGAACACCCCTCCCAGGGGCTGCTGGACATGATGACCATGCGGGAAAAGCTGGGCACCCTCGAGGGTCTCAAGGTGGCCATCGTGGGAGACATCACCCACAGCCGGGTGGCGCGTTCCAACATCTACGGCCTGACCAAGATGGGGGCAAAGGTCTTTCTGGCCGGTCCGCCGACCCTGATCCCGCCCGGTGTGGAACGGCTCGGCAACGTAGCCGTATGCGGCAGGATGCGGGACGCGGTGGAGGACGCCGACGTGGTCATGATGCTCCGGATACAGTTGGAGCGGCAGGGGAAGGCCCTGCTCCCCACCATGCGGGAGTACTCCCGCTATTTCGGCCTGTCCGAGGACGTGGTGAAGCTGGCCAAGCCCGGAGTCCTGGTCATGCACCCCGGCCCCATGAACCGCGGAGTGGAGATCTGCTCCGACGTGGCCGACGGGCCCAACTCGGTGATCCTTGAGCAGGTGGAGAACGGCGTGGCGGTCAGGATGTCCATGCTCTACCACGTGAGTGGCGGCGGCCCGACGGAATAGAACCAGGATCGAGGTTCGAGGTATAAAGCTGAAACCTGAATCAAAAAACATCGAACCTTGAACCTTGAACAAATGTTCACGAGGTGACATATGGATATATTGATAAAGGGGGGTCGCGTCATCGACCCGGCGCAGGAGCTGGACGGTAAGCTGGACATTCTCGTTGCCGACGGCAGGATCGCCGGGATCGGCAAAAAACTGACCGCAGGCAAAGGGATTGAGGTCATCGACGCCAGGGGGATGATCGTGACCCCGGGCCTCATCGACATGCACGTCCACCTGCGCGACCCGGGACTGGAGTACAAGGAGGACATCGTCACCGGTACCAGGGCAGCGGCCGCCGGCGGCTTCACCTCGGTGGCCTGCATGCCCAACACCAAGCCGGTAAACGACAGCAAGGCGGTGACCGGCTATATCATCGCCAAGGCCGCGGCCGAAGGCGCGGTCAACGTCTTCCCGGTGGGCGCCGTCACCCAGGGGAGCAAGGGGGAGCACCTGGCCGAGATGGGCGACCTGAAGGAGGCCGGCTGCGTGGCGGTGTCCGACGACGGCAGACCGGTCACCAACCCGGAGTTGATGCGCCGGGCGCTGGAATACGCCAAGGGGATGGGGATACTGTTCATCTCCCACGCCGAGGACCTGGGCCTGGCAGGGGACGGCCAGATGAACGACGGCTTCACCGCCACCGAACTGGGGCTCAAGGGGATCCCCTGGGTGGCCGAGGACGCGGCAACCGCCAGGGACGTGTTCCTGGCCGAGTTCACTGATTCGCCCATCCACATCGCCCACGTATCCACCAAGGGGGCGGTGCGGATCATCCGCGAGGCCAAGGCCCGGGGGGTGAAGGTCACCTGCGAGACCGCGCCCCACTACTTCACCCTCACCGAGAACGCGGTCAGGGGATACGACACCAACGCCAAGATGAACCCGCCCCTGCGAACCGCGGAGGACGTGGAGGCCATCAAGGCCGGCCTGGCGGACGGCACCATCGACGCCATCGCCACCGACCACGCCCCGCACCACCTGGACGAGAAGGACCTGGAATTCGCCCTGGCCTTGAACGGCATCATCGGCCTGGAGACCTCGCTGCCGCTCTCGCTGGCCCTGGTGGAGGCAAAGGTGCTGGACCTGGACGCACTGGTGGCCCGGATGTCCACCAACCCCGCCCGCATCCTGGGAATCGACCGGGGAACCCTGGCCCAGGGGGCGGTCGCGGACATCACCGTCATCGATCCGGACGCCCGCTGGACCGTGGAGGCGGAGAAACTGGCCAGCAGGTCCAAGAATTCCCCCTTCCTCGGCAGGGAGATGAAGGGACGGACCACGTACACCATCGTCGGCGGCAAGGTGGTGTACAAGGCGGGCTAAGGGCTAAGGGCTAAGGGCTAAGGGCTAAGGGCTAAAAGGATTGTAATTATTCCCTCAAGATTCTCAATGCTTTCCCTTTCGCCTGGCGCCCTGTGCCTGCCGGACCGGCCAGGGTCTCATTCAGCAACGCAAACTTTCGGTATCTACAACTCGCGCATTCAGTACAACACGCATTCAGGAGCACCCACATGAAAGCAGTTCTCGCGCTCGCGGACGGACGCGTTCTTGAAGGGAAATCGTTCGGAGCCACCGGCGAGGCCGCCGGCGAGGTGGTGTTCAACACCGCCATGTCCGGCTACCAGGAGGTCCTGACCGACCCCTCCTACAAGGGACAGATGGTCACCATGACCTATACCCAGACGGGGAACACCGGCGTCAATCCCGAAGATGTAGAGAGCAGGGGCCTGTTCCTGTCCGGCTTCATCGTCAAGGAATACTTCGACGAGTATTCCAGCTGGCGCGCCACCATGAGCCTGGGCGACTACCTCAGGGAAAACGGGGTGGTGGGGATCCAGGGGATCGATACCCGGGCGCTCACCCGGCACCTGCGCGACAAGGGGGCCCAGAACGGCATCATCTCCACCATCGACCACGACCACCAGAGCTTGGTGAAGAAGGCGCGGGCGGTCCCGAGCATGGCTGGACTCGACCTGGCAACCGGCGTCACCTGCGACAAGTCGTACGAATGGGGCGAAGGGCTCTGGGAACTCGACAAGGGATATCCCCGGGTCGATACGAGCGCCATGCCGTTCAAGGTCGTTGCCTACGACTTCGGCATCAAGTACAACATCCTCCGCTGCCTGACCTCGGCAGGCTGCCGGGTGACCGTGGTCCCCTCCACCTTCCCGGCCGAGGAGGCCCTGGCCATGAACCCGGACGGCATCTTCCTCTCCAACGGCCCGGGCGATCCGGAGCCCATGACCGAGGTCATCGCCAACATCCGCAAGATGATCGGCAAGGTGCCCATCTTCGGCATCTGCCTGGGACACCAGTTGCTGGGCCTGGCCCTTGGAGGGAGGACCATGAAGCTCAAGTTCGGCAACCACGGCTCCAACCTGCCGGTCATGGACCTGGCCACCCGCAGGGTGGAGATCACGGCCCAGAACCACGGCTTCTCCGTGGACATCGCCTCGCTGACCGGCTGCTGCGACTTGGCCCACGAGAACCTCAACGACATGACCGTGGAGGGGATGCGCTGCACCTGCCATCCCATATTTTCCGTACAGCACCACCCCGAGGCCTCGCCCGGACCCCACGACTCCCAGTACCTGTTCGGGAGGTTCGTGGAGATGATGGAGAAATTCAAATCGTAGGGGCGCACGGCATGCGCCCAAGGGCGAACGCCGTTTGCCCTACAAGCAATCATGACGTACCTCGATCTTTATCAATCAGGCGAGCTCCGCGAACGGGTCCGGGTGGCCTATGCCCGGCTGCGGCGCTGCGCCCTCTGCCCCCGCGAATGCGGGGTGGACCGCATCGCCGGGGAAACCGGGTTCTGCAAGGCGGGACCGAGACCCAAGCTGGCGTCGGCCAGCGTCCACCGAGGCGAGGAGCCCCCCATCTCCGGCAGCCGGGGATCGGGCACCATCTTCCTCTCCTGGTGCACCCTCTGCTGCCGCTTCTGCCAGAATTTCCCCATCAGCCAGTCGGGCCACGGCGAGGAGCTGTCCACGGGCGGCCTGGCGGAACGGATGCTGAAGCTCCAGCGCCAGGGGGTCCACAACATCAACTTCGTCACACCCGGCCACTACCTTCCCCAGATACTGGCTGCCCTGTGGCTGGCCATACCGCGGGGGTTCCGACTGCCCATCGTATGGAACTCCGGCGGCTACGAAACGGTAGAGGCGCTGCGGCTGCTGGACGGGATCGTGGACATCTACCTTCCGGACATGAAGTACGCGGAAGAGGGACCGGCGGTCCGCTTCTCTTCCGCACCCGGCTACCGGGACATCAACCGGGCGGCGATACTGGAGATGTTCCGCCAGGTAGGCCACCTGGAGCCCGACGAGGACGGCATCGCCGTGAAGGGGCTCATCATCCGGCACCTGGTCCTCCCTGACGGAGGGGCCGGAAGCCGCGAGACCCTTGGCTGGATCGCGCAAAACCTGGGGACCGGGACCCACATCGCCCTGATGAACCAGTTCTTTCCCGCGCACCTGGCCGCGGAGACACCCGGGATTCACAGGAAGATCACCGAAGAGGAGTATGCCGAGGCGGTGACGGCGCTGGAGGAATTCGGGCTGGAGAACGGCTGGGTCCAGGAATGATGCGGGGAAAGCGGCGCTCCACATGGGGGCGGCCGCCAAGGCCGGAGCCTGTGTCTTTATTTTCAGGAGTTGCTTGTAAGTATTCATAAGGAGTTGAGATGCCCAAACGTACCGACATACGCAAGATCCTCATTATCGGCGCGGGCCCCATCGTCATCGGCCAGGCGTGCGAGTTCGACTATTCCGGAACCCAGGCCTGCAAGGCCCTGAAGGAGGAGGGGTACGAGGTGGTGCTGCTGAACAGCAACCCCGCCACCATCATGACCGACCCTGATTTCGCCGACCGGACCTACGTGGAGCCGGTGACCCCGGAGTTCCTGGAAAAGATCATCGAAAAGGAACGGCCCGACGCCCTCCTCCCCACCCTTGGCGGCCAGACCGCCCTCAACACCGCGGTGGTGGTGGCGGAGAGCGGCGTGCTGGAAAAGTACGGGGTGGAGCTCATCGGCGCCAAACTCCCGGCCATCAGGAAGGCAGAGGACCGCACCCTGTTCAAGGAGGCCATGGAGCGCATCGGCCTGGAGGTGCCCCGCTCCGGCTTCGCCCACAACCTTGCCGAGGCCATGGAGATCATCAAGTTGGTCGGCTTCCCGGCCATCATCCGCCCCTCGTTCACCCTGGGCGGCACCGGCGGCGGCATCGCCTACAACATGGAGGAGTACGAACGGCTGGCCATGGCCGGCATCGACGCCTCTCCCACCGACGAGATCCTGGTGGAGGAGTCGGTCATCGGCTGGAAGGAGTACGAGCTGGAGGTGATGCGCGACACCAAGGACAACGTGGTGATCATCTGCTCCATCGAAAACTTCGACGCCATGGGGGTCCACACCGGCGACTCCGTCACCGTGGCCCCGGCCCAGACCCTGACCGACAAGGAATACCAGATCATGAGGGACGCCTCCCTCAAGATCATCCGGGAGATCGGGGTGGATACAGGCGGCTCCAATATCCAGTTCGGCGTCGACCCCCGTAACGGCCGGCTGGTGGTCATCGAGATGAACCCCCGGGTCTCCCGCAGCTCGGCCCTGGCCTCCAAGGCCACCGGTTTCCCCATCGCCAAGATAGCGGCCAAGCTGGCGGTCGGCTACTACCTGGACGAGATCCGGAACGACATCACCCGGGAGACCCCGGCCTGCTTCGAGCCGACCATCGACTACGTGGTCACCAAGATCCCCCGCTTCACCTTCGAGAAGTTCCCTGCCGCCGACGCCACCCTGACCACCCAGATGAAGTCCGTGGGCGAGGTGATGGCCATCGGCCGGACCTTCAAGGAATCGCTCCAGAAGGCGCTCCGTTCCCTGGAGATCGGCTCCTGCGGTTTCGAGTCCCGCCTGTTCAACCTCACCGGGGAGACCCGCCGGGCACTGACCGCCAGGGAGCAGGGGCTGTTGCAGGAGAGGCTCCGCACCCCCAACTGGGAGCGGCTCTGGTACCTGGGGGACGCCTTCCGGAACGGCATGAAGGTGGAGGAGCTGTACGCCGTCACCGCCATCGACCCCTGGTTCCTGACCAACATCCGCCAGATCATCGAGATGGAGGAGGAGCTGAAGTCGGCCCGCAAGGTGTTCGAAAAGAGGCTCCCGGAGCTGCGGGAGGTGCTGAAGGAGGCCAAGGAGTACGGCTTCTCCGACCGGATGATCGCCCGGCTCTGGGGGAGCACGGAGGAGGATATCCGGGCACTCCGGGTCTCCCTGAACATCATCCCGGTGTTCAAGCGGGTGGACACCTGCGCCGCAGAGTTCGTGGCCTACACCCCCTACCTCTACTCCACCTACGAGGAGGAGTGCGAGGCCGACCCCACGGACCGGAAGAAGATCATGATCCTGGGGGGCGGCCCCAACCGTATCGGCCAGGGGATCGAGTTCGACTACTGCTGCGTGCACGGGGTGTTCGCCCTGGCCGAGGACGGCTACGAGACCATCATGGTCAACTGCAATCCCGAGACGGTCTCCACCGACTACGACACCTCGGACCGCCTCTACTTCGAGCCCCTTACCTACGAGGACGTGCTCAACATCGTGGAAAAGGAGAAGCCGGACGGGGTCATCGTGCAGTTCGGCGGCCAGACCCCGCTCAAGCTGGCGGTTGCCCTGGAGAAGGCCGGGGTCCCCATCATCGGGACCACCCCGGATTCCATCGACATGGCCGAGGACCGGGAGCGCTTCCAGGTGATGCTGCACAAGCTCCACCTGCGCCAGCCCGAGAACGGCACGGCCCGCTCCTTCGAGGAGGCCGAGAAGGTTGCTGAACGGATCGGCTACCCGGTGGTGGTGAGGCCCTCCTACGTCCTGGGGGGAAGGGCCATGGAGATCGTCTACGACGTGGACGAGCTGCGGCGCTACATGCACACCGCGGTCCAGGCATCCCCGGAGCACCCGATCCTGGTGGACAAGTTCCTGGACGCGGCCATCGAGATCGACGTGGACGCCCTGTGCGACGGCAGGGAGGTGGTCATCGGCGGGATCATGGAACACATCGAGGAGGCCGGCATCCACTCGGGCGACTCGGCCTGCTCGCTCCCCCCCTTCTCCCTGGCACCGGAGACCGCCGGGGAGATCAAGCGCCAGACCAGCCTCATGGCCCTGGAACTGGGGGTCAAGGGACTCATGAACGTGCAGTTCGCGGTAAAGGACGGCCGGATCTACATCCTGGAGGTCAATCCCCGGGCGTCCCGCACGGTGCCGTTCGTCTCCAAGGCCACCGGCAGGCCGCTGGCCAAGCTGGCGGCGCGCGTCATGGCAGGGAAGACCCTGAAGGAGCTGGGGGTTACCGGCGAGATCGAGCCCAGGCATATCGCGGTCAAGGAGTCGGTGTTCCCGTTCGTCAAGTTCCCGGGCGTAGACACCATCCTGGGGCCGGAGATGAAATCCACCGGCGAGGTCATGGGGATCGACCGCGACTTTGCCCGGGCCTTTGCCAAGGCCCAGCTGGGCGCCGGAGTCAGGCTCCCCCTGGCCGGGAAGGTGTTCATCAGCGTCCGGGACAGCGACAAGAAACATATTGTCACGCCGGCGAAAAACCTGTATGATAACGGCTTTGAACTGGTTGCTACCCGCGGGACCGCCACCTACCTGACTGAGAAGGGCATCCCGGTGCGGGTGATCAACAAGGTCGCCGAAGGCCGGCCCCACATCGTGGACGCCATCAAGAACAACGAGATCGCGATGGTGATCAACACCACCCATGGGGCACAGGCGGTGGCCGATTCTTTTTCCATCCGCAGGAACGCCCTGATCAACAACGTCGCCTACTTCACCACCACAGCGGGCGCCAGGGCGGCGGTCGACGGAATCCTGGCCATGCAGCGCCAGGACCTGGGGGTGAAACCGCTTCAGGAGTATCTGTAATCTGCCATTGAGATGGAGTATTTGACAATATCTACAAAAAAAGGGGCGGCCGTTTCGGCTGCCCCTCCTGTTTTAGGAGGAAAGCATCACGATGTCCCATTCAGTTCCCATGACCAAGGAAAGCTACGAGGCCCTCCAGGAGGAGTTGAAGCGCCTCATCCGTGAGGAGCGCCCCAGGGTGATCCAGGATATCGCCGAGGCCCGCTCGCACGGCGACCTGTCCGAAAACGCCGAGTACGACGCGGCCAAACACCGCCAGGGTTTCATCGAGGGGAGGATCCAGGAGCTCAAGGACAAGCTGGCCCGGGCATACGTGGTGGACCTGTCCAACCTGAAGCCGGACAAGGTGGTGTTCGGCGCCACCGTCACCCTGTACGACACTGTGCTGGAGGAGGAGGTCACCTACCGCATTGTCGGTGAGGACGAGGCCGACATCAAGCAGGGGAAGATGTCGTGCTCTTCGCCGGTGGGCAAGGCGCTCATCGGCCACCGGCTGGATGATACGGTGCGGGTGAAGGTGCCGTCGGGGCTGAAGGAATACGAGATCATCGATATCCGATACTGAGAACCCCACACGACTTATGTCGTCGAAAACAATAACCCCCTCCCCCGGCGGGGGAGGGGAACTTTCCAGGTTGCGGAATTTTTTATTGCCTTTCCTGCACCGATCCCTCGTACACCTCGATAACCACATGCAGGACCGCCTCTTCGCCGGTGGGGAGCCGGGCACTATCCAGCACCTCGCCGATTGCCGGGAGCCGTTCAAGGAGTTCCCCCCGCCGTTCCCGATCCACGCGGACCACCATGGTCCCCTCGGCATCCCCCGTCCCGATCACGTCGGCCGTGCCCCCTGAACGCCGGGCCGCGGACTTGATGTTCCGGATCGCGGCGGCGAGATCGTCGACGGCGAGCTGGCGCCGGATCCGTTCCGTCGGCACGGGGGCAAGCGGCGTTGCCCGGGATGCGGCCGAGGACACCGCCTTCTCCTGCTCCATCCGCGGTTCGGATCCCCCCCCTTCCAGCACCCCCTTCGAGGACCCCTCCATCATCTCCTGCGTGGCGCGGGGCGCAGCCTGAGGCGGAGTTGCCGGGAACGGGGCGGTTTCTCCGGCTAAGGGGAGCCGGGACGGTTCCGCGGCAGGCGGGGTCTTTACGGTCTCCCGTCCGGCAGCTGGCGGCACCCGTCCCTTTGCCGAAGGTCGCCCGGCGGACTCCCCGCCGGTCACGGGTTTCCGCGGCACAGCCTCCGGCGGGGCACGGCCGGCTCCCTCTTCACGGGACTGGCGGCCGGCCGGCACCACGGAACCCGCCCCGGGGAAAGCCGAACGATAGATCAGGTAACCGGTCACGGTCAGGAAGACCAGCGCCGCCGCCAGGCAGAGCTTCCAGCCGAACGGTGCGAACAGACGGCGAAACAGCCCCTTTTCCAGCCCGGCCTCCTGCCTGACCCGCGCCATCACCTTCACCGCCAGCCAGGGGGGCGGCTCAACCTCGCCCAGGCTCCGCAGCCGGGAGACGGTCTCTGCCAGATCCCGCAGCTCGGCCCGGCACTCGGGACACGCCTCCAGGTGCTCCTCCAGCAGGACCTTCTCCTCCGGAGTGACGGCGCCGTCCAGATATGCCGACAGATTCTTCTTCGCCGTGGCATGGTCCATCAGAGCCCCCCCAGTTTCAGGCACTCCCTGACCCCGTCGCGCGCCCTGGAGAGCCTCGCCTTGACGGTCCCCTCGGCCAGGCCCAGGATCGCGCCTATCTCTCCATAGGAATACTCCTCCAGGTCCCTCAGGACCAGGACCTCCCTGAAGGCGGGTTCCAGCCCGTTGATGCACCCCTCCATCCTCTGCCGGACCTCCTCCCTCTCCAGCCGTTCCTGGGTGGAAGGGACGTCCGAGGGAGGATCCGGCGCCACGCACCCCTCGCGGGCAGGGACCGGAGCGTCCAGGGAATCGCGCTCTCTCGGCCGCCTTGTGCGCAGCTGCTTCAACCGGTTGCGCGCAAGGTTCACGGTGATCGTAGTCAGCCAGGTGGAGAAGGCCACCTCCCCGTGAAAATCCTCCAGTCCCCGCCAGGCTGCAACAAACGCGTCCTGGGTCAGCTCCCCGGCATCCTCGTGCTCTCCCGCGACACGGAAGGCGAGGGTGAAGACACGGGCCTGGTGCTTCCGGACCAGGGCTTCGAACGCCCGCAGGTCACCTTCCCGGCAGGCTGCAACCAGCCGTGCGTCCTCATCGGGTATGGCCTGTATCTTGCCCTTTTTCATCATAGACAGTGAATCAAGCAGGATTTGTTCCGCCGACCGTCCCGACACGGCCGGCCTTCAGCGTCTCATAGTATTCCCTGTAGGCTTCGTAGTCGGGGCAGGAATAGAGCACGAAGATGACCTTCTCCGGGATTTCATGGCGCTCCAGGAAGGAGATGACGGTGTCCAGGGCTATCCTGCACGCCTCCCTGACAGGATAGCCGTAGGAGCCGGTGCTGATGGAGGGAAACGCCACGCTCCTCAGGCCGTGTTCGGCGGCAAGGGCCAGGCTGTTCAGGTAGCAGGACTCCAGGAGGCGTGGGGCGTTTTCTCCATCGACGGCATAGACCGGTCCCACCGTGTGGATCACGTGCGCCGCAGGGAGGTCATGGCCGCCGGTGATCCTCGCCTCGCCCGTCGGACACCAGCCGATGGCACGGCACTCCTCCAGCAGCCCGGAACCGGCTGCCCAATGGATCATGCCGTCCACACCGCCGCCCCCCAGCAGGGTGCTGTTGGCGGCGTTCACCACGGCGTCCGTCTCCAGCCGGGTTATGTCCCCCATCCTGATGGTTATCCTGCCGAACGGATCGGTTATTCCCGGACCATGTTCTCCCATGCCCGCCCCCGGTTGCTCGTCCACCTTGCGGCCTGCGTGTCCCGACGGCCGTATCGTATATGGAACTGTTTCCGCCGACGATACCGGCAACGTTCATCCCGCCGCGGGCATCCGCGCACTGGTTCCTCCGTAATTATACAGAGAAGCGGCGGCGCGGGCAATCTGGAGTGCATCCCCTGACGGGAGTCCGGCCTGGAAAACCGCGCAGTACTTATTCTTCACCCCGGTAGCAGATGACCCGCTGTTCGAGCGCATCGGATGACAGGAAAATGCCGCTCTTCTGTCCGCTGACGTCCTCGGCGGTGATCACCTTGATCGCATCCGCCCACATCTCCTCGTCGGGGACATATTCCAGCAAACGGTTGGGGGCGTGTTCGAAGAATTCCCGGCACAGGTAGTTGCCTCCCTTGCGGGGGAACAGTGCGAGGTAAAGCATGTCCATCTCTATCAGTTCATTGAGGAAATGGGTACCCAGCGAAACGTCCGGCACGAGATTTTCCCGCATGGTGACAATCTCGCAGACCACGGCGACGTGGTTTATCTCGGAGAAGTTCACGGGGATGCCGAGCGAAGGGCAACTGGTACCCCACCTGCCGGGTCCTATCAGCATCACGTTCTCGGATTCGCGGGCGGAGATGGTCTGGTTCAGCCGTCCGATTAACCGCGCCACTTCGTGTCGCTGCTGCATCGTCAGGTGTCCGTATATCTCGGGATTCACGTATATGATCCGGCTGATGGGGATGTGACGGCTGTGACCGATAACGGCGCCGCTCGCGGCAATGATGCTCCGTTCCAGCGGCACATCCAGCATGACCGGCGCGGTCGTATCCATCCCCTTTACCGGAAGAGGCCTGCACTGCACCACGTGGATGCGGTAATCGTGCTCGTCGAGAAAATTCAGGGTGAACTCCACGTCGACCGGGTAATCGTACGCATGGTGCAGCACGTGCAGCATCTCCCTCATATCCTCGACGAACGAGGTGGTGCCGAGCAGTTTTTCGAACGTCAGCACCCAGGTGGGCCGAGTCGTATGCTCCATGCCCCAGTTGGAGCTGCTGTCGGTCGACGCGAACATCCGCACCGGCACATCGGGGCTGACCGCGATGACATCGAGAAAATGACCCGAAACCAGCCGGTTCGCGTCCAGGTCGAGAAAATCAATCCGCCGCTGGGCATACTGCCGCACCTCCTCGAAGTTCACCTCCGGCCGACGGTCCGGCGCATTCAGGGCCACCACCCGGGTGTAATCATCGTCGGAACGATCCACGGCACGGGTGCCCAGGCCGAACACCAGCCGCACCACCCCGGCCTTCGGATCGATATTCTCATTCCACACATAGGGGTTATATGAGAACGCCACACCGGCGGCGTGCGGGTAGAAATAGCGGCCGTGCACCGCTCCCGACACCCGCATCACCAGCAGGGCCATCTGTTCGTCCTGCTCCAGGAGCCCCTTCTGTTTCCGGTACCGCAGGGCACGCTCGCTCATGCTGCTGGCGTAGATGGTGCGTATCGCGGAGATGAAATCTTCCAGCCGGCGCTCGCGCGGTCCCTGGTTGGGACAGAAGACGCTCTCGTACTTGCCGGCAAAGGAGTTGCCGAAATTGTCCTCCAGCAGGGAGCTGGACCGGACGATGATGGGGGCCTGGCCGAAATAGTTCAGCATCTGTTCGAACTGCTCGATCATGTAGTCGGGAAACCTGCCGGTGAGAATCCGCTGGCGCGCCAGTTCGGACCCCTCCAGGAAGGTTTCCGGGTTCCGCTGTTTCTCCCGGACCCACCACACGCCGTTGCGGACGAGAAAGGTAAAAAAAACGTCCGAGCCGATGTAAAAGGAATCGTGCGCCTCCAGCAGGCTCGTGAACCGTTCTGAATGCCGCTGCAGGATGCGGCGGGCCAGCAGCATGCCCACCGTTTTGCCGCCGATCAGGCCGGAACCTATCATCCTGCGGTGAATCTCCAGCACGTCCTCGAGCCGCAGGTAACGGGAAACCAGCTTGAGCATCCCCGGATCGCGCGACACCACCATCCGGGAGAGCCTCCGGAACATCTCCTCCTCCTTTTCAGGAGAACAGCGACCCGCTTTCACGGCCTTGAGCACCTCTTCACCTTCGGTGAACGCCCGTTCCCAGAAGCCGGGCCGCGTATCGGCGTCCAGCCCCGACCAGTTGACCGAGGTCAGTATCGAGCTTATCAGGGCGCTGGCGGTCACGGGGCGAAATTCGTCCCCTTTCCACTCGTGCAGCATGTTCATGGTGGGGGAATACCGCAGGTGCACCTTCATCGGGTAAATGTACCTCGTTTCCCGGTAGCGGTAGACCTCCAGGAACAGCTGGGTAGTCTCGAAGATCGGCTGCAGGGCGCGGGAAGAATGGTGATTGCGGAAGATCCCGAAATACGCGACCGTTTCGAGATCGAACAGGTAGGGGCAGGTCAGCATGAAAAAATTTCCGAGCATCTGGTCCGAATACCAGTCCGCGGCCAGTTCCGACAGGCAGTCGAACACGTAGAGTGCCCCGCGTCCGTTCTGTTCGATAACCCGGTGTATCTGGGCAATAAAGGTCTCAAAGCCCGCGTTGGGATCGAGCTCCACCGTCCGGTCCGCGACATCGGGCGCGACCAGGGGGGGATGGCTGGCAAAACGGAAATAGACCAGCCGCCTACCGGCATGGACCCCGGCCTCCACATAGGGCGTTACCAGCGCCTGGTAATCCTTGATTGCATCCACCTGCCAGACGATATTGTCCCCGGGCAGTATTCCTTTCAAGGCCCGGTCGAGTCCGGGCAATCCCGTGGTGAAGGTTGTCTCGTACGCGTGCATGCATGCTCCCCCTTTTCGTGGATCCCGTCATCAGCAGTATACTGATTCACGCACAATACGTAAGCAAAAAAAAGGCGCTGAAAGTGCTCCAGCGCCTCACTTGGGACATGGCAGATGTATCGACCGCTCCTGATACGTCTAGACGATTCCCTGGTCGATCATGGCGTTGGCCACTTTCAGGAAGCCGGCGATGTTGGCTCCGACCACATAGTTGCCGGGACAATCGTATTCGGCCGCGGTCATATAGGTGTTATGGTGAATACTTTTCATGATGTTCTTCAGCTTCTCGTCCACTTCCTCCCGCGACCAGCTCATGAACTGGGCATTCTGGGACATTTCCAGGCCGGAGGTGGCGACGCCGCCGGCATTGGCCGCCTTGCCGGGGCCGTACAGGATCCTGTTCTCCAGGAAGACGTTCACCGCATCCGGATCGCTCGGCATGTTGGCGCCTTCGCTGACCAGCTTGCAGCCGTTCTTCACCAGCACCTCGGCATCGGCGCCGTTGATCTCGTTCTGCGTGGCGCTGGGGAAGGCGCAATCGCACGGGATCGCCCACGGCCGGGCATTGGCGAGGAATTTGGAGCCCGGATATTTTATCTGGTACTCCGCAATGCGTCCGCGACGGATGTTTTTCAGCTCCATGACGAATTGCAGCTTTTCTTCGTTAATCCCGTCGGGATCGTGGATGGTGCCGTTGGAATCGGACAGGGAAACCGGTTTGGCGCCCAGTTGCAGCAGTTTTTCCACCGTGTACTGGGCCACGTTTCCGGAGCCGGACACCAGGCAGGTCATCCCTTCGATGGATTTACCCTTGGCGGCGAGCATTTCCTGGGCAAAGTAGACCGCACCGTAGCCGGTCGCCTCGGGCCGGATCAGTGAACCGCCCCAGCTGAGGGCCTTGCCGGTGAGCACCCCGGTGAACTCGTTCTTCAGACGCTTGTATTGGCCGAACAGGTAGCCGATCTCCCGTCCGCCTACCCCGATGTCGCCGGCGGGCACGTCGGTGACCGGTCCGATGTGGCGGTACAGCTCGGTCATGAACGACTGGCAGAAGCGCATCACCTCGTTGTCCGACTTGCCCTTGGGGTCGAAGTCGGAGCCGCCCTTGCCGCCGCCCATGGGAAGGGTCGTCAGGGAATTCTTGAAGACCTGCTCGAATCCCAGGAACTTCAGCACGCCCAGGTTGACCGACGGGTGGAAGCGCAACCCCCCCTTGTAGGCGCCGATGGCGCTGTTGAACTCAATACGGTAACCCTTGTTCACCTGGATGTGACCCTTGTCGTCAACCCAGGGCACCCGGAACAGGATCACGCGTTCGGGCTCGGTAATGCGCTCGAGGATGCGCTGCTCCTCGTATTTCGGATGCCGCTTGAATACCGGCATCAGGGATTCGAGAACCTCTTTTACCGCCTGGTGGAACTCGGGTTCATTGGGGTTCCTGGTAACAACGGACTCCAGTACGGACTCGATGTAGGACATGGTTCCTCCTTCTTTAATTTAGGTATCGTAGCGGGAGAATCATCGCGGGCTACGTTATTGCTTTTAACTGGTTTCCATCCGGAAAGTGTCGACAGGGGACGGGCCGGAACTTCCCTGAAGCCCCTCGTAATCGGACACGGGACAACACCGGGCCAATGGCCTTCTTGCCTGAACAGGCTGCTCTCTCTCGAACATGCATGGGTTCCGTACGAGAGACTCCGTGAAAGTCCCGACCCGTCCTTCACAACATTTTCCCGGGGTTTCCGGATGGACACTGACTATTTGCACCAGGATCCGTGACGCCTGAACGCCGGGGCGAGCAGAATGCCGGGGTTCCAACGTCGTCGGCTCTGTCTCGCGCCTGCTACGCAGGATGAACTTCGTCGCGCTGTCACATGCCACGGAAATGTAAAGAACCGAGGCGTTCCGCGCAGACGATGGCGTGAAGGCGTGACGGATGCATGTTACAGGGACCGGTCAGCTTCCCTCCGCCCTTTGCACCGGCCAGGCCCCGTCCTCCAGGTATCTGTGGATGGCGCGGGCAGCCTTCTTGCCCGCGCCGATGGCCAGGATGACGGTGGCGGCGCCAGTGACGATGTCGCCACCGGCAAACACCCCGGGCTTGGTGGTCCGGCCGTCGTCGTCGGCTATGAAGTAGCCCCGCTCGTTGGTATCCACCCCGG
>Ga0228535_1000526_pt1 | contig 102462 bp, 91 predicted proteins | sample SJ1metagenome_FD_168457 | JGI IMG/M metagenome (GOLD analysis project Ga0228535, IMG submission 168457) | Enriched culture of PCE-dechlorinating microbial communities from Ithaca, New York, USA - SJ1 | ecosystem: Engineered > Modeled > Simulated communities (microbial... > Unclassified | place... | reverse complement strand
GTGACAACGTGCACACGGAAGTCGAGCTGATCACGCCGGTCGCGATTGAGGAAGGCCTCAACTTCGCGATCCGTGAGGGCTCCCGTACCGTCGGCGCTGGTAGAGTTACTAAGGTAGCCAACTAGTTCGAGCCGCCGCCCGGTCATCCGGCAGCGGTGTGCGACGATGTCTGCGGTCGCCCGGCTACGCGATATAGCTGGCCGGGCGACCGATTGGCTTTGCTTGACACTAAATAGTGCGTATGCTAGAGTCAGAAGGTGCAAAAATGGGCTTGGTATCTGGTTTCGGGGAGGGCGCAACATGCGTGACCAGATCACGCTAGCTTGCACGGAGTGCAGGCGGCGCAACTATATCAGCGCAAAGAACAAGAAGAATGATCCGAGCCGGATCGAGCTAAAGAAGTACTGCAAGTTCTGCCGGACCCACACCACACACCGGGAGACCAGATAGCAGTACGGCTTCAGTTCGCATGGCGCGTGGTGGCAGGCAGGGTTTCGCAGGCCCGTAGCTCCAATTGGTAGAGCGGCGGTCTCCAAAACCGCATGTTGGGGGTTCGAGTCCCTCCGGGCCTGCCACTTAGGTACTAGCAGTAGAGTATGACTTCTTTTTTTATGTTCGGCGGCCAGGGGGTGGGTCCGTGTGCAAAAGACCCTGAGCAGGGTAGGCAAGTTCTTTCGTGAGGTCCGCGCTGAGCTTAGCAAGGTCATCTGGCCGGATCGCAAGCAGACCATGGTCTACACCGCGATCGTCGTCGCCTCGGTCTTTGTCATCGCGGGCATAATCTGGGTTGCGGACGTTATCCTCGGTCAGGTCATCGGCATCATCTTGAGGTAACCCCGCCCGCTGCCAGGGGCAGCAGGCAAGGAGGAGTTTGAGCTGGAGAGCAGCAAAACACCGGCGCCAGTTGACGAGGCCGTCGTGGAGGCTGCCGCGGAGGCACAGAGCGAGAGCACTATACCAGCTGGGACCGAGGTGCCGTCGACGCTGACGGACGACGAGTCGCCTCGCAAACGCTGGTATGTTGTGCATACCTACTCCGGCTACGAGAACAAGGTCAAGGCCAACCTGGAAAAGCGCATCGAGACCATGGAGAAGGAAGACAAGATCTTCCGGGTAGTCGTCCCGATCGAAGAGGAGATGGAGATCAAGGACGGCAAGCGCAAGATCACCAAGCGCAAGGTCTTCCCCGGGTACGTGCTGGTTGAGATGCTTATGTCCGATGATTCCTGGTATGTGGTTCGCAATACGCCCGGCGTCACGGGCTTTGTTGGCTCAGGGTCAAAGCCGATTCCGCTGCAGCCCGCAGAGGTGCGTTCGATCCTTCGCCAGATGGGGGTTGACGAGCCCCGCCCCAAGGTTGCTTACTCATTGGGTGAGAGTGTGCGGGTGACCGCTGGTCCGTTTGAGGGATTCGTGGGCGTGATCCGCGAGATCCATCCGGACAAAGGCAAGTTGAGAGTATTTGTCTCCATGTTCGGTCGGGAGACCCCGATCGAGCTCGATTTCAGCCAGGTGGAGAAGCTTTAGGAGGAGCGGGCATGCCCAAGAAAGTCGTCGCCAAAGTTACACTGCAGCTCCCGGCCGGCAAGGCAACCCCGGCCCCGCCCGTCGGGCCGGCGCTCGGCCAGCACGGTATCAACATTGTCGCCTTCTGCAAGGAGTACAACGAGCGCACTTCCAAGCAGGTCGGCACGGTCATTCCGGTCGAGATATCCATCTTCGAGGACCGATCCTTCACGTTTGTGCTCAAGACCCCGCCCGCAGCCGTGCTGCTTCGTAAGGCCGCCGGTGTCGAGTCTGGGTCTGGCGAGCCCAACCGCAACAAGGTAGGCCGGGTGACCAAGGATCAGGTGCGCGAGATCGCCGAGCAAAAAATGCCGGATCTCAACGCTGCCAGCATTGAGGCGGCCATGCGCCTGATCGAGGGGACTGCCCGCAGCATGGGCATTGAGGTCGTTAAGTAGGGTAGGAGGGCACGATCATGGCAACCCACGGCAAGCGATACCTCGAGGGCAAAAAGGACATCAGCTCCGAGGTCAGCTACGAGCCGCTCGAGGCAATTGAGATAGTCAAGCGCAACGCAACCGCCAAGTTCGATGAGACCATCGAGGCAGCCGTCAAGCTCGGCATCGAGGTCAAGCACGCCGACCAGATGGTGCGTGGCGCCGTTGTGCTTCCGCATGGTACCGGCAAGACCCGCAGAGTCCTGGTTTTCGCCAAGGGCGACAAGGCCAAGGAGGCGGAGGAGGCTGGCGCCGACTTCGTTGGGGCCGATGAGATGGTCGCCAAGATCCAAGGCGGATGGCTGGACTTCGACGTCGCCGTAGCCACCCCGGACATGATGTCCGTCGTTGGCCGGCTTGGCCGTGTGCTCGGCCCCCGCGGTTTGATGCCCAACCCCAGGACCGGCACTGTGACTATGGATGTGGCTGCCGCTGTAGCTGAGATCAAGGCCGGCAAGATTGAGTACCGCGCTGAGAAGGCTGGCATTATCCACGCTCCCATTGGCAAGGCCTCATTCGACAGCGACAAGCTTGTTGAGAACCTGGAGACCCTGATTGACGCTCTGGTCCGCGCAAAGCCGGCGGCCGCCAAGGGGCAGTACTTGAGAGGGGTCTCTATTAGCTCTACCATGAGCGCCGGGGTTAAGGTCAACCCGTCACGGCTCGGGGTTCGCGCCTAGCCAGCGCACAGGCCCCGCAAAGCTGACGTTAAGACAACCTAATAGGTCAGCATCTCAGATGCTGTAGCCGTAGACCGCAGGCGCGATGCGCTTAATCCCATCCGGGGGCCTGCCGAGGCTGCCACCCCAATCAAAGGGGATATGGCTCTCGCCGTCTACGCGAGAGCTTTCGTATTTGGAGGTGAAACATTGGCCAACAGGGTCGAGAAAGAGGCGACCATCGCTGAACTGGTTGAGAAGTTCAGGCGGGCTGAGACTCTGGCCATGGCGGACTATCGAGGGCTCAACGTTGCCCAGATGACCGATCTCCGCAGCAAGGCCAGGGAGCTCAAGATCGAGCTCCGGGTGATCAAGAACACTCTCGCTGCGCGTGCCGCCGAGGAGGCGGGCGTAGGGGCCGTAGCCGAGCACCTCAAGGGTCCTACAGCCGTAGCGATCAGCTACGAGGATCCGGCCGCGGCCGCCAAACTGCTGGTGGATTTCGGGCGTACCGCCCGCCAGCTTGAGATCAAGGGTGGTTTCGCAGGGGGCAGGGTTCTCTCGGCTGCGGACGTACGTGTCCTAGCTACGTTGCCGGGCCGCGAGGTACTACTGGCTCAGGTTCTCGCTGGCATGCAGGCACCGCTCAGCAACATGGCTAGCGTTCTGGCGGCGCCGATCCGTGGCCTCGCCACAGCGATTGATGCGCTCCGCAAGCAGCGCGAAGAGGCAGCCGACTAGCATCCCCAGTAGGTGGCCGCAGGGTTTTTGCCTTAAGATCTTGGTCTAGATAAAGGGAGGAAAGCAGTTTGTCTAAGACAGAGCAGGTTCTCGAGCTGGTCAAGCAGATGAGCGTCGTCGAGTTGGCCGAGTTGGTCAAGGCCTTTGAGAACGAGTTTGGCGTTTCCGCCGCGGCCGTTGTCGCCGCTGCCCCCGCTGCCGGTGGTGCCGGCGCTGCCCCGGCCGCCGCTGAGGAGAAGGAGCAGACCGAGTTTGACGCCATCTTGACCCATGCCGGCGACCAGAAGATCGCCGTCATCAGGACGGTCAAGGACATCACCGGTGTCGGCCTCAAGGAAGCCAAGGACATCGTTGACGCCGCTCCCAAGGCAATCAAGGAGAAGGTCTCCCGCCAGGAGGCCGAGGCGATCAAGGGTAAGCTCGAGGCCGTCGGCGCCAAGGTCGAGATCAAGTAACCAAGCAGGACAAAGATAAGGGCCGGTCCGAGGTCGCATTCGGGCCGGCCATATCCATCTGCTCCGAGGCGTAGGTTACTAGGCTTGTGAGCAGGGTATAATCGCATACCAGGCGATAATTGACACGCCTGGATGGACATCTTATACTAAGGTGTTGATATCTCATCAGGCGCCTGGCTCACCCAAGTCCAGGACCGGGAGAAAGGGACCCGTTGACCCCCATCATATCTTCCAGGAGTAGACGGTGTAGGCAGCACCGTCAGTATTGGTTTTAGCGGAGACCCTTTTTAGGCCAAAAGGAGGCTCTTCCTGCATGCCCCAGCTGGTGAAGGTTGGCGAACGCGAGCGACGCACATACTCTAAAACCCGCGAGGTCCTCGAGGTGCCAAACCTCATCGAGATCCAGCGCAAGTCGTATGAGTGGTTCCTCACCAACGGCTTGAGAGAGATGTTTGATGATATTTCACCGATTCAGGATTTCACCGGCAACCTTGTTCTCACCTTCGGCGAGCATTCACTTGGTGATCCGAAATACTCGGTAGCAGCTTGTAAAGAGCGAGACGTGACCTTCGCCGCGCCGCTCAAGGTCAAGGTGCAACTGATCAACAGGCAGACCGGAGAGGTCAAGGAGCAGGAAGTCTTCATGGGCGACTTCCCGCTGATGACCGATAACGGTACCTTTGTGATCAACGGTGCTGAGCGCGTGGTGGTCAGCCAGTTGGTCCGTTCGCCGGGTGCCTACTACTCTGATTCGCTTGACCCCCAGGGCAAGCGGCTCTACGCCGCGACGATCATCCCCAACCGCGGCGCGTGGTTGGAGTTCGAGATCGACTCGTCGGACATCATGTACGTCCGTGTTGACCGCACACGCAAGATCCCAGCTACAGTGCTGCTCAAAGCCCTGGGCTATGAGAGCGACGATCTTATTCTGCGTCTTCTCGGCGAGGATAACCCGTACGTGCTGGCGACCCTCGACAAGGACGCCACCGACGACCAGGACGAGGCGCTGGTGGAGATATACAAGCGCCTACGGCCCGGTGAGCCCCCGACAGTCGAGAGCGCGCGGTCCTTGCTCAACTCGCTGTTCTTTGACCCCCGCCGCTACGATTTGGCCGGCGTCGGCCGCTACAAGCTCAACAAAAAGCTAGCCATGCGGCGCAGGATGCTCGACAGCACCGCCGGCCAAGACGTCATCGACCAGGATACCGGCGAGCTGGTCTCCCGCGCCGGCGACATGATCGACCGTGAGCTGGCGGCACGTATCGAGCGGCACCTGTCGAGCTTTGACATGCAGCTTGGCGACGGCAGCATCGTCCGGCTGGTCGGTAACGGCCAACCGGATTACGAGGTCAAGACGTTGACCCGCGAGGACGTGTTGGCTGCCGTTAATTACTTGGCCAACCTGTACCGCGGCGTAGGAGATGTCGACGATATCGATCACCTCGGCAACCGGCGGTTACGTTCGGTCGGTGAGCTGCTGCAAAACCAGTTCCGGATCGGGCTTGCCCGGATGGAGCGCGTGGTCAAGGAACGGATGACCATCCAGGATGTCGATATCATCACCCCACAGGCGCTGATCAACATCCGGCCGGTAGTGGCTGCGGTCAAGGAGTTCTTCGGCTCAAGCCAGCTCTCGCAGTTCATGGATCAGACCAATCCCCTGGCCGAGCTGACGCACAAGCGGCGCCTCTCGGCGCTCGGGCCAGGCGGGCTCTCGCGTGAGCGCGCCGGCTTCGAGGTTCGCGACGTTCACTTCTCGCACTACGGCAGGATGTGCCCAATTGAGACCCCGGAAGGGCCCAACATCGGCCTGATCGGTTATCTATCGACCTACGCGCGGATCAATGAGTTTGGTTTCATGGAGACCCCGTACCGGGTGGTCAACCGTGAAGAGGCGCGTGTGACCGAGGAAATCGTCTACCTAACGGCGGACGAGGAAGACGAGTGCACGATCGCCCAGGCCAACGCACCGATTGACGAGGACGGGCGCTTCCTCGCCCAGCGGCTCACCGTGCGGCGGCGGCACGATAACGCTGTGGTGCCCGCCAACCAGGTCGACTACATGGATGTGTCGCCCAAGCAGGTTGTGTCCGTTGCGTCGGCGCTGATTCCGTTCCTTGAGAACGACGATGCCGGCCGGGCCCTAATGGGTGCCAACATGCAGCGCCAAGCGGTGCCATTGCTACGGGCCGAGGCGCCCTTGATCGGCACAGGTATGGAGGCCAAGGTTGCGCAGGACAGTGGCATGGTCGTGCTTTCACGGGTAAACGGTCTGGTGACCCTGGTCACGTCCACGGAGATCGTCGTTCGTGACGATGACACCGGTCGGGAGTTCGTGCACCCCTTGCGCAAGTATGAGCGCTCCAACCAGGGCACCTGCATTAACCAACGGCCTTTGGTCCGGTTGGGCCAGGAGGTCGAGCGGGGCCAGGTCGTCGCCGACGGCCCATCGACTGATCTCGGTGAGTTGGCCCTGGGGCGCAACGTGCTCGTGGCCTTTATGCCGTGGGAGGGCTACAACTACGAGGACGCCATCCTGATCAACGAGCGGTTGGTCAAGGAAGACGTGTTTACTTCCATCCACATCGAAGAGCACGAGGCCGAGGCGCGGGACACCAAGCTCGGCCCAGAGGAGATCACCCGTGACATCCCCAACGTCGGCGAGGAGGTCCTCAAGGACCTTGACGAGCGCGGCATCATCCGCATCGGTGCCGAGGTCAGGCCGAGCGACATCCTTGTCGGTAAAGTAACCCCCAAGGGTGAGACCGAGCTGACGGCGGAGGAGCGCTTGCTCCGGGCGATCTTTGGCGAGAAGGCCCGCGAAGTCCGCGATACCTCACTGCGCGTGCCGCACGGTGAGAGCGGCATCGTGGTTGACGTTAAGGTGTTCTCGCGTGAGAACGGTGACGAGCTGACGCCTGGCGTCAACCAGCTCGTGCGCGTGTTCGTCGCGCAAAAGCGCAAGATCTCCGAGGGCGACAAGATGGCCGGGCGGCACGGCAACAAGGGCGGTATCGCCCGGATCATGCCTGAGGAGGATATGCCCTTCCTGCCCGATGGCACTCCGGTCGATCTCGTGCTCAATCCGCTCGGCGTGCCGTCGCGCATGAACATCGGGCAGATCCTCGAGACCCATCTTGGCTGGGCGGCGCGTGCGCTCGGCTACCACATCGCAAGCCCGGTGTTCGACGGCGCGGATGAGATTAGCGTGCGCGATGCCCTCCGTGAAGCGGCGCTGCCGACTGACGGCAAGACGGTCGTCCGTGATGGGCGTACCGGCGAGCCGTTTGACAGCCCGGTAACAGTAGGCTACGCGTACATGATGAAGCTCTTGCACCTCGTTGACGACAAGATCCATGCTCGATCCACCGGGCCGTACTCCCTCGTTACGCAGCAGCCGCTGGGCGGTAAGGCCCAGTTCGGTGGCCAGCGCTTCGGCGAGATGGAGGTATGGGCTCTCTACGCTTACGGCGCCGCGTATACCCTGCAGGAGCTGTTGACCGTCAAGTCTGACGACGTTATCGGCCGCGTCCGTACTTACGAGGCGATTGTCAAGGGTGAGAACGTTCCCGAGCCCGGAGTCCCTGAGTCGTTCAAGGTACTGATCAAGGAGCTGCACAGTCTAGGCCTCGACGTCAAGGTGCTCAATGCTGAGAATCGCGAGATCGAGATCCGCGAGACGGACGAGGATTACATGGAGACCGCGCGGCGCCTTGAGCTCGATATCGAGGGCCGTGACGAGATGCCGGCTGTTGCTCGCGGCCGTCGCTTCCTCGCCGGTGAAGAGGTGGATGAGGACGCCGCGTCCGACGCCGCCGGCACTGCCGGTGCTGACGAGTTGGCCAGACGCCGCGAGGTCAAGGGTGCCGGCGTTGTTGACGTCGATGCCTTAGCGCGCATCTTCCCCGCCGTTGGGGCCGCTGAAGATGACGAGGGCGCTGAGGGCGGCGAGAGCGCTGATAGCGAAGTCGCCGTCGACGACGAGGCTGACTCAGCTGACTCAGATGTGGCCGTCGATGACGACGCCGATTCCGATGACGTTGTCGTTGGGGCCGTTGCGGTTCATTTTGACGACGACGATGAGGACGAGGACGATGAGGACTTCGACGCCTTCGATGATGACGAAGACGGAGAGCCGGTCGTAGCCGAGGATGACGAGTCTGGTGAGGCCATCAACCCCGAGGCCGAGGAGGAGCGCGAGTTTAGCGGCACGCGCCGCCGCCGCGCCAAGGCGCGGGTCACCCAGGCCCGAAGCAAGCGCCGTCCCGATGAGGAGTACACCTATGATCCTCTGGATCTACGCCGCTACATGCTGCGTGGAGACGAGGACGACGACGAGGAAGAGGATGAGCAGCCATGAGGCGGCGCTCTGAGCTGGTAGCGCATTTGGTGCCTGATACCTGCAACACCCAGCCGGAAGGAGAGGTCGCCCGTGTTGGATGTTAACGACTTTGACTCTCTAAAAATCGGCTTGGCTTCGCCTCAGCAGATCCGGACGTGGTCGCACGGGGAGGTTAAGAAGCCGGAGACGATCAACTATCGCACCCTCAAGCCGGAGCGCGACGGTCTCTTCTGCGAGCGTATATTTGGCCCGCAACGCGACTGGGAATGTCATTGTGGCAAGTACAAGAGAGTCCGGTATAAGGGCATTATCTGCGACAGGTGCGGCGTCGAGGTAACCCGGTCCAAGGTCCGTCGTGACCGGATGGGACACATCGAGCTGGCCGCTCCCGTGTCGCATATCTGGTACTTCAAGGGGATCCCCTCGCGGATGGGGCTGCTGCTCGACATGTCTCCCCGCCTGCTGGAGAAGGTCCTTTACTTTGCGTCTTACGTCGTGACTGATCCAGGCAACACGCCTTTGGTTAAGAAGCAAATCTTGACCGAGGCCGAGTACCGCGACGCCAGGGAGAAGTACGGCCTGGCATTCAAGGCCGGCATGGGCGCTGAGGCCGTCAAGACTCTGCTCGAGGAGCTCGATCTCGAGGAGATGGCCAAAGACCTGCGGACGGAGCTTCGCCAGTGCTCCGGGCAGCGGCGCATCCGCGCCATCCGCCGCCTTGAGGTCGTGGAGGCGTTCGTCAAGTCCAGCAACCGGCCCGAGTGGATGATCCTCGAGGTTGTTCCGGTGATTCCCCCCGACCTGCGGCCGATGGTCCAGTTGGATGGCGGCCGGTTTGCCACCTCCGACATGAACGACCTGTACCGGCGGGTGATCAACCGTAATAACCGGCTCAAGCGCCTGCTCGACCTGGAGGCGCCGGACATCATCGTGCGCAACGAGAAGCGCATGTTGCAGGAGGCCGTGGACGCGCTGATCGATAACGGCAGGCGCGGCCGGCCGGTGACTGGGCCGGGCAACCGCCCGCTCAAGTCGCTGTCTGACCTGCTCAAGGGCAAACAAGGCCGATTCCGGCAAAACCTGCTGGGCAAGCGCGTGGACTATAGCGGCCGATCCGTGATCGTTGTAGGCCCGACGCTGCAGATGCACCAGTGCGGTCTGCCCAAGGAGATGGCCTTGGAGCTGTTCAAGCCGTTCGTGATGAAGCGGTTGGTCCACTTGGGTTTCGCTCATAACATCAAAAGCGCCAAGCGGATGGTCGAGCGCGCCCGGGAAGAGGTCTGGGACGTGCTTGAAGAGGTGATCAAAGAGCATCCAGTGCTCCTCAACCGGGCGCCGACGCTGCACCGGCTGGGCATCCAGGCCTTCGAGCCTATTCTCGTCGAGGGGCGCGCGATTCAGGTGCACCCGCTCGTATGTACTGCTTACAATGCCGACTTTGACGGTGACCAGATGGCCGTGCACGTGCCACTGTCCGCCGAGGCGCAGGCCGAGGCGAGGGTGCTGATGCTATCGGCGCACAACATCCTGGCGCCCAAGGACGGCTCGCCAATCGTAACTCCGACCAAGGATCTGGTCCTTGGCTGCTATTACCTGACCCTGCAGCGTGAGCCTGAGGGCCACGAACGCGGCAACGGCGTTTTGGATGGCGAGTCCGGCGACGAGAAGCGCGAATGGCTCTTCGCCAACAGCGACGAGGCAATCATCGCCTACCAGCAGGGCGAGGTAACATTGCACGAGCGGGTTTCGGTCAAGTGGCATGACCGCCGCATCTACCGCAGCACGACTGTCGGGCGCGTCATCTTCAATGAGGCGCTCCCGCTTGATATTCGGATGGAGGGCTTCATCGACAAGGTCATCGACCGCCGGGAGCTAGGTAAGGTCGTGGCCAGGGTCTACCGGCGTTACGGCAGCACGGACACCGCCAAGGTGCTCGACCGTATCAAGGACCTGGGCTTCCGGTACGCGACCCGGGCTGGGACCACGATTTCGTTGTCCGACCTGCAAGTGGACATCGGCAAGGACAAGATCCTCGCCGAGGCCGAGAGCAAGGTCGAGGAGGTTGAGACCCAGTTCCGCCGCGGTCTGATCACCTGGGATGAGCGCTACGAGCGCGTCGTGGATGTCTGGACCAAGGCCACCGAGGACGTGTCCCGCAACCTCATGTCTTCGCTGGACGTCTTCAATCCGGTGTACATGATGGCCATCTCCGGAGCCCGTGGCAACGTGGCGCAGCTCCGCCAGCTGGCAGGCATGCGCGGCTTGATGGCGGACCCGAGCGGCCGGATCATCGAGTTGCCGGTGCGCGCCAACTTCCGCGAAGGCCTGACCGTTCTCGAGTACTTCAACTCAACTCACGGGACGCGCAAGGGGCTTGCCGACACGGCGCTTCGTACGGCCGACTCGGGCTACCTGACCAGGCGCCTGGTTGACGTCTCGCAGGACGTTATCGTGCGTGAGGACGACTGCGGCGCGACGATCGGCATTCCTCTTGAAGAGATCAGCGACGGTAACCAGATCATCGAGTCGCTCGAAGACCGTATCATCGGTCGCTATGCATTCGACGACATCGTTGATCCGAGCACGGGCGAGGTCTTGGTGCCGGCTAACGAGATGGTTTCCGAGGATGCAGCCGAGCAGATCGCCGCCGCTGGCATCGATCAGATCCTAGTGCGGAGCGTGTTGACCTGCCGCACGCCACATGGGGTATGCCGCAAGTGCTACGGTCGCAACCTGGCCACCGGCGGGACGGTTGATGTCGGCGAGGCCGTCGGGATTATCGCCGCGCAATCCATCGGCGAGCCCGGCACGCAGTTGACGATGCGCACCTTCCATACGGGCGGGGTCGCCGGCGAGGACATCACCCACGGTCTGCCGCGCGTTGAGGAGTTGTTCGAGGCGCGCAAGCCCAAGGGTCAGGCGGTCATTACCGAGATCGACGGTGTCGTCACGATCCAGGACGACGGGCACGGCAAGCGCGAGGTTATCGTGGTTTCGCCCGATGCCGACGAGCAAGGGTATCCGATTCCGTTCGGAGCCCGGCTACGAGTCAAGGATGGTGAGCAGGTGCTTGCGGGCGACGAGCTGACCGAGGGCTCCGCCAATCCCCACGACGTTCTCAAGGTCAAGGGGCTGCGCGGGCTTCAGACCTACCTCCTCGAGGAGGTGCAGAAGGTCTACCGCCTGCAAGGGGTGGACATCAACGACAAGCACATCGAGATCATGATCCGCCAGATGCTCAAGAAAGTTAAGGTTGACGAGTCCGGCGACACGCTCCTTCTGCCGGGCGGGCTGGTGGACGTGTTTGAGTTTGAGCAGGAGAACGAGCGGGCGATCGCCAACGGCGGTGAGCCGGCCACAGCAAGGCCGGTGCTGTTGGGCATCACCAAGACCGCCCTGGCGACGGACTCCTTCCTGTCGGCGGCATCCTTCCAGGAGACCACCAGGGTGCTCACGGATGCGGCGATTAAGGGCAAGCGCGATCCGTTGCTCGGCCTCAAGGAGAACGTCATCATCGGCAAGCTCATCCCGGCAGGCACAGGCATGGCACGCTACCGCAATGTGCGCATCGCCTATGCTCAACCCGGAACGGATCAACCGGGCAGCGTCCCTCAGACGACGCTGCTGGAGGATCTTGAGGCCCAGGGCAGCGACGAGGGCGACCCAGACGAGGCGCCGAGACAACAACCGATCTGATCTGTCGTGGGGGGCTACCGATGCTCAACCTGTTCAGGAGCATAGTGCCAGGTAGCAACGACCGAGAGCTTAAGCGGTTAGGACGGTACGTGGAGGCGGTCGGCCAACATGCCGACCGCCTTTCGCGGGTCTCCGATGCGGACCTGGCGGCACATACGGCGGATTTTCGCAACCGGATGGACCGGGGGGCAACCCTCGAGGACATCCTTGCGGAGGCATATGCCGTAGTCCGCGAGACTGGTTGGCGCCAGGTCGGCATGCGAGCATTTGACGTCCAGATTCTCGGCGCCGTTGTCCTGCACGAGGGCAACATCGCCGAGATGAAGACGGGCGAAGGCAAGACCCTCGTCGCGGCGTTCCCGCTGTACCTCAATGCGCTCTCGGGGAGCGGAGCTCACCTGGTTACCGTCAACGACTACCTCGCCAAGCTTCACTCAGAATGGATGGGCCAGATATATCGTGCGCTGGGTCTATCGGTGGGCCTGATCCTGCACGGCCTGGATCCGGCCGAGCGCCGGGAGGCCTACGGCTCTGACATAACATACGGCACTAACAATGAGTTTGGCTTTGACTACCTGCGGGATAACATGGCCCTGCACCCCGACCACATCGTCCAGCGCAAGCTGCACTACGCGATAGTTGACGAGGTTGACAGCATCCTAATCGATGAGGCCCGTACTCCGCTGATCATCTCCGGGCCGTCCACGCGGTCTGCGGATTTGTACTACAAGTTCGCGCGCATTGTGCCCAAGATGCGAGTGGATGAGGACTATGCGGTGGATGAGAAGGCCCATACAGTCACCCCCACCGAGGACGGGCTGCGCCGGGTAGAGAAGCTGGCTGGTATCGACGACCTGTTTAGCCCAGAGTCCTCCGAGCTCAACCACTATCTCAACCAGGCGCTGCGGGCCCATGCGCTGTACCGCCGCGACCAGCATTACATCGTCAAGGACGGCGAGGTTCTGATTGTCGACGAGTTCACCGGGCGCTTGATGTTTGGCAGGCGATACAGCGACGGGCTCCACCAGGCGATTGAGGCCAAAGAGGGTGTCAAGATCCAGAGCGAGCACCAGACGTTGGCGACGATCACCCTCCAGAACTACTTTCGCATGTACACCAAACTTGCCGGCATGACGGGTACGGCCGCCACCGAGGCCGAGGAGTTCCGTCGCATCTACGGGCTTGATGTTGTCCAGGTTCCCACAAACCGGCCGATGATCCGCATCGACCACCCGGACGTGATCTTCCGCACCGACAAGGGCCGCACGCGCGCGGTCATTGACGAAATCGTCGAGTGCCACCGGCGTGGGCAGCCGGTGCTCGTCGGGACAACTTCGATTGAGCGCAGCGAGCGGCTCTCGGAGCTACTGCGTAAGCAGGGTGTGCAGCATGAGGTGCTCAACGCCAAACACCACGAGCGGGAGGCTGCGATCGTTGCCCAAGCCGGCCAGCCCAACGCCGTGACTATTGCGACCAATATGGCCGGCCGCGGTACCGACATCGCGCTAGGCCCTGGCGTGGTTGAGGTGGGCGGCCTGCACGTCATCGGTACGGAGCGCCACGAGGCCCGCCGGATTGACAACCAGTTGCGGGGCAGGTGCGCGCGCCAGGGTGACCCGGGGTCCTCGCGTTTCTATGTGTCGCTTGATGACGATTTGATGCGCCTCTTTGGCGCCGACAATGTCACCACCCTGCTGGATCGCCTGGGCATGGACGATGACATGCCCCTCGAGCACAACATGCTCAGCCGGGCGATTGAACGGGCCCAAAAGCGCGTGGAGGCCCGCAACTTCGACATTCGGCGACGCGTGCTGGATTACGATGATGTTCTCAACCAGCAGCGCGAGCTGATTTATAAGCAGCGCCGCGAGGTCGTAGAGGGTGGCAGGCTTCGCCCCGTCGTGCAGCGGATGGCCGAGACGGCCATCGAAAGAGTCGTGGATTTGCATGCCCACGCCACCCTCCCGCCAGAGGACTGGGACCTCCCAGCGCTGATTGGGCTGCTGGAGGACTTGTGCCTGCCGCGGGGCAGGGTATCGGCTCAAGACCTGTCCCGGTTGGAGAGCCGCGACGCCCTGGTCGATTTCGTCACCGCGATCGCAAACGACGTGTATGCGGAGCGTGAGGCTTCGTTTGGTGAGCAGTTGCTCAGTGACCTGGAGCGGTTGATCCTGTTGCGGATGGTCGACAGCAAGTGGATGGACCACCTCGACGCCATGGACGATCTGCGTGAGGGAGTCGGCCTGCGCGCCTATGGCCAGAAGGATCCGCTGTTGGAGTATAAGTTCGAGGCATACGAGATGTTCGAGGCGATGATCCGCTCCATCGAGGATGATGTCACCCGGCTGCTGTTCCACGTTCGCGTGCAGGGTGGCCCACGCCAAGACGGCACGGGCACAACGACCGTCACCGTGTCCGATCACGCGCAACGCGAGCAGTCTCGGCAGCGCCTGGCCCAGGCCAACGCTGGCGGGGGCGGCAACGAACCCGTGCGCCGTAGGGATGCGGCCGGCGCCGCGGGTAGCGACGGGCAGGGGACGTCGCGCAGGGTCGGCCGCAATGATCCCTGTCCCTGCGGCAGCGGCAAGAAGTACAAGCGGTGCTGCGGCCGCGGCCAGGACTAATCCCGGGAGTGTGGTCTGTATGATTGCTGAGTTGATGCGTGGCATTGATGAGCTCACTGCCCAGTTGGCCGAAATGAGGGACTCTCTTTGACGTCCCAGTTATACAGCAGGAGATAGCTGCCGCCGAGGGGCGGATGGCCGAGCCCGACTTCTGGGGCGATCAGCGTGCCGCGCAAGCCGTGGTCCGGCGCCTCTCGACGGCGCGGCGCAAACTGGAGCGGCTTGGCCGTCTTGAGCAGGGTGTCGCTGATCTTGCGATACTTACCGAGCTGGGCCAGGACGAGTCCGACGACGACGCTGCGGACATGCTGGCCGAGGCCGGTGCAAGCTTGACCAAGCTGGCCGCCGAGGCCGACCGGTTTCGCTTGGAGTTGCTCTTGGTCGGCGAGTACGACCGGCGCAATGCACTGATTACTCTACACGCTGGGGCCGGCGGCATCGAGTCGCAGGACTGGGTGGAGATGCTGCTGCGCATGTACACGCGCTGGGCGCAGGAGCACGGTTTCGAAGTCGAGTTGCTGGACTCCCTAGAGGGCGAGGAGGCCGGGCTCAAATCGGCAACCGTTGAGGTACGGGGCGATAATGCGTACGGCTTCCTGCGCACCGAGCGTGGCGTACACCGGCTTGTTCGGATATCTCCGTTCGACTCGCAAAATCGTAGGCACACGACATTTGCCTCGCTTGACGTTACCCCGGATATCGAGACCGATCTGGAACTCGAAGTTGACCCCGAAGAACTGCGCATCGATTATTACCGGGCAGGCGGGCGTGGCGGCCAGCATGTCAATAAGACCGAGTCCGCCGTCCGCATAACTCACCTGCCGACCGGACTGGTCTCCACGTGCCAGAATGAGCGCTCACAGCACTCCAATCGCGAGACCGCGATGCGCATCCTCAAGTCCCGCCTGCTTAAGCTGCGTGAGCAGGAGCACCTCGAGCAGGTCGCGGCGATCAAGGGTGAGCAGCGTGAGGCGGCTTGGGGCAACCAAATCCGTTCGTACGTCTTTCAGCCCTACAGCCTGGTCAAGGACCATCGGACCGATGTTGAGACGGGCAATGTCCAAGCGGTGATGGATGGGGACTTGGACCAGTTCATCTTCGCCTTCCTCAAACAAGAAGCCCGCACAGGCAATAGTGCGGCAGGGGATTAGCCGCAAAAGGCCAGAATAGCTATGCGGACCCAGTAGAGGGAAGGGGGTCGGCTGGTGCGTAGGACACTTGTGGTCCTCGTCATCGTGGTCGCGCTGATGGTGGTTGCCGGGGAGTTGTTTCTGCCATGGATCGTGGCCCGAGGACTGGAGGCCGGCCTCTCTCGCGCGCTTGGCACAGGCGCGGAGCTGGAGGTCAGCCTATCCGTCCGTCCCGCCCTGCGCATGGTCGCCGGGCGGCTGGACACCCTGACCCTGGAGAGCAAGCGGGTACGGACCGCGACGCTGACCATCGACAGCATGGCGATGACGATCCGCGATATCTCGGTCAACCTGCAGGACCTGCTCCGGCGACAGCTGGATGTGACCCGTAGCGCCTCCATCGGCACGGTGTTCCGGATCAGCGAGGGCAATCTGCGCCGGTACGTCGTCGACAATGTGGAGGGACTGAGTGAGCCGCAGTTCAAGGTGTTTGCCGGCCGGGCTGCCTTGGCTGGCTACATGCGGTTTGCTGGCACCCCCGTCCTCGTCTCGGCCGAGGGCCGGTTTGTGCCCCGAGATGAGAAGCACGTCATGTTTCGGATTGACACCCTGGCCATTGACAACGAGCAGCTCCCCGACCGGTTGGCCGCCACCCTGATTGCCGCGTTGGGCGGAGACGAGCTGTTCATCGACTTGGGTCGCTTTCCAGTGCCGCTGGCGATATCCCAAGTCAAAATGACAGATGGGTGGCTGATCATCGAGGCCGCCACTCCCGTGAGGTGACCCAATGTCCATGTTTTCCGGCCGTGGAGACGGCAACCGCAACACTCAACGCGCCATTGCGCTCCTGCTGGCGACAGTGGTTTTCTTGGTCGGCTTCTTTGCGGGCCGGACCGGCACGGCAAACACAGTTGCACCGGGGTCTGACGCCGACCCCCTCGTCAGCCGCAGCTATGTGGATCAGTTCTTTGGGCTAGTAGTCGTCGAGCTGGCTCCAGGACAGCGGCTGGAGGCAGTCGGCGGGACCGAAATCATCCTGCGCAGCGGCCAGGCTAGGGCCGTGGCCAGCGCCTCTGGCGGGCTTTGCGACGTGACGGCCGGCAAGGATCTGGCCCAAAACGAGCGCATTGTCGCCAACCATCTCCTGATCGTGCCACGGACCGACGGACGTGGGCTGCTGGCCGAGACCAAGGTATTCGTGATGGTGAGGGGCCCCTATAGCGTCAAGTAGGGAGGTCCTCAGGATGCCCAAACCCGTTCGCTGGGACAAGCTGTCCGTACCCGTGGATGCAGTCGACATGGCAATGGCCCTAGATTGGGCGGAGGGCGCCATGCGGGCTGGGCGGAGAGCTCTCGTCATCACCCCCAACCCGGAGATCGTCATGGCAGCCTGGCGCAACAGGCAACTCGCCACGATTATTGATGGCTCGGACCTATCGTTGCCGGACGGCATCGGCCTCGTCTGGGCCAGCCGCCTGCTGGGCGGGCCGCTCGGCGTGCGGGTGCCCGGCGTGGAGTTTATCGAGGGCTGCCTGGACCTTTGCGCCGCCAACGCGTGGGCAGTGTTCTTCCTCGGCGGGCAGCCGGGAGTCGCGGCTGAGGCTGCTGAGAGGGCGGTCCGCCGTTGGCCTGGCTTGGTCGTGGCCGGCACCCATCACGGCTACTTCGGCCGCGAGGAGGAGCCGGGGCTGCTTGAGGCGATCAGAGACGCCAAGCCGCGGTTTCTCGCCGTTGGGATGGGGCATCCCCGGCAGGAGCTATGGCTCGCGGCCAACTTGCCCCAGCTTGATGGCGTGTTAGCTATTGCCTGTGGCGGCAGCCTGGATGTCCTGGCGGGGAGGGTCAGCCGGGCGCCATTGTTCTTTCGGCGGACAGGTTTGGAGTGGCTGTATCGCGTGCTGTCAAATCCCCGGGCAAGGCTCGGGCGAGTCGGCACTCTCATGAGGTTCGGGCTGCGGGTGGTTGGCCACCGCATCACCGGCAGGCCCTTTCCCGGTGCCGGCAATGCAGGATGAGGAAGGTGTAGCGAAGTGCCCACGACTGGAGTTGTTTCGGGGCTGAGCGACCGGCGGTTTGCCAAGTTGGCTTTGGTAGCTCGCCAACTCCGGATCGACGTGCTCAAGATGATCACTGCGGCCGGCTCAGGGCATCCCGGAGGATCTCTCTCGGCTGCCGAAATCATGGCCTGCCTCTACTTTGGGACCATGAAGCTCGATCCCGACCGCCCCGACTGGCCTGACCGGGATCGCTTCGTTTTGTCCAAAGGCCACGCCGCGCCGGTGCTCTACGCGGCTCTTGCGGAGCGCGGCTTCTTCCCCCGGGAGTGGCTGGATAGCCTGCGCCAGCTCGGCTCCCCGCTGCAGGGGCACCCGCACATGCGCAGTACGCCGGGAGTGGATGTGTCCACCGGCTCGCTCGGTCAGGGGCTCTCCATGGCCTGTGGGCTTGCCGCGGCCGCCAAGATGGACGGAGCAGGATGGCGCGTCTACTGTCTCGTCGGCGATGGCGAAACCCAAGAGGGCCAGATCTGGGAAGCCGCTGCCGCCGCAGCCCACTTCCGTCTGGACAACCTCATCGCCCTTGTCGACCACAACGGGCTGCAGATTGACGGGCCCTGCCAGGAGGTCATGACCGTTGAGCCGCTCCGCCAGCGCTGGGAAGCGTTCGGGTGGCAGGTGTTGGAGGCCGACGGTCATTCCATTCCTGAGCTGATGGGGGCGATCAGCGCTGCCCTGCTGGTTAGGGGGCAGCCGGTCGTGATTATCTGTCGCACGGTCAAGGGCAAAGGGGTTTCGTTTATGGAGGGTAAGGCAGATTGGCACGGTAAGGCAGCCAACCCTGAGCAATTGGCTCAGGCGTTGGCGGAGTTGGGTGCCTTGCCGGGGCCGAGCGGGCCGCAGCCGGGAGGTGGTGCCAAGTGACACGCCTCGATTTGCCTTCCTTGCCGCGAGAGGCGACGCGGGATGCGTATGGCCAGGAGTTGCTGGCGCTGGGTAACGACGACCCGCGGGTCGTCGCGTTGGATGCCGATCTGTCCGGTTCGACAAAGTCCGCGGTGTTCGGCAAAGCCTGCCCCACCCGCTTCTTCAATGTTGGTATTGCAGAGCAGAACATGATCGGCATCGCCGCAGGGTTGGCGGCTGCCGGCAAGGTGCCCTATGCCAGTTCCTTCGCCATCTTCGTTACCGGTCGGGCGTTTGAGCAGATCCGGCAGAGCGTGGCCTATCCCCGGTTGCCCGTGCGACTTGCCGGTAGCCATGCCGGGGTCACCGTGGGCCCCGATGGTGCATCACACCAGGCGATCGAGGATATCGCGCTGATGCGGGTGCTGCCTGGGATGACCGTTCTTGTGCCTGCGGATGGAGTATCGACGAGGGCTCTCGTGCGAGCGACCCTCAACCTGCCCGGCCCCGCCTACATTCGCTTGGGGCGCGCAGCTGTGCCGACCATCTACGGTGGCCAGGGCCTGGCGCTTGAGGTTACCGACTTCGTCCCGGGCGGCAGCCGCGAGCTGCTGGAAGGTGCGGATGTCACAGTCGTCGCGTGCGGTGTTCTCGTGGTCGAGGCGCTCCAGGCCGCGTACCAGGCAGCGCAGGACGGGCTGAGCGTGGGTGTGATTGACGCGTACAGCATCAAGCCTCTGGACACGGGCGCCATCCTGGCCGCAGCGCGCCGGTCGGGGGCCATCGTCACCGCTGAGGAGCATTCGGTGATCGGCGGGCTCGGCGGCGCGGTGGCGGAGCTGGTTTCCGCCAATTACCCGGTACCGGTGGTGCGCATTGGGCTGCAGGATCGATTCGGCGAGTCCGGAGAGCCAGGCGCCCTGCTCGAGGCGTGTGGACTGACGGCTCCCTACATCCGCGCGGCGATTGACACGGCGATGGAGCTCAAGAACTGCAGTAGTAGCAGCACCAGTTGACGGGAGACAGAGCCACTAGTTTGTCGAATGGTTTTTTCGCTGAAGGCCGGCGGTTGCCGGCCTTCAGCCATTCACGCTGGCCCTGCACGGTCTAATGCCAGGTATTACTGCCACCTGCGTTGACGAAAAGGCTCGATTACGGGAGGATTGTGTCTGGCACCGTAGAAAAGCTGGTGCTTACCAGAGGCTCCCGTTCTGGCCACCTCCGACCAAGGCGCCAGCCGGTCTGCCAAGGAACCTGGCGGTGTGAATTGATCGAATATCAGCAAGTCTCCAAACAGTACAGCGCAAAGGTCAGAGCTCTCGATGACGTCAGCTTTGATGTCGCCAAGGGAGAGTTCTTGTTTATCGTCGGGCCCAGCGGAGCGGGCAAGTCCACATTGCTCCGGCTCGCCTACCGCGAGGAGAGGCCCACCGCCGGCACGGTCATCGTTGACGGCCGCGACGTCTCCAAGCTGCGATCCCCGGCTGTGGCGTACCTCAGGCGCAACATCGGCGTTGTCTTTCAGGACTTCAAGCTGCTGCCCCGCAAGACCGTGCATGAGAATGTTGCCTTTGCCCTGGAAGTGACCGGCGCCGGCGCCAGTGAGATCCGCCGTCGCGTAGGCGCCGTGCTGGATCTGGTGGGGCTGCGCAGCAGACATCGCGCCTACCCCGAGGAGCTGTCCGGCGGCGAGCAGCAGCGGACTTGTCTGGCGCGGGCGATGGCCAACGGGCCCAAGATCCTGTTGGCCGATGAGCCCACCGGCAACCTCGATCCGGAGACCGGCACCGAGCTAATGCAGGCACTGTACGACATCAGCCTGCTCGGGACCACCGTGATGGTCGCCACTCACGCTCACTCCATCGTGGACGCGTTCAGGTGCCGGGTCGTGCGCCTGGAGAAGGGGCGCCTGGTCCGCGACGATCGCAAGTCCGGATACTGGGGCGCCGATGGAGTTCGCCTGGGTTACGAGGGAGACGGGCAACCGTGAGGCTCCTCCGATACTGCCTGCGCGAGGCGTGGCTCGGCATCCGCCGTAACCCGTTCTTAAGCTTGGCCTCCGTGTTCACCTCGGGAGTGGCGGTGTTCGTGCTGGCGGTGTTTTTGCTGGGGGCGCTCAACCTATCCAATCTGATCGACTTCGTGGAGCGCCAGGTTCAGGTGTCAGTCTATCTCGTTGCCGAAACCAGCAGCTCTGAACGTGAGGCGCTCATGGGCGCCATCAGCAAGGTCGAAGGCGTGGATGCGGTGGAGTTCGTCACCCGCGAACAGGCTTTGGTCCGGCTGCGGGCCGCGTTTGGCGACAGCGCCTCGCTTCTGGAGGGCATCGAGGAGTTTAACCCGTTGCGCGACGCCATCGAGGTTGGGGTGACCGAGGCTGCGGCGGTGGAGCGTGTTCTCGCTGCTGTCAAAGATCACCCCAAGGTTGACGACGTTAGTTACGGGAGGGAGCTCGTGGCCCGCCTGATCTCGGTAACAAGGGCCGTACGGGTCGGGATCCTTGGCCTGGCCGGACTGCTGGGAGTTGCGACTCTGTTCCTGATCCAGAACTCGGTGCGCCTCAGCGTCTTTGCACGGCGCGAGGAAGTGGCGATCATGCGGCTGGTAGGGGCAACCGACGGGATAGTCAGGTGGCCGTTTGTTTTTGAGGGAATGATCCTCGCCTGCAGCGGGGCCTTCGCCGCGGGAATGAGCGTCACCCTCGTCTACAGCTGGATAACCCGGTTCATGGCACGCAATCTCGTGTTCCTGCCGGTCCTGCCGGCCGGACCGCTGATGACCGTACTCACGCCGCTGCTGCTGGTGGCGGCGGCATTTGTCGGCGCCACGGGCGCGCTGCTCGCGCTGCGCCGCTGGCTCAGAGACTAACCAAGACGAGGTGAGACCGGTGCGAAGTCTCTGCCCGCTGATGCGGCTGCTGCTTCTGGCGGTGGTAATCGTCGCCATGGCCGCGACCCTGATCCCGCAAGGCGAGATCATGCCTGCCTATGCGTCGGAGCTCGATGAGCTTCAGCGTGAGTTGGAGCAGTTGCAGAAGCAGATGGAGGACCTGCTGCGCAAGCTGTCCAGTAGCCAGGCCCAAGAGCGGCAGGTCCTGCGCGACCTAAATACAATCGAGGCGCAGATCGATCGCACCATGACGCAACTCAACAAGCTCGAGTCCGACCTTTCTGTGCTCAGCCGACAGATCACGGTAGCTGAGAGCGAGCTAGCTGCCGCTGAGGCCGAGCTGACCAAGCGCCAGGACTATCTGTCCCGCCGGGTTAGGGCGATCTATGAGGGCGGGACTGTCGGATACCTTGAGGTGTTGCTCGGCTCGACCAGCTTCGCGGACTTCTTGGGCCGCTTTGAGCTGCTTCGTCAGCTGATCGCCAAGGATAACGAGCTCTTCCAGGACATCAAGGTGGAGCGCGCCGCGGTTGCTCAGCGCAAGGCGGATCTGGAGGGCAAACGCAACCAGGCGCTGTCGCTCCAAGCGCAGACGGCCGCCCGTAAGGCCAGCTTTGAGTACCAGCAGGGCGTCAAGGAGAGGTACCTTGCGCAGTTGGAGAAGGATCAGAACCTGTACCGCAGGTCACTCGACGAGCTAGAGGAAACCTCCCGGCAGATCGAGGAAGAGATCCGCCGGCTGGCCCCCTGGGGCACGCGGCCCAAGGCCGGCACCCTGCTTTGGCCGCTAACCTCACGTCGCATCAGCTCGTACTTTGGCATGCGGTTCCACCCCATCTTGCGTTCCTACCGCCAGCACACCGGCATTGACCTGCCCGCAGCGACCGGCACGCGGATCTACGCCGCCGAATGGGGCATCGTCCGCACCGCCGGCACGATGGGCGGCTACGGGCTCACGGTGATGGTTGACCATGGGGGTGGCATCTGGACCCTCTACGCGCACATGAGCAAGATCAACGTTAAGGTTGGGGAGACCGTGCCACGCGGCCATGTCATCGGCCTGGTTGGGAGCACAGGTTTGAGTACCGGTCCTCATCTGCACTTCGAGGTCAGGGACAACGGGACGCCCGTCGATCCCCTTAAGTGGTTGCCTAAGTAGGGCTCAGCTAGCATAGGGCAGACCTAATACCGGCGGTCACGCCGCGCAGCCCACTGAAGCCGTCCGTGGCTGCGCGGCTTGTCTTTGGCTGCCGCAGGTGGAACCTCACGTCTATTCCTGCAGTAACAACACGTACATAGTATATTAAGCTCCAGGGGCCCGACTTCCGAGCCTACATAGGCGGTGAACGAATGAGACGCAAAGCTACTCTATTGACGGTAGTCGTCTTGCTGCTGCTGTCAAATGTGGGTACATATCTGATCACTACCGGCCGCGTGCCATTTTTGCATACCCGCGGCGTACTGCCGGAGGGCTCGGCCGAGTACCGCACGTTCTTGCAGGTGCTGGGGCATATCCAGGCTCAGTTCGTAGACGAGGCGCGGGCGCAAGACAGTGCTGCCCTCATTAAGGGAGCAACGGCTGGGCTGGTCGAGGCCCTGGGTGACCCCTACTCCCTATACATGGACGCCGACGACTACCGGCGGTTCATGAGTTCCAGCATTAGCGGCAACTACACTGGGGTCGGTATCGAGATCACCCTCTCGGGAGGGTACGTGACCGTGATCGCCCCCATCAAGAACACTCCGGCATACAGGGCGGGGATCATGCCCCGGGATCAGATCATGGCAGTGGACGGGCAGAGCATCGTCGGCTATACCACGCAGGAAGCGTCAGGACTGATCCGTGGAGCCCCAGGAACCACTGTCGTGCTCACCATCCGGCGTGAAGGTGTCGCTGGGTCCTTCGACGTGCCAATCGTGCGCGAGGTCATTCAGCTCCGTACGGTGGAGAGCAAAATGATCGAGCCGGGCATCGGGTACATCCAGTTGACGGCCTTCCGGGAGGAGACGGCCACCGAGACCCGGCGGGCGGTGGACGCGCTAAGGCAACAAGGCATGAAGGTACTGATCCTCGACCTCAGGGACAATCCCGGCGGGCTGCTCACAGAGTCGGTCGAGGTCTCTGACGTCTTTGTGCCGCCTGGGCCGGTGGTTTCAACTGTGTATCGCAACGGCCGCCGCGAAGATCACCGCGCCGATCAGCCGGGTCTTGGCCTACCGTTGATCGTATTGATTAACGGCAACTCCGCCAGCGCGGCAGAGATTGCGGCCGGCGCCATCCAGGACCGTGAGGCCGGCGTGATCATCGGCACGCGCTCCTTCGGCAAAGCGACGGTCCAGCACTTGTTCACGCTACCGGACGGCGGCGGGCTCAAGCTGACCACCGCTAGGTACCTCACCCCCAAGGGCCGGGACATCAACCGCAATGCCGACGGCACCACCGGTGGCATTAGCCCCGACATTGAGGTTGAGAACCTCCCGGTGGAGCCGGGGCAGCGCGTGAGGCTTGATGATCCGGCGGATCCCCATAATGTGCAACTGCACCGCGCGCTGGAGATTGCCCGGGAGCTGGCTCCTTAGATGCGCGAGATCGCGATCCTACTGGGCATGGTCGTCCGCGGGTTGCCCGGATTGCTGCTACGGCCGTGGGACTTCCCTTTCTTCTGGCTGCTGGTCGCTTTGGTTGCGATGCAGTACCGAAGGGTGGCCGAGAATGAACGGCGGCTATATGGCGTGGCCAAAAACCAGGCGACGTGGCAGTTGGTTGTTGCATGTGTTTACGGCTTTGCCGGAGGACTGGTGGCTAGCTTGCTCATGGCGGCAGTTGGTGTCAGCCTCTCGGGAGCGGGTGTCACCTGGTTGCTGCCGCTGGCGCTGCTGCTGATGGCGATCAGCCCGCGCCTGATGTGCTTCTCGTACGCCGGCGGCATTGTCGCCTTAAGCCACCTGCTGTTCGGTTGGCCGCAGGTCCACGTTCCTTCGATAATGGCACTCGTGGCTATCTTGCACATCACGGAGAGCCTGCTGATCTTCCTGCGGGGCTCGGCCTGCGCTACCCCGGTGACGGTGCACAACGCTGACAGCAAGCGCGTGCGCACGGGGTTTCTGATGCAGGGGTTTTGGCCGCTGCCTTTGCTGCTGCTGTTTGTCGTCGTCCTGCCAGAGGGCGCGCCACGCGAGGGCCTGATGGAGATGCCCAACTGGTGGCCGCTGATCGTGCCGCCGGCGGACGTGGCCAACCAGGCCAACGCCGTCTTTACGCTATTCCCGGTAGCCGCCGTGCTTGGATACAGCGACCTTGCTGCGCGCTGGGGCCCGGAAACCAAAGCTCGCCGGAGCAGTGCGCTCCTACTGGGGTACAGCATCCTGCTGCTGGCCCTGGCGATCCTCGCATCCCATCAGCCTTGGGTGGTTTGGCTTGCCGCGCTGTGGGGCCCGCTCGGCCATGAGGCTGTGGTCAAGCTGGGCGTCCGCGGCGAGTTCGAGTCTCGGCCCGCAGTTCAATCCGCGCCAGACGGCGTTACCGTGCTCGATGTGCTGCCCCGCAGCGGCGCCGCGCGCGCCGGTCTGCGCACCGGCGACGTGATCATCCACGCCAACGGCAGGGCTACGCCTAACGGAGAGGCATTAACCGCAATCCTGGCCATGGCGGGCTCCGGGTACCTGCCTCTCGGGGTGCGACGGCATGGCCGGACCATTGAGATCGAGGCGGAGCTTGCGCCACTAGAGCCCGGCGGCGGCACGGCACTTGGGGTGATCCCGGTGCCGCCTGAAGGCGCCTCCCCGCAGATGGAGGTGGCCAACCGGGGCTATCTCGTCACCCTGCTGAGCCGGCTCAGAGGTAGATTTACCCGCAGCTAGGGGCCATTTGCCGCGGCACTAAAACCTCTCCTTTGCGTACGTATGTTCGTATGCTATAATGCGCTTGTCCCACATTGCCCACGATGGCTGGAGGTGACCCCTTGCACGAGCCGTCCGCAGATCGTTTTGAGCTGGTTAGCGACTTCCGGCCAGCCGGAGATCAGCCCGAGGCTATCCAGCAGTTGGCTTCAGGTGTTGGTGCCGGACTGCGCGATCAAGTCCTGCTGGGAGTGACCGGCTCGGGCAAGACCTTTACCATCGCCAACCTTGTGGCTGAGGTTCAGCGCCCAACGCTGGTGATCGCGCCCAACAAGACGTTGGCTGCTCAGCTTTGCAGCGAGTTCAAGCAGTTTCTGCCGGGTAACTCGGTGGAGTACTTCGTCAGCTACTATGATTACTACCAGCCTGAGGCGTACATCGCGCAGACTGACACGTACATAGAGAAAGAGGCGCTGGTCAACGAGGAGATCGACCGGTTGCGTCACAGCGCCACCATGAGCCTATTTGAGCGGCGCGATACCTTGATTGTGGCCAGCGTCAGCTGCATCTTCGGCCTTGGTTCGCCGCAGGACTACTCGACACGGGTGTTGTCGGTCCGGGTCGGCCAGCGGCGCGACCGCGATGAGGCATTGCGTCGGTTGGTGGATATCCAGTACCATCGCAATGATCTCACGCTGGTGCGGGGGACGTTCCGGGTCCGTGGCGACACGCTGGAGGTGTTTCCGGCCGGCGCAAGCGAGCGGGCCCTGCGCATCGAGTTCTTTGGCGACACGGTCGACCGGATCAGCGAGGTCGACGTGCTTACCGGAGAGGTACTCCGCGACTTGCACCACGCCGCCGTCTACCCCAACTCGCACTTTGTCATTGCCCCCGAGCGACTAGAGCGGGCGCTGCGCGGCATCGAGGAAGAGCTTGACTTACGGCTAGCTGAGTTGCGACGGATGGACAAGCTCTTGGAGGCGCAACGACTGGAGCAGCGCACGCGCTACGATCTGGAGATGCTGCGGGAGTCAGGCACCTGCTTTGGCGTGGAGAACTACTCCCGTCACCTGACCGACAGGGCGCCGGGAGTACCCCCGTACACGCTGCTCGACTTCTTCCCCCGTGACTTCCTGCTCGTGATCGACGAGTCGCATGTGACGGTGCCCCAGATCCACGGGATGTACGGCGGTGATCGTTCGCGCAAGGATGCTCTCGTTGAGCACGGGTTTCGCCTGCCGTCGGCTTACGATAATCGGCCGCTGACTTTCGCCGAGTTTGAGGGCCGAGTCCATCAGGCTATCTACGTTTCCGCGACGCCGGGCCCGTACGAGCTCGGCCGGGCCGCCCGCGTGGTAGAGCAGATCGTCCGCCCGACCGGCCTTGTGGACCCGGCCGTCGAGGTCAGGCCGACTGCGGGTCAGATTGATGACCTGTTGCAGGAGATCAGGCGGCGCGTAGACGCTGAGGAGCGAGTCCTGGTAACGACATTGACCAAGAAGATGGCTGAGGACCTTGCGGACTACCTCCGCGACGCGGGGGTTGCCGTGCGCTACCTCCACTCGGAGATTAAGACCTTGGAGCGGATGGAGATCCTGCGCGACCTGCGGCTCGGCGTCTTCGACGTGCTGGTGGGCATCAACCTATTGCGGGAGGGGCTCGACCTGCCTGAGGTCTCCCTGGTCGCGATTCTCGACGCCGACAAGGAGGGCTACCTGCGTTCAGCGACCTCGTTGGTCCAGACCATCGGCCGCGCGGCACGCAACTTGCACGGCCAGGTGATCATGTACGCAGATTCGGTAACCGGTTCGATGCAACGCGCGCTTGAAGAGACCGAGCGAAGGCGACGCCGTCAGATGGAGTTTAACGAGGAGCACGGGATCACCCCAGCGTCAGTGCAAAAGGCGGTCCGTGACGTGATCGAGACTAGCCGCCCGTCAGCCGACAAGGTCATGGGTTTGCTGCCATCGCGCCTCGCCGAGGTGCCCAAGCGGGACATCCCCGCCCTGATCGAGAAGGTACGCCAGGAGATGCAGGGCGCTGCCAAGCGCCTGGAGTTCGAGTACGCCGCAGACCTGCGGGATATGCTCTACGAGCTAGAGGAGATCTCTCGCGGAGCGCGGCCGGGAGCGCAGCGCACGAGCCACAGGGACGGAGCAGCTACCCGAGCGGGCACTGGTGGCGGCAGGGGCAAGCAGAGGGCCCGCGACGGAGCCAGGCCGAGGCGCAACCAAGGGACATCTTAGGAGGCTTGCGGGGGTGCTGAGCCACCCTCATCTTGACATGCTTAGCGACAGGATCCTGGTCAAAGGCGCCAGGGAGCACAACCTCAAAAACATTGATGTGGAGATCCCGCGCAACCGCCTTGTGGTGATCACGGGTCTCTCAGGCTCGGGCAAGTCGTCGCTCGCGTTTGACACGATCTTTGCTGAGGGGCAGCGGCGCTACGTCGAGTCGCTGTCCGCGTATGCCCGGCAGTTCCTCGGCCAGATGGACAAGCCGGATGTGGACTACATCGAGGGGCTATCGCCGGCAATCTCCATCGACCAAAAGGGCGCCAGCCGCAATCCCCGCTCAACGGTAGGGACGGTCACTGAGATCTACGATTATCTCCGTCTCCTGTTCGCGAGGATTGGCCACCCACACTGCCCCTCCTGCGGTCGGTCGATTACCCAGCAGACCGTCCAGCAGATGGTCGACAGCTTAATGACCCTAACGGAGGATACCCGCCTCCTGATCCTGGCGCCACTGGTCAGAGGGCGTAAGGGCGAGCATGAGAGGGTGATTGCGGACCTGCGCCGTGGCGGTTACGTGCGCGCCCGCGTGGACGGTACCGTGTACGAGCTTGACGATGCTCCCAAGCTTGACAAAAACCGCAAACACACCGTTGAGGCGGTGGTCGACCGTCTGGTGATTAGGCCAGGGCTCGAGAAACGCCTTGCTGACTCGCTGGGCACTGCCGTGGAGCTGAGCGGGGGCCTCGTGGTCGCGCTCCTGGTGGACCAGGACAAGGAGCTGGTGTTTTCCCAAAACTACGCGTGCCCTGAATGCGGCATTTCGATTGAAGAGCTTACCCCCAGGATGTTCTCGTTCAATAGCCCCTTTGGTGCATGCTCGGCGTGCAGTGGCCTCGGGACCAATATGGAGATTGACCCGGAGCTGGTGATCCCTGACCCGGCCAAGTCGATCGACGACGGGGCTGTGGTCCCATGGTCCAAAGGGACGAGCACCTACTACCCCCAACTGCTAGAGGCCGTGGCGGAGCATCTGGGCTTCGATACCGACCTTCCGGTGAGTGAGCTGCAGCCGGAGCACGTCAAAGCCGTCCTCTACGGCCTCCCGGGCAAGCGGATCAAGTTTCGCTACGAGAACCCCTGGGGACGCGTGCGCACCCACGAGACGACCTATGAGGGCGTCGTCAACAATCTCGCCCGGCGGCACCGCGAAGCCACATCCGACTCCGCAAGACTGGAGATCGAGGAGTATATGTCGACCCGGCCATGCCCAGCCTGCCGCGGGCAGCGCCTCCGGCCGGAGGCCTTGGCGGTCAAGCTCGGCAGCCGCTCAATCTCCGAGGTTACCGCGATGTCCGTCACTGAGTGCCTGGAGTTCCTGGGAGGCCTGACTCTGACCATTCGAGAGGAAACCATCGCCCGCCAGGTGCTCAAGGAGATCCGCGAGCGGCTCGGGTTCATGCAAAACGTCGGGCTGGATTATCTGACGCTGGACCGCGCCACGGGCAGCCTTGCCGGTGGCGAGGCGCAGCGGATTCGGCTGGCCACGCAAGTGGGCTCCAGCCTGGTCGGGGTGCTGTACATCCTGGATGAGCCGAGCATCGGCCTGCACCAGCGCGATAACCAGCGATTGCTCGCAACCCTTAAGCGGCTGCGGGACCTAGGCAATACGGTAATCGTCGTTGAGCACGACGAGGAGACCATTGAAGAGGCCGATTACGTCATTGACGTAGGCCCGGGGGCGGGTGAGCACGGCGGCCGCGTCGTCGTGGCGGGCACGGTGGACGAGGTCAAGGCATGTCCAGCTTCGATTACGGGGCAGTTTCTGTCCGGCGCCCGGCGTATCACGCAGCGGGAGGCCAGGCGCAGCACCAACCACAAATGGTTGCGGGTGCTCGGTGCCCGTGAGCACAACCTCAAGGACGTGGATGTGGAGTTACCGCTGGGGCTGTTTGTCTGTGTGACCGGAGTCTCAGGCTCAGGCAAGTCCACCTTGGTCAACGACATCCTGTACCGCAGGCTGGCCGCAGATCTGCATGGCGCCAGGACCCGCCCCGGCGAGCACGGCGCGATAGAGGGCCTTGAGCACCTTGAGAAAGTCATCAATGTGGATCAGTCGCCGATTGGTCGTACGCCGCGGTCCAATCCGGCGACGTACACCGGGCTGTTTGCCTACGTCAGGGAGCTGATGGCCCGGACACCCGAAGCGCGGCTGCGCGGATACAAGCCCGGCCGGTTCTCGTTTAACGTGCGCGGCGGCAGATGTGAGGCTTGCCGGGGCGATGGCATCATCAAGATCGAGATGCACTTTTTGCCGGACGTCTATGTACCCTGCGAGGTCTGCCGCGGCCAGAGGTACAACCGGGAGACCCTCGAGGTGCAGTACAAGGGCAAGAGTATCGCGGAGATACTGGAGATGACGGTCGCTGAGGCGCTCGACTTCTTCCGCAACATCCCTCGGATCAAGCGCAAGCTGCAGACAATGCACGACGTTGGGCTCGGGTACATCAGGCTCGGCCAGCCCGCGACCCAGCTGTCGGGCGGAGAGGCGCAGCGCGTCAAGCTTGCCGCCGAGCTGTCGCGGCGCACCAACGGGCGCACCCTGTACATCCTGGACGAGCCGACCACCGGCCTCCACCTGGCCGATATCGATCGGCTGCTCGACGTACTGCAGCGTTTGGTCGACGCGGGCGACACCGTTCTCGTGATCGAGCACAATCTTGAGGTGATCAAGAGCGCCGATTGGCTGATCGACCTCGGGCCCGAGGGCGGGCACGGCGGGGGAAGGATCGTTGCCTCGGGCACGCCTGAGCAGGTTGCGGGGATGGCAGAGCGGTCACATACCGGACGGTTTCTGCAGCCCCTGTTGGACCGGGACCGCGAGATGCCGCGTGTGCGGTGTGCTAGTCTCTGCCCTGCGGGTGAGGGTCCAGATGACGGAGCACGATGACGGCCAGCGGTCCCAAGCGCCGAGTCAGCTCCTAGACCAGGTCGCGTTATTGCCGGACCAGCCCGGAGTTTACCTCTTCCGTGGCGCCGGGGGCGAAGTTCTCTACGTCGGCAAAGCTCAATCGCTACGCACCCGCGTGCGCTCCTACTTCCAGGCCGCCCGCACGCTTGAGCACCGCAAAGAGAGCATGGTTGAGCAGGCCAGCAGCATCGACTACATTGCCACGGCAAGCGCCGTCGAGGCGCTGATCCTGGAAGCCAACCTGATCAAGAAACACCATCCCCGCTACAACATCCGCCTGCGCGATGACAAGCAGTACCCCTATGTCAGGGTAGGCCTCAACGACGAGTACCCAAGCGTGACCCTGGTTAGGCGCAGGGAGGCTGATGGCGCACGGTACTTCGGTCCCTATACCCAGAGCCACGCGCTGCGCGAGACACTGCGCACCCTGCGGCGGATATTTCCGTATCGCAGTTGCCCGCGGGTTGTCCCGCGGGATCGACCGTGCCTCAACCGGTTCATCGGCCGGTGCCTGGGACCGTGTCAAGGTGACGTCGAGCAGGCTAGGTACGGCGAGATGATTGACTCATTGATCCTCTTCATGTCTGGACGAGACGACCAGGTCCGGGGCCAACTCCGGCAACGGATGGAAGATGCTGCCGGAGAGCTGGCGTTCGAGCGGGCTGCCGCATATCGGGACCAGTTGCGCCTGCTCGAGGCCTTTATCGGCGGCCAGCAGACGGTTACTACTGACCTCAGCGATAGGGACGTCGTAGCCCTCGCGGCCGATCCGGTACAGGCGTGTGCACAGGTGTTCTACTTCCGTGGTGGCCGGCTGGTGGGGAGGGATGTCTTCTATCTTCGCGGCGCGGCCACCGGAGCGGAGCAGGAAGCCATGTCGGCCTTTCTCTCCCAGTACTACTCGGTCGCGGCAGACATCCCCGGGGAGATCCTCCTGTCCCACAGGTGTGAGGATCAGCAGGTACTGGAGCAGTGGCTCAGCCAACTGCGCGGCAAGAGGGTCAAGCTACGGACGCCACAGCGTGGTGAAGGCCTGCGGCTGGTGCGACTGGCCAGCGATAACGCTGAGCTTGCGTTACGCGAGAAGCGTGCTCAGCGTGATCTCGACCCGGCGACGCTCAGGGACGACCTGGTAATCCTGCAGGATCTGCTGGGGCTCGACGAGTACCCCCACCGCATCGAGTGCTACGACATCTCCAACACCTCCGGCCAACAGGCTGTGGCGTCGATGGTGGTCTTCGAAGGGGGACAGGCCAAGAGGGCCGACTATCGCCGGTTTCGCCTGCGGACACCTGGCCCCGACGATTACGGGATGATGGCCGAGGCAATCGAGCGGCGGCTGCGGAGAAGCGGCGGCGACGACCAAGCGGACTCGTTTGCCGTGCTCCCGGACCTAATCATTGTCGATGGGGGCAGGGGTCAGGCCAGGGCGGCGGCCGCCGTGCTCGCGCGCGAAGGCATGGGGCAGCTGCCGGTGTTCGGTCTGGCCAAGGAGCATGAGTTGCTCTACAGTCCTGAGGACGAGCTGCCGGTAGCCTTGCCGGTCGGCTCGGGCGCGTTGCATGTCCTGATGCGGCTGCGCGACGAGGCTCATCGCTTTGCGGTCTCATACCATCGCAAGTTGCGGGCCAAGAAATCGCTTCGCTCTGTGCTCGATGATATTCCTGGAGTCGGGGCCCGCCGCCGGACGACTCTGTTGCGGCACTTTGGCTCGGGCCGAGCGGTGGCCGCAGCAACGCTGGAGCAGTTACTGGCGGTGCCGGGACTGCCCCGTACGGTGGCCGAGGCCATCCATGACCGGTTTCACCCTCCTGCTCCCGCGCAGGATCCCCTCCCGGACGACTGCCGTAATGCCGCTCCAAACGAACACAAGAGAGAGGACGGAAGCAAACCATGAGCACCAGCCGGAAAGGCTCTCCTCGTACCGCTCCCCGCCCGCTGTGGGCCACCGTGATCCAAACCGCCCAAGGCCATGCCGCTGTTGCCGCCAGCGCCTACGGAATCGTCGCCTGCAACTGGGGTATGGAGTCCGAACACCATGCCGTGCAGGTGCTCGAGGGCTCCCTGCGGCCGCTGCTATTAGGCAAGGCCTTCGACAAGCCGCAGTGGGTTGCGGGCGACGGCGGTCTGCCGCCGCACTTAGCTGCAGCCCGGGTCGCTCTGGTCAAGCACGCCGAGGGCGATAGCCGAGCCGTACAGGACCTGGCCATGGATAATCGTGGCCGTACTCAATTCACCGGTGAGGTGTTACGGGCTGTACAAGCTATCCCACCCGGCCAGATCGCGAGCTACGGTGAGGTTGCCAAGCGGGCGGGCCGGCCAGGCGCAGCGCGCGCGGTCGGACAGATTATGGGCAACAACCCACTCGCCCCTCTCGTGCCCTGCCATCGGGTCATAGCGGCCGGCGGTAAGCCGGGCGGCTTTGGCCCCGGACTTGCCCGAAAGATCGAGATGTTGGCGGCGGAAGGTGTCCGCATGACTTCCGGCGGCATATTTGTCGCCGAAGAGTCTAAATGATGTTGACATTATCTATCCTCTATCTCTATAATGTGAATACCACAGTTAATCAATTATGATGTCACCCGTACAAAGCAAGAGCGACGCTTGGAGGTGCTGATGTTGGCAAGACGGATGCCCGGTCTCTGCCCCGTATGCGGCGGAGCTATGGAGGTAACGCGGCTTCATTGCCCGGAGTGTGAGACGACCATCGAGGGCCGCTTTGAGATGTGCAAGTTCTGCCAGCTGTCCGACGACATGCGGGACTTCGTTGAGGTCTTCATCCGGTCCCGCGGCAACATCAAGGAGGTCGAGCGGGCCCTCGGCATCTCCTATCCGACTGTTCGCGGCCGTCTGGACGCTGTGATCAAAGCCCTAGGGTATGCGGTCGACTCCGCTGACACCGACGCTGCTGACGCCGAGGAGCGGCCCGACCGCCGGCGCGAGGTGCTCGATGCACTCAGCCGCGGCGACATTTCTGCCCAGGAAGCTGCGGTCCGTCTGCGCCAGGGATAGCCGGCGGCGATCAAGGAGGTCCCGACCATGAGCGATGCCGACAAGAGGCTTGGTCAGGAGGAGGAGCTCCTCCGTATCCTCGGCTTGGTAGAGCAAGGTGCAATCAGCGCGGCAGACGGCGAGGCGTTGCTCGCGGCGCTACTCGACCCTGGCACCAGACAGATTACCCGCACCGATCGCCGGTCCCGCACTCACCCTTCCGATTCACCAGGAGCGCCAGTACGCCCAGTGCCTCCAGTACGTACGCGCCCCATGCGCAAGCCGGGAGATCCGCTGTTTAGGCTGTCTGCGGGGACCGATCCGGATCGCATTGAGCTTCAGGTTGGGGGCAAGGAGCTGTCCTTGGAGCTGCGGCGGCTCAGCCGTCAGGCCCGGCGTATGTCCCATGAGGCGAGGCGTATCGCTAAGCGCGATCTTAAGGATGCCGTGCGAGAGGCAAAATCCGAGATCGAGCGCGCCTTCAAGCTATCGGTTGACGATTCCCGCCGTGCCGCGCGCGAAGTCGAGCGGGAGCTCCGCAGCGTCTTTGCCGAGCATGGCAGCCAAGAGGGAGAGGCTATCGGCCCCGCGGCCACATCGTGGCTGGCTAATCTCGCCGGCTTGGACTACAACCGCGACCGAGTCAGGCATACCGCGGACGTGGAGCTAAACCAACCGGCGGAGGGCGCCGCCCGCCTGGTCGTCAGGAGCACGAGTGGCGACGTCACTGTGCAGGGCTGGGCGCAGGACCACATCGAGGTACGCGGGCGCAAAGTCGCGTGGGGCATGGACCGTGAGATGGCTCAGGACCGCGCCGAGGCTATGCCGGTTGAGGTCGTGCGGCGCAATGGGGACATTGTGGTGGAGACGCGGCCCCCTGTTCCTGGTGCCGTGGGTGTGCTCAACCTGCAACGGATGCGCACCGACCTCGTGATCATGGCTCCGGCGGTGCTCCCGGTGAGCATCATGAGCAAGAGCGGCGATGTGGTTGTGCGGGATCACGGGGCCGAGGTGGACATCACCACGACCTCAGGGGATGTGGCGCTACACTCGCCGATCGCTCCGATTGATGTGGAGACCGCGAGTGGAGACGTCCGCCTGCGCTCGTGCAGCGCGCCCCGCTTGTCCCTGACCAGCGTGTCGGGCGACCTAACGGTCGACCTAACCCCCCAGCCTAGTGGCGAGTATCGTCTGCGCAGTGCATCTGGCGACGTAGTCACCAGCCTTGAGGGTACTCAGCCGACCCAGGTGATCCTGGAGACGGCTCGCGGTGAGATTAGCACAGGGAGCAGGCTGGAGATCGTTCGGCGGGAGCGAGGCCGCCTCGATGGCAGGTTTCCAGCCGCCACCCGTGATGCCACCGGTGCAGGTGATGCGGGCGGTGCGGAGCGGACCACAAACGACGTAAGGGACCAGGGAGGCACCGGTAAGGCAACGGCGAGCTTGCGAGTTGTGACCATCAGCGGGGAGATATCGGTTTCCTGAAGTACTCAGGCGGCAGTGCCGTCCGGGGTGGGAGGTATAGAGGGTGAACGAAGAACGCAGGATGATTTTGGAGATGCTGGCCGAGAAGAAGATCACGGCAGAGGAAGCCGCCGAGTTACTGCGAGCGCTGGGTGGCAGCGGCGCGCCTGAGCCGGATCGTGGGGCGACCTCAGAGCGGGCGGCTTACCAGCGCGTTGACGAGCCCGACCATGAGGGCGAGCGCCATCACCGGTACACATCCCGGCATGACGCCGGCGGGCGCTCGATCCTGGAGGATTTCCTGAGCAAGTTGGACATCGACTGGAGTAACCTCGGTCTGGCGTTCGGCGGAGAGGCCTTCCGGTTCGAGGAGGAGCGACGCGGCGAGTTCGCGCCGAGCTCGCCGGTGGAGCTCGATCTGACCGCGCGCAACGGCAGGGTGGAGATATACGGCTGGGACGAGCCGGGTTGGCGCGTGATCATGCGCAAGAAGATCCGGGCGCAGGACGAAGAGCGGGCGCGCCAACGCGCGGATGAGATCAGCCGGTTCGAAGCTGGAGAGAGCCGCCTGTTCTTTGAGGAGCACGCCACTAGTTGGGGCAATACGGGCGTTTCGGTTGAGATCCATGTCCCGCGCGGGCTGACGTACAACGTACGGGCCAAGAGCTCCAACGGTAGGGTCATCGTCGAGGGCGTTCGGTGCACTGAGCTGGCCGGCAAGACCGCTAACGGCAAGGTCTCGGTGCGGGATGTTAAGGCCAAGACGGTCGATCTATCGACCGCCAATGGGGGCGTCACCTTTGAGGGAGGCGCCACTGAGCTGGAGTGCCGTTCGGCCAACGGGCAGATCAACCTGTGCCCGCTACCGGAGAAGGATATGCGGTGCCGTCTGCACACCTCCAACGGTAGCATCCGGGTGCGCGCCCCTGAGGCGTCGGAGATCGGCTACTCCGTGGACGCCCACACTGGGCACGGCGGGCTGGATGTGGCGCTGGCAGGCTTTGAGGTCAACTTCGAGGAGAAGCAGTTCGGGCGCCGCCGCCTGCGTGGCCGGAGCCGTGGGTATGACGGCAAGCGGCTGCGAGTGGATCTATCGGCACGTACGAGCAACGGCAGCATTCGCATCACGCAAGGCCCGATGCCGCCGATGCGTGGCGCACCCGGCAGCTGTGAGCAGGACGATGAGGTTGGCCAGGGGCCCGCGATCTAGGACCGTCCCGCCTTCCGGAGGATTTGCCGCCGGACCAGACGAAGTACGGCTGAGCCAGGGGGGATGGTTATGGGCATAGCGATGCGCATTGCGATCAACGCGGTGGCCCTGCTGGTCGTGTCGTACGCTCTTGATGGTGTTCACGTCACCGGATTTGGCGCAGCACTCATTGCCGCTTTGGTGCTCGGCGTAATTAACGTTACGCTGCGCCCCATCCTGCTGGTGTTGACGATTCCGGTCAACGTGATGACTCTGGGCCTGTTTACCTTTGTGGTGAATGCAGCGATGCTGTCTGTTGTGGCCAAGGTGGTAACCGGGTTCGAGATCAGGAGCTTCGGGTACGCGCTGTTGGGCGCGCTGTTGCTTAGCGTAGTGAGCTCAGTGCTCAACGGTCTGGCCGGCACGCGGGGCCGGCGTCGCTGACCCGTATGATTTGCGTCTGGCCGACGTGTGGAGGGTTAGGATTTGACAGAGACCGCCGGTAGCGGCACATATGAGGAAAAGCCCAAGATAAACTTCTTCCTCTGGGCAGGCGTTGGTTTCTTCGGGGTCATGATCTTGGCCGTGCTGGAGATGCCCAACGCCGCTGCCAAGTGGTTGTGGCTCGGCATTGCCTCGCTCAACCTAGCCGCCAACGCTATCCAGATCAACAACACCCGTAATACCCGCTACGTCCTGTGGCGGCGTGGGCTGAGCATCTATGTGGGCAACACACGTGAGGCGCTAATTCGTTTTGATAAAGCGCTGGTGTTCAAGCAGTTCAAGAACACCAGGGCTGCCCGTGCCGACATGCTAGAGTTCGAGGTCCGACGGCCGTTGCGCTTGTACCCCGCCTTTGCAGGCGGCAGGCGCTGGCTGGTCATCTTCGAGCGTGAGGACGGTGACCGCCAGGCGCTTGTCTTCGACCCGACGGCTCATCTTGAGCGCGAGTTTCGCCAGCGGCTGATCGAGGCCGATCAGTCAGCTGAGGTCCAGGAGAGCGATCAGGATCTCGGCGTCCCGGTCCCCAGCGATGGCCTGCCGGCTACGGCAGGAGCGGTGGAGGAGACCTCTCGAGGCGCCGGAGTTGCGGACGAGCAGTGGGAGGAAGAGGAAGCAGGAGATGAGGCCGCAGAGCACGACGCCGCTGCGGCGCCCGGCGACCCGGGTGTGCGGCCGCCTCGCACCCACGCGTAAATGCGGATCGTCGTAGCTCCGGATTCATATAAGGGCTGCCTGATGGCCTGGGATGTCGCCCAGGCCATTGCCGCTGGTGTGTCCGAGGCGCTTCCGGCGGCTCAGGTCATCTCTCTGCCGTTGGGCGATGGTGGCGAGGGTACTTCCGGTGCCATCGGCCGTGCCGTGCCGGGCTCTCGGATGATCGAGGTTACGGTGAGAGATCCCGTCGGGCGCCCCGTCGCCGCCCAGTTCGCGCTCCTCCCCGACCGCAGAGCAGTAGTCGAGATGGCCGCAGCCTCGGGCCTCGGGTTACTTGCGCCTGGTGAGCGCGACGTCATGCGTGCTGACACCCGCGGTACGGGACAGCTCATCCTGGCTGCGCTTGATCTGCTGCACTCGCCCCCTGCCGAACATTGTGGCTCAGGCGGACCCGATGCTCCGATGCTTCCCACGCCTCCCACGCTGGTGCTTGGTGTCGGCGGCAGCGCGTCTGTCGACGGTGGCTTGGGTATGCTTGCCGCTCTCGGCGCATCCCTAGCTGACCGCAACGGGCGGCCCCTAGCTGAGTGGGGCGGCAGGGCCCTGGAGCAGGTCGCAGAGGTCAACCTAGATAGACTCGACCCGCGTCTGGCCAAGACAAAGATCATTCTGGCCTCCGACGTCACCAATCCTCTGCTTGGGCCGGAGGGGGCCGCGGCGGTATTTGGGCCACAAAAAGGGGCCAGCCCCGAGCAGGTGCTCCGCCTCGATCACGGGCTTGCTAGGTGGAGCAAGATGCTAGCGGAGCAGACGGGTCATACGATCGAAGGCTTCGCTGGGTCCGGTGCCGCGGGAGGCGTCGGCGGGGTCGCGGTGGGTGTGTTAGAGGCGGCGTTCCGACCCGGGATCGAGCTCGCCCTCGAGTTGGTCGGATTTGACCGTCAGGCTGCCGGGAGCGACCTGATAATCACCGGCGAGGGAAGGTTTGACCGCCAAACGCTGCATGGCAAGGCGGCGATGGGCGTGGCGCGGGCGGCCGCCAGGCTTGGGGTGCCGGTATGCGTTCTGGCCGGCGGGATCGGTGATGCGGATGCCGAGGCCGGTCTTCCCGGTCAAGCCATAGTGTTGAGCATTGCCGATCGCCCGCAGTCACTCGAGCAGAGTCACGCCCGGGCTACGGAGCTGCTTCGCGCGGCGGGACGCCGGGCGGCCGGGCTGTGGGCGTTCGGTTACGACGCCGGCAGGCGGCAGAGGGGCTGTTGATGCGGCGCAGAGCCGTCGCGAGGGTAGTTGTGGTCTTGCTGGTGCTGTCAATGACCCTGCCGTTTGTGCTGCTCCGCTGCGACGAAATCGGCCGGAGGCGCCCCGTGGTGATCTGGCACTCCTTCACCCAAGGCAGCCGCGAGGATCTAGCTATCAGGCAGGTCCTCTCGGTGTTGGCGGCCGAGGGACGAGAGATCACCCTGGAGATCGTGGCCCTCGGGGATCTGTTTGGCCTCGCGCTGGCGCAGGCCCTACAGACGGGCAACTTTCCCGACCTGCTAATGCTCCCTGCCGAGTGGGCGCCGACCCTATACCGGGCGGGCCTGGCGCACACTCTGCCCCTCGAAGCTCAAGATGATTGGCTCCCGGCGGTTGCGGCAGCACTCACAAGAGATGGCCAGCTGATCGGTTTGCCGCTCTTTTGCTCAACCCTTGCCCTAGGCAGAGCTCAGAGCCTTAGCGGCCAGCCCTGGCCTGATTCCCTCGCGGCGCTGGGCAGACAAGCTCGGGAGGCCGTCGCAGGCGGTGGCGGAGGCGCATACTGGCCGATCCAAGACCTGTTCTACACCGTCCCCTGGTATATGGCCAACGGGGGCGAGCTTGAGTTGGGCGGCGCGCCCGGCACCGATCCCCCCTGGGATGCCCTGCCGGCGGTCGACTCGCCTTCGCTGTCCGGCTGGCTGGCCGCCGTTGACGCGCTGCGCTCGACTGCGACGCTTGAGGTACCGGAGAACGTGATCGGGGCCTGGCTCGATGGTAAGGTGGCGTTTGGCCCGCTGATTCCAGGCGAGCTCTCGGCCATGCGTTCGCTCGGCGCATCAGTTGATATCGGCCCGTTGCCGGGAGCGGTGTCGCTCCTGTCGACCTGGGCAATGATGCTCGTCCGCACAGCACCTGCTCCTCGAGATGACGCCGTCGAGCTAGTGATCAGGCTGCGGGCGGGCGGCGATGACGGCCTGCTCTACCTGGCAGCTGCAGTTGGTTTCCTGCCGCCGCGATACTCGTTGTTTGACAATGATCTGGTTGGGGCCCTGGGGTTGGCGGGCTACCTAGGCCCGGCAGCTGATGCGGTCCCAATGCCCAGCGGGCGCTACGCCGCCGAGGTCTGGGCCATCTTTGAGACTGCCCTTCTGGAGTACGTCGCCGGTGCGAAAGCTAATGAGGTGATCAGCCGTCTTAGGGACAGCATCACCCAGCTGGCAGCTGATCACTAGAACTCCGAAGGCAGGGTTGTCTCAATGAAGCGTCTGTATCGTTCGCGTAGCAATGCCGTTATCGGTGGCGTCTGCGGCGGCATCGGCGAGTATTTCTCGGTAGACCCCATTCTCGTCCGTCTCGCTTGGGTCCTCACGATCTTTCTCGGCGGGGCAGGCCTGTTCGCCTACATCGTTGCGTGGCTGATTATCCCATCCAACCCGGGTCAGGAGTGGGATGACGATTGGCACTGGTCGACCCGCGTCAGGCAGGAGGGCGCCGCCGGTGGCGCGGTGCCAGAGGGCGTGGTTGATCCCCAGTACCAGCCGACTTCGAGCACGGTACGCCGGAGCCATTCAGATGGACCGCGGACGTTCGGCCTGATTTTGGTACTCGTTGGGGGCTTCCTTCTGGTGCGCAACTTCCTTCCGCACTTCGCGTTGGGGAGGCTGTGGCCGCTGCTCCTGATCGGCATCGGTGTCGTAATCGTGCTCGGTGCGTTCCGGGGAGATCGCTAAGATGCGGCGGTCGCGGCTGGCGGGGGGACTAGTCGTCTTACTCATCGGCGTCATGTTCCTGCTCGCCAATATGGGGTATCTCGACATGTCAGTCTGGGCGCTGGTCGGCCGGTTCTGGCCCGCCCTGCTGGTGATCGGCGGCGTGATGCTGCTCCTGGGCGTTGGCTTCCGCTGGTTCCTGGTCGTGCTCTTGGCGGCGCTGATCGTCCTTGGTACCATCGGCGGGCCGATCGTCTACGGCTGGGCAACCGGTCCCTTGACCAACGCAGTCTATGTGCCCGATCCCGATCGGACGGACGTCACTGAGCTCCGGGTGGAGATGCACCTTGACGTGCCCATGATGCGGGTCCTGCCGCCGACCAGCACTCTCTATCGGGTGCAGGTCGGGTATCGCAGCGCGAGCGAGCCGCAGGTATCCTTGGATGTGCGCGATGGCACCGGTTTCTTGACCGTCCGGCAGGCTCTCCGCCCGCAGACGTATGTGCTCAGTGGCGCGGGCACCCGGCAGAACGTCGAGTTCGGTTTCCGCAACGATTTGCCGGTGGAGCTGTGGGTCAAGACGGGAGTGACCTCGACCAATCTCGACCTGCGGGCCTATGATCTCCGCAGGATGGACTTCGATACCGGGGTCGGCAATGTAGTGATGCGGCTCGGCGCTCCGACGGGCACGGTACCCGTCAACGTGACATCGGGCGTCGGCAATGTAGAGCTGTACGTTCCCAGGAACACTGCCGTTCGCGTAACCGCTGACGCCGGAGTCGGAGCTAGGGACATCGGGCAGATCGGCAACCGCTCGGGCGACACGTGGACTGACGATAGCTTCGGCGGCGCGACGGACCGGCTGGACATCAGGGTGTCCGCTGGGGTCGGGCGCGTCTCGGTCAAACGCTATTAGAGCGGGGCCTAGAAGACCAGTTAGCTAAGCTCCGGTTATGATGCCGCCCCATCTGAGCAGCGCACCGCTCAGATAGGGCGGCATCGCCTTCGGTGGCAGGTAAGCGCAGTCAGTCGCTCGAAGTGCACCCCAAGTATCCCTGAGAGGTGAGTCAGTTGTTCTTTGACGGTAAGGGTAAGGAGTACACCGGACAGGTAGCGGCGATCGCGGTCGCACGCGCGCGGGAGCTGGGGATCAAGCATATCGTCGTTGCATCCAACACGGGCTACACTGCGGAGGAGTTCCTCGCGGAGCTCGGCACCAGTTCGGATATCACGCTAGTCGTGGTGACGCACCATGTTGGGTTTCACAACCCCGGCGAGCACGAGATGACCGACGAGATGCGCTCACGCCTCGTCGCCGCCGGTTGCCGGATGCTGACCACGACGCACCTGTTCGCCAACATCGAGCGAGCCATTACCAGCAAATTCGGCGGCCTCTATCCTGGGGGCATCGTATCAGCCACTCTCCGTTGCTTCGGGCAGGGCACCAAGGTGTGCTTCGAGATCTGCGGCATGGCGATGGACGCAGGCTTGATTCCGCCCGGGCAGGAGGTAGTCGTGGCCGGAGGCAGCGGACGCGGCGCGGACACCGCGCTGGTCATGCTACCGGCGCACGCGAAGTCATTCTTTGATACCCAGGTACTCGAGGTACTCGCCAAGCCGAGAGGGGTCTAGCTATGCAGGGGCCGCCGTCGCGCCGGCTGGCCGTAGAGACGGGTCTGGCACGCCTCCTTGAGGCGCCGGATAGCTGGCTGCGCGGCCGGTCCTTTGGGCTGGTAACCAATAACGCTGCGCGAGCGCCAGATGGGCGGCCTGCCCATCTGGCGCTCGCTAAGCTCTGCCCAGGCCAGCTCCGAGCACTGATGGCCCCGGAGCACGGTCTGCATGCCACGGCAGCTGCTGGGGTCAACATTACAGCCGGTCTGCTGCCGGGCGGTCTGCGCGTTCACTCCCTGTATGGACCTTCGTCCAAACGTCCCTCGGGCTCGATGCTGCACGGTTTGGACCTGTTGGTGCTGGACCTCCAGGATGTAGGGATTAGGTACTACACCTACCTCAGCACGATGCTTCTGTGCCTCGACGCCGTGGCGGAGCGCGGCCTGAGCCTTTTGGTGCTGGATCGGCCCAATCCTCTAGGCGGCTTGATCGTTGAGGGGCCGGGAGTGGACCCGGGCTACGAGTCCTTTGTGTCGTCGTTTGATGTTCCGATTCGGCACGGCATGACCCTGGGGGAGCTAGCCAAGATGGCCGTAGCCGAGCGCGGCCTGCCCGGCTCGTGTCTGGAGGTCCTCCCAATGACGGGCTGGCGGCGGGAGATGCTGTGGCGGGATACCGGTCTCGTGTGGTATCCGCCTTCCCCTGGGGCTCGCTCGATCAACATGGTGTCGCTCTACCAGGCGACGTGCTTGATTGAGGGCACCACCCTGTCCGAGGGCCGCGGCACCGATGCGCCATTTGAGCTTGTGGGTGCGCCGTGGGTCAACGAGTTTCGTTTTGCCGGTCTCCTATCCGACATGGGTCGGTCGTACGGCGATGGCTGGCCGCTGGTGACGCCGGTCTGCTTTGAGCCTCGTCAGGGCAAATGGGCCGGGACCCATTGCCATGGCGTGCGCCTTGAAGCCGAGCCTGGTGGTGTGCCGCTGCTGTTTGGCTTTGCCTTGCTGGTCGCTGCCAGGCAGCAGGATCCGGTCGCCTTTGCCTGGCGCCAGGCCGGCGAGCCCTCTCGCGGGACGGGACTGCACATCGACCAGTTGGCTGGGGGCCCCTGGCTCAGGCTGGCTGTTGAGGCCGGTGCGGCGCCACACGAGGTCGAGGCTGCCTGGTCCGAGCGGCAGGACGTCCACCGGCGCGCCGCAGCCCAGCATCTTCTATACGAGTCCACAGATGATCCCTCTGGCCAGTTGCCGGGGCCGCGGGTGCTGCCGAGCTACGGCCCGTCGCGACCGGCCCTCGCGGCAGCCGCCGGCAGCCCGCCGGAGGCACGCAGCACGGCGGCACCTCTCGACCTCGCACCGCCTGCCGAGGTCGTAGGAGCCATCGCAGCGTCGGCGAGGCGGGCTGTGGACGCGGTCGACGCGGCGGCGGATGCAATCGGGCTGGCGATTGAGCAGATAGTCGTGCGCCTTAGACGTGGTGGGCGGCTGATCTACGTCGGCGCAGGCACAAGCGGTCGGCTCGGACTCCTCGACGCCAGCGAGTGCGGTCCTACGTTTGGGGCACTGCCGGGGCAAGTATTGGCGGTCATCGCGGGTGGGGCCGACGCCCTGTCGGCACCCCAAGAGGGGGCGGAGGATGACCGTCAGGCCGCGGAGTCCGACATGCGGCTTGCCGGTGTCGGCCCCAAGGACGCCGTTGTGGGCATTGCCGCAAGCGGCTCTACCCCGTACACCGTGGCGGCGCTCGAGGCGGCGGGCCGGGCCGGAGCTCTCACTGTGGCCCTAGTATCAACGCGCGGCAGTCAGCTCGCCGCAGTTGCGGAGATGCCGATCGAGGTGCCGTGCGGCGACGAGCCGCTGCGCGGGTCGTCACGGCTCGGCGCGGGGACCGCTCAGAAGGTGGCACTCAATGCGATCAGCACCGGCGCCTTTGCCCGCCTCGGCCTGGTTCACGGGGACCTCATGGTCGGGGTTCAGCCGCTCAATGCCAAGCTGCGTGCCCGTGCCGCCAGGATCATCGCAGAACTGGCCGGTTGCTCCCTTGGCGCCGCAACCGAGGCCCTTCTGGGCGCGATCGCCTATGATCGCCGCCTTGCCGTCCGTCTGGCGGTGCTGCACGTTGCGCTAGGCATATCCTGGCCGGAGGCTGCCGGCTTGCTCCAGGCAACGGGCGGCTCGCTGCGAGCGGCGCTGGCCAAAGGCGGCGCGGCACTACCATGACCCTGCACTGCGAGCCGGTTGACAGCTTTGATCCCGCCCAGTTGGTCGCCGTCGGGTTCGAGGGCGGCCGGCCGCCCAACTACCTCTACGACCTGATCCGGCGGGGGCTGGCCGGGGTCGTGCTGTTTGCCCGCAATGCTGGCCGGCCACATGAGGTAACGGCCATGCTGGGTGACCTGCAAGAGTGCGCCGCCCGCGCGGGATGGCCGCCGTTGCTGGTGACCATCGACCATGAGGGCGGGCGCGTCCAGCGACTCCAGCAGGGTTTCACGCCTTTGCCTCCGGCGATGGCCATTGGCGCGGCGGGCGATCAGCAGCTTGCGTACGACCTGGCAAAGGCCGCGGCCGCCGAGCTGCGCGCCGCCGGCATTAACGTCAACCTGGCCCCCTGTGCCGACGTCAACAGCAACCGCAAAAACCCGGTGATTGGCACCAGATCTTTTGGCGGAAACCCAGAGGCAGTAGGCCGCATGGTAAGCGCCACCGTACGCGGATACCAGGACGGCGGCGTGCTGGCTGTAGCCAAGCACTTCCCGGGCCACGGCGATACGCACCAGGACTCACACTTGACCCTGCCGGTGATCGAGCATTCGCCCGCAGTGCTCGAGTCCGTGGACCTGCTGCCGTTTCGTCAGGCGATCGAGGCAGGCGTGGCCGGGATCATGTCGGCGCACATCGTCATTCCGTGGCTCACCGGTGGCCTGCCGGCGACGCTGAGCAGGGCCGCACTGGATGGCCTCCTGCGGGGCCGGTTGGGTTTCCGCGGGGTTGTGGTCACCGACTGTCTGGAAATGCAGGCCATTGCCGCCCACTTCTCACCGTCCGAGGCGTCCGTTAGGGCCGTCGCAGCAGGCGCTGACTTGCTGATGTGGTCCCACACCCCAGATTGGCAACTGGGCGCGGTCCGGGCGTTGGAGCAGGCCCTATCTGACGGGACGCTGGATGCCGCGCAGGTCGCCTCCGCCATCGCCAGGGTGCACCGGGCGCGCAGGCTCGTCGCGGCCACGACCACTGCCGCCCCCCAAGGCGCTTGCGGCCCAGGAGGTGCGCTCGGCGCCTGCCCGGCCCAGACCTTGGCGGAGCGAGTCTGGCGTGAAGCGATAACCCTGGTTAGAGACGACGGCCTGGTGCTGCCGTTGTCACCGGGTACCCGGGTGTTGGTAGCCGGCGGCGATGCGGCCCCTGCCTCCGGGGCGCGGGATCCAGCCGCCAACACCCCTGTGGATGTGCTGTGTCTTGAGCTGCGGAGGCTCGGGCGGGATGCCGCGGCCCTCCGGGCTAATGACATAGGGCACCCTGACGGTGACACGGCGAGCGGCCCAGGGGGCGCAGCGGGTGGTGTGTTGGTGTGTCTGACTCACAGCGCCTGCCTTAGGCCGGACGAGGCAGGGTGGGCGCGCGAGCTGTTGCGGCAATGGGCACCGCGACCCGCAGTACTGGTTGCGACGGGGCTGCCGTATGATGCGGTCGATGATACTCCGGCGGGGGCAGCGCTGGCCGTCTACGGCCAGGCCGGAGGTGCGATGCGGGCGTTGGCCGAAGTCCTGGTAGGTATGAGGCAACCGCGGGGAAAACTGCCCACCGAGTTGCCCTCTATCACTCTTGACTAGATGAGGAAGGTGCGTCCAATGACATGTTCACATCAGGCTAAGCTGGCGGCTGCCGAGGCTGAGCGCCTGCACTCCCAGGGATACAACTGCGCCGAGTCCGTTCTGGGCGCGGTCGCACACGCCCTTGAGCTTGAGCCCCCGCCGATGCGGATTGCGACGGGGTTCGGCGGCGGCATCGGCCGGACCGGTGACGTCTGCGGAGCGGTGACCGGGGCCGTGATGGCCATGGGTTGGGCCAAGGGCCGGGACCAGGCTCAAGACAAAGAGGCCTACGCCGCGCTGTCCGCGATGATCCGGAGTTTCCTGACCGACTTCCGCGCTGCACATGAGCATCTGGGCTGCAATCCCCTGACCGGTTACGACCTGAGCGACCCGGCGGTACTGCCTCGCTTCGCCGAGGACCAGGACCGGCGCCGCAAGTGCGCTGCGTTTATCGAGACGGCTGCCCGGCTGGCCGCCGAGGCGCTGGCCAAAAGCTAGCCGTGGCCTGCTTATCCCGTCAGGCCGCGCGGCCGATTATCGTCCATCACCCGACCGACACGGCAGAGTACTGTAGGCTCGCATCCGAAGCTCTGCCGGAGGTAGCGTTTAGGCCATGCTATGACCGATCCCAACTGGAAGCTTGGCTGCCGGAGGCGGAGATTGTCTTTGGCTGGCGCATCCCCGCCGAGACCTGGCGCTTCGCAAAGAGCCTTTTGTGGCTGCAGGGGATGGGCGCCGGGATCGACGACCTCGTGGCCAATCCGCACCTGCGGCCGGAGGCGCGGATCACGCGGGTGGTGGGCATTTTCGGGCCGTGGATCGCCGAATACACCATTGCCCACATCCTGGCCTGGACCCAGGACCTCGCCCGCTCGCGCGCCAACCAAAGCGCCCACCGGTGGGACAAGTTCCTGATCCGCAAAGCGCGGGGGCTCCGACTCGGGGTGGCCGGGCTGGGCTCAGTGGGCCAGGAAGTTGCGCGGCTTGGGCATGCCTTGGGTCTGGACATCTGCGGCTTCGACCTCTTCGAGCGCCCCGTGCCGGGAGGCGGCAGGTGCTACGCAGGTGGACGCGGATCCGAGACCCTGCTCGACTTCCTTGGCGGGATTGACGTCCTGTCCATCAACTTGCCGCTGACCCCGGAGACCCGCGGCCTGCTTGGCCCGCGTGAGCTCGCCGCAATGCCGCCCGGTTCGATGCTCATCAACACTGCCAGGGGTGCGATCGTGGATGAGCAGGCCCTGGTCGGCGCCTTGCGGCGCGGGCACCTGAGCTCGGCGGCGCTGGACGTCTTCGACTCCGAGCCGCTTGCGCCCCAAAGCGAGCTTTGGGACCTACCGGTGTGGATCACCTCCCACATCTCCGGCCCCAGCACTCCGGCCGAGGTGGTCCCGATATTCGTGGACAACTACCACCGGTACCACGGTGGGCAGCCGCTGGTTGGTCTGGTAGACCGCCTGCGCGGCTTCTAGGGCGGCTCGTAACATGTTGGTGATCGGACTGATCTCGGGCACGTCGGCTGACGGTGTCGATGCGGCGCTGGTCGAGATAGTCGAGGACAAGGCCCCGGACACGCGGCTCGCCGTGGACCTGCGGGCGTGGTTGACCGTACCGTACCCTGACATCCTGCGCGAAACCATCCTCCGCATCGCCACCGGAGCCCCGACCTCCGCCGGCGAGATCTGCCAGGCGAGCTTCGCCATCGGCGGAGCCTTCGCCGACGCAGCCCTGAGGCTCTGCGCTGAGGCCGGCGTCGCGCCGGGCGACGTCCAACTGGTGGGATCGCACGGTCAGACGGTTTGGCACGACCCGGTGGCTGGGCGCCCAGCCCTTTGGCCTGGCGGATCGACGCTGCAGTTAGGGCAGGCCGCCCTGATCGCTGAGCGGACCGGGATTACGACGGTATCGGACTTCCGGCCACGCGACATGGCCGCCGGCGGGCAGGGTGCGCCGCTGGTGCCGATGGTCGATTACCTGCTGTTCCGGGACGCCGCCGAGGGCCGCCTCTTGCTCAATCTGGGGGGCATCGCCAATGTGACGGTGCTGCCGGCGGGTTGTGGTCCGCAGGATGTGTTGGGTTTCGACACCGGGCCCGGCAATATGCTGATTGATGGCGCGGTGCTGGCGCTCTCTGACGGTGCCCAACGTTACGACCGCGGAGGCGCGTGGGCGCTGGCCGGCGCCGTCCAGGCGGGGCTGCTGGACGAGTTGCTGAGCGAGCCGTACTACAACGAGCCGCCGCCCAAGTCCACCGGGCGCGAGCTGTTTGGGCGGTCCTACACCGAGCGACTGATCGAGCGCGGCCGGCGGTCGGGGATGAGCGATGCCGATATCGTCGCGACGGTGACCGAGTTAACAGCGGCGACGGTGGCGGCGGCTGTGGATGGGTTCGTGCTGCGGGGGGCGACCCGCGGTGGATTTGGCACGGTGGTCGCCTCAGGCGGCGGTACGCACAACCAGGCGCTGATGGGCGCCTTGGCTCGCCGACTCGCTCCAATGGGCATCCGCCTCTGCGAGTCCGAGGCCGTCTGCGGCATCGCCTCGGATGCCAGGGAAGCGGTTGCCTTTGCTGTGCTCGCCTGGTTGACCTGGCAGTGCAGGGCGGGCAATGTGCCGAGCGTTACCGGCGCGAGGAGGCCGGTCGTACTCGGGTCCATCACGCCCGGATCAGGGCCTAGGCAGCGATGAGCGGGCGCGGCCGCGAGCGTGCGGGCGGAGGCACGCGCGGGAGCAAGGGCAGAGCAGTTGCGGGTGCGGCAGACGACTCGACCCTGCCGCCCACCGTAATCGTCACCGGGCAGCTCCTGCGAGGCGACTGCGCCGAGGCGGGGTCTGTAGTAATCGAGCACGGCCAAATCGTCGAGCTGGCCTATGGCACTGCGCTCAATGATCCCGCCGCACGGCACTCCCACATCCCGCAGGGCCTGATCCTACCTGGTCTGATCGACCTGCATGTGCACGGTATCGGCGGCTATGCGGTGTTCGCCGACCGCGAGCAGTTGCGCTGGGCAGGCCGGAAGCTGGCGGCCTGTGGGGTGACCGGTTTCCTGGCGTCCGTGCCGGTCCTGCCGTGGGACATGATGCAGCAGGCATGCAGGATGCTGGCGGCCGCCACGGCGGATCGCGACCCACCCAACCTTCTGGGGATTCATGTCGAGGGCCCGCATCTAAGCCCCGCGCGGCCAGGGTCACAGTCCCCGAGTCTGCTCAGGCCGGCGTCGCTCGCGGATTACCGCGCATTGCGGGCGGCAGGGGGCAATGCGTTGCGCGTGATGACTATCGCACCGGAGCTACCCGGAGCCCACGAAGTGATCGAGGCGTGCCGACGTGACGGGACGGTTGCGGCCATGGGGCACACCAATGCGGACTTCGAGCAGGCACAGGCGGGCTTTGAGGCTGGAATCACACACGTCACCCATCTGTATAACGCGATGCGCGGTTTCCATCACCGGTCTCCGGGAGCCATCGCCGCTGCGCTGGTGCGGCCGGGCGTCACCGCAGAGCTGATCCTCGACGGTGAGCACATCGCGCGCGGTGCTTGGGAGCTCGCCAGGCGCGCGCTCGGTCCCGAGCGGCTGGTGCTGGTCAGCGACCAGCTGCCGTGCTCGGGGGCCGGTCAGGACGCAAGGCTCTGGGACGGACGGCCGGTGCGGCCGGCCGGCCGGCGGCTCACACTGGACGACGGGACTCTGGCCGGCAGCGCGATCAGCCTTCTCGACGCCGTCTGGAAGGCGCGGCAGTGGGGGGCCGGCTGGGCAGAGGCTGTGGCGGGGGCTAGCAGGGTCCCCGCGAGCGTTCTTGGCCTGGGAGCTCGCAAAGGAAACCTGCTGCCAGGCATGGACGGCGACCTCTGCGTGGTCGCGCCGGGCCAGGAGCCGCAGGTGCTGCTAACGCTGATCGGCGGCCGAGTGGTCGCTGGGCTGGCAGAGACATGACAGCCCCCGAGATGCCCAATACTAACCTTATGACTCCGATCATCGGCGGGTACGACCTGCAGGCTGATTATCACACGCACACCATCCACAGCCACGGGCGCGGGACAGTGGCCGACAACGCCAGGGCAGCAGCCATCGCCGGCCTCGATGAGGTGGCCATCACGGACCATGGGCCGGCGTTGGCCAGCGGGGCCGGCTTGCGGGCGCCCGGAGCGATTGAGCACGTGCGGGAGATGGTGACCGAGGCCAACCGGCTGCCCGGCGGGGTGCGCGTGCTCCAGGGGGTCGAGGCCAACGTCATGGACGCCGACGGGCGCCTCGACCTGCCGGATGAGGTGTTGCGGCGGCTGGATATCGTGCTCGCGGGCATCCATCCGGCGGCGGGATACGATGGGTTGTGGGGAACGGTGAGAGGTTTCCTGATGGCGACGATGCTACCGGTGCTCTCGCCCCGCGCCGGGCGCCGGCAGCGGGTTGACGCCACCAAGTCACTCGCCGAGGCCGCCCGGCGCCACCCGGTCGACATCATCGTTCATCCGGGGTTGCGACAGGCCGTGGACGTCGAGGACCTCGCCCGCGCAGCGTGCCGGACTGGCGCTGCGCTGGAGATCAACTCGACTCACGGGCACCTTTCGGCGGCCGCGTGCCGCATCGCCGCCAAGGCAGGATGTTACTTCGCCATCAACAGCGACGCCCACCGGCCAGCGGATGTCGGTAACCTGGCTTACGGAGCGCGGCTGGCGCGGCAGGCTAAGATTCCGGCCGACCGAATCGTCAACACGGGGCTCGCCGGCCCCCGCCCCGCCAAGGCAGGCGCCGGGTGGGGCGGCAGGAGAAGCCGCGAAGACTCGTGAACACCGTGGGCAAGGTAAGGCTTGGGGAGGCTGCGGCTGGTGGAGGACCTCCGGTTTGTGATCGTCACTGGCCTCTCTGGGGCGGGCAAGAGCGAAGCGATCCGCGCGCTCGAGGATCTCGGGTATTTCTGCGTCGACAACCTCCCACCATCGCTGCTGTCTAAGTTTGCCGAGCTGTGCACCGGGGCGGCCGGTGGACCGCGCCGCGCCGCGGCGGTAATCGACATCAGGGGTGGCGAGTTCTTCGAGGACGTGTACGACGCCCTCGATCAGCTCGATCGGCAAGGCATCGCGTATACCATCCTCTTCCTTGAGGCCACCGACGAGGTGCTGGTGCGCCGCTTCAAGGCCTCCCGCCGTCGACACCCGTTGGCCGACAGCGCGGCGGGGGCTAGCGTCCTTGAGGGCATCCACGCTGAGCGACGTGTTCTGGACGGTCTGAGGGGCCGGGCTCACTCGATCATCTCCACCCAGGATGTGACGCCGCGGCAACTGCGCGACCAGTTGGCGACGATCTTCGGTGAGGCGGGGGTTTCGCCGCCCATGCTCGTCAGCATCGCCAGCTTCGGTTTCAAGCACGGGGTCCCCCTCGATGCCGATCTCGTGTTTGACGTGAGGTTTCTGCCCAATCCCAACTACGTCGAGGCGATCCGGCAGCACGACGGGACCCACCCGGCGGTCGCCGCATACGTCCTCCGGTGGCCGGTGTCCCGCCAGTTCCTGCGCCGGCTGATCAGCATGTTGAGCTGGCTCCTGCCCCACTACGTGGCCGAGGGCAAGGCGCAACTTCATGTGGGCATCGGCTGCACCGGCGGCAGGCATCGCTCGGTTGTCATCGCCAATGAGCTCGCAGCAGCGTTGCGCGACGGCACTTACGGCATATCCGTGCATCACCGCGACATCGGCAAAGGTGGCAATGAGCTCAAATGAGCGTGTTGCGTTGGCTGTGGCCGGGTATCGGGGTGAAGCGCTGGATTGCCATGTTCGGCCTCGGCGTATTGATGGTATCCGTCGGCCTGACGGTGCTCCTTGGCGATGCAGCCGTCCGGTTTGTGGGCGACTGGCTGCGCAACGCCGCGTACCTCTTGACCGGGAGCATCCTGACGCCCTTCCTGCGGGGACTGCTATTGATCGTGCCGGGACTGCTGTTGATGGGGGCCGCCGCGGGGGGATTCGTTCGCGCGGCGCTCAAGGTGTTGTTCCCCACGGGCGGCAGCGACGTCGGGGACCTCGTCTACCAACGCAAGTACACCGAGCGGGGCCCAAAGATCGTCGCCATCGGCGGCGGCACCGGGCTCGGTACGCTCCTGCGAGGCCTTAAGCTCTACACCTCCAACATCACGGCCATCGTCACTGTGACGGACGACGGTGGTAGCTCGGGTCGCCTGCGCGGCGAGCTCGGATTGCCGCCGCCGGGGGACATCCGCAACTGCCTAGTCGCCCTAGCGGATACGGAGCCGTTGATGGAGAGCCTGTTTCAGCACCGCTTTAGCCGCGGCACCTCCCTCGAAGGGCACAGCTTTGGCAACCTGTTCATCGCCGCGATGGCGGAGGTGACCGGTGACTTCGAGCGGGCCGTCCGCGAGTCAAGCCGGGTCCTTGCGATTCGTGGGCGAGTCCTGCCCAGCACCAACGCAAACGTCGTTCTGCACGCCGAGTACACCGATGGGTCCAGTGCGGTAGGCGAAACCGCAATCACCGCCCGCGGCAAAGCCATCGCGCGAGTCTGGCTCGAGCCGGCGGAGGTCAAGCCGTTGCCCGAGTCCCTCGAGGCGATCGCCCAAGCCGACTTAATCGTCCTGGGGCCGGGCAGCGTGTACAGCAGCGTAGCCCCCAACCTGCTGATCCCCGGGATCCCTGAAGCCATCGCGACCTCGCCCGCCAAGGTGGTCTACATCGCCAACATCATGACCGAGCACGGTGAGACGGACGACTATGGAGTTGCCGAGCATCTCGAGGCCATCAACCAGCATGCGGGCCGCCGGCTGGTGGACGTCGTCATCGAGAACGAAGCCCCCGTGCCTGCCGATGTGGCCATGTCGTACGCTGCCGAGCAGGCCATCCCTGTACCGCCCAGCCGCGGTGAGCTAGAGCGGCGAGGTGCGCGCGTCGTCCGTGGACCACTGCTCGCCGAGGGCCCGCTGGCGCGGCACGACCCGTTTGTCCTCGCCCAGGTCGTCATGCGTCAGGTCGGCGGGAGGAGCCGCGGGCGGCTCGGCCTCGCCGGCAGCTGGTCCGGTTTCCTCTGGCTCGCCGAGCACCTGCACCTCCGGCGGGAGCGTCGCTCGCAGGGGGAGGTAACCCGCCATCGCCTTTAGCACCGCCGTCAAAGATGAGCTAGCCCGCCTCGAGACCCGGCAAGAGTGCTGCATGCAGGCCGAGTTGGCCGGACTGATCGCCGCCACCGGCCGCGTTTCTGCCGGCCCTGACGACCACGTCTCGGTGACCATCCTCAGCAGCCACGCGACTGTCGCCCGTCGCGCGTACCGGCTCTTGCGTGCCGTATTGGCCGCCAAGCCCGAGATCCGAGCCCAGAAGCGGGCTAAGCTGGACAAGTCGACCTACTTCGCGGTCCGCGCCTCAGGTGCAGAGCTCGGCAGGGCACTAGCTTCGTCGGGCATCACCGATGATAGCGGGGAGCCCGTGGAGCAGGCCAGATTGGGCAACTGCTGCCGGCTGGCGTTCTTGCGGGGCGCGTTTCTCGGCGCGGGCTTCCTCGCCGACCCCCGGCGCGGCTATCACTGGGAGATAACCACCACCGACCGCTCCTGGTCGCGGGCCCTGCGGCGCCTGCTTGCGGCATCAGGCATCCGGGCACGGCTTGCCAGACGCAGGCACGAGTACGTCGTGTATCTCAAGGACGCCGAGGGCATTGCGGGCTGGCTCAACCTGGTCGGAGCGCACCAGGCGTTGCTCAGCCTGGAGAACACCCGCATCTACAAGGACATGAAGAACCGCGTCAACAGGCTCGTCAACTGCGAGACTGCCAATCTGAGCCGGACCATTAACGCAGGCGTGCAACAGCAAGAGGCTATCAGGCGCATCGAGGAAACCACCGGACTGGGAGCCCTGCCGCCGCCGCTCCGCGACGTAGCCCGCCTGCGGTTGGCCAACGCGGAGGCCACTCTCGAGGAGATCGGGGCGATGCTCAACCCCCCGCTCGGCAAATCAGGCGTCAACCACCGGCTGCGGGAGATCCGGCGCATCGCCGGCAGGTTGGGGCCATCAGAACAGCAATAACCCGAGCAGGGCTGATCCTGCGATCACGAGCAGCGGATTGATCCGCCGGTAGAGGGCCAGCCCGGCCGCAAAAGCAATAACCGCGGACCGCAGATCAAGCGCCAGCCCCCTGCCAACTGTCACGACCGCCGCAGTGAGCAAGGCGCACGCTGCCGGACGCAGGCCACAGAGCACTGTGCTGACTACCGCATGCTGCCCATAGCGACCGATGATCGCTGCGAGCACGCCCGAGACCAGAGCGGGTACCGTGATCACCGCCAACGTGCTGGCTACCGACCCCGCCAGACCGGCGACCCTGTAGCCGACGAACGTCGCGGTGTTGACGGCAACGGGCCCAGGGGTCATCTCTGCAACCGCGATGATCTCCGTGAACGTCCCGAGGTCGAGCCAGCCGCGGGCCGCGATCAGCTCTCTCTCAATCAGCGGGATCATTGCGTAACCGCCGCCAAAGCTCAGCAACCCGCACAGGAGGAACGCCTGCCAGAGGTCAATCAGTAGGCCCATTTCGCTCTCCTCCGGTGACTGGACCAGTGTAGCGCCACGCTGGCGGCAACCATGGCTGGATAAAGCTAAGAGCTGTTGCTGCGAGGATGATCGCCAGCGGGTGCAGGCCAAATGCCACCAGGCCCAGAGTAGCGGCCAGGTAGATCGCCCACGAGTACCGGTCGTGGAGGGTCATCCTCCCCAGGCGAAAGGCCGCGAACGCGATCAGGACGATGACCGCCGGCCGGAGACCGGCAAAAAGCTTGGCGGCCCATAGCTGATCACGCCATGCCCGGAACTGCCAAGCGATGACCACTAAGACGAGGAATGCCGGGAGGGCGACTCCCAGGAGGGCGGCAGCGGCGCCCCGCCAGCCTGCGATGCGGTGCCCAAGCAGGACGGCGAGGTTGCCGGCGATGGGGCCGGGAGCGCACTGCGCAACTGCTATCGCCTCGACAAACTGGCCATCGTCCACCAAACTATCGCGCTCCACCAACTGGTGCCGGATCAGCGGGATCATCGCCATCCCACCGCCGAAGGTGAACAGGCCAATCCGAAAAAACTGGGCAAAGAGCCTCCGCGGTGAGCCGACCGTCAAGGCATTACCCCCTATCACAGGTTAATGTAACGTCTTCTCGATTGCTACGGCTCGACCTTCCTTGCGCCGCTTCGCCGTCTCAAGGACATAGCTGCTCTGACGGCGAATTACTTGCTGTTTAGCCTCTACGATCCGCACCGTGGGAAAGAGGTATTTGATGCCAGCGCACATCCTAAGCCCTGCCCAGCAGCAAGGCTACGCAGCCGCGGTCTCCAGTCGCGCCGGCACCGACGTCCGCGCCTGCTACGCTTGTGGCAAATGCGCGGCCGGCTGCCCGGTTGCCCCGGAGATGGACCTCCTGCCGCATCAGGTGCTCCGCCTCGTTCAGCTTGGAGCGGTCGACGAGGTGCTCGCAGCGCAGAGCATCTGGCTCTGCGCGTCATGTGCCGCGTGCAGCACCCGCTGCCCCAACATGGTGGATCTGGCTAGGGTGATGGATGTCCTCCGTGAGGACGCGCGCCACCGCGGCCTTCGCCCCGGCCAGCCGAGGGTGGCAGCTTTTCATGCGAGCTTCCTTGACGTGCTGCGGCGGGGTGGACGGCTGCATGAGTTGACCATGTTGATCTCCTATAAGCTCCGGAGCGGCGATCTGCTGGGTGATGTCCCGATGGGCGTGCGGATGATGCTGCGCGGCAAGCTCCGGCTGCTGGGCGGCTCCCCAGCCCGGGCGCGGCAGGCCGTCCGGGAGATCTTCCGTAGACTAGAAGCGCCAGAGAGGCGCAAGGCTGATGCCCAATGACCAACTATGTCTACTACCCCGGATGTTCACTTGGCTCGACCGCCCGCGAGTACCAGCGTTCGGTGGAGGCAGTCGCGGAGCATCTGGGGCTGCGGCTACACGAGTTGGCGGATTGGAGTTGCTGTGGTTCGTCGGCGACCCACGGGGCAGAGCGTGCTCTGGCCCTCGCGTTGCCGGCCCGTAATCTCAACCTCGCCGCCGCCGCCCAAGCCGCAGCCGGGGCCTCTTCCGATGCTGATACTGGCAATGAGGGCGGACTACTGGTCCCTTGCGCCGCGTGCTACAGCCGGCTCCGTTCGGCCCAAGCTGAGCTCAATGACTCCCGGGACCTCCAGGCGGACTTCGACCACGCGACCGGCGAGCAGTGGCTGGGCGGCAACGTCAGGGTGCGTTCCCTGGTTGAGGTTCTCTGGCGTGATCTCGGGCCGGACGCAATCAGGCACGCGGTAAAGAGGCCCCTGGCCGGACTACGCGTCGCAAGCTATTATGGATGCCTGCTCGTCCGCCCGCCCGCCGTGACGGGGTGGGACGACCCCGAGGACCCCGTCAGCCTGGATGAGCTGACCGCGGCAGCCGGCGCCGAGCCGCTATGGTGGCCGCACAAGGTGGAGTGCTGTGGCGCCGGTCTGAGCATCAGCCGCCGCGACATCGTTGGCCGACTAGTGGGGCAGATACTATCCGAGGCGATCGACGCCGGCGCCGACCTCATCGTCACCGCCTGTCCAATGTGCCACGCCAACCTGGACACGCGCCAGGACATTGCCTCGCGAGCCGCCGGCCGTCCTCTCCGCCTGCCCGTGCTGTACATAACGCAGCTGCTCGGACTGGCTTTCGGGTACGACCAACGGCAGCTAGGGCTCGGGTCGCACCTTACGTCAACCGCAGCCGTGACCTCACGGCTCAGTGCGTCGGCGCGGGAGGTGCAGTGAGTGGCGAGGATCGGCGTGTTCGTCTGCTGGTGCGGGTCCAACATCGCCGGCACGGTCGACATCGAGGCGGTGACGCGCGCTGCCGCCACATTCCCGGGCGTCGTCCATGTGGAGGACAATCGCTACACCTGTTCTGAGCCCGGGCAGGCAGGCATCAGGCGGGCCATAGAGGCGCACCAGCTGGAACGGGTCGTAGTAGGGGCCTGCTCTCCGCGCCTGCATGAGGCGACCTTCCGGTCCGCCGTGGCATCCGCCGGCCTCAATCCCTATCTGCTGCAGATTGCCAACCTGCGCGAGCACTGCTCGTGGGTCCATCGCGACCGCGAAGAGGCCACCGCTAAGGCGATTGACCTGGTCAGGATGGCGGTGGCTCGCGCGGCGCGTTTGACGGCCCTAGAGACCTCAACGGTGCCGGTCACCAAGCGCGCCGTGGTTATCGGCGGCGGGGTCGCAGGCATTCAGGCGGCGCTGGACATCGCGAGAGCGGGTTTCCCCGTTACGCTAGTCGAGCGCTCCCCGAGCCTCGGCGGCCACATGGGCCAGCTGGACAAGACTTTTCCTACCCTCGACTGCTCGGCGTGCATCCTCACGCCCATGATGGTCGAGGCTGCCGCTCATCCGCTCATCGACGTGCGGGCGTACAGCGAAGTGGATAAGGTTGAGGGGTATGTCGGCAACTTCCGCGTGACCGTCCGCAGCAAGCCCCGCTCCGTCGACCGAGCCAAGTGCACCGGGTGTGGGGCCTGCTACGAGAAGTGCCCGGTGCAGGTGGACAGCGAGTATGACTTGGGCCTGGGTAAGCGCCGGGCCATCTACGTCCCGTTTGCGCAGGCCGTGCCCAACTGCGCGACCATTGACCGGGATCACTGCCTCTACTACCAGCGCGGCCGTTGCCGGATATGCGAGCGTGTGTGCGAGGCGGGTGCGATCGCGTTTGATCAGCTCGAGGAGCTGGCAGAGATCGAGGCCGGCGCGATCGTGGTGGCGACCGGCTACGACGAGTTTGATCCGGCCGTGTACGGTGAGTACGGAGCCGGCCGCTGGCCCGACATCATCACCGGCCTGCAGTTCGAGCGCCTGGTGTCGGCCTCCGGGCCGACCGGCGGCGAGATCCGCCGGCCATCGGACGGGCGCAAGCCGGAGGCGGTCGCCTTCGTGGCTTGTGTGGGCTCCCGTGACGAGGCCAAGGGCAAGGCCTACTGCTCCGCAGCGTGCTGCATGTACGTAGCCAAGCAGGCGATGCTGCTGCGCGAGAAGATGCCGGACACCTCGGTGTACGTCTACTACATGGACGTGCGGGCCGGGGGCAAGGGCTATGAGGAGTTCTACCGGCGCGCCGCGGGGCAGTACGGTGTCAACTATGTGCGGGGCCGCGTCGCGCGCATCTATCCGTCGCGGGGCCGGCTGGTCGTCGCGGGCGAGGACACTCTGCTTGGCCGGAGGGCGGTCGTCGAGGCCGACCTGGTGGTCTTGGCTGCCGCGATGATCCCCTCGGCGGGGGCCGCCGAGCTTGCGCGGCGCCTTAGCGTTTCCTACGATGAGGACGGTTTTCTCACCGAGGCCCATCCCAAACTGCGTCCAGCAGAAACCAACACCAGAGGCGTGTTCCTCGCCGGCTGCTGCCAGGGTCCCAAGGACATTCCCGCAACCGTCGCCCACGCCGGAGCCGCCGCAGCCAAGGTCATTGCCCTGCTCAGCAGGCAGCATTTGGCGACCGAGGCCATGACCGCCCAGGCCGACCCAGGGCGCTGCTCTGGCTGCATGTCGTGCCGGCCGGTCTGCCCCTACGGCGCCATCACTGCGCGCGATGCCGGCGGCCTAAGGTCCGTGGCCGACGTCAACCCGGCGATGTGCCAGGGCTGCGGCGCATGTGTTGCCGCCTGCCGCAATGGCGCCATGACCTTGCTCGGGTATACAGATGAGCAGTTGCTCGCGGAGGTGGAGTCCACATGGCGATAACCTCGGGCGGCGCCGGAACCAAATCCGCCTTCCAGCCCCGGATAGTCGCTTTTTGCTGCAACTGGTGCAGCTACGCCGGGGCCGACCTAGCGGGCACGACCCGGATGTCCTATCCCGCCACCGTTCGGATCATCAGGGTGCCGTGCTCAGGCCGGATTCACCCCCGCTACGTCCTGCGGGCCTTGGAGCGCGGCGCTGATGGGGTCTTGATCGCCGGCTGCCATCCCGGCGACTGCCACTACTCCACCGGCAACTACTACACCCGGCGGCGCCTGCTGCTCGCGCAACGCCTGTTGACGCACCTTGGTTTCGACCAGGGGCGCCTCTGGATCAGGTGGATATCTGGCTCCGAAGGCGCCAAGTTCGCCGATACCATCAGGGACATGTCCGCCAGCCTGCAGGTCCTCGGCCCCAACCGCAAGGGGAGGGACCAGCGTGCCTGATGCGGGCCAACCCGTGGGCTACCCTGCCGAGGTCCTTCGGGATCTCCAGCAGTTGGTAAGGGATTGTGCCCGCAGCCTTCTGGAGCAGGGTGAGGTAGGGATGGTTATCGGCCACCGGGCGGCCGCGCCATACGGCCGGGGTGTGCCCGCCTTCGTGACCGAGCCCGGCGAGGCCGGTCAACTCATGGTCGGTCCCCAGTGCCAGGTCGGGATCGGCAAGTACCTGCTTGATCAAACTCGCGCCACACGAGGCAGGGTCGCCGTGATCGGCCGCGGCTGCGATATCCTGGCCGCCCGCAGGCTCATCGCGGACAACCGGGTCGCTCCCGATCAGGTGCTGCTGCTGTGGGTTCCCTGCGCCGGCCGTGCCGTACCGGAGGCGATGGCCAAAGGCGGGGCCGTCGCCCGCCATTGCCTGCAATGCGACGTTCGCCTTCCGGAGCCCGGCCAGGACGGGATCGAGATCATCGGCGCGCACCTAGCCGGAGCGCTCGCGTCCGCCTCGCTTGTGGGCGAGGGCTGTCTCGAGGCGACTGCGCCCAGGATCGCGCCTGCGGGTCCTGGCGCTGACAACGCCGGGGACGCCGGCTATGAGCGCTGGAGCGGATGGTTTGAGCACTGCCTGCGGTGCTACGCATGCCGGGCGACATGTCCGGCGTGCAACTGCGATATCTGTGTACTCGAGTCGCGCAGCCCGCAGTGGGTCGAGCGCTCGACGGCTCTGCCGCAGCAGTTCATGTTTCACTTCATCAGGGCGATGGATGTTGCCGGACGGTGCGTCAACTGCGGCGAGTGCGAGCGGGCCTGCCCTGCGGGTATCCCCTTGATGGATCTGCAGCAACTTGTCGCCGCCGACATAACCGAGCTGTTCGGGGTCGAGCGTCCACACGTGCCGGGAGAGCATGAGCCGCTGGGCATCTTCGATGCCCGCGATCCCGACCCCGAACGCCCAGCCAGGACCAGCGGAGGAGGGGCTCTGAGTTGACCACCGCCAGAGACGGCTCGCCGCGCAGGCGCCATACCGGTAACCTGTCCAGCGACCGTCTCGGCGCGCTCGCCCGAGCCGCGTTGGCCGTGGCCGGCCCGGATGCTGTGCTATGGGCGCCGCGCCAGGCTGCCCAGAGATGGGCGTGGGAGCCGATTACCTCACCGGATGACCTCGACCCTCGGACCTGGCGGCGGATGGTCAACACGCGCATCAGCCCCAAGGGTATCCTGCTGCCCCAGACCCAAGAGGTGTTTAGCTGGCAAGGCCGGACGCCTAAGATCGCGCTGGACGTACCGCCGCCGCCCCAGCCTGCAGTGATCCTGGGACTGCGGCCCTGCGACGCGGTAGCTTTTGACCGGCTTGACGAGGCCCTACTGGTGGGGGAATGGCCCGACGTCGCCTATGCTCGGGCAAGGAGCCGGGCCGTGCTCGTGACCTTCGCCTGCGAGTCGATGAGTCCCGAGTGCATGTGCGAGGCCGCTGGGCTCTCGCCCACCACGCCGTCCGGCGATCTGCTGGTGCTTCCGGCCGGAGAGAGCCTTTTGCTCGAAGCCTTGACCGCCAAGGGCGAGGCAGTGTTGGCTGAGCTGGAAGGCCGCGAGCCTATGCCTGAGGCCGGATCCCTGGTGGACGCGCGCCGGGAGGAGCTGGCCGGAGCAGCGGGGCACCATGCGCCGGGCCTCGCCGCCGGCCAGGATTGGACGCGGTTGCCGCCGGCGGACCCTGAGACGGTGCTGGCCATGTTTGGCATGCCCGGCTGGGAGGAGTTGGCTCGGCCCTGCCTCAGTTGTGGCCTCTGCGCCTTCGTCTGCCCAACCTGCCATTGCTTTGCGTTGACCGATGAGCCGCGTGGCGATACCGGCCGCCGAGTCCGCACTTGGGACTCGTGCGGGCTGACCGACTTCATGCGGGCCGCCGGAGGGCACGATCCAAGGCCTGCCAAGGCTCAGAGGATGCGCCAGCGTTTCCTGCACAAGCTGGTCTATCACCGGGCTGCGCACGGCAGCCTGATGTGCACCGGGTGCGGTCGCTGCGCTGCCGGTTGCCCCGCCGGCCTGCACATCGCGACTGCCGCCAAGATGCTATTGGCTGCCGCGGAGCAGGTGGCACAGGACGCCCTATCTGGCTGCGCCGCCCCTGGCCGGCCGCAGGAGGACCCGCAATGAGCTGCCGAGACTCATTACCAGTATCCTCAGCCGACCCGCTGGTGCCCACGCTTGCGGTCATCGAACAGGTGATTGCCGAGACCGACTCAGGGTTGATCCGCACCTTCGTGATTGGGGAGGAGTCTCCGTTCCCGTACCGCCCGGGTCAGTGCGCGATGCTGTCGGCGATCGGCGCCGGGGAGAGCATGATCGCCATGGCATCGACCCCCAGCCGTGGCGGGGGCTTGGAGTTCACGGTCAAGGCTGTGGGCGGCAACACGCACGCCCTCCACCAACTGGGGCCCGGGGATCAGGTCGGCCTGCGTGGGCCGTACGGCAATGGGTTTCCGCTGGAGCGTCTAGCCGGTCGGGACATCGCCTTCGTGGGCGGGGGTATCGGCATGTCCGGCCTGCGTTCGCTGGTCAACTACTGCCTTGACGACCGTGAGCGGTATGGCCGGCTAACGGTATACAGCGGCGCGCGGTCGCCGGGCGAGCTGTGTTACCGGACCGAGCTTACCGAGGTCTGGCCGGCCGCACCGCGGACCGAGGTGATGGTCACCGTGGATCAAGGCCAACCGGGTTGGTCCGGCAACGTGGGGCTACTGCCCGACTACGTTGCGGCTAACCTGGAACCCAGCCCGGATCAGGTCGCAGTGGTCTGCGGTCCTCCGGTCATGATCCGGTACGCCACGGAGGCGTTGCTGCGCCTCGGGCTTAGGCCCGAGGACATCATCCTGACCCTTGAGCTCAAGATGCAGTGCGGCATCGGGCGCTGTGGCAGGTGCAATATCGGTGACAAATACGTTTGCCGTGACGGCCCTGTGTTTACCGTGGCAGAGCTTGGGCGGCTGCCGGAGGAGCTCTGAGATGGCGGATCAGCAACGCGGCGGGGCGGCGGGCGGGCCCATCCCGGGTTGGGCTTTGGACCTCGGGGCCCTGGAGCGGGAGGTCGCCGCGGCTCTGGACAGCAGCCCTTACGCCTCTACGGCTGCGCAGGGCGGCAGGGGAGAGCCGGGTGCAGGCGGCCTTGCCCCCAGCGCCAACGGGTTGATGCGAGAGGTATCCGCTTATCTCTTGCGCACAGGGGGCAAGCGGCTGCGGCCGGCACTGGTGCTGCTATGCGCACAGGCCGGCCCAATGGGCCCGGCCGGAGCGCACGCTGCCATGCCCCTCGCAGTCGCCGCTGAGATCCTTCACACAGCAACCCTGGTCCACGACGATGTTGTGGACCAAGCGGCCTTGAGGCGCGGGCAGCCTACCGTCGCCGCGCAATGGGGGACGCGGGTTGCGGTTCTCGCGGGAGACTACCTGTTCGCCCGCGCTCTGACGCTGGTGGCGCTGCTTGGGCGCCCAGAGATCAGTGCCCGGCTAGGTGAGGTTGTGCAGGGCATGTGCGAAGCCGAGCTGGAGCAGGTAGAGCGGGCATACGACGTCACTTACACCGAGGCCGAGTACCTGGACCTCGTCCGCCGCAAGAGCGCGACCCTCATCGCCGAGTGCTGCCGCTCGGGTGCGGACCTCGCGGGTGCGTCGCCGGCGACATCGGCCGCACTGCACCGGTTTGGCGAATCGCTCGGCATCGCCTTTCAGGTGGCGGACGATATCCTCGACGTCGTCGCCGCGACCGAGCAGGTGGGCAAGCCGACGGGGCGCGATATCGGGCTGGGCCTGCTGACCCTCCCCGTTATCGCGGCAGTGCGCGGCGACCGTCAACTCGCAGCGCTGCTCGAGCGTCGCCTGGAACGGCCCGATGACCGCCAGCGGGCCCTCGAGCTGATCCGCGCCGGCGGCGCGATCGGGTACGCGCAGCAGACGGCCTGGCTGTACGTCCGCCGGGCAGTGGACCAGCTTACACAACTTGCCCCGGGTGAGCCGCGCAATTCACTTGCGGCGCTCGCTGCCTTCGCCATCCAGCGCTCGCACTAAAAACCCCGCTAGGCAGTGGCAAAGCTGTCGCCAGCAGCCCATTTAAGCCGACATGTGGTCGTCATATCGCTCCTCCTGCCGTGCACGCTAAATGGCGGAGGTGACGATAATGTCTGAGAAACAGGATCAGCTCAGGCGCAAGAGCGGCCTCACCAGCAACTGGAACCAGCGTCGTTTCGAGCAAGAGGTAGCTGAGGAGATCAACCTCGGCCGTCAGCGGGATCGGGAGCGCAACAACCAACAGCACAACTCGCAGATGGGTCGGGGCGGCGCCGGTGCTACGTTCACCGGCCCTAAGTCCAACCGGGAGACCGGCAACCAGGACACGAGCCTCAGGACCAGCGGCAACAAGCGCGAGGATCGTCGCTGCTAGCTGCACATACTGCGGCTAGGAGGAACGCCCTTTAGTCACCCTGACGGGACGGCCCAAGCGGCCGTCCCGTCCTTTACGCGGTCCCCTCTTTAGGGTGCTGTGGTTCGTCCAGGTAGGGGTTCCCCGGCGCCTGCCGAAGCACATCATAACCAACCTTGCGGCCATCTGGAGGGACCGAAATATGGGACAACAGCTCCGCAACCTGGCAAAACCAACGGTACGCACGCCACTGCCGGGGCCTCTCGCGACAGAGCTCTGGCAGTTGCGCGAGCGCTATGTGCCGGCGGGCCTCGGTATCACCGTGCCGACCGTCGCGCGGCGGGCTGAGGGAGCGATCATCGAGGACGTTGACGGCAATACGTTTATCGACTTTGCCGGCGGCATCGGCGTCCTCAACGTCGGCAGCGTTCACCCGAGGGTTACCGCAGCCGTGCGGCACCAAGCGGAGTTGACGTTGCACACGTCGGTCAATGTCATGCCGCATCAGCCCTACTTTGAGCTGGCCAAACGGCTCGCGGAGACCACGCCTGGCGACTTTGCCAAGAAGACCCTCCTGGTCAACTCCGGCGCCGAGGCGGTGGAGAACGCCGTCAAGATCGCCCGCCTTTACACCGGGCGCGCCGCGGTGATCACCCTGGAGAACGCCTTCCATGGCCGCACCCTGCTGACCATGACCCTGACCAGCAAGGTCAACCCGTATAAGCTCAACTTCGGCCCGTTTGCCCCAGAGGTCTACCGGGTCGGCAGCCCATACTGCTACCGTTGCCCCCTCGGCCAGGGTGCACCCGACTGTGAGTTGGCGTGCCTCGGCCTGCTTGAGCGGACGATTACGGTCGACATCGGCGATGACCAGGTAGCGGCGGTAATCGTCGAGCCGGTGCAGGGGGAGGGCGGTTTCATCCCCTTGCCTGACGGCTACCTGGCCCGCCTGCAGCAGATCTGCTCGCGCTACGGCATCATCCTCATCGTGGACGAGATCCAGACCGGCTTTGGCCGGACCGGGCGTACCTTTGCCTCGGAGCACCACGATGTGGCTCCGGACATCATACTGCTCGCCAAGTCGCTCGCGGCCGGACTGCCGCTCAGCGCCGTCGTTGGGCGCAGTGAGATCATGGATGCGGTGCATGCGGGAGGCATCGGCGGCACGTACTCAGGAAACCCAGTGGCCTGCGCTGCCGCCCTTGCTGTGCTGGACATCATGGAGGATGAGGACTTGCCGCGGCGGGCGGAGCGCATCGGCGCGGTTATCAGGACCCGGCTGGAGAAGCTTGCCCAACGCCTACCTGCCATCGGCGACGTACGTGGGCTCGGGGCGATGCTTGCGATCGAGCTGGTCCTGGCCCCCGGCCGCGAGCCGGCGCCGCAGCTGGCAAGCCGGGTCATCCGCGCCTGCTACGAGCGCGGCTTGGTCGTACTCAAGGCGGGGATCCACGACAACTGTGTGCGGGCGCTCCCACCTCTGGTGCTGACTGAGGACCAACTGGAGTCGGCGATGGACATCTGGGAGCAAGCCCTGTTAGAGGTGCTTAGTTAATGACAGCGACCCCATATCCCTCCGGAGCCGCAGCCATGCCCGACGACGAGGACCGCGAGGTCATCCCGGAGGAGTGGCGTCCGGACGTCATCGCGCTGGTCGGCGCGAGCGGCACCGGCAAGAGCTACCAGGCATCTCAGGTCGCGCATGAATACGATGCGGATGTAATCGTAGACGACGGGCTCCTCGTCCGCGACGCTAAGATCCTCGCCGGTAGATCGGCCAAGGCTGAGCCGACCAGGGTAGGCGCGATCAAGCGGGCTATCTTCGCCGACGAGGAGCACGCGGCGGAGTCGCGGCGGGCGCTGGCCCAGGATCAGCCGGAACGGATCCTGATCCTCGGCACGTCGCTTGCGATGATCGGGCGGATCGCGGCGTCGCTGGGGCTGCCGGTGCCCGCGAGGGTGATCAGGATCGAGGATGTGGCTTCGCCCCGCGAGATCTGGCGTGCCAGGCGCATCCGCCGCGAGCAGGGCAAGCACGTGATCCCGGCGCCGACACTGGAAGTGCGCAAGACCTTTCAGGGCTACCTGGTTGACCCCTTGCGGTTCTTCCTGCGGCCCAAGGGAGAGCGGCCGAGCGGCCTCGTCGTGGAGAAGTCCGTTGTCCGGCCGACCTGGAGTTCGTTGGGGCGTTTCTACATCAACGACACCGTGGTGATGAGCATCGCGCTGCGCGCGGCCCGCGAGGTGGCTGGTGTAGCCAGACCGATGAGGGCAAGGGTTGAGTCGGAGGACGGCGGCGCCACGGTCCACCTTGAGCTCGCGCTGTGGATCGGCTCCGATGTGCTGGAGTCGTGCCGGGCCGCCCAACTTCACGTGCGCAAGGTGGTTGAGTACACTACAGGTCTGGGTCTGCGCGCGGTCAACGTGACCGCGCGGACGATGATGCTGCCCGAGGGCGAGCTCCCTGCGGGCGAGAGTTGAGGATAGATGAGGCAAGGTGTGCGGCTGGGCCATGAGACCAAGCTAGCCGCCTCGCAGCGGCTGGTAATGACGCCCGCGCTCAGGCAGGCGGTAGAGATCCTGCAGTTAGGGGCGGTTGAGCTCGCCACCTATCTCCAGGAGCAGGCGCTGGGCAACCCGCTGCTCGACCTAGGCGAGGACCTCTTGACCCGCGAAGAGCTTGGTCAGGTGGAGGAGGCTCCGGCCGCCCCCGACGCCGACCAGGTGGATGAATGGCTCGACTACTTCGCCGACTCGAGCGACCTGGGGCTCGCGGAGCGGCCGCCGGCCGCGGATCGTCCCGCGCCGATCGAGGCGGTCGCCACCGGGGGCGGATCGCTTGCCGACCACCTGCGGCTGCAACTCGCCTTACAGGACTTGTCGGTCGAGCTCCATGCTGCCGCCGAAACCCTCATCGCAGCTCTCGATGAGGACGGATATCTCCGCATCCCCCTGGAGGAGCTGGCTGCCGCCGCGGCGTCGCCGCCCAAGATCATGGCTCAAGCCCTCTCTTTGGTGCAACAGATGGAGCCGGCAGGTGTCGCGGCGCGTGACCTCGCGGAGTGCCTCCTGCTTCAGCTAGAGGCGCTTGCCCGCACGGCACCCGGCGGCCAAGGCGCACGCGCAGCCGAGACTACGCTCGCCACAGTCCTGGTGCGCGAGCACCTGGACGACCTAGCGGCCGGCAGGCTCGGCAAACTCGCACAGGCCATCGGGGCAACGGCCGACCAGATCGCCGGGGCCCTGGAGCTGATCCGGGGGCTGGACCCCCGTCCGGGACTCGCCTTCGCCGGCGAGGGGAGCATCCGCTACATCGTGCCCGACGCGATGATCGAGCGCGTGGGCAATGAGTACCTGGTGCTGATCAATGACGCCGCGTTGCCCCAATTGCGGATTAATTCGTACTACCGATCGTTGGGCTCTGCCGGGGCAGAGGGGCCAGGAGTATCGGCCTACGTTGCCGAACGCCTGCGAGCGGCCTTGTGGGTCTTGCGCTGTGTGGAGCAGCGCCGGGCTACCCTTCACCGGGTCGTGACGGCGATGGCGCGCCGCCAGCAGCGCTTTTTGGAGCGCGGGGTGCGGCACCTTGCGCCCATGACCCTCAAGGATGTCGCCGCAGAGGTCGGGGTACACGAGTCAACGGTCTCACGTGCAGTGGCCAACAAGTACGTGCAGACGCCGCAGGGAGCCTATGAGCTCAAGTTCTTCTTTACCAGTGCCCTGGATGCGGCAGAGGGACAGGGTCAGGTGTCTTCTGCTAGCGTCAAGCAGGTGCTGCGCGAGCTGATTGACGCGGAGGACGCGCGCGCGCCGCACAGCGACCAACGCTTGGTAGAGTTGCTGCACCGCCGCGGGGCACAATTGTCCCGCCGGACGGTGACTAAGTACCGCCGTGAGCTCGGGGTGCCATCCTCGGCTCAGCGGCGTCGGCCATAAGGCCAAGGAGGAAGGACGTTGTCGATCAAGGTTGGGATCAACGGCTTCGGCAGCATCGGCCGCAGGGTCTTGCGCTCGTCATTGGGCCACCCCGATGTCGAGGTAGTGGCGGTCAACGATCTCTGGGACTCCGCCACGCTGGCGCACCTGCTCAAATACGACTCCACGTACGGGACGCTGGACGCGGAGGTAGGGTCAGAGGAGGGCGCGGTGCTGGTCAACGGGCAGCGGATCAGACTGACGACCCATCGTGACCCCGCGGAGATTCCCTGGGGGGGCGCCGGCGTAGAGGTGGTCATCGAGTCTACCGGTCGGTTCCGCGAGCGGGAGCAGGCCCAAAAACACCTGGCGGGCGGCGCCCGCAAAGTCATCATCTCCGCCCCGGCCAAAGGCGACGACCTAACCTGCGTGATCGGCGTCAACGACCACCTGTACGACCCGTCGAAGCACCACATCCTGTCCAACGCTTCGTGCACCACCAACTGCCTGGCGCCGGTCGCCAAGGTGCTGGATGACTCCTTTGGCATCATCAATGGCCTGCTGAGCACGGTGCATGCCTACACCACGGACCAGGTGCTCCTGGACCTGCCCCACAAGGACATCCGCCGGGCGCGCGGCGCAGCAAGCAACATCGTGCCGACATCCACCGGCGCGGCGTCTGCCATCGGCGCGGTGCTGCCCTCGCTCAAGGGCAAGCTCAACGGCACTGCCTTCCGTGTGCCGGTGCCCACGGTATCCCTGCTGGATCTGGTCGTGACGCTGGAGGCCACCGACCTTACGCCTAGCCGGATTAACGAGGCGTTCAGGGATGCGGCGGCGGGCCCGATGCGCGGTGTTCTCGGGTACAGCGAGGTCCCTCTGGTTTCCTCGGATTATAAGGGCAACCCCCACTCAGCTGTCGTCGACGCGCTGGAGACCAAGGTGATCGGTGGGACCGTCAAGGTCGTCGCTTGGTACGACAATGAGTGGGCCTACAGCACGCGCCTGGTTGATCTCTGCGCGATGATCGCCAATCGAGGCTAGCAAGCAACTCGCACGGGGGACGGGAGATCGATGCAGCAGATGAGCTTTAACAAACTGACCGTCCGGCACCTGCCCATCGAAGACCGCAGGGTGCTGATGCGGGTGGACTTTAACGTGCCGTTGGACGGTGGGCGCATTCTCGATAACTCGCGTATCGCCTCATCTTTGCCGACGATTCGTTACCTCCGCGAGCGGCGCTGCCGGATCGTCCTGATGTCTCACCTTGGGCGGCCGCGAGGTAAGCCCGATCCCAAGCTGTCCCTCGGGCCCGTGGCCAGGCTGCTGGCGGAGCTGCTCGATGCGCCGGTCAAGTTCGTACCGGTGGCGGTCGGTGAGAGCGCCGAGGCGGCCACCGCGGCCCTGGCCCCAGGAGGGGTGGCCCTGCTCGAGAACGTGCGCTTTGACCCTGGGGACGAGGCCAATGACTCCGCCTACGCGGCGCTGCTCGCCCGTCATGGCGAGATCTACGTCAACGACGCCTTTGGGGCGGCCCATCGTGCCCACGCTTCGACCTCGGGGGTTGCGGCGCACCTGCCCGCGGTAGCCGGGATGCTGCTCGAGAGCGAGCTCAACGCCTTGGGCGGGCTGCTCACGGATCCGGCGCGCCCTTTCCTGGTCGTCCTCGGCGGCGCCAAGATCAAGGACAAGATCGCCGTGATCGAGTCGCTGCTCCACCGCTGCGACGTATTGGCCCTGGGCGGTGGCATGGCCAACGCGTTCCTAGCCGCCGGCGGCGCGGAGTTGGGGGGCTCCTTACTGGAAACCGACCAGGTCGACACAGCGCGCCGCCTGCTCGGCATCGCCGCCGAGCGGGGCGTACGAGTGGTCCTGCCTAAGGACCGCGTCGCTGCGGCGTCGCTCGATGCGGCCGAGCCGCCGGTTATCGTCCCTGCCGCGCAAATCCCGCCGGAGCTCGCCGGATATGACATCGGCCCCGCAACGGTGGATGCCATTGCCGCCGAGGCGGCCACCGCAGGCACCGTCTTCTGGAATGGGCCGCTCGGCGTCTATGAGGTGCCGGCATATGCCCAAGGCACGGCCGGAGTCGGGCATGCGATCGCGGCCGCAACCCGTCGCGGCGCCGTCACGGTAGCGGCGGGGGGAGACGTAATTGCGGCGCTAGGAGCCGCGGGCCTGGCCGGGGACTTCACCCACCTGTCCACGGGGGGAGGAGCGTCGCTCGAGCTGCTCGAGGGCAAAGAGCTGCCTGGCGTCGCCTGCCTGCTCGATGCAGTTCACCCAGGCAACCGCGCGCCACACTGAGAGGGGAGTTAAGACATGGCAGCCAAGCATACCGGCCCCGTACGCGTCCCTCTCGTCGCGGGCAACTGGAAGATGCACAAGACCGCCGCCGAGGCCAGAGCGACGGCACGGGAGCTCATCAGCGCGCTTGTGGCCGGCGCGCCGCGGGGCATTCCCGGGGAGGTACTGATCCTTCCTCCCTTTACCACGCTGTGGGCGGTTCGCGAGCAGCTGCAGTCGTCCCCGCTGGGATTGGCCCTCGGCGCCCAGGACCTGCACTGGGCAGCTAGCGGGGCGCATACCGGCGAGGTCTCTGCTGCCATGCTGCTCGACGCGGGCTGCGCGGCGGTACTGGCGGGGCACTCCGAGCGCCGCCACCTGATGGGCGAGACCGATGAGATGGTCGCTCGGAAGGTGCACGCAGCCTTGACCGCAGGCCTTGTTCCCGTGCTATGCGTCGGGGAGACGAGCGGCCAGCGAGAGGCGGGACAGACCGGCGACGTGTTGTCGACGCAGGTTGCCGCGGCATTAAGCGGCATAGCTGCGCACCCCGCCCTGGGGCGGCTGGTGATTGCTTACGAGCCGGTCTGGGCCATTGGCACCGGCACGGCGGCCGGTCCCGCCGATGCCTCGGCCGCCGCGGACCTAATCCGCTCACTTCTGCCGGCGTCCGCCGCTGGGATGGTGCGCGTGCTGTACGGCGGGAGCGTCAACGCTGCCAACGTGGCTGAGTTCATGCTTCTGCCAGGCATGGACGGCGTGCTTGTCGGCGGCGCCAGCCTGGACGGCGCCGGCTTTGCCCAGTTGGCCCTGACCGCGCTGGCCGCCAAGCTGGGCCAGTGAGCGAGAACCACGCCGCCCCCGGGCCCTATCGCCCGGTAGCCCTCATCGTGCTGGACGGTTGGGGACAGGCCCCCACGAGCCTTCCCGGGTCGGACGCCATTACGTACTCCCGGACCCCCAACCTTGACCGCTGGCGGGCCACCTATCCGACGACGCTCCTCGGTGCGTCCGGCGAGGATGTGGGCCTCCTGCCGGGCCAGATGGGCGACTCCAACGTCGGCCATCTCAACCTTGGCGCGGGGCGCATTGTCTACCAGGACCTCGTGCGCATCAACCAGGCCGTCGCGGATGGATCGCTGGCCGCCAACTCCGTGCTCGAGGGACTAATGGCCGGCGCTGCGTCTCGCGGGGCCACACTGCACCTGCTTGGCCTGGTGTCGGACGGCGGAGTCCACAGCCACCTGTCTCATCTCGAGGCCTTGTTGGCAGTTGCGGCGCATCACGGCGTTCGGCGGCTGGCAGTGCACGCCTTCCTGGACGGTCGCGATGTGCCACCGGTGAGCGCGGCGGGGTACCTTGAGCGGCTAAGCGGGTCCTTGGCAGCGTACCGCGACCAGCTTGCGGCATCGGGCGGCGCCGATGCGTCTCTCGCCGCCATTGACTGGCGCATCGCCTCGCTGGCGGGCCGTTATTTCGCCATGGACCGCGACAAGAGGTGGGAGCGCACGGCCAGCGCCTTCGAGAGTATCCTGGGGAGCGATGCCGCTGGGCCCGGCGATTCCCGGCAGCTGACCGCGGGTCTCACCGATTGGCGCGCCGCCCTCGAGCTCGCCTATCTGCGAGGAGAAACCGATGAGTTCGTCCATCCGGTCCGGCTCGCGGGAGCCCCACCGGTGGCGCCGGACGACGCCGTGCTGTTCTTCAACTTCCGGGCGGACCGGGCCAGGCAGTTGGTACGCTCATTCTTGGAGCAGGAGCATGAGCCGCTGATCCAGCGGCCGGAGTGGTTTCCGCTGTCGCCCGATCACGTCGCAACCATGACCAGATACTACCCCGCCTTGCCGTGTCCGGTCGTGTTTGCGCCCCTCGACCTCAGGGATACCCTTGGCGAGGTCGTCTCGCGGGCCGGGCTCCGCCAACTGCGGCTGGCCGAGACCGAGAAGTACGCTCATGTGACTCACTTTTTCTCCGGGGGCCGCGAAGAGCCGTTTGCCGGTGAGGAGCGGCTGCTGATTCCGTCGCCCAAAGTGCCAACCTATGACCAGCAGCCGGAGATGTCGGCTCCCCAGGTAGCTGCGGCGGCGGAGCGCGCCGTTGCCGGGCGCACGCACGATCTGCTGGTGATCAATTTTGCCAACGGCGATATGGTCGGCCATACTGGGGACTACCGGGCGGCGTTGGCAGCCGTCGCGGCCGTGGACGCCGCGTTGGGTCAGGTAGTCGACGCTGTGCTCGCCGTGGGCGGCGCCGCGTTGGTGGTCGCGGACCATGGCAATGCGGAACAGATGTTTGACCGGTCGCTGGGACTGCCCCATACGGCCCACACCGGCAATCCGGTGCCGGCGCTGCTGGTGGCCCGCGGCCTACCGCCGGGATTGGTCTTGCGCCCCGGCGTGCTCGGCGACGTCGCGCCGACGGTGCTTGACCTGATGGGGATCAGCGTTCCTCCGGCGATGACCGGGCGCTCGCTCCTGGACCCTGAGGGCGCCGGCCAAAACACAAGGGAGTGACAACTATGCTCGTGCAGTTTAGCCTCAACTCGGCCGAGGCCCGGTGGGTGCTGGCCGAGGGATTCTGGCGCTGGGCTCCGGTCAAGGCGGCCCGGCGTGTCGTCGTCTGCCGTTCGACGACCGGCGCGGCCTTGATGGTGCACCGCTGGCCGCAGTTCCCATGGCAGTCCTTTGCGGCTGGGGTGACCACCAGTGAGAACGTCGGAGTGTTGCGCCAGCCGGCTGCGGAGGCCCTGGTTACGGGAGATAGCTGGCGGCAGGTGCCGCTTTCCGATATCCGCGATCTCGGCCCGTCCGACCTAATTGTCAAGTCTGCCAACACTTACGACGGCCGGCGCGCCGGTGTGCTGCTCGGCCACCGGCAGGGACATGGGACCATGGGGCGGATATACCCGGAGCTTGACCGCACCGGCGACGCCGCCGGCTGCCCGGCCAAGGTCGTGGTGCCGATGCTCAGCGAGAAACTGCTGCCCCCCGACGCCTTGGAGCCGTCCGGGTACCCCGACGCCGCCCTCGGCTGGGCCTCACGCTTCATGGTCTACACCCCGGACCTGATCCTCGACGAGCGGCAGGCAATCACAGAGCTGGTCGGCGGCCTCGTCCGCATCGTCGGCCGCGGCGCGAGTCTCGACGGCCTGTCCGTAACCTCGTACCACGTGGATCTTCCTGACGAGCAAGCCGCGGCCAAGCTCTACGCCCTGATCGACGCCGCTAAGCAGGCTCAGCTGCTGCCGTTTGACCAGGCGGGAGTGCTGTCGTCTTCGGCCGGGGCCGAATGGAAGGGGAGTGCGGATAATGCCGCTAGGCAGTAACCCCGAGCTCACCATCCAAGGTGTAGCGGCCCGCGAGGTGCTCGACTCGCGCGGCAACCCGACTGTCGAGGCCGAGGTTAGGCTGCGCGGCGGCGCGATTGGCCGGGCGATCGTGCCCTCGGGAGCCTCGACCGGCGCGTTGGAGGCGCTTGAGCTGCGTGACGGCGATGCCCGCTTTGGTGGCAAGGGCGTGCTGCAAGCGATCAACCACGTGCACCACCGGATCGCTCCGGAGGTTACCGGGCGGGACGCCGCCGACCAGGAAGGCCTCGACCGGTTGATGGTGCGTCTTGATGGTACCCCGGCCAAGACCCAGCTCGGGGCCAACGCTATTCTGGCGGTCTCGCTGGCCACCGCCCACGCGGCCGCGCAGGGCAGGGGAGTGCCGCTATACCGGCACCTCTACGACGTGTTTGGGTCCCCCGAGCACCCGATGTCCTTGCCGGTGCCGCTGCTCAACATCATCAACGGCGGACAGCACGCAGATAACAACCTCGACATCCAGGAGTACATGATTGCGCCATACGGCTTCCTGACCTTCCGCGAAGCCCTGCGCGCCGGGGCTGAGATCTACGCAAGCCTGAGGCAGGTGTTGCGCCGGCAGGGCCTATCAGTTGCGGTTGGTGACGAGGGCGGCTTTGCTCCCGCGCTGGCGGACAACCGGCAGGGCTTGGCGACCATCGTGGACGCGATTGGCAAGACCGGTTACTCGCCAGGCGGTCAGGTTGGCCTAGCCCTCGATAGCGCAGCCAGCAGCTTTGGCGGCGACCGGCCGGGCACTTACCGCTTCGAGGGCCGCGACGTGCAGAGCAGCGAGTTGGTCGGGATCTACCAGGGGTGGCTACGAGACTACCCCATCGTGTCTTATGAGGATCCGCTCAGCGAAGAGGACTGGGACGGCTGGACCGCCCTCATGCGGGCGATCGGCAAGCAGGTTCAGGTAGTCGGCGACGACATCTTTTGCACCAACCCCGCTCGCATCGCCGAGGGCATCGCCAGCCAAGCCGCCAACAGCGTGCTGATTAAGGTCAACCAGATCGGGACCCTGACTGAGACCGCTGCTGCCGTCAGCGAGGCCAGGAGGGCCGGCTGGACGGTGGTCATCTCCCATCGCTCAGGTGAAACCGAAGATACCACCATCGCGGACCTCGCTGTGGGCTTGGGAGCAGGTCAAATCAAGACCGGAGCGCCTTGCCGCTCGGAGCGCGTCGCCAAGTACAACCGCCTGCTGAGGATCGAGGAGCAGCTGGGCGCCTCTGCGGTCTACGCCGGAGCAGCCAGCCCGTTGCGGCCGCCTGGGTAGTAATGCATATAGCACGCCTGGGCGAGCATGTGGTAGAATGTGTTTTGCTTATTTGTCCAACGGCATGATGATGCGCGCCCAAGGAGGCAGCAATGATCACTTTCGTTACCGTGTTGCACATGTTGTTCGCCATCGGGCTGATCGCCGGCGTTATGCTCCAGTCTGGCCGTAGCGCCGGGCTCGGGGCCATCGGCGGCGGGGCTGAGCATGTATTCGGCAAGCGCAAGGGGATGGACGAGATCCTGTCCCGCTGGACCACAGTTCTGGCGGTTGGGTTTCTCCTGTCGGCCCTGGTCTTGGCGGTATTGCGCAGCTAGATCAACCCCCTAAAGACAACTGCATGCAGCTTGCGGCCGGCCCCGCGGGCCGGCCTGCTCATTATCACAATCACCGGGAGCGCATGGCGCCTCCGGAGCCGGGAGGCAGCGATGATGCAGCGCCAAGACGCGCTAGAGATGATGCGTGCACGCCTCGGCAACCGCAATCTGCAAAAGCACACCCTTGCGGTGGAGGCGATCATGCGCCGCTTGGCCGAGCACTTTGGTGAGGACACCGAGGTCTGGGGCCTGGCTGGACTGTTGCACGACATCGACTACGAGGAGACCAAGGATGACCCCGACCGGCACAGCATGGTGGGGGCCGACGAGCTGGCCGCTGCCGGACTTGATGCCGACATCGTGGATGCCGTGCGGTGCCACAACAGCCGGCATGGTCTGGAGAGGCGGACCCTGATGTCCAAGGCCCTACATGCAGCCGACCCGTTGAGCGGCTTGATTATCGCAGCGGCACTGATCTCGCCGGCCAAGAAGCTGGCCGCCATCGACGCGGCGTTTGTCCTCAACCGGTTTGGCGAGAAGTCTTTTGCCCGTGGGGCCGATCGCGACACCATCTTGTGCTGCAGCGAGCTTGAGCTGTCCTTGGAGGACTTCGTGGCGCTCGGAGTTGAGGCGATGCAGAGCATTGCCTCCGATCTCGGCCTCTAGGTGGAGCACGAAGCATATCAGCAAGTGAGGGCAAGATCAGTATGTCACCTAAAGAGACGGGCGAGAGGCGCAACATCACGGACAACCGCAAAGCCCGCCACGACTATCACATCGAGGATACTTATGAGGCAGGCCTGGTGCTGACCGGCACCGAGGTCAAATCGCTGCGTCTTGGCCGGGCCAACATCCGTGATGCCCACGCCGAGATGCGCGGCGGCGAGTTGTTCCTGGTGGGATTGCACATCAGCCCGTATGAGCAGGGCAACCGGTTTAACCACGAGCCGATGCGGCCACGCAAGCTGCTGTTGCACCGCCGGGAGATCCGGCGGCTCGCGTCTCAGGTAGCTGAGCGCGGCTACACGCTGGTCCCGTTGCGCCTCTATTGGTCACGCGGGCGAGCCAAGGCCGAGCTGGCGCTGGCGCGTGGCAAGCGCCAGTATGACAAGCGCGAAGACCTCAAACAACGTGATGTGGAGCGCGAGATCGCGCGGGCCACGCGGCAACGCGATCGCGACCGTTGAGCCAATACGGGCATTAGCGCGTCTTGGGTGATATAATAAACTCTACGCTCGCCGATGGCGGGCGCCTGACTGTGGACAACACCTTTCGTGGGGGCGAACTAGTTTCGACGGGGGTTGTGTGGGTCAGGATAGCGAGCCGAGCTGCCATGCGCTCGTAAAACCGTGGCACCAAAAACGAAGGCCAACAACAATCTGGCTCTAGCCGCCTAGTGCGGCTCGTCCGGCCGGGCTTCTTCCATGGGACCGGTGCAGGGCGTCAAAGACATGGGATACCTCGGGTCGGAAGGCCTCGCACGACTGAGGGAATAAAAGAGGCTCGGTATGCGGCAACCCTGTCCCTGGGGGTGACGTAGACCTAGACCAAAACAGGGAATACGCTCGTAGAAGTCCTGGTTGGCATGCCTTCGGACAGCGGTGCAACTCCGCTCGCCTCCACCAGCATGCAAAAGCCACCTCACAAGAGGTGGCTTTCTTGTCGTCTGTCGCCCAACCTTAAAAACTGTCCAAAAACCGTGCACGGAAGCCTGTTGCCGCGGCCCCAAAACTCCGATGAGGTAAACGATAGGGTATGCGAATCGGGGAGGGCGCCTCATGGCAGATACCAGCCAGCGGTCAGCCGGGATTGCTGGCCTAGATGAAGAGGAAATCCAGGCCCAAGGACTTGCGGCAGAGGAAACCGAGCTTGCCCAGGAGTTCCGGGACGTACTGCGGGCAATCGCGGGCGAGCTAGCCCAGACCGTCGCCGAGCCGTCGGTTGGCGGTGTTGCCGAGGCGGTCCGCCGTGAACTGTCCGAAATCGCCGCAGCGCTCCGGGACGAACTCGCTAAGGACATCGCCGCTCTGCGTGAGGAGCAATCGGCGGTCCTTGATGCATTGGGCTTGGAGATCACGGCGATGCGCCAGGAAACCTCCCACCAGATAGAGACCGCGCTCGGTGAAGGACTAGATCGGACGAGCCTGCGTCTCACGCAACTGCTTGATGAGCAGCTCAAGCCCGTGACGGAGCAGATGGACGGCATCGAGGCGCTGGGCAGCCAGCTGCGGCAGGGCGCGGAAGGCGCCGGTGAGGCTGCCCGGACGGCGGCGGAGACGATGACCCGGCAGGCGACAGAGTTCGCGCGGGCCGGAGAAGGGTTGAGCGGAGCCCTCTCGGCAACGGCCAAGCAACTCGGCGAGCAGGCTAACGATCTGCGCACGGCGGTCGGGTCGACCATGCCGGTGCTGGATGCAGCGGCGCGCGGGGTTTCAACTGCTCAAGACAATCTCCGTACCATGCTCCGTACCTACAACGAGACCTTGGAGCGGTCGCTCACTGCCCTGGAGACCAAGTTCGCCGGGCTGCTGGCGGCAAATCTGGAGAGAGTGACCCAGCGCCAGTCCGAGCTGGAAGCCAAGATGCGGGCCACAGCGGAGCGCACCGAGGAAGCGGTCATCGACCTGATGAACGGCAACGAGGCGCATCACCAGCACATGGTGGAAGGTACCGCGGCCAGCCTCAGCCAGTTGGAGATGTTCGCCAACTCGCAGCGCCGCACCGCGTCTGCTGTCAGCGGCCTGTTCTATCTCAGCGCAGGAGCCATCGCCGGCCTAGTCTTCGTCTCCTACCTGCTTCTGGTTAGGGGGTAAGAGCATGCACGGCCCGCGCCGAATCCCTGTGGTCCAGATAGACAGACAGCCGGAAACGGCGGCTGCCCGGGCCGATGGGTTCGTGGCCACCACGTTGCCTCACTACGCCCGCAACCTCAGCCGGCTGGCGGCCGACTTCAGCGCGGCCGCGGCCTTCCTGCTCAGTGACCCGGTGTTCGAGCGGCTTGGCTGTAACGGCCGCGGCTTTATCGAGGTGGCCCGTCAGGCCTACGCCGACACCGGTCCGATCAGCCCCACCGAGGTCAGGAATCGGTGCCGCAAGCTGCTCACCGACTCCAACGAAGTGCTTGCGACGCTGCAGCGCGCCGCGCGGTCCCACCAGGCGCTGCTCGAGCAGCAGCGGCGGGCCGGTGAGGCGTTGACTGATGCCGCGGCAAGGATTACGGCCCAGGTGGAGATCATGCTGGCTGAGAGGCTGGACGCCCTTAACGGGCTGGTCCAAAAAGAGACCATCGAGGATCCGGATCGCGTTGCGGCGCTGCTTGGTGAGGTGGCTGCCACGACGTTTAGCTTCGCGCGCCAAGCATGGGAGCCAGTGTTTGCCGACCTCGTCAACGTGACGCTGCCTCCGGCGCCATTGATGTTCTCCGGGCGCCAGCTGTACATCGAAACAGTCAAGCTCTTCAACCAGCACCGGCTGTCCGCAGGAGACGCGGCAACGGCCGATCACAAGGGTATCCGCAATATCTTCAGCGCCGCCCGGCGCCCAGCCAACAAAGCCGGTGAGCTGGCCCAGTCGGGCGCGGTCGCCAGTATCGTCAACACCTTAGGTGAGGCTATCTTCGCCGCGGTACAGGCCTGGCAGCGCAGCGCGTTCGAGCGGGTCCAGCGCAAGGGGCTCGAAGGTAGCTCGTCTGTCGGCGAGGCATCGCTGGCCCAGGAACTGGCCCTCATCAGCCGCTCCATCGACCAGCTCAGCGCGCTCAAGCGCGAACTGGTTCAGGGCATGTCCGTCCGCCACTACTACCTCTCCCTGCTCAGGCAGGCCTCCGGTTGCAGCCGCTCCGCCTGATTGGTTAGAATCTAGGGGACGTGGCGGAGGAGCTTCGCCCCTAGAAAGGGGTTGGCGATGGAAACCGGGCAGCACACCAGCGGCCTGATCAATCATTTGCGCAATCAACTACGGACGATTTCCTGTCAGTTAGTCCAGGACAAGCTCGGCATCGAGCTGGTACCGGCCACCGTGGCCTGGGAGCCGCCACCTGACCCCCGCTTTGGCGACCTGTCCACGCCGCTGCCCCTGCGGCTGGCCAAACAGGCCCGTCAGGCCCCCATGGCTCTGGCGGAGTTGCTGCGGGTGGCAATTGCCGATGCGCGGCTACCGCTGGTTGCTGAGGTTACCACCAGTACGCCGGGGTACGTCAACATCAGGATGGACGCGGTGGGTCTGCTCCGGCAGGTCTTGGCCGAGATCACCAACCAGCGGGACGCGTACGGCTCCGCCCCCGACCGCGCGGAGAAAGTGGTCATCGAGCACACCAACATGAACCCCAATAAGGCGGCACACATCGGTCACGTGCGCAACGCCTGCCTGGGCGACACCCTCGTGCGGATCCTCCGCCGGTGTGGCTACCAGGTCGAGGTGCAAAACTACATCGATGACACGGGGGCGCAGGTTGCCGATGTGGTCCTCGGGATCAAACACCTTGGGGCGGATATCCCCGAGGATGCTGCATTTGATCATTTCTGCTGGGATCTCTATACCGATGTCCACCGCAAGTACGAGACCGATCCGGCCCTCAAGGACATTCAGCGTGAGTACCTGCACCTCATTGAGAGCGGCCAGGGGGAGATCGCTTCCTTCGCCAAGGAGGTGGCCGAGCGTGTCCTGGCCGGCCACCTGCGGACGATGTGGGGCCTCGGCATCTACTACGACGTCCTGACCTGGGAGAGCGACATCGTGCGCAAGGGGTTTTGGCGGCACGCCTTTGCGACGCTGCGTGACCGTGGCTCCTTGGTGCATGAAACCGACGGGCCCAACGCCGGCTGCTGGGTTGTGCGCCTCGGCGACATCCCCGAGTTTGCCGGATTGGAGAACCCGGACAAGGTGCTCGTGCGTAGCAACGGCACGGCCACCTACGTGGCCAAAGACATCGCCTACCAGCTGTGGAAGTTTGGGGTGCTCGGGCTCGACTTTGACTACCGGCTCTATGGCCAGCAGCCCAACCACCAGCCGTTGTGGTCCTCTTGCCCGCCAGATCTGGCGGAGCAGCTTCCTGCGACGGCCGGCGGATTTGGCCGGGCCGAGAGGGTCATCAACGTCATCGACATCCGCCAGAAGTACCTGCAGGACATCCTGCGGCACTCGCTCGGCCAGCTGGGGTACACCAGGGAGGCTAGCAACTCCATCCACTTTGGGTACGAGGTCGTCGCTCTCTCGGCGGAGACCGCCCGCGAGCTCGGAGTGCCGCTTGACGACGACGCCCGTGGCGTAGTCGTCATGGCCGGCCGCAAGGGCATCGGGGTCAAGGCCGATGACCTGATCGCCGCCGCTCACGGCAAGGCCACCCAGGAGGTGGCGCAACGGCACCCAGAGATGAGCGCCGAGCAGATCTCGGCGCTGGCACACGACATTGCGGTCGCGGCCATCCGGTACTACATGGTCCGCTTTAATACCAACACCTTGATTGCGTTCGACTTCGGCGAGGCACTCGCGATGTCGGGCAACACCGGCCCCTACCTCCAGTACGCCTACGCGCGCGCGCTGTCCATTCTGCGGCGGGCTGCGGATGCATTACCGGGGTGCCCGGCCGATCCCTCTGAGGCCTTGACCTGGAGCCTGGCTCGCTCAGACTTCGGCGGCGATGCCGCGGCCCAGGAGCAGATTTTGCCGGCTGAGAAGGCCCTTGGCCTGGCGATGGCTGACTTCCCAGCCAAGGTGGCCGCCGCGGCCGCCGACCTGCTTCCGTCGACGCTCGCCGACTACGCCTTTGGCCTGGCGAGCAGCTTCACCGACTTCTACGAGGGCGCCCCGGTCCTGTCCGCGGCGCCACACCTGCAAGCGCAGCGCGTCTGTTTGGTCTCGGCCTTTGTCCAGGTCATGCGCAATGTGCTTGACACGCTCGGCCTGCCCGCACCGGGCGTGCTCTAGACACGGAGGCGAACGCTTTGTCCTGGAACGGAATTGACGTCATCGATTTTCACGTCCATCTGCCGGTGCCCTGGCCGCGCTCGCGCCGGCGGCGCGACCTGCGGGCCGCGCGTTCCCCCGAGGCCCAGCGCCGTCTGGCGGACTACGGCCTCGAACGGCGCAAGCTCTGGCGCAAGGAGTGGAACTTCCCCGAGCCAGAGGACAACACCAGCCCGCCTGAGGCGCAGGCCGCCCGGTGGGCGGCGGAGGTCGAGCGGCACGGGCTGCGCGCGGCCGTCATGGTCAGCGGCGGCGGCAACGATGGGCTGGCTTCCCTTGTCCAGAACCATCCCGGCAAGCTATACGGCATGGCCCACCACAACCTGGCCGCCCCGGACGCCGGGCCCGAGATGCGGCGGGCGGTCGAGGAGCTCGGCCTGGTTGGCCTCAAGATCATCGCCCCCGGCCTGGAGGTCCGGTTTGACGACCCGACCCTCGAGCCGATGTGGGCCTACATCGAGAGCCGTTCGCTGCCCGTGCTGATCCACTTCGGTTGGCTGGGTACCGGCGGCGGGATCGTCAGCCACCCCAACATCGACCCGCTGACGATATATGAGGTTGCCAGCAGGCATCCGGGCATCCCCTTTGTCATCGCCCACTTCGGCTGCGGCTACTGGCAGCAGGCGCTGCAGCTTGCCTGGAGTTGCCCGAACATCCTCATGGACACGTCAGGCTCCAACCAATGGATTCGCTGGGTCCCTTACGCTCTGACCCTCGAGGACCTCTTTCGGCGGGCGTATGAGACCATCGGCCCTGGCCGGCTGGTGTTCGGCACCGACTCAAGCTGGTTCCCGCGGGGTTTCAGCCATAGATACCTCGAGGATCAGGTCCGGGTCTGCCGGTGGCTGGGGCTCAAAGATGAGGACGTTGCCCTGATCTTCGGTGGCAATGCTGCCAGACTCTTAGGCCTAAGGGATTAATTGCTAACGCGGGAACCTAAAGGGAAGCGCCTGTCTAGCTCGAAGATACGGGTGGGTGGAGACAGGATGCGACTAAGTTCGACGCGATCTCAACGGCTCGGCGTGGTGACCACGACCGCGGCTTTTTCATTGTCCCGGCGGTGCAGGTCTGTCATGCCGAGGACTGCGCTGGTCCTCTTGCTTGTGAGTGTGCTGGTGCTGGCGCAGGCAGGCCAGCTGGCGAGTGCCCTTGCGGCCGGGTTGCCGCCGGGCTGCCAGGTGTTTTCGGGCGCCAAGCTCTTTATCAACAACCAACAGGTGTTCCCCGACGTGCCTCTGCTCAACCACTCCGGCCGCACGCTGGTGCCGATGCGCATCGTCGGCGAAACCCTCGGCGCCGAAGTTGAATGGGATCCGGTCGGGTACGCCGCAATCGTGACGACACCTTCTCGGCGCATCGTCATGCCGATCGGCTCCGCCGTAGCGACGGTCAACGGTGTCGATGTCCCGCTTGATGCCCCGTCCGTGCTCTATCAGAGCAGGACGTTGGTCCCGCTTCGCTTCGTCGCGGAGTCGATGGGGTGCGACGTGGGGTGGGATCCGGGGACCCTTACCGCGAGTGTTGTGTCGCCGACGGCGAGATTCACGGGATTTAGCCTTGACCTCTTGCCCGAGTGCGCCGTGCTGCGTGTGGCAACGGACGGCTCCGTACCTTACTCGGTTAAGACCCTCGCCGACCCTCCGCGGTTGATTGTGGACCTGGAAGGAACCATGCCCGGCGTGGATTGGTCGGAGCAGGCCGTTGGACAAGCCTTGATCAGCCGTGTGCGGGTTGCGGTTACCGAGACTCCGATTCAGATGACCCGGGTGATCTGCGACTTGTCCGAGGCGGTGCGCTTTAGCCATCGACCGGCCAGCGAGGGCAGTGGGGTTGAGGTGCAGGTGTACTACAAGGTTTCGGGGGTGCGGTGGGAGGACGGCGGCGTCAGCATCGCCTGCAGCGGTCCTGCCCAGTCGCGCACGTTCACGCTGCCGTCGCCGGACCGGTATATCGTCGACCTGCCGGGAGCCACGCTGACCGGCGGGGCAGGCTCGATCGACGTCAACAGCGACGGGATCCAGCGGATCCGCTGGGCGCAGTTCCAGAGCAACCCCGACATCGTCCGGGTGGTCATCGATGTTGCCGAGCCGATCGCGTTCCAGGTACAGCCGACCGCGACCGGGCTGCGGGTGGCGAGGCAGGCGACGATAGCCAAGGTGGATTACGAGAGCACGCCCGACGGCGGGCGCCTCAAGCTTCAGGCCGGGCCGGGCGCGTCCGCGCAGGCAGTTGTCGCTGCCGACGGGCGGCAGCTGAGGCTCGAGGTGGCCGGGGCGGAGACGCCGGGCATCGGAACGGTGAGCGTGCGTGACGGTTTGGTGGACTCGTACGAGATCCTGGCCAACGGAGCGGGCGTTGACGGTTTCGCCGTGATCCTCAAGCTCACCGGGTACGTCTCGCACCGAATAGCGACCAGCCAGGCGGGGCTGATCACTCTGGACATCGACTGCTCGCCGTTGACGGGCAAGAAGATCGTCCTTGATCCCGGGCACGGCGGCATTGATCCAGGCTGCACGTCCTACAGCGGGGTATACGAGAAGAACGTCAACTGGCCCGTCGCCGTGATGCTGCGCGAGCGCCTGCTGCGGGCAGGCGCGCACGTCCAGATGACGCGCAACGGCGACGAGAGCATCAACGCCTATGGGCGCGTCGATGTGGCCAACAACTGGGGCGCCGACGTGTACGTGTCCATCCACTGCAATGCCCACGTCCAGCGCACCATCTCCGGTACCGAGGTCTGGCACTACGGGGACAAGCCGGCGTCGTTGCGGTTGGCGCAGTTGATGATCAACCAACTGACCAAGCTCGGAATGGTCAACCGGGGGGTCAAGAAGGGCAACTACGCCGTGCTCCGGGAGACAACGATGCCCGCCGTGCTCGTCGAATTGGGCTTTCTTAGCAACCCGGGCGACGAGAAGATTCTATTAAACCCAGCTAATCAGGCCAAAGCCGCCGACCTGATGTTCGAGGCCCTCAAGGCTTATTTCCGTTGACACCCCCCGGACCCGTTGCTATAGTTACTTTGATATACGAAGCTAACGATAGCCCAGACGACGGATCGGCTGATTGACACCCCGGAGGTGATCAGGCTTGGCGGCCAACGAGTTTGACCGGCGCGTTGAGACCATTGAGGCCCTGTTGCGGCACGTAACGGTGATCATCCGCAAGAGGGGCCGCGAGATCCTGTCCGAGTACGGTATCACTCCTCCCCAGTTAAACGCGCTTGTTTTCCTGATTGAGGACGGGGAGTTGACCATGGGCGAGCTGTGCGACCGCATGTACCTGGCCTGCAGCACCGCCACCGACCTTATTGACCGCATGGAGCGCAGTGGGCTCATCGCGCGCGAGCGTGACCAGGCCGATCGTCGCGTCATAAGGCTCAAGGTTCTTGAGGCCGGACGGCGGGTCATCGATGAGGTGCTCGGCGCGCGCAAGCGATATCTCGGCGGAGTGCTCAACCAGATTCCCGAGGAAGAGCACGACATGCTAATCAAGGCCCTGGGCGACCTGCACCAGGTGATGCTGCAGTCCGAGGTCAAGGGCAACACGCATTAGAGCCGCGCTTCGCCCTACCCGGTCTACCCTGGGCAGGGCGCCGCCGGAGAACATATTGCTTCGTGACGCACCCGGGCCGGGAGGTCCGGGTTTGTCATTGTGGGGAAGATACTATCCTGGGCGAGGCCGCGGTCGCCGCCGACCATCGGCCATCTACGGCAGGGAGGAATACGCATGACTGCAGCAGCAACCACAAACCACCCCCACCAGCGCGGGCTCCGGCAGGTGACCATCGAGACGGGCGTACTCAAATATGCCGAGGGGTCGGCGCTGATCAAGCAGGGGGATACGCAGGTGTTGGTTTCCGCCAGCGTTGAGGAGCGGTTGCCGCCCTTCGCCAAGGAGGCGGGGCACGGCTGGATGACGGCGGAGTACGCGATGCTGCCGCGGTCGACCTTCACGCGGAAACCGCGCGAGTCCACCCTCGGCAAGGTCAGCGGCCGCACGCAGGAGATCCAGCGCCTGATCGGTCGCGCGTTGCGATCGGTTACCGATCTGGTCGGCCTCGGCGAGCGCACTATCTGGATCGATTGTGACGTGCTGCAGGCCGACGGCGGGACCAGGACCGCCTCGATCACGGCGGCGTGCGTGGCCGTTGCCCAGGCTATGGGGAAGCTCGTTGAGGATGGGGCACTGCCGCGGCTGCCGCTCAACGATCTGGTGGCGGCCGTGAGCGTAGGCATCGTTGACGGCAAGCCGGTGTTGGACCTCTGCTACGAGCAGGACTCGCGGGCCAAGGTGGACATGAACGTGGTCATGACCGCAGGGGGCAAGCTGGTCGAGGTGCAGGGGACGGGGGAGGAGAGCCCGTTTTCGTTTGATGAGCTCGGGGCGCTGCTTGATCTGGCTAAGGGCGGCTTGGATGAGTTGTTTGCGGTGCAGCGGCAGGCGCTTGGCCCGCTGGCCGGCAAGGTCGGCGGCCGGCAGGACCGGCGGCAGGGATAGGGGGCGGCGTGCGGCGTGCGGATTGTCTTGGCGACGCGCAACCGGGCCAAGGGGGCGGAGATGGCGCGCCTGCTGGAGCCGTTGCCGGATGGCGTGGAGTTGGTGGTGCTGGCGGATTACGCTGGTGCGCCCGAGGTCGAGGAGGACGGGGAGACGTTTGCGGCCAACGCCCTGATCAAGGCGCGGGCGGCGGCCAGCTACTGCGCGTGCTGGGCGGTGGCGGACGATTCGGGGTTGACGGTCGATCATCTGGGCGGTGAGCCGGGAGTGCTCTCGGCGCGGTATAGCGGTGCGCATGGGGATGACGCGGCCAATAACCGGCTGGTGTTGGCCAAGCTTGCGGGCGTTGAGCCGGGGCGGCGGGCGGCGAAGTTCGTGGCGGCGGTGGCACTCGTCGGGCCGGATGGGCGCGAGTGGGTCGTGGAGGGCGAGTGCGGCGGGCAGATCGCGTTTGAGCCGCGGGGCGAGGGCGGGTTTGGCTACGACAGCATCTTCCTGCGGCCGGAGCTGGGCCGGACCTTTGCGGAGCTGGCGGCGGAGGAGAAGGACGCACTTAGCCACCGGGGGGCGGCGTTTGGCAGGTTGCGGGAGTTGTTGGGGGAGGTTGCGGGCGAGCGGGGGTAATGCGGGCGGCTCGGGGATTGACCTGAGATTGTTGGATGTAATGACCCAGCCAGACGGCTTGCATGGAGCAAATTGACCCGGCGCGATGAGATACGTATACTGATACTGCGGCTTTGGCCGCGGTTGATGTGTTAGGCTGTGTAGAGACAAGGTGCTGCATAAGTCGGGGCGTGGCGCAGCTTGGCTAGCGCGCCTGGTTTGGGACCAGGAGGCCGGAGGTTCAAATCCTCTCGCCCCGACCATATTTGGTCCAGTGTGCCGCTCTCTTCGGAGGGCGGCTGTTTTTGTTGTGTGAGCACCGCATCATCGAGAGCCTGGCCCCCCAAAGGCGACCTGCGGGGCTGGGCGGTGTGGCTGTGGTGGCTGTGGGAGGGCCGACGCGTGCTTTTGCGGTGGATCGAGGCCGGCTGTGCGGCAAACTAACGCGCGATGGCGGAGTCTAGGCGTTGATTTGCCGCATTGGGGTGCCGGGCGTGCCTCTGGGCAGGAAAACCAAGCATACCCGAAGACCCTGCGCGTGAAATTCACGCGTGAGAGCACTGCATCCGTCGCAGAAACCTGCACGTGTCCGCCGCCCTATCCCCGAGATCAGATGCAGGCGGCTGTAAGCCTACCGAAGCCGGGGTGGTTGTCGGAAGTGAGCAACCAAAGCTGGCCTGGTTGTCCGCAGGAGACAACCAAGGAGTCTGTGATTGCCCGATCCGGGCAACGGAGGCTCCGAGACCGAGTTTGGGTCGGAGTGGTTGTTCGAAATGAGCAACCAAAGCTGGCCTGGTTGTCCGCAGGAGACAACCAAGGTGTCTGTGATTGCCCGATCCGGGCAACGGAGGCTCCGAGACCGAGTTCGGGCCGGGGTGGTTGTCGGTAGTGAGCAACCAAAGCTGGCCTGGTTGTCCGCAGGAGACAACCAAGGTGTCTCCTGCTGCCCGAATCGGGCAAGCAAGCCTCCGAGGCCGAACCTAAGCCGGGGTGGTTACTGACCGGAGCAGGTGGACGTGCGTCGACCGCCTAGTGTCCGTACATCCCCTTAAGCCGCCCGAGCCTGCCGGGCCGGTCGAGCACGTCAGTCGAGTCCACCCACTGATCGACCGATCCGAGGTGCTCAGGCAACGCACGAACCTCCGCATCCTCGATCGCCGCACGCAGCGCCTGAGCAAACCGATCCGCATGCAGGACCATGAACGGGCGCTCATGAAACCGCGAAACCTCCGCAGCCAGAGGCTCCGTCACACCCAGGTCGTTGTGCAACCGAGCCACCAGCTCGTACGCCTCGACGAGCATCCGCTCGCGCTCCTGCCAGGTGGCAGCACCGAGGACCCCCCGGAACATCGGTCCAAGCTCATCTGCGCATCCTAGCTGCCCAAACGCTGTGCCCAGCCACTTGATGTAGGGCGCGTACCGTCGCTCCATCAGGAAGCAGAGTCGCATCAAATCCCGGACGAGCCGCGCCGCCACTAGGTGCGACCCCAGCTCATCCCCCACCTGCCCGCAACGGCCTACGAACGCCTCCTCCTGAGCGACGCGCCGCCACTGACAGGCGAGCAGGTAGAGCCACACATCCCGTGGGTAGAAACCGAGCTTGCCACGCACCGCTTCCAGCTCTCCCAGCCCGTCATGGAAAACCCGCCCGTCGGTCAGCGATCTCAGGTACTGCTGAGGCATGGCCAGCCAGTCGACGGCGCGTAGCGGCTCGAAGACGTCCACGTTGAGGAGGCGGCCGAAGTAGCTGCCCACGGTGTGATAGGTTACGGCATGCTGCGTAGGCGGGAGGTCGCCCTCGAGTGCAGCCCTGACCTCGTCCCGGCTGGCCTCAAACCCTGCCTCGGGCAGAAACAGCTGCACCCGCGGTCCCCAGTCGTGATCCATGGATTGCGGCGTGTCGAAACCGAGGACCTCGGAACCCGCGCCGATGAGGGCGGCGGAATACTCAAGGTCCGGGAACCGCCGCGTCAGAACGGGTTGGACGGTCTCGCGGAAGTAGAGCTCGCTGAGTCTGAGCCCGGGGATAAATGCGGATGGAGTAGATCCCAACCTAATGCCTCCTCGCGGGCCGCACCCCGTGCACGCGCACAGACCGGTGCCGACTGGGGTCAGCGCACAACACATCTGATGAGCACTTCTTCAGGGTCGTGCGCGAAGGACCTCTCGGGGCGCAGGTTACCCACGGACTTAGCCGTGCTCGTCGTTGCGGCGGGCTGAGCCTGGGGACACGGCAAACTAACGCACCGCAGCCGAGCCCATGCGTGAGTTTGCCGCATGGCGGGTCCGGGCGCGCCCCTGGGCAGCAAAACGAAGCACTCCCGCCCATGCGGCGCGCGAATTTCACGCGTCGGGGCACTCGCCCCGCCGCAAAACCACGCCCGTGCCCTCCGGTCGACCCCGCCCTCACCTGAAACCGGCCCCCGGCCGCGCCCTAGAGCAGGCCCCAGGTTGCCACAGCGGCCCGCCGCGGGATACCCTGTGGTTGTGAGCATCCGCGGCCTTGTTGCGCTGTTGCGCAACCGCACGTTCATCCTCCTGTCAGCTCTCGCCGGCGGGCTGCTGCTTAGCGGCCCAGCCTCGCGAATGAGCGGGCTGACCTTGCCCGCCTTGGCTGTGGTGCTGACTGTGTCAGTGACTCAGGTGTCGCCCAGGGATTTCGTGCCGCTGCGCCGGGTCGTGCGCCCGGTGGTTTCCGCGTTATTGCTCAACTTTGTGCTGCACGGCGCGCTTGTCTTGGTGCTGGCTCGCTGGTTGATGCCCACGCGCGAGTTGTTCATTGGCTACGTGCTCGTCGCGGCGGCGCCCCCGGGCATCGCGGTCGTGCCCTTCACGCATGTGATGCGCGGCGACCTGCGGCTGTCGGTGCACGGCACCTTCGGCCTGTACGCGGTCTGCCTGCTGCTCACCCCCGCCTTGATCTACCTGCTGACCGGAGGAGCGGTCACGTCGCCGCTGCAGCTGTTCCGGACCATCCTGTTGCTGATCCTGATCCCCTTCGCTGTGGCGCAGGCGATCCGGCCATCGCGGGCGGCGCCGTACATCGACCGATGGCGGGGGACGATCATCAACTGGGGTTTCTTCGTGGTCGTCTTCACTGTGGTAGGGCTCAACCGGGAGGTGTTCCTGAGCCAGCCCCGCGTGCTCGCGCTGGTATCGGCGCCGGCGCTGCTGAGCTCGTTTGGCCTCGCGGCTCTCGTCGAGGCGGTCGGCAGACGGCTCAACCTCGGCAGGGCCACGGTCAACAGCGCCGTGTTACTGGCATCAATCAAGAACTCCGCCTTTGCCGCCGCCATCGGGCTGAGCTTGTTTGGGGAGGCGAGCTCGGTGCCGGGCGCCGTGCTTGGCGCTTGGTACGCTTTGTACTTCATCTACCTGGGCATCAAGGGAGAGCGAGCGGCCGGCGCGGGCACGCCGCCTACTACCTAGAGCGCCGCCCCCTCATCCGCCAAATCCGCGCCCAGCTCCCTCGCCCACTTGACAAACGCCGGCCACAGCAGGCTTAGGGCAGCCTGGAGCGAAGCTACGTCGACCCGTGGCGACAGTAGCGCCTCGATTCCCTCGCGGTAACCCTGCGGCAGCGAGGTCAGCCCGTAGCTCTCTTCGAACATGCTGCGAGCGGATAGGTACTGGTGGCGGTTGGCGAGGCCCACGGCCAGGGCGGCCCAGTAGGCGGCGCCGCCGGCGTATATGAGGGCCGGGGCGGTTTCGGCTGGATCAAGGGCGAACAGCTTGAGGACGTACTCGTACATGTCGGCCAGCGCGTACGCGATCAGGCCGCCAAAATCTGTCGCCGCCTCAGCCGCCAACTGCAGCTCGCGCAGACGGCCATACAGGCCGTCCGGATCATACAGGGCCACTCCGCGGCGCAGCCAGTCGCCCGTTACCGGCCACTGGTAGTCTACCTTGCCGGCAGCTTCGATCTCGTCCGCCAGTTTGCCGTAGCTCACCCCGACGTACATACCTCCCCGCAAGAAGGGGTACCATCGGTCCTCGCATTCGGTCAGGATGGCACTGAGGTCAACGTCCGACACGGGCCTGTCGGTGCCCTTGACGGTGGACCCCATCAGCATCACAGCCAACAAGCGGTCGCCGTAACGCAGCCGAAGCAGATCAGTGATCTCATGCGCGGCCGCCATCCGCTGAGCTCTGGTGAACTCACCAGGTCGCCACATCTGGACAGTTACCCCCTCTGATCCGCAGGCCAGAGTGTCAGCAGGGGTAGACGCCCTTTGCCTGCTGCGCCTGCTCCGCTGCTGCCGTCGGCCGCCGGTGGGCGTCCACGTAGGACTCGCCCAGGATGTACGAGATGGCAACCGCAGCCAGGGCGATGATCGTTTCGCTGGGCAGCTCTAGGCCGAGCCCGTCCTTGGCGACCATCAGCAGCGCGCTCACCACCGCCATCCAGAACTTGCGGCTAGTCAGCTTTTGCTTCCAGTCAATGATAGCACTCACCCCCAGGGGCCACCCAGATTGACCGCCATGCTCACCCGGAGCCACGGCGCATGGAAACCCCTAAGTCAGAGTAGCTATCTCGGCCCCCCGCGTGTCTGAGCTGCCCTCTCGCCGCTAGCCGCCTGCCGGCAGCAGCCCCCGCGCCCACTGGTCGGCCCGCTCGAGCTCGCCGTCGCGCAGCGGCCCCTTGCCGTCAAGCACATAGAAACCCTCTGGCGCCGCAGCCTGCCTGCCGCCTCTCTGCTGCAGGGTCGCGTCGATGCGACCGGCGGCGAAGCCGAAGACGCCCACCCACTTCGCGACGAGGCGCGTGTCGAAGGCTGCCACTCGCTTACCCGCCAAGCTCCCTGCAGCGAGTTGGGCCAGGAACGACCGCATCGCTGGGGTCGGCCGCCCACCGTACGTTGGCGCCCCGACCACGAGAAGATCGACGCTGGCCACAGCTTGCGCCGACATGTCCACCGCCCGGAAGCAGGGCACCTCCTCACCGGGTTGGGCCAGGGCGGCCGCGATCCGCCTCGCAATCCGCTCCGTGTTGCCGTGCACGGAGTCGTACACCACCATTGCCTTCACTCTTGTCACACTCCCGTCCGTTGTGGCCGCGCACCCGGCCGCGGCCGCGAACTGAGGGGCACTTCTGCAGCCGGCAGGGGGTTCCTGTAAGCGACTTCCTTAGTTGCGGGTTGACGGCGGCCACCGCCAGGCAGTACCCTAAGCCTAGTAACCAATCAACGAGAGGGGGTCGTCGAGTGGTCAACGTACGCCGTCATGCCGTCGTAGTCACCCGGCGCGCCCCAACCGTTATCGCCTAGGCCCGTCTTACCGGATTCGCATCAGGCCTGGCCGTGGGGCTCGCCCCACGGCTTTTGTGTTTGGATGACCACCGGTGAGGAGGCCTGGCATTTGTCAAGGTACACTAATGCAGCCGAGATTCTGCCCCCTGAGTTGCTGCGCGAGGTGCAGCGGCACGCGGCGGGCAAGCAGCTATACGTGCCATCCCCTGCTACTAGAGCCCCCTGGGGGCAGCACTCCGGAGCCCGCGAGTTGCTCCGCAAGCGCAACGCGGAGATCCGTCGCCTATATCATTCCGGCAGCTCGATCAGGGAGCTGATGGGCCGGTTTTACCTCAGCTACGACTCCGTGCGCAAGATCGTCCACGGAAAGAACACGGCGTCAGGTTTTCGGGAATAGGCTCACCGGCCCCCGCGTGAGATGATCGTGCCAGCGGATCGGCCGAGCCGCAGCGAAAGAAGCGAAAGGGGGTGGTCCCGCTGACCAGTAAGGCGGCCGCCATCCCCGGCAGAGCCTAATCTGGCGGGGATGGCAAACGCGGGGGCGGGCCACGGCCCGCCCCTTTGTGTTATCCTGCGTGCGTCGTCGTGCGGCCCGCCTCGGCAGGCGACAGACGCCTGCTCTGCAGAAACCCTCCATATCTCAGCCAGGAAGCGAGGCTCTCCGCCCATGGCCTGCTGCCCAAACTTGCGTTGCTCCGCCCCGCCAGCCGTGACGGCGCCGCTCCTCGTCGTCATGGGCGTCGCAGGAGCGGGCAAGACGACGGTCGGCCGGCTCCTGGCCACGCGCCTTGGCCTCCCTTTCCTGGAGGGCGACGACTACCATCCTCCCGCCAACATCGCCAAGATGTCCTCGGGCCGGGCGCTCACCGACGAGGACCGGCTACCCTGGCTGCGGGCCATCGCCTGCGATCTGGCCGCCCTCGCAGAGCGCGGCGAGGGCGCAGTGGTGGCGTGCTCCGCGCTCAAGCAAGCCTACCGGGATGAGTTGGCGCGCGGCCTGCCAGCGATGATCTTCGTGCACTTGACGGGACCGCCGGAGCTTGTGGCGGCGCGGCTCGCGAGGCGGGCCGGCCACTTCATGCCCCCGGCGCTACTAGAGAGCCAGTACCTGGCACTTGAGCCGCCGGCAGACGGCCTTACCGTGGACATTAGCGCGCCGCCAGACGCCATCGTCGACGCAATCCTTGAACGACTCACCCTGCTCGCCAAGCCGGCGACTCGATAAGCCGCTGGTGCAGGCGCTGGACGGCCTCGGCCGCCAGCTCCGGCCGGATCAGGCAGGAGACCCGGGTGCCGGAGGTGGAGATCATCTCGATGTTGATGCCCGCCTCAGCCAGGCAATCAAATATCGCCGCGAGCACCCGCATGTCGCCGGTGACACCCGCCCCGATGACCGACACTTTGACCACGTCCTCTGCCGCGACCCGGCGCGCGCCGACCTCGGCTCCGATCGAGGTGCAGGCAGCCAGCGCCGCCGCCGAGTCGTCGCGGCTCACCGTGAAGGCGATGTCGTTACGGTCGCCGTGGCTCTGGCCCTGGATGATCATGTCCACGCTGATGTTGTCGGCAGCCATGGCGCGAAAGACGCGCGCGGCGACGCCCGGCCGGTCGGGTACCGACTCAAGCACGATGCGGACCTCGCCGAGGGAGTGGGCGACGCTGCGGACAATTGTGGCTTCCATGGTTTCTGCCTCCGTATCCTCGTCGTCTGAGATCAGGGTCCCGTCACCGGCCAGCTCGCAATGGCGCACAACGATGCGCACGCCGTGCCGCCGGGCGAGCTCCACCGCCCGCGGCTGCATCACGCCCGCTCCGAGGCCCGCCATCTCCGCCATCTCGTCGTAGCCGATGCGGCGGAGCAGTCTCGCGCTGGGAACGACCCGCGGGTCAGCCGTGTACACCCCGTCGACATCGGTGTAGATCTCGCAGATCGGCGCACCAAGTGCCGCCGCGAGCGCCACCGCGCTGGTGTCCGAGCCGCCCCGCCCCAGCGTTGTCAGCTCCCCGGCGGCGGAGATGCCCTGATAGCCCGCGGCGATCACGACCTGGCCGCGGTCGAGGCAGGCCTGGATGGGACCGGTTTGGACCCGCTCCACCCGCGCGCGCAAGAAGACGCCGTCCGTGATGATGCCGAGGTTGGCCCCGCAGACCGACACCGCGTCAATCCCCAGCTCCCCAAGGGCCATGGCCAGTAGCGCGACTGAGGCCTGCTCGCCGGTCGCCAGCAGCCGGTCGAGTTCGCGCCCGTTGGGCAGACCCGAGACCGCGCCGGCCAGGGAGAGCAGCGCGTCCGTCCCATCGCCCATTGCCGAAACCACTACCACCAACCCCCGCCCGTTACCACGGCACGACGCGATCCGGCGGGCTACCTGCTTGAGCTTGTCAGGGGTAGAGACCGATGTACCGCCATACTTGTGCACCAGCAGCGGCCCCGGAGTCACCCGAGCCCGCGGCGGTGGCCATCGACCGCCACCACTCCAGTCCGCGGCAGGGCGGCCGCGCTCCTCAGAGGCCTCGATCAGCCGGGCACCGCCACAGTCAACGTTCAGGTCGAGCACGCGGCAGCTCACGCCCGCAGCCGCAAAGGCGAGTGCCATCCGATCCCGGGGATCGGGGCCGGAGCCGAGCGCCACAACGGACGGGCCGCTGCCCGAAAGGCAGACGCCCCAGCCCTCGCGCAGCGCAGCCTCGAGCGCCGCCGCCGCCCCAGGCACGAGCGGCAGGCGGTGGGCTTGGTGCAGGCGGTCTTCCATGGCTGCAGAGAGCAGGTCCAGCCGTCCCTCGGCCAAGGCGCCCACCAGCAGGGCTGCGCGGCCGGCGTTGAACGCCGCATCCCCGAACGCAACCTGCCCCGGCAGCACCTGCCGCGCATGTTTGGTGCTGACGGCCATGTCCGGCAGCGCAACCGCCACCCGCAAATCTGAGCGCGGCAGCAGCCTCAGCCAACGGTAGCCGTCGCGGCCGTCGGGGACGACGACGACCATTCCGCCGAGCAAGGCCGGGGCGACGTTGTCGGGATGGCCGTCAAGGTCGGCCGCCAGCCTGATCAGGCTCTGGGGCGGCAACTCGACTCCAGTCAGCCCCGCAGCCATCAGCAGGCCGCAGGCGATGGCGGCGGCGCTGCTGCCAAGGCCGCTGCTGGGAGGGATCCCGTTGCGCAGCCCAAGCCGCACGCCTGGGGGAAGGGGCCGGCCGACCTCGGCGTAGAAGCGGCAGATGGCCTGCCAGACCAGGTTGCTCTCGTCCCGCGGGATGGAGTCCTCTCCCTCGCCCTCGATCGTGATCTCCAGTCCGTCCCCGGCGACCACGGCCTCCGCGCGGTTGTACAGGGACAGGGAGATCCCGACGGCATCGAAGCCCGGCCCCAGGTTGGCCGACGTCGCCGGTGCCCTAACGACTACCCGACCGCTAGACCAGAGGCCCGCCAACGCCCGCCACCTCCCTCGGGCGCGGCCCTGACTGCGGCCAAGCGATCGCTTCCTGTAAGGACTCCAGCCGGGCGTCAACTGGCTCCGGCACCCTTACGCTTGCCAAGACCGCTCCCGGATCCTTGAGCCCGTGCCCGGTGAGGACTACTACGACCGTCGATCCGCGGGCGATGCCGCCGGCCGGGACCAGCTGCATGAGCCCGGCGCAGGCCGCGGCGGAGGCAGGCTCCGCGAAGACCCCCTCCGTGGCCGCGAGCCAATCGCGAGCGGCCGTGATTTGGCTGTCGGAGACCGCGAAGAACCTCCCGCCCGACTCCTCGCGGGCGGCGACGGCCGAGGCCCAGCTGGCGGGACGGCCGATGCGGATGGCTGAGGCGAGGGTGGTGGGGTGGGCGATGGGGTTTCCTCTGACGAGCGGGTCGGCCCCAACCGCCTGCACGCCAACCATGCGGGGGCAGCGCTCGATCCGGCCGAGCTCCTGGTACTCGCAGAAACCCCGCCAGTACGCACTGATGTTGCCTGCGTTGCCGACCGGGAGCACCAGGTAGTCCGGCGCTCCGCCGAGAGCGGTCACGACCTCGAATGCCGCGGTCTTTTGCCCCTCGAGGCGCAACGGGTTGAGCGAGTTGACCAACACCCCGCCACATGACTCAGCCGCGCCGGCAGCCAGCTCCAAGGCCGTGTCGAAGCCACCCCGCACCGTGATCAGCTGTGCCCCGTGTACGAGTGCCTGCGCGATCTTCCCAGTGGCCACTGCACCGTCCGGCAACACAACGATGCAGCTTAGGCCTGCTCTGGCCGCGTAGGCCGCAGCTGAGGCGGCGGTGTTGCCGGTCGAGGCGCACAGCAGCAGCTTGGCGCCGCGGGCGAGCGCACCCGCGACGGCGACAACCATCCCGCGATCCTTGAACGAGCCTGTCGGGTTGTTGCCCTCGACCTTAAGGTACAGATCCACTCCGATCAGCGCTCCGAGCCGGCTGGCCCGGAGCAAGGGCGTGCCCCCCTCGCCAATCGTCAGGGGGACATCGCGTACCTCCTCAGGGAGATGGGCGCCGTGCGCGGCGATCACGCCGGGCCAGGCTGTGGGATAGCCGGTTGTCGCGCTGGTCATCTGCATGGTTCCTCCTGTCTGGTCGCCATCTCAGGCAAACAAAAAGCCCCGTCCCACCAAGGGACGAGGCATGCCTCGTGGTCCCACCCTTTTTGGCCTAAGCTCGAGCTCAGGCCGCTCAAGCACCGCGGGCACGGTGCGGCCCCTATACCGGGGGGCGTCCGGCGGAGCCTACTGAGGACTGGTGTCCCGTTGGGTCCGCTGCTCCGGGGCGGTTTTGGGCTCGCGCTGCGCGCCCGGCTCGCACCTGGGCCTCTGATGGCCCAGCCAGGCTCTCTTGGCGCCGCGCCGGTGAGCTTACTCTCCCCCGTCATCGCCGGTAGATGGTAGTTGTGCCCATTCTATCCGGTGCGGCGACGATGTCAAGAGGGGGTAGTAGCGTTCTTTGGGAGGTGCTATGATTGCCAGCAATACCCTGGACAGCAAGGAGAGGGGACCCGCCATGGCTCATTCGCTGCCGCCTACACCGGTACTTGGCGTCGGGCTGCTCGGCCTGGGGACGGTAGGCCGGGCGGTCGTGCACCTGCTCCACGACAACGAGGCAGGGATCACCCAGCGCGCCGGCGCCCAGCTGCGCCCGGTAGCCGCGCTGGTGCGGGATCCTGCGGCGCCCCGCGAGGGGGTCCCGCCCGGCGTGCGCCTTGTCGGCCGGAGCGAGGAGATCACCGCGAACGATAGCGTGGATCTGGTCGTGGAGGCGATGGGCGGCATGGAGCCTGCGCGCCGCTACGTGCTGGACTCGCTGACTGCGGGCAAGCCCGTGATCACCGCCAACAAGCAGTTGATTGCGGTGGCGGGGGCGGAGCTGGCGGAGGCCGCCAGGCAGTCCGGGGCCGAGATCCTGTACGAGGCCACGGTTTGCTCGGGACTGCCCGTGCTGCGGGCGGTGCGCGACGGCTGCGCGGGCGACCGGATCATCAGGCTCGAGGGCGTGCTCAACGGGACCACCAACTACGTGTTGTCGCAGATGGAGCAGGGCGCTGCCCTGGACGAGGCCGTAACGGCGGCGCAGGCTGCGGGCTATGCGGAGGCCGACGCCAGCGCGGATCTGGACGGTTTGGACGCGCAGTGGAAACTCGCCATACTCGCCTCCCTCGCCTTCGGGTGCTGGGTCCATCCAGACGAAGTCAGCGTGCGCGGCATCGCGGGAACCACGCCCGAGGGCCTCGCCCAGCTTAAGACCCAGGGACTACGTCTCAAGTTGCTTGCGGTGGCCGAGCGCACTCACGGGGGCTGCGTTAGGGCCAGGGTCGAGCCTACCTGCCTGGAGAGCGGGCACCCACTGGCCGCCCTGGACGGCGTCGATAACGGCCTTGTCGTTGAGGCAGAGGCCGCCGGACGGATCGTGATGACCGGGCCAGGCGCTGGGGGACCGACGGCGGCGGCGGCGATCGTCGCCGATTTGATTGCGGTAGCGGGCAGGTGTTTAGTTCGCTCTCAAAAATCTTAAGTATAGTGCTTGACAATATCATCCCCCGCCCTCTATTATCTCCACGTAGAGGTTAACGCAAGGGGGCTAGGCCATGTCACGCGCGAGTGCTCCGATCCCTCTCCAGAGCAGGCGGCGCCAGTTGCCTGCATTCGGACGCAACACCAAGCTGCTGTTGGCCATCACCACCGTCAACTCGATCGCCCTGGTCAGCGCTGGAGCGCTGATCAATCCTTATCTGCGCAACATGGGCATGTCCGCCGCGTTTGTCGGCTTGTACTTCTCGCTGAGCGCCATCGTGCAGGGCGGTGCCTCGTTTGTCGGCGGGTTTCTGGCCGACACGTTTGGTCGCCGCCGCGTCTGGGCCGCCGGTAAGATGATGCAGATTGGGGCATACCTGCTCCTGGCCTCGGGTGTGAAGGGTCAATGGGTGCTGGCGGCTGCGGTGCTGTCCGGCCTGTCGCAGGTGGGGATAGGGGCGGTTTCGGCGTTCCAGGCAGACGCCTCGGAGGCCTCCTGGCGGGCGACCTACTTCGCCATCATCCAGACGGTTAACTCGTTGGTTTCCGCGATCGCTCCTCTAGCGGGTGGGTTGATCGCCGACAGATATGGTGCGCAGTGGGCGTTTGCCGGCATCTTGCCGCTGTTGATCATTGTAGCGCGGATGATCAGCAGTCTTGAGGAGCGTCCGGCCAAGGCAGCCTCGGTAGCCGGGAGCCACGCCGCCACCGCCCACGCGGTCCGGTCTCAGGCAGCGGCTGGCGCATCTCACCAAGGGCATATTACAGGGGCCGTTCCCGCGGACGGCGATGGCGTTGCTGGCCCATACCGTGCTTAACGGGGTTTCAAACGGGGTCATCAACATCACCCTACCGCTATTGATGCGGGACCGCTACGGCCTGGGCTACACCGGCATCGCCGGGATGCAGACGGCCATAGCGCTGGGCATGGTCCTGACGGTGCTCGTTGGCGCGCGGCTGGCCGACCGGCTTGGCCGGCGCAAGGTCATACTGGCCTCATGCAGCGGGGGCCTGGTGCTGTTCTTTGCGTTACCGTTCGTAGCTACGGCCGCACAGATGTACGGGCTGGTCTTCCTGTTTGGCCTGATCGCCAACGGGGGCAACGGCGCCTTCTCGGCGACGATCATGGAGTGCGTGTCGGATGAGTCGAGGGCGAGCTTCGGCGGCGTGTTCCAGGGGTTAAACGCCGGAGGCATGGCCCTTGGCAGCCTCGTCGCCGGCATCGCCTATGCCAGCAGCCAGCTGCTGCCCCTATACATCGCTGCCGGCGTGGTTGCCGTTGCCGTCCTCCTGATGTGGCTCTTCTTGCAGGAGACCAGCAGGCCGCATGCCGTCACAGCGGGGCTGGCAACGGCAGAGGCCTCTGAGCCTGGCTCCGGCTCCTCCGTGGCGGGAGCGGACGGCGAGTAAGGTCTGCGGCAAACGGTCAACGGCTATCTCGAGGGCGCGCCGCCTACGGTGCGCCCTCGCCGTACGTCACCCGGTCGCCTCCGCAGACCGAGGCCAGATGCAGGAGGGTGTCGTCCAGCTCATCGCGGTGCCTCGGCCACTCGTGACCCGGCTCCCACCAGACCCTGCCGACCGCCAGCGACCCGTTGGGGCGGTCCATCGCCGCGTCGATCCTCCCTACCAGCTCGTCGCCGCCCAGGATCGGACAAGTATAGGCCCCGTACTTACGCTTGTCCGCAGGCGTGTAGGCCTCCCAGGTGTACTCGAAACCAAACAGCTCCGCCGTCCGCCCCCGTAGCCAAATCAGGTTATCCAGCGGCGGTAGGATGGCGAGATCCGGGGCGGGCTCGATGTCTGCCGCTGCGGCCAAGTCACCAGCCTCAGCAGCGGGTACGTAATAGGTTGTCCGCACGCCCTCGATCTCCACGGGCAGTAGATGGCCACCCTCGACCAGCTGCTCCACTAGCTGCCGCTTCTCGGCCGCGGTGTACTTGCTCCAACCAAATCCCCAGTCGCGGATATCGACCAAGCCGGCAGCCCGCACGTACTTGCGCAGGAGACCCTCGCGCATCGCGGCGAGCTGCTCGGCATCAAGGCCTGGCCGGTGATCGGAGTCGTCTGGACTCCCGCACTCAGGGACGGCCTGACACCCCAGCAACCGCTCGGGCAGGTCGAAGTACCGCCGCGCCCCAGACCGGTGGCTGACGGCCAGTCGCCCGAAGTGCCACAGCCAATCCATGGCCTGGCGGATAGCGCGTGTGCGGCCTTGCCCGTCGGGCTCCCACCAGCCGCTAACCCGGTCATCCTCCTCGAAGTCAAGCGAGCTAAGCGGTCCCTCGGCGGAGATCCGCTCCATCACCCGGGCCATCATCGGCTCCAGCTCGGGGATCTGGGGACGCTGACGCAACTCCATCTCCCGAAACCGCACCCTGAACAACCCATAGTCCTCGATCGGCACGATGTACTTGTTGCGCGCGATGACCTCGACCGCCCGGCGCTCGACGTATAGCAGGTCGTCAAGGGCGGCCGGCTGGTACCCTGGGATGCGGGCGGCGAGGACCAGCTGGTGGTTGGTCTCAACCACGCGCATCGGGTCAACCTGGATGTACTCCAGGGTCCTGAGGGCTGCCGCGGTGTGGGCTGGGCTGCGCCACCGGCGGGGCTGCCCTGCCGGGCGGGCGAGCCCGGAGCGGAGCACGAGGAATCGTCTGGCTGCCTGAAGGCTTACCTGGAGCGGCTGCCCTGAGCGCGGGCTGGGAGGGCGGTGACCTCGTGTCGGGCCTGCCTGGGACCGGGAGATCATGCGCGCCAGCCGCCTCCTCAGAGAACATGCGTTCGTATCGTCTAGTCTAATCGGATTTGGAGTGGGAGGCAACTAGGGGGCCGAGGCAATAGCCAACCCGGCGCCGATGCCCACCGGGGTGGGTGGAGCAGGCGCCGGGAAGCTGGTTTAGCCTGGTTAGGCTTGTCTCCCCGTCGTCACGGGCACGTGACTCTGGCACTAGGGAGCTAGCGAGCTCTACTGGATGGCCTGTGCGGCCTCAGACTGCTCGATCTCCAATAGGTTGTTGACACCGGTGACGTCCGCCACGGAGACCGCAGCCTGCTCAGCGGCCATCGCTGCATCACGGCTCGGGACCATGCCCGACAGGGTCACAAAACCATCAACGGCCTCGATGCCGATGCGATCGATTACATCCTCCAGCTCGGGCTTGACCTTCAGCGCGACACGTACCTTGAAACCAACAATGTTTTCACTCATCTCGGGAACCTCCCGGAAGCGGCCCGTATTCCCCCGGCCGCCCACGCCGCGACCAGCCAGAGAGTTGGAGTCTGCGGGTTGTTGGCTGGATGGCGGGGTGGCGGATGGTGGTGCTGGCGGCTTCCACTGGGAAGTATACCATAGTCGCCACAACAGTGTCAAGGAGTGGGTTAATTATAACAAGGTGGGCCTTCATAAAATCAAGCAAGGAGTCCTGCCTGGGGCGCCGAAGACGTGCCTGGAACACTAAGCCAACTCCACCCATCGGAGGCGATGACCACCATGCTCAAGGACCTCAAACTGACCTGGGATTTGGAGCCGTTGTTTGCCGGCGGCAGCGAGTCACCCGCGTTCGCCGCCTACCTGGCTGATCTCACCCGCGACATCGAGGCCACCGCCAAGACGCTTCCCGCCACCAAGCCGCAGACCGCCGCCGACTGGCGCACCCTAGTCGACGGCCTGCAGGGGCTGGTCAAGCGGGCCCGGCATGCCAGCGCCTTCATCTCGTGCCTCACGGCGCAGAATGTCAACGACCGCCGCGCACGCGCCCTGGCCGGAGACCTTAGGCCGATCCAGGCGGGGCTGATGTCGCTGCTCACCGGCCTCGACAGCATCATGCTGGCTGTGCCAGATGACGAGTGGAGCAGGCTGTTGGCGGCGGAAGAGCTCGCCCCGTTGGCCTACGTCCTTGACGAGCGCCGGCGCCGCGGCAAGGAGATGTTGCCGTCAGAGCAGGAGGTACTGGTCAACGACCTGTCGGTCGACGGGTACCACGGCTGGTCGGATCTGTACGACCTCGCGTCGGGCAGCCTGCAGATCACGCTGGAGCCCAAGGGTCGTGCGCCGGAGAAGGTTTCGCCGGGCCAGGCCGCCAACCGGATGTCCGACGCCGACCCCGAGGTGCGCGCCCACATCATGGAGCGCTGGGAGGAGGCGTGGCAGGGCCAGGCGGATTACTGCGCGCTGGCGCTCAACCATCTGGCGGGTTTCCGCCTCAACCTGTACCGGCGGCGCGGCTGGGACGAGGTCCTTCACGAGCCGTTTGACATCAACCGGATGCAGCCAGGCACCTTGGACGCGATGTGGGCGGCCGTCAACGCGCGCAGGGACCGCATGGTCGAGTTCCTGGCCCGCAAGCAGAAGATGCTCGCGCTGCCTGGGCTGGGCTGGCAGGATGTCGATGCCCCGATCGGCACGTCGGAGAGCAAGCTGACGTTTGACCAGGCCGCCAGCTTCATCGTGGAGCACTTCGAGCGCTTTAGCCCCACCCTCGCCAAGCTGGCCGTGCGCGCGTTTGAGGAGCGCTGGATCGAGGCCGAGGATCGACCGGGCAAGCGAGCGGGCGGCTTTTGCACGTCGTTTCCCGAGAAGCAGCAGTCACGCATCTTCGTGACCTTTTCCGGCACCGCAGGCAACCTGGCGACGCTTGCGCACGAGCTGGGCCATGCGTACCACGGTTTCGTCATGAAGGACATGGAGCCGTTTAACCAGCAATACGCGATGATTGTTGCCGAAACCGCCTCCACCTTCGCCGAGAACATCGTCGCCGACGCCGCCATGCGCAACGCCACCACCGAGCAGGAGCGCGTCGTGCTGATCGAGGACAAACTGCGCCGCACCGTGGCCGTGCTGCTCAACATCCAGTGCCGGTTCTTGTTTGAGACCCGGTTCTACGAGGAGCGGCGCCGCGGCATGGTCAGCGTCCAGCGGCTCAATGAGCTGATGGCCGAGGCCCAAAAGGAAGCCTTCGGCGGCGCACTGAGCCTCTACCACCCGACCTTCTGGGCGTCCAAGCTGCATTTTTACATCACGCGGGTGCCGTTCTACAACTTCCCGTACACCTTCGGGGCCCTCTTCAGCGCCGGCGTGTACGCCAAGGCGCTGGAGGTCGGGCCGTCCTTCGAGCACGACTACGCGGCTCTGCTGCGCGACACCGGCCGTATGCAGGTCGAGGACCTGGCGCGGCAGCACCTGGGCGTGGATCTGACCGGCCCGGCCTTCTGGCTGCAGGCGGTCGACAACATGCTGGCTGACCTGGATGAGTTTATGAGGCTGACGGAGTAGGGGGGCTGGCGGGCTGGGATGCTCAAAGCGAGCAACTGAAGGAGGCTGGGTTGCTCGAATCAGGAACCCAAGGGTCCGGGCCGCCCGATTGAACCTCAGACTCACGCCATCCATGCAATAACCGACGGGGGCTGGCACCAGCCAGCCCCCACCACTTGCCTTCATGACTTTAGTCCCTTGATCCATCCGCCGGGCCCAGGGCTGCTAGCCATGCCCTTGCCTCCACCTGAAATGGACCGGTAGCTTTGCTTGCTGGCTGGGATGCTCGATATGAGCAACTGAGGGAGGCTCGGTTGCTCGAAACAGACATCTCCGGGGCCGGGGGTTGCTCAAGGCGGACAACCGGGCCCGGGTGGCCGGCTGGGATGCTCGACATGAGCAACTGAGGGAGGCTTGGTTGCTCGAAACGGACATCTCCGGGACCCCGGGTTGCTCAAGGCGGACAGCCAGGCCCGGGTGGCCGGCTGGGATGCTC
>Ga0228535_1000525_pt1 | contig 102482 bp, 91 predicted proteins | sample SJ1metagenome_FD_168457 | JGI IMG/M metagenome (GOLD analysis project Ga0228535, IMG submission 168457) | Enriched culture of PCE-dechlorinating microbial communities from Ithaca, New York, USA - SJ1 | ecosystem: Engineered > Modeled > Simulated communities (microbial... > Unclassified | place... | reverse complement strand
GTGCTAGGGATATCGCTCCTTGATAAAACATCAATGATTGAACTTTTTAACAATGCTGAAAATAACGATTTCAAAGAACTTTTGTATAACCAACAACTGTCCTTAAATTTTTAGTGGACAGTCATGATTATCATTATGAAAACAAATAAATTCTATATCTCATTAGCAGTAATATTTACTGTAATGGGTCTTAATGCCAATGCACAAACTTGTGGGGTTTACAAAACCTATGAAGATTACACAAATGGTAAAATGGAAGTTTCAATAGACTGTGCCGGATTTCAAAACCATGATTATTGTTTCCATATTGGCATTAATTGCCAATTCCGTTTGCCTTTATTTATTACAAAAATCAAAAAGTGAAGAAGCACACATGAAAGCTACCATGATTTTTACATCAAACGATATAATTATCAATACGGGCGTTATCCTTGCAGGTATTTTGGTATTGTTGACCCAATCAAAATATCCCGATTTAATCATTGGCTCAATTGTATTTTTGATTGTGGTAAGAGGGGCTTTAAGAATTTTAAAATTAGGGAAATAGATGCTTATGAAAATAGTTTATTCCATACTTTTATTTGTTTTAGCCGGACTCTGTGAAATCGGCGGTGGTTACCTCATTTGGCTGTGGCTTCGGGAAAATAAACCCTGGTGGTTTGGAGCAATCGGAGGGATAATTCTTATAATGTATGGAATTGTGGCAACCTGGCAACCCGCTAACTTTGGGCGTGTATATGCCGCTTATGGTGGAGTGTTTATCATTATGGCCATACTGTGGGGTTGGAAAGTAGACGGGTTTATCCCCGACAGGTACGATATAATTGGAGGAATCGTTGCGCTTATCGGGATGGGAATCATTATGTATGCCCCAAGAAATTAAATCAGTAAAATTATGGCACATTCACACGGGCATTCACATGCGACAAACAAAAGTTACGGAAAAGCTTTTTCTATTGGCATTGGTTTAAACATCACCTTTGTAGCCGTTGAAATATTTTATGGTTTGTTAGCCAACTCATCAGCACTATTAGCCGATGCAGGCCACAACGCCAGCGACGTTTTGAGTTTGATTTTTGCCTGGGCTGCAATCAGGCTCGCTTCCATAAAACCAAAAGGAAAGTACACATACGGCCTTCGCAAAACAACCATTCTTGTATCGATACTCAATGCGTTATTGCTTTTTGGAGCAGTAATAGCAATTGGTTGGGATGCTGTAGGAAAATTCAAAAATCCCGAGCCTGTGGCCGGTACGCAGGTAATGATTGTTGCCGGGATAGGCGTAGTAATCAATACCATTACGGCTTTGCTGTTTATGAAAGGCCAAAAAGACGACCTGAACATCAAAGGGGCATTCCTGCACATGGCTGCCGATGCCGGGGTGTCGTTGGGTGTAGTTGTTGCCGGGCTTTTGATTAACCTTACCGGAATTCAATGGATTGACCCGGTAATGAGTTTTATAATTATTCTGGTCATCCTTTGGGGTACATGGCGGTTATTTGCCGATTCCATTGATTTAGCACTGGATGCAGTACCCAAACAAATAAAACTTGATAAAGTACGCAACTTTCTTTTATCCCAAAATGGAGTTAACGATATTCACGATTTACACGTTTGGGCAATGAGTACCACCCAAATAGCTTTAACCGCCCACCTGATAATGCCGGAAGGGTTTAACGATGAATTTATTTCTGAACTGCAGAAGAAACTTGAACACGAATTCGGGATAGGGCACACTACCTTTCAAATTGAGAATGAAAGGATTGAAAAGGAATGTAAAACTGATTGTTGAAAACTTTATAGATATGAAAATTCAATACCACTCAATCATAACCTGCCCAAATTGCGGGCATCAAAAAGAAGAAGAAATGCCTGAAGATTCATGCCAGTTCTTCTATGAGTGTGAAAAGTGCAAAGCTGTTATAAAACCCAAAAAAGGCGATTGCTGCGTTTATTGTTCGTATGGTTCGGTAAAATGCCCTTCGATACAAAAGAATGAAAGTTGTTGCTGATTTTTTAACAAAACGGAAATGCAACTGAGTTCCTACAAAAAGTATTTTCATTATATTTAACATTTGGTTTTACAAATACAACATCAAGTTGAAAAATAGCAGTTGTAAGTTTGAAAAATGCAATAGTAGAAAGGAAAAAAAGACTGGCAAGTAGGGGAAATATTGCAGTACGGTCGGAAAAATCAATTTCAAATCCGAATAGAGAAAATGTCGGTGGGGGTAACGCAATTGTAAGACTGAAAAACAGAATTGTAAAAGCGAAAAAACCAAATGTAATTAATTATTAACCTTTAAAAATTTAATTATGGCATCACGTGGAAAAGCTGGCATAAAAAACCACCTCTTGCCGGACTAAATTGACCCCCCTCTGCCGGATGATCTTGACCACCGGCTGCTGGTCCAAATTGACCACCCTAATAGAACAAAAATTTCCTTGCTGAAGCGCAGACATTTTTTATAAGTTGTTTATTCAACAAATATAAAAAAATGTCTAATAAATTAATCATTATGAGCAAGGTAAAAAGTATTATCAAGCTTTACACCCAGGGTGTAAGTAAAAAATCAATCAGCGAGAGGGTTTCACTTCCTCGCAACAGTGTAAAAAAGTACATAAGGTTGTTTCTGGCATCAGGTAGATCTCCTTGGGAGATCGAGGGGATGGGCGATGCAGATCTAGAGCAGATGTTCTTGAAAATGAGCATGCGAAGTCATCTGGAAGACAAAGATCGATACAAGTCGTTAATCAAGTTCTTTCCCATAATGGAGAAAGCTCTCAAGGTCAAGGGAACTACAAAAAGCATGTTGTGGCAGCAATACTACTGCCAAAATCCGGGAGGATACATGCCGGCTCAGTTTAAGTATCATTACCGGCTGTGGCAAAGAGCCCGTCATCCGGTAATGCATATAGAACACAAAGCCGGAGAAAAGATGTATGTAGATTATGCCGGGGATAAGCTTCACATTTTTGATCCTCAGAGCGGAGAAGTGATTCCTGTTGAAGTGTTTGTGGGTATTTTAGGAGCAAGCCAGCTGACTTACGTGGAAGCCACTTATACTCAGAAAAAGGAAGATTTTATCACTTCTTGTGAAAACGCATTGTATTACTTCGGAGGAGTTCCCAATGCCATAATCACGGACAATCTCAAATCGGTAGTTATCAAGAGTAGCCGGTATGAACCCACTCTTAACGAAGCTTTCCGTGATTTTGTGGGTCATTACACTATGGCAGCTCTCCCTGCTGCGCCTTATAAACCAAAATACAAAGCACTGGTAGAAGGCGCTGTAAAAATAATATACAGGACCATCTACGGGAGTGTGAATGAAAAGGTGTATTCAAGCATAGAGCTCCTAAATTGCTCTATAAGAACGGCATTAGAAGAACATAATAACCGTCTTCTTACAAACCGGCCTTATAGTCGCAGAGAGTTGTTTGAGGAAATAGAGCGAGACACTCTCAACGCCTTACCTCAAAAGAAGTATGAGATTAAGTGGAAATTCCGACTGAAATTGACCCCATCAAACCAAAGTAAACTGACCCCCGGATTCCAATCAAATTGACCCCTTCCTGCCGGATGATTTTAACCATCTCAATTATTTATTATAAAGTGCCTATTATTAGCTTGTTAAATCAAACTATTATATGTATAATTAGTTATAAAAAATAAGTTTTATGATAGAAAGTTACATGAAAAGACAACAAGTCGAGGGATACTGGACTCTAAAAAGTCGGATAGAGTCTCCAAAACAAGATAAATCATTCATTATTGGTGATAGAGTTTATTCAATAATCCCCCCAACGATAGAGGTTCTGGCAATTAATCCAAAAAAAAATAAATGTGATCTTTTGGGAATAGATTTGGTTTCTGAAAATACATATGAATTATCTTCATACTTGCCGGGAACTTATGATCTAACTGATAAAAATATTCAAACAATAGATCCAGGAACGATGAAGATTATCAATGGAGACATTCACATAAGTATTAAAGAATCTAATTATCAATGTTATGAGGTTTGGAAAAAGTTATCAAGTGAACAAGCGGACTTAATAAAATTTATTGATGGAGAAATCGGTCAGTAGGATTGATTTGCATTCCCATTACTAAATATCTAAGGGATAATTTTTAGAAATGTGACTGTCGGACCCCTATCGGCCACCCTAAGAATCGGGTTTAGATTCACTGTACAAATTCATTAGTTTTCAAACTAAAGTTGGACGAATAAAAAGGAATTAGTTATCCAAATAGATTCTTCTTATTCTACAGGAGGTTAAATGATAATTAATATAAGCGCCATTATAATCATAATGTAGCTTTCTCTCGAATCACATTTAGATTAGTACCTTGTTTATTGTATTGGTATTTTGAATAAATGTTACCACTGCACACATTCAACTCTTTTAAGTAGAAAATAGATTTTGTTGTATCCTTCTTTGACTTATAAAATCCGTAAACATACTCTGCAAAATAATTAGCGGCTGAGCTTGAAAACCAAGTTATAGTGTTGTTTTTAAAATCATATTTGACTTGGCTTGACATCCTGTCAAAAGGTGGAACCGTAAGAAATTTATTTTGTGACATTGAGTAAACAAACAAGGCATGATTATCTCTGTCGTGTTGATAATAGCCATTGAAAACCAATTCTAAATCACCATCAAGGTTTACATCCTGGAAATAAAAAGGGGTATCATATCCTAAAAATCTATCTTGTTCAATTTGCTTGTAATCTCGGTAAATAGTTGTGTCCTTATAGATCTGTTTCTTATAAAAATCATAAACGATTCCATTCAGATTAAAATCAAAGAAATCAATTACAAGGAAATATTTCTTATCCCCCTTTTGATTAGTGAATTCAACTATAGATTTTAGTTTTTCAGAATTGTCTTTATTATTCCCTGAAACGACTCTCACTTTATACCCATTAATCCTCTGATTATAAACCAGAGTTATTCTTTGAGCCAATGATTTCTTTATAGACTCAACCTCTTTGAGGTTTGTTAATTCAAAAACAGTTATTTCGTTGGTGTCCTTTTCGTAATATATTTTATCCTCAAAGGCCTCAGTACTATCTTTTGAATTCATTTTAATTATTCTCTTGCTTGAATAATCGTAGATTGTTGTGTCTGATCCATCTTCGATTTCAGAGGTAGACTTTGGAAATGGTTCAACAACCATTGCCTCGTTATTCTTTGTGTTTTTTGGGTTACAGGAAAAGAGAGAGAGGGTAAGTATTATAAAGGTTATTGTGTATTTCATTAATGATAAGGTCAACTATGTATTGGATATAAAGTTATTATGAAATTTTGGAATATCAATAATTACCACCTTAAATTCATAGTTTAAGATACCACAATATTTTTTGCACTTTTTGTAAATGAAGAAAACTTTTGTTTTACATGGAAAAGTTGACATAAAAAACCACATTTTGCCGGACTAAATTGATCCCCTTCTACAGAATTATGGCGCAAAAATGGCGCAAATCGTTAAAGAGGAAACCCTAACGGACTCCTTATAACGAGAATAAGGCTTTTCGGAGCGAAGCGACGCTCCCCCTCCCCGGAGGGGGCCGGGGGGTGGGACAAACAAAAGGAGCTTGCCGCATCCGGCAAGCGACGGTACGAAAAAAGCAGGCATCTCTACCTGCTTTTTTCGTACCCGGAGCCGGGATCGAACCGGCACAGCCTTGCGGCCACTGGTGTTTGAGACCAGCGCGTCTACCGATTCCGCCATCCGGGCATCTTTTTTCAGGCTCCTCTTAGGAGTTGCCTGCTGTCTCGGTAAACAAGGGTGACAAAGGTATGTAAAAAATTAAAAACCCCAAAAGCAATTATTCACTTTTGGGGTTCTATCTTCTATATGTTTAGTAGCGCTTTACCTCTGTACAAGTACTGGCTTGCCAAGACCAAGCTGCTCTAGCGACTTCATCTGACTCTTTGCATCGCCGACAACAACATAAATCATATCGTCAATATTCATATATTTTGATACAATCTCCTTAAGCTGATCAGCGGTGATGTTGTTAATTGTGTTCTCCTGTTGCTTAACATAATCAAAAGGAACGTTGTAGTTAGCTATATCGTTTAACATTCCAAGTATATCACCAATTGTTTCAAATGATGAAGTTTTTGACTTAAGCAGTGAGTTCTTCACAGGAGCAAGCATCTCGTCATTAATCATATCGCTGTAACCTCCTATGAGATCCTTAAATGTTTTAACGGCATCCATAGTAACGCTACCCTGAACACTTGACTGAGCCATAAAAACATTCTGGTACTGGCCGGCCATAAAGTTTGAGTATGCTCCGTATGTATAACCCTTTTGAAGTCTTAAAACATCAAAAAGCATCCCTTGTGAACCTGATCCCAGCTTATAGTTTGCAATAACGGCAGGGTAGTAATCCGGATCGTTGAAAGGCATTGCAGTCTTTGCAAGTATAATCATTGACTGAGGTGCGTTAGGGTAGTCAACAAAATAGATTGTACCTCTTTTTGCTGAAATACCGGCTACAGGCTCCGGTATGGTAACCTCTTTAACAGGCCACTTCTCCGCAAGAGCGGTGAGGGCTTTAACAGCTCTTTTCTGATCAGGTGCTCCTGCGACAGTAATATTGGCTATTGAAGGACTGTAATTTGCCTCATAAAATGCTTTGACATCATCAAGAGTGATGGCATCTATTGTTGCAGCTGTTCCATATGTGTTTCTTGAGAGTGTGCCATCTTCTCCGTAAAGTAACCTGCCTGCTGTTTCAGTTGCGATTGCCCTTGGATTTGCAGACATCTGGCGGATAGTGGTTTTGATTTCGTTCCTCAGGCGTTCAAAAGCTGCTGAGTCAAATCTTGGCTGGAGTAACATCTCTTCAGCAATAGCTATAATCTTCTCATAGTTCTTTGACAGACCGTTGATGCTTATTCCCATTCTCTCAGTACCTGAATAGAATCGTACTCTTCCTCCTAAAAGACCCATTGCGCTCTCAAGCTCTTCCGGCGACTTAAGGGCGGTCCCTTCGTTCATCAGCTGGGCTGTGAGATATGCCAGACCCTCTTTTCCCTTAGGGTCAAGCAGCATTCCGCCCTTCATGTTAACTGAAGCCTGGAACAGAGGAAGCTCTTTGTGGAGAATACCGTAAGCTTTTATAGCATTTGGCAGGTCTGCTGTCCAGATGGGAGGGACTGTGATTGTTGGTGTGTTTGCAAGGAAATCGGGCTCTACAGAGCGGTCAAATGCCGATGGTGTGCGCTCGTACGGATCGTCAATGAGTTTGCCGGTTTGTGATTTCATTGTCTGGTCAGCTACGTTCTCTATTGCTACAGATGCAACGTTAGACTCAGCAAGCGCAAGAGTACTCTTTCCGGCGGGAACCATGCTAAGTGCAAAGTATGGTTTGCCTTTGAAGTATTTTTCATATACTCTGATAATATCCTCTTTTGTAACAGCCTGGTATCTCTTAAGGTCATCAAATGTTGCGTCAGGTTTGCCTCCGAACTCTGTGTCTCTGGCCATCATCATGGCTTTGCCCAGAATTCCGGACATTCTGTTGTAAACAGATACCTCCTGGCTAACCTTTAGTTTTTCTAACTCCTGAACATCCACACCCTCTTTTTCAAACCTCTCAAATGCCTCGTTAACTGCTGCATATACATCATTTAGATTAACATCGTTGAATGCACGAATCTGAATCTGGGCATGCCCGGCAACTTCACGAGCCATATTGTATGCTCCGACTGAAGGGGCAAGTTTCTTCTCCTCAACAACAACTTTGTAGAGAGGAGCCTTTTTGCCGTTTGCAAATAGCGATGTAAAGAAGTAGAGCGGATATGCATCATCGTTGTACTGCTCTACTGTTGGGTAGGCCAATGATAGCTGAGGAAGTTTTGCATACTGATCCTCAAATACCAGTCTTTTACTCTCTTCAAATACCAGTGGCTGAACCTCTGGTTTAGGAACATCGTTGCCCTTTTTAATCTCTCCAAAATATTTCTGAATAAGCTCTTTCGCCTGAGCGGGATCAAAATCACCGGTAAGAACCAGTGTGGCATTATTAGGAACATAGTATGTATTGTAGAACTCTTTAACATCATCTATTGTAGCGGCTCTGAGGTCTGCAATCTCTCCGATTGTTGTCCAGCTGTATGGGTGGCCTGCCGGATACATCTCTCCTGCCATAATTGTGCTTGAGTGTCCGTATGGCTGACTGTCGTAATTCTGACGCTTCTCGTTTGATACTATGTCAATCTCTCTCTCAAGTCCTCCCTGTGTAACGGTATTGATAAAAAATCCCATTCTGTCTGACTCCATCCAGAGTACCTTCTCCAGAGCGTCTCTGGGGACAACTTCATAATAATTGGTTCCGTCCGAATTGGTTGAACCGTTGAACTCTCCGCCCAATTTTGCAATTTTTGTAAAGAACGCATTTCTTGGGAGGTTCTCTGAGCGCTGAAACAGCATATGCTCAAAAAAGTGGGCGAAGCCTGTTCTTCCGGGCTTCTCTCTTCCTGAACCCACATGGTACTGTATTGCTACTGCCACAATAGGGTCCGATTTGTCCTGGTGGAGGACTACTTTAAGTCCGTTTTCCAGAGTGTACTGTTCATAGCTTAACTCTACCTTCTCCTTCTGGGCGGAGCAGGCGGCTAAAGTAAAGGCTAAAGCCGTGATCAGCAGGATTTTGAGTGATCTTGTCATAATGTTGGATTGTTATTGGTTAGTGAAAACTACCAAATTTAACAAAAATTTGTCCGTTATGTATAAAATAAGTTATCTTTGTGGCGTTCCAGCTTCAGGGAATCCCGTGTAATCCGGGAACAGTACCCGCTGCTGTAAAGCTCTCCCCATCTTTTTTGGGGTTTTCTTCAGTCGGCCACTGCCATTTGGTGGGAAGGCGAAGATGCAAAAGCTGAGTCAGAAGACCTGCAGGAACAAAACATATTTAATCGAACTTTCGGGAAAAAGAGAGCGATGAAAAACTATTTTTCATTATTTGTATTTGTTTTTGCCATTGTGGTGCATACCATCGCACCAGCAGGTAAACTTTGTGCACAAAAGAGAGACTCTCTAAAGGTTAGCAAGCTGGATTCTGTTACCGTAACTGCCTTCCAGATAAAGAGCCCGGTGGAGCTTAAGCGATTCTCTCCCGGAACTCACGTTATCTCCTATTCATCAGAGGAGGTAAAGAGGATGCAGAGTGCGTCGCTGGCTGATTTTATAAAGGCCGAGAATGCTGCCTATATTAAGGAGTATGGGAGGGGAATGAATGCATTTCTCTCAATAAGGGGTACCTCATCCTCTCACACAACAATAGACTGGAATGGCCAGAATATGTCACTCCCTACAATGGGACAGGCAGATCTCTCTCACATTCCGCTTTACTTCTTTGATGCAATGGATATTCATATAGGCGGGGCCTCTGCGCTCTATGGTGACGGGAGCATCGGGGGTACGCTGAGACTTAAAACAGGAGCGAAATGGGAGAGGGGACACAGCGGTGACGTGTCGTTAAGTGCTGGGAGCTTTGGAACTCTGTTCACAGGTGCCACTTACAGATACTCGGGCAGAGGCGTTGAGTCAAGGAGTTCTGTCCTGTATAACAGAGCGTTAAACAACTACTCTTTTGAGAATAACACAAAACCGGGAAGACCAAGAGAGAAGTTAAACAATGCATCTCTCTCAAACTGGGGAGTTTTGCAGGAGCTTCATATAAAAGCAGGCGGGGCCGGAGTTGTATCTGCCTCAGTTATGTATATGGATTTCAACAGAGAGATTCAGCCGTCGGTCTCTTTGAATGACCGTCCGGAGAGCCACAACTCAATTTTTGACAATAACCTTAAGGTATCCGCCTCACTTGAGGGCTCTTCAGGCAAACTCTCATGGAGAGCAACAACCTCTTATGCACATGATATGGAGAGGTACAAGGAGGATACCATCTCTGCCAGCAGATTTATTGCCAATGCAGATATTGAGTACAAAAAATCCATCTTCTCAGTAAGGGGAGGGGTGAACGGGGAGTATATCAGCCCTGATGTAAAATCCTATGTTGCAGATGCAGATGAGAGAAGGGCGGGAGCCTACATTATTTCAAGACTGGATGGGGGAGTTGTGTCGGCCTCTGTGGGAGCTAGATATATGTACTCCTCATCTGGAGAGCTTCCGATTATGCCACTGCTGAATTTAAGGCTCAGACTGCCTGTCGGTGGAGGACACTCTCTTCATCTGAGAGGCTCCTGGTCTGGAAATGCAAAGATCCCATCACTAAATGACAGATATTGGGGAGGCAATAACATATATCTTAAAAGCGAGAGGTCAAGAAGTGCAGAGGCCGGAATAAACTGGGGCTGGTACAGGGATAGATGGAGCACTTCGCTCTTTCTGACAGGGTACAGAAGTGTAGTGATGGACTGGATACGGTGGCTGCCGGCGGGGGAAGTATGGAGGCCAAGAAATATTCCGGAGGTTCTTTCAAGGGGTTTGGAGGCAGGGGCGGATGCTGAGTACTCGGCGGAGGGTATGAGGATCTCTCTTAAAGCCAACTATGCTTTTACTGACATAAGAACAGTTACTCCACTCTGGAGTGAGGACCCTGCAAAGGGGGAACAGCTTGCTTATCAGCCTAAGCACTCATGGAGAGCTAAGGTTGCCGCTGAGACGGGAAGAGTAACCTTCAATGTCTCATTAAGCCACACCGGACGCAGAACTACTCTGGACATATATGATATACTTCCATCATATACCTTAACAGATTTTGGGGTCTCATTGAGAGGAAAAGTAATGGGAAAAGAGTTTGTTGTGGGTGGGATGCTAAAGAACATCTTTAATGTCAGCTATCAGAATGTTAAATTCTATGCAATGCCCGGAATTAACTGGATCGTAAATATTCAATACAGATTTTAAAACATATTAAATTACATTCAAGAAATGAAAAAAGGTTTCCAATTATTTGCTGCCTTACTCTTTTCAGCATTTATCCTTGCATCTTGTGAGCAGGACAATCCAACTCCAAATGTATCTTTTGAACAAAAGGTGCTTATTATTAATCAGGGAAATTTTACTGAGCACTCAGCCAGCCTCTCCCTCTTTGATGAAAAGACTATGTCAATTACAAACAGAGTATATGAGACTGCAAACGGTATCTCTATTGGAGCAACCATTGTCTCCGGAACTATCTCTCCTCAGAAGGAGGCCTATCTGGTATGTAACAACCCGGATAAAATTGATATTATAGATGCTGCTTCGGGTAAACTGAAATCAACTATTTCCGCTTCACTCGCCTCTCCCAGAAATATGATTTTTGCAGGAGATAAGCTTTTTGTCACCAATTGGGACTACAATTATGTCGTTAATGATTTTGGATGGTGGGAGTATCCCGATTCATACATAGCAATTTACGATGCAGTTACCAAGGCATTTATCAAAAGAATTCCCGCAGGCACAGATGCTGAGGGTATAGCTATGTTCGGCACCAGACTATTTGTAGCTGTTAAGGAGGGTGTAAGGGTCTTTGATGCCTCAAGGGAGGACTATCCTGTTATTGCGACTATCAGACCTGAAGGAGTTACGGGAAATGCAAAACATCTAGTATTTGACGGCTCTTACAAACTGTGGGCCTCTTTCCCTGATAAGGGACTGGTAAGGATTGATCCGGTTACTCTGGTGGCTGACAGGATTGTTGCTATCCCCGTAGACTATATGGATGGTTTTATCACCTCTGACGGCAAGGGTAAAAAGATATATACCTACATTACTGAATTTGATGCAAATTACAACCCTTCAGGAGCATCTATCTTCTCTCTGGATGTTGAGACTTTAAGCGTGGATGAAGTTCTTGGGGGAACCTATTTTTACGGGGTTGGTGTAAGCCCGTCAACAGGAAACATATTTACTGCGGAGACCAGCTTCTCCTCTAATTCGTTGCTTAAGGTGGCAGGCCCGGACGGAACTTTAAAAACAACGGCCGGTGCCGGAATTGGCACCAGCCGATATCTCTTCTTCTGATTATTGAAAGTTGTCGCTGAAGAGAGGGGCCCGGTCAAATGCCATTGACCGGGCCCCCTTTTTCTACTCTTCCGGTTGGTGGTAGGTTATTGTTTTGATTATATCCGGATGGATACTGTTGGCAACGGGACAAGTCTTTACAGAGCTCTCTATAAATCTCATCTCCCTTTCACTGTATTTCTGAGGAAGATATATATCCAGCTTTAGTTCTGCAACCCTGCGGGGATTTGAGGCCATAATCTTCTCCGTCTCAATCCTCATCCCGTCAACAGAGAATCCGTGGGCCTGAGCTGCAATTCCCATAATTGTCATCATACACGAACCCAGCGATGTTGCAAAAAGATCTGTAGGTGAAAACATCTCCCCTTTGCCGTTATTATCCTCAGGTGCCTCTGTCATCAGTTTGCTTCCTGATTTGAGATGCTCAGCTTCAGTCTTGAGATCTCCAATGTAAAAAGTGCGAATCTTTGTCATATTAACAGGTTTTTATTTAATAATCTCTTTTCCAATAAGAGTTGCGGAGGTGCAACTCTCTATTTTAACAGTCACATAGTCGCCCGCCTTGTGGTCGCCTGCCGGAAAGACGACAACCTTGTTCTGTTGTGTTCTTCCCGTCAGTTCAGCTTTTGACTTTTTTGAATAGCCCTCTGCAAGTACTTCAAACTCCCTGCCAAGGTCTGCCTTGTTGCTCGCAAGAGAGAGTTCACCCTGCAGCTTAATTATCTCATTCAGCCTTGCGCTCTTAATTTCAGGCGGAATATCGTCGGGATACCTTCTGGCAGCTTTAGTGTTAGGCCTCTCTGAGTACTGGAACATAAACGCTGTATAGTAACCCACCTCTCTCATTACAGAGAGTGTCTCTCTGTGGTCATCTTCGCTCTCACCGGAAAAACCGGCAATAATATCTGTAGAGATTGAACAGTCGGGCATTATCTCCCTTATTTTTGCCACCCTCTCAAGATATTGCTCCCTGGTATATTTTCTGTTCATCTTAAGTAGCATTGCATCGCTTCCTGACTGTACCGGAAGATGGATGTGCTTGCAAATGTTATTATACATGGCCATAGTATATAAAACAGCATTGCTCATATCTTTTGGATGAGAGGTAGAGAATCTGACCCTCAGGGCAGGATCAATCAATGCAACCATCTCAAGGAGCATGGCAAATGTGGTTGTCTCAGTTGGGTTGTCAGGGTTTGTCCAGTGGTAAGAATCCACATTCTGTCCTAACAGGGTAACCTCTTTATAGCCATTTTGAAACAGAACTCTAGCCTCCTCCACAATGGTCTGCGGATCACGGCTTCTCTCACCCCCTCTTACATAAGGTACAACACAGTAGGAGCACATATTATTGCAACCTCTCATAATAGATATAAAGGATGAGACACCGTTTTTATCCATTCTTACAGGAGAGATGTCTGCATATGTCTCCTCCTGTGAAAGTATTGTGTTTATCTGTTTGCTCCCTCCATCCAGGCTCTCAATCAGTAATGGAAGAGATCTGTATGAGTCAGGACCGGCGACAAGGTCAACAGCAGGGTGGATCAAAAGCTCCTCTTTAAGCCTTTCAGCCATGCATCCCAGCACACCTACCTTTAGCCCCCTGCGCTTTACCTTTTCAATCCTGAAGAGGTCAAGTCTTCCCCATATCCTCTGTTCGGCATTATCTCTTATTGAGCAGGTGTTTATAAGTATCAGGTCTGCCTCTTTATATGAGTCACAAAGAGAGTAACCTGCCGGCTGGAGTATTGAGAGTACTACTTCACTGTCATTTACATTCATCTGACAACCGTATGTCTCAATGAAAAGCTGCCTCTCTCCCTCCCCTCTGATTGGTTTTACGGAATGATATTTGTTTGTCATCTTATCTGTTTAATGGGTGCAAATATAGCTTTTTTATACCTTTGCATAAATTTGGATTGAGAATGAGAAGATTTTGGTTGATAGCATTAGTTACTCTGACTGCCTTATCTACAGGCTGTAACAGATACAGTGAGATAGAGATAGTAAGTGTAAAGCTGACAGATATAAAAATTCACAGCACCTCCAGGGCAGAGGTTGAAGTGGAATATATTGTTAAAAACGGATCAAAAAGAGATCTTACACTCTCAGGTGCTGACGGTTTTCTTACAAAAGAGAGGGTTAATTTTGCTCAATTTACATTAATGGAGTCTGAGATGATTGAGAGAGGAGCAACTACTGCCAGCAAAGCCCGGTTTAAAGTTGAACTCCTGGATCCGCTCTCTCTATTCTCAATGGGGTTAAATATTAACAGCTGGAAAATGTCAGATTTTGAAATTGATGCAAGAGGGACAATTTCCAATGACAGAGGGAGCAAAAGAACCTTCAAGTTTAAAAACCTCCCGTTGGAAAAGATGTTAAAAAGATTTTAAAGATGAGAAAGTTTTTGTTCGCTTTTTTTATATTTGCTTTTGCTGGGGCTATAAGAACTTCTGCTCAGGAGCTTATAGTTGTAAATCCTGATACGCTTAGGATTGCAACCCCTCCTGTTATGGACTCTTCACTTTACATGAAGAGTATATTCGGGATTTTATCTGAGCCGGGAACCAATGGAGCAAAAATAAATCTCATTCAGAGCAGAAATCTTGAAAGAGCTGTCAAAGAGCATATAGATTCTGCACCAACGAAAAAGATAACGGGTTTCAGAGTGCGAATCTATTTTGATAATAAACAGAATGCAAGAGGTGTTTCCCAGGAGGTTATGAACAGCTTCTTGAGTAAATACCCATCCATAAGAGCCTACTGGAGCCATGAGAGTCCATTCTTCAAAGTAACTGTGGGTGATTTCAGAAACAGGTCAGAGGCTATGAGACTTCTTAACAGAATATCTGCCGAATATCCTGCTGCATTTGTTGTAAGAGAGAATATCAACTTTCCGCCCCTATCTTCTCCCTAACTTACTTTTCCTTCTGGCCCTTGCTGCAATCTCTTTAGTCGTTAACCACCATTTTGTGCGGAATTTCTCTGCCAATGCCATAAGTGGTGTAATGTAACGCTCAATTTTTTCCGGATATACATCCTTAATGCTTACCAGGATTCCGGTCTCCTCCACGCCTCCAAAATGTTCGTTTATTGCCGTCCCAAACACCTTCATGTTAGGGGATAGATTCATATAAGAGTTTATAAGAGGTGGTATATGCTCGCCAAGGTCTCTCACCTCCTTGGACATAATTTTATAGGCATCCTTATAGCTGAGATTTTCAAATAGTGAGGCGTAATATGGATTTATGCTGTCATAGTCCAGAGGGATTATGGGTGTGACAAGCCTTTTTTGGTCGGGAAAATAAATATTTAGAAAGTTTAGCAAAATGTTTCTTGCACCCATGTGATATGAAGTGTACATAGTAACCTTGCCAAAAAAGTACTTAATATTCGGATGCCTGAGCATTAGTGCTCCAAGCCCGTCCCATAGGTTGTCAAGTGCAAAAAGCCCCTTCCTTTTTATATTTGTACTTTGATAATTGGGCTGAATAAAAGATCTTCCTAACTCAATTGTTACAGGCATATAGTCCTTAATAAACTCCTCTGAAAAATTGAAGAGTTCGCTGGTTGCAAGGTGCTTGGGATCAAGTCCCGTACAGTGTATGTACCTGTACCCTCCAAGAATCTCCTCATCCTTAGGATCCCATACAATGAGCTGTTTATAAGGATACCTTGCATCTGTATCAAACTCATCTATGTCAAGTGGCTTACCGGTACCCCCTCCGGCTAATCTAAATGAGATCTCCCGTAATCTTCCCAGCTCCCTCATTGTATTTGGGGAGTCGTGGTAAGTGATCTCATATATTTTATTGTCACCCTTGCGGGTGTTTCGGATAAACTTGTCGGCAGTAAGCTCTTCAATTATCAGCTTTCTGTCAACTGGTTTTATTACCGGTTCCATATTATTTTCTGTTTAGGTTATACACTTCTCTTCTGAGTCTCTCGCTCCAGTATGCCGGACTGCCTTCTGTCACAAGAGTTTCATGACTTACAGGCTCTCCTATGAATATATTGAATACAGCGTTTCTCTGCAAAAACATCTCCCGGGGCAGCAGTATCGTTTCATAATTGAATTTTATCCCAAGAGACTTTCTGATGTTTGCAAATTTGTAAAAAAATGTTGAGTTTCTTCCTCCAAAAAAGATGGGAACAATATCCCTTCCGTGCTTGATGGCCTGGTTTACAAAACTCTTTTTCCATTCAAGGTCCTGAATTTTTCCGTTAACCATTCTTGAACATAGTCCGGCAGGGAAGTAGAGAATCTGAGCATTTGAGTCATATGCCTCCAGAATCATCTTTGTGTTGTCAATTTTCTGACGACCATATTTGTTTACCGGTACGAAGACCGACTTTAGCGGCTCTATATGCATCAGCAGATCATTTACAACAAATTTCACATTTTCAAACATCTCGCCAAAGACCTCTATCAGTATCATGCCGTCCAACCCTCCAAGAGGGTGGTTAGAGACAAACATATATCGTCTCTCCTTTTTTATCTTCTCAATTCCGTGAACTCTGTACTTAATTCCCAGGTCTCCGAGGGCTGCACTTGCAAACGCCTTGCCTTTGAGATGTCCGTGATGCTCAAGTATCTCATTTATCTCTCTCTGATGAATTAATTTTTTTGCAAAATTGATAAGGAAAGAGGGAATTATCTTGAGAAGTTTTGGGTTCTTTGACCCAATAACCTTCTCAATGTCTATCCGGAGATTGTTCTCATTTTCATTCATTGGGACGGGGTTTAATCTAAGTGCGAAGTTAAATAAAAATCATATCTTTGCATAAACGGGACCTATTATATGTTAAAACAAGGTTTACAGCAAAAGTTACAGCAGAAGCTTTCGCCGCTCCAGATTCAAACTATAAAATTACTGGAGCTGCCAACACTGGAACTTGAGCAGAGGATAAAGAAGGAGCTAGAGGAGAATCCTGTGCTGGACGAGGGGTCGGATGAAGAGGATAGGGAGGAGATAGAGTCTGGAAATGTCTCTCTTAGTGACTATGGAGCAGAGGATCAAATTCCGTCTTATAAACTGTATGCCAATAACCAGGGAAAGGATATCAAACAGGAGTACAGTGTTTTCTCCGTAAAGGAGAGCTTTCATCAAAGCCTGATATCGCAACTGGGATTCAGCGATATGGATGAACACTCCAAAGCAATAGCAAGATACATTATTGGGTCACTTGATGATGACGGATATCTTAGAAGGGATACAGACTCCCTTGCAGATGATATTGCATTCAGACAGGGGATTCTGACTGACCAGAATGAGGTTGAGTATATCCTGTCTAAAATCCAGGAGTTTGAACCTGCAGGGATAGGTGCGAGAGATCTGAGAGAGTGCCTCCTTCTCCAGATTAAAACAAAGAGGGAGAGTAAATATCAGAAAATGGCAAGAGAGATTCTTGAGGACTACTTTACTGAGTTTACAAAAAAGCACTACTCAAAAATAATCTCAAGGATGGGGATTACAGAAGAGGATCTCAAAAGTGCCATTGAGGAGATTCTTCACCTCAACCCCAGACCAGGAGGCCAGATTGATGACTCGTATACCGAGCAGGCTCAGCAGGTTGTTCCCGATTTTCTCCTGGAGTACAAAGATGGTGAGCTGGTTATGACAATGCCCAGATTCTCTATTCCTGAGCTCAGAGTTAATAAAAGATATGCAGATCTTCTTGCCACATCTGCAAACTCTTCCAGCAGAGAGGGTAAGGAGGCGGCTACATTTGTAAAACAAAAACTGGACTCAGCCAAATGGTTCATAGAGGCAATAAAACAGCGCCACAATACTCTTGAAAACACAATGAACGCAATAATTGACTTCCAGCGGGACTACTTTGTAGAGGGTGACGAGACCAAACTTAAGCCAATGGTATTAAAAAACATTGCAGAGAAGACGGGTTTGGACATCTCAACAATTTCGCGAGTAGTAAATTGCAAATATATACAGACCCACTTTGGTATATACCCCCTGAAATACTTCTTCTCAGAGGGTCTGATGACTGATAGCGGCGAGGAGGTCTCAACCAGAGAGATTAAAAATATTCTGGCATCAAGCATTGATGTTGAGGATAAAAAGAAACCGCTAACTGATGAGGAGCTGGTTTCTGTGTTAAGTGATAAGGGATATAAAGTGGCAAGGCGTACCGTGGCCAAATACAGGGAGCAGCTTAATATACCTATAGCAAGATTGCGCAAGGAATTATAATAAAACATCAAATGAAAAAAGTGATATTGGGCATCTTTGCGGCCCTGATGATAACATCATGCGATATGAAGGAGTCTGTAGATTTAATAATTTATAACGGAAACATCTACACAGTAGATTCATCCTTTTCAGTTTGCACGGCAGTTGCAGTAAAAGAGGGCATTATTGTCTCAGCCGGAACGGACAATGAGATTCTTAATACTTACCGTTCAATGAACATGATAGATCTAGAAGGCAGGGCAATGTATCCCGGTTTCAATGATGCACACTGTCATATTACAGGTCTGGGAGCGGGCTTGCTGAGAGTTGATCTGAGAGGGGCCCGGTCATTTGATGAGATAATTGACAGACTTGTTGAAAGAGAGAAGGAGTCTCCTGTTGATTTTCTTCTTGGAGACGGCTGGGATCAAAACTTATGGCAGGAGAAGAGATTCCCGGATAATAAAAAGCTAAACGAACTTTTCCCGGATGTTCCGGTAATCTTGTCCAGAATAGACTTTCACGCAGTAATAGTGAATGATGCTGCCATTAAAATGCTTGGAATAAAACCCGGTGACCCGTCAATTCTCCCGGGAGAGGCAATAATGAAGGGAGGGGCTTTTACCGGTGTATTCCTTGAGAATACTGCCGATAGATTTAAGGAGATTCTTCCGGATCCGGACGGTAAAGAGCTAAGAAGAATGTTGCTTGCAGCTGAAAAAGAGTGCTTTAAGTATGGCTTAACATCTATATCAAGTGCCGGAGCTGATCTTCCTCTTGTTGAGGTGCTTGACAGTATGCAGAGCGAAGGCGATCTTAAGCTGAGGATAGATTTGTGGCTTACCCCCGGAGAGGAGATGTTCAAAAAGGTTAACAAGCCTTATTCAAAGGGACGTCTTAGGGTTGGAACAATTAAGATGTATGCGGATGGTGCTCTGGGATCAAGAGGAGCCCTGATGATAAAGCCATATTCAGATGAGCCCGCTGTATACGGAATTCAGGCGACACCATCTGAGACACTTGATGCATATGCAAAGTGGGCATACGAAAATGGATTTCAGGTTGCTATTCACTGTATAGGCGATGCAGCCAACAGATTGGCTTTGAATCTCTATTCAAAATATTTACCACAGGGAAACGATCTCAGATGGAGGATTGAACACTCCCAGATAATCCACCGGGATGACATGGAACTGTTCGGCAGGTATTCCATTGTGCCTTCAATACAGCCTACTCACGCTACCTCAGATATGCTCTGGGCAGTTGACAGAGTCGGTGACAGAATTAAAGGTGCTTACGCATACCAGGAGCTTTTGCAGCAAAATGGCTGGCTCCCCTCTGGAACAGACTTTCCTATTGAACAGGTCAATCCAATCCTGACATATTTTGCTGCTGTGCACAGAGTAAATTCTGACTTTATTCCGGCTGAAGGGTTTCAGATGGAGAATGCACTTACACCTGAGCAGGCTCTGAGATCTATGACACTATGGGCTGCCAGAGCCTCGTTTGAGGAGAATTTAAAAGGGAGCATAGAGAGAGGCAAAGTTGCAGACTTCACTGTATTGGACAGAGATATAATAACAGCCTCAAGAGAGGATGTAATAAAAGCAAAAGTTGTCAGAACTTTTGTTGCGGGAGAGGAGGTTTACAGGGCTGAATAGCTTTATCAGAGCTTGCTGCCATAAGCAAGGTCTCCGGCATCTCCGAGGCCAGGTACTATGTATGATTTAATGGTGAGCTCTTCGTCAATTGCCCCTACCCATAGTGTTGTCGTTTTATGTGGCAGATGCTTCGCTAGGTACTCTATACCCTCTGTGCTTGCTATCGGACAGACAAGATGTGTATGGGCAGGCTGTGCTGCTTCGCACAACTTGTTGTAGGTAAGCACAACAGATGATCCGGTTGCCAGCATTGTATCTGCAAGAATCAGTATTTTCCCTTCAACAGAGGGGCTGCTTGCATACTCAATCTGGATTGTGAATTTGTTGTCCTTTCCGTATTTTCTGTAGGCCGCAATAAAGGCATTCTGAGATTTGTCAAAATAGTGAAGAATACCGTCATGCAGAGGGAGTCCGGCTCTCATAATGCTTGCAATTACAATGTCATTGTCGTAAGTGCGGCACTTGGCGATGCCCAGCGGTGTTGTGACATCCTTTCCTGAATAATCAAGAGTTCGGCTTATTTCGTATGCAAATATCTCCCCAATCCTTTCAAGATTTCTCCTGAATCTCATACTGTCTTTTTGGATGATGTGGTCGCGTATCTCCGCAATGAAAGAGTTGAGAACGGAGTCCTTCTCACCCAGGTTGATTATCTTCATCTGATTTTGATTGTGAAATTTTCACAAATATATGAAATAATCAGATTATTCCATCGTCGGCAAAGCTGAAGTATTTATCTCCGGCTATTATAATGTGGTCAAGGAGAGTTATATCAAAATAGGAGGCTGCCTCTTTCAGTATCTTTGTCTGGGTCTTGTCGCTTTCCCCTGGTTTTGCATTGCCACTTGGATGGTTGTGGACAAGTATTATTCCGCTTGCGAGCTTCTCCAGTGCACTTTTGACTATTAATTTGACATCTACAACTGTAGAGGAGATCCCCCCTTTTGACATTCTGGTTTTTGAAATCAGTCTGTTTGCTCTGTTCAGATATAATACCCAGCACTCCTCATACGGCAGATCCATTAATAGAGGACTTACTATGCTTGCAGCACTTTGAGATGAGTATATTTCCGGAAGCTCTTTAGATCTTGCTTTTGAGATTCGTTTCCCAATCTCGGCTGCGGCAATGAGCGATATTGCTTTTGTTTTACCAATACCCTTAACTGACATCAGGCTCTCCGGCGAGGCAGAGGCCAGACATCTCAGACAGTTCTCATGCTTGCTTAGAAGCGACCTTGCTACATCTACTGCAGACTCCTCTCCGCTTCCGGTTCCAATAATAATGGCGGTAAGCTCAGCATCGCTCAAACTATCCGCCCCTTTTGAGATAAGCCTCTCCCTTGGCCTCTCATCCTCGTTCCACTCCTTGATAGTTAGTTTTTTTGACATAGTTCAGTAAAATAAAAAAAGCTTCCCAATATTAGGGAAGCTCTTTAATTTCTCTGTGTCAAAAGGTAAATTTCTTACAGTTTGTTCACGTGGCTAGAAATACCGCTTTTTAGATTTGATGCTTTATTGGCATGAATAACATTGATTTTAGCCAATTTGTCAAGCATTGAGAAAACCTTTGGCAGGAGTGCCGTAGCTGCCTCTTTATCTGTTGTGTTACGAATCGCTTTGATAGCGTTTCTAGTTGTACGAGCATAATATTTATTATGCAGCCTGCGCTTTTCGCTCTGACGCGCGCGCTTTTCTGCGGAAGCGTGATTTGCCATTTTTGAATTTTTTTGTTTTTTGTAGTCCGTAGGGGAATCGAACCCCTATTGCAAGAATGAAAATCTTGAGTCCTAACCGTTAGACGAACGGACCGTTTCCCAACCCTGTAACGGTGTTCTGTTTTAAGTTGGGAGTGCAAAGGTATAAAGATTTTTTATAGTTGCAAAAAAATCTTAAAAATTCTCATAGGAATAGATAATGGACTCAACCTGTCTCAGGTAATTCCTTTTATCATAGCGAGGTGCGTAAACGAAGGCCTCCAGACCAATTATATTTTTGCCCTCTTTATCTAGGAAGAAGTGGCTTACGAATGGGCCACCCATGAAGTCATTCTGAACCTCCCAAAGTCCTCTCAGTTCTGCAAAATTTCTCTGTTTGTACGTTATCCACTTCAGCCCCGGCTCTATAAGCTGGTTGGTTATCATGTATGTATTCTCCAACTGGCCCGGGACATTCTGCTGCATGATAGTGTTACGTATGTTTATAAGGCTTTCGCGGCTGAAATCAGTAGAGTCTTTGAATGGAACGCGATATATGAATATCCCTTGATTGGTTCCTGTGGTTTCATATGATATCCAGATAAAGTTATCTGTCTTTTTCCTAAGATTATATCCGGTAGGATAGTATGGGGAGCCTCCGAATGCCTCTGAGACAGCAGCCCTCAGGCCTCTCTCTTCGTATTTTTTTGCATTGGCAATGTTTCTGTTCCTCTCTGCCTGTAGGATAGAGTTTGCCAGTTTATCACTTTGTCTCTGAATCTCTTCAGCTGCAGATTTTGCATCGGGGGCAGAGATTGTAATTACAATCTGAGGTGCAGCCCAAACATTCTCCTGATAGACGATTTTTGTTGCATTAAACTCCTCTTTGATGGATACGATTACAATGTTTCTGTGAACCTGGAAAATACTTGTGAAGGCATTTTCCGGTATGTTTATCAATGTGAATATTGGTTCACGCTGAGGAAGGAAGGGCTGGTCTATCGCGAGAATTGACCTGAGTGCAATTCCTGGATCACTCTCCCAATGTCCTTTGTTTATTACTACAACAACCTCTCCGGCCTTTCCGCTAATGCTTGGCATTAACCTAGGCCCGTTTTTGCACGATACCAGCGATAATGTCGCTATGGCAATCGCTACTAATATTCCTCTTACCTTCATAACCTGATTAGTTGAATAATCTGTAAATATCATTACCAAATGCAAGGAACATTATCGCAAGTAGCACCAGCATTCCTGCTACCTGTGCATATTCCAGGAATTTATCGCTTGGCCTCCTTCGTGTAACTATTTCATAAAGGAGGAAGAGTATGTGACCACCGTCAAGGGCTGGAATTGGCAGGAGGTTAACAACAGCCAGCATTATTGACAGCCAAGCTGTTAAATTCCAAAAAATGTGCCAGTCCCAAGCTGACGGGAATATGTTTCCTATCGCAATAAAGCTACCAACAGATTTATAGGCCTCTGTCTTGGGAGAGAAGATTAACTTCAACTCTTTGATATAGTTGCTGATTGTAGATACGGCCTTTTTTGCTCCTGCAGGAACTGCTGCAAAAACTGAGTAGTCTGAGGTTGTAATTTTAAAGAATTTGTACAAATCACCATCAAGGGCTACCCCTATAAGTCCGTTTTCGTCAACCGCCAGTTTCTTCTCTAAAACAGCCTCTCCCCTGCTAATCAGCACATCAACGGAGTCGCCTTTGTTAGCCTGAAGAATCGCCTGTATGTCCTGTATGATAAATGCATCTGTTGAGTCAATTCCAATAATTCTGTCTCCGGGCAGAAGGCCGGCAGTAGCGTTTATTGAGGAGTCAGGAACAGTCAGAATCTGGAAAGGAACCCTCAGTGAAAACATCCCGGGGGTGTTAAGTACAGCCGGAATGAATACCGGATCAATTGTAAGCTCCTTGCTCTCGGACCCTCTGATTAATTCAGCCTTTTCAGCCTGATTTCTTGCAAGAATAACCTGAAGCTCGTTGAATTTATCAACTCTCTCTCCGTTAAATGAGATTATCCGGTCTCCGTTCTCAAAGCCTATCTCTTTTGCAAGTTCGTTGCACTGAACGCCATATATGGCATCCTCGTTTTTCAGATACTCCTCACCCCATGTAAAGAGTGTTGCAGAGTAAATAAGGATTGCCAGAATGAAATTGAAGAAAACGCCTCCAAACATAACAAAAAACCTCTGCCAGGCCGGCTTGCTTCTAAACTCCCATGGCTTTGGCTCTTGTTTGAGCGCCTCTTTGTCCATTGACTCATCTATCATACCGGAAATCTTGCAGTAGCCACCCAATGGCAACCAGCCAATTCCATATTCAGTATCAGAATTCTTTGGTTTGAATTTAAACAGGGAGAACCATGGATCAAAGAACAGGTAGAACTTCTCAACCCTGATCTTGAATAGCCTTGCAAAGAAAAAGTGCCCGAACTCGTGGACAAGAACAAGGATTGATAGAGCGAGGACTACCTGGAGAATTTTTATTATTATATCCATTTTTAGAATTATTTAGCTTTGAATTTTTTTAGAATCTCTGCTGCAAACTCTCTTGCAGCTCTGTCGGTGTTGAATATATCTGACAATGTTGGTACTGCAACAAACTTCGTTCCATTAACAACCTCCTGAGTAATCTTGTGAATGCTGGCAAATGGCACTATCCCATTAAGAAAGGCCTCAACAGCAATTTCGTTTCCTGCATTCATTGCACAGGGTATATTTCCTCCTTTGGAAATTGCTTCATATGCTATTGTTATGCTCGGAAACTTCTCTCTGTCCGGATCAAAAAAATCAAACCTTCCAAATTCGGCAAAATTTACCCTCTTTGTATCAAGAGAGAGTCTGTTTGGATAGGCAAGCGCATATTGAATAGGAAGTCTCATATCTGGTGTGCTCATTTGCGCCGTTATGGATCCATCCCAGAACTGAACCATTGAGTGGATAATGGATTGTGGATGTACTACTATCTCAATTTCGGAAGGTTTCATGTTGAACAGCCATCTTGCCTCTATCATCTCCAGCCCCTTATTCATCATTGTTGCTGAGTCAATTGTGACCTTTGATCCCATTTTCCAGTTAGGATGGCTGAGAGCCTCATTTATGGTTACACTCTTGAGCTCTTGTATGCTTTTGTTTAAAAAAGGGCCCCCTGATGCAGTTAGTATGATCTTTTCTGCCCGCCCTCTCTCTCCCTGGAGGCATTGAAAAATGGCAGAGTGTTCAGAATCAACGGGTATAATGGGAGAGCCCGATTCTTTTGCCAGTGATACAACTAACTCCCCCGCAGCAACAAGAGTCTCTTTATTTGCCAGAGCAATTGCCTTGCCCGCCTTTATTGCAGCTATTGTCGGCTCAAGTCCGCTAAAACCTACCATGGCTGTCAGCACAATGTCTATCTCCTCGCTCTTTACGAGTGAGGTAATGGAGTCCATTCCTGTAAAAACCTTAACTCCGTGGGAGGAGAGTGCTTTATTAACCTTGTCGTATTTATCCTCGTCTGTTATTACTACTGCGTTTGGCTGAACTTTAATGGCTTGTTCAATCAGGAGATCTGCATTCTGTTTTGCTGTAAGAAGCTCTACTGAGAATTGCTCCGGGTGTCTTGTGCAAACATCAATGGCCTGTGTGCCTATAGAGCCGGTTGAGCCTAAAATTGCTATTCCTCTTCTCATCCGGGTTGATTTAGAATTTGATGTATTTTGTCGGGTCAACAGCAGAGCCTTTATACCAGAGTTCAAAATGGAGATGGTATCCGGTGGTCAGAGATCCGGTGTTGCCTACCAGTGCAATTGCCGAGCCTGCCTTGACCTTATCTCCTGTTCTTTTGAGTAGTTTGGAGTTGTGCTTGTAAATTGAGATTAGGTCGTTTGAATGCTGAATCTGAATTGTGAATCCTGTTTCGTCTGTCCATGCGGCCATTATTACGGTTCCGTCCAGTACGGATGAGACAACAGAGTTAGCGGGGGCGGCAATGTCCACGTAGGGGTGGTTTGCGGCAAGGTTAAAACCGTCTGAGATTATGCCTTTTACAGGAGGGAAGAAGTGAAGACCCTCAATCTGGTTTACTCTGTTTGACTCAGAACCGATATTAAACTGCTCCTGTCTCATAACCTCCAGCCTAAGCAGCGAATCCTCTTTGGAGACCCTCCCTGAGATTCCATCTGGATTTAATGAGTCTTGAGCTATAATTATATCGCCCAGTTCAAGGGGTGGCTGGCCGGTTGCAATTCTCTGAATGTTGTTAAGCTGAAAGTCCCAGAGTCTGACTGTCTTCTCAAGTGAATCAAGCTTTAGAGCGTTCTGTACTATATCTCTTCTTGTCTGGGCATTTGGATAACCCGGAATAAATTCTCTCAGCGGAGTGTATGATATTAGTATAGTAACAGACAGCACTATAAAAATTACCGAAAGCACAAGACTCAAAAGCATCATCAGACCATTGGCCCTGAATACAAAAAGCTCTTCATGAGTTGTGTCATTGAATATAGAGAAGCGAAACTTGTTTCTCAGCCTATTCTTTCTCTCTTTTTTTATCTTCTCTTTAGCCATCTCTATTTATTGGGGCTATCATTCACTTTTACAAATACCTCTTCACTCTCCCAAAGACCGTGCCTGTTGCAGTAGGCAAGAGCCTTAAGCCTGAGGCTTACCTTTGGGATAATTGAGAACTCAGTCTCAATGAACAGCGGGTCGTCACCGTAGCTTGACCGCTGAAGCCTTACCTCACCCATCAGAGTCTCCAGACTCCATAGCTGTATGTACTCATAATGGTGGTCGGGTGCATTGGGATGTTTAACACTTGTTCCTATCCTCACCTTTACTTTGAATGGGCAGTCTCTTGTCGCTTCTCTGTCACAAATAATAACCGGAGCATGCTTGTCTGCATACTGTCTAACTTTGTTGCTCCCGGATTCAAAATCTTTATAGGAAAATAGTCTTGGCATACTTCTCTTTAAACCCCCAAAAGTACTAAAAAAAAACTAACTTTGCGACATGGAAAGAATTGTGGGAATTGACTATGGACGGAAAAGAGTGGGTATAGCCGTGAGCGACCCTCTGGGAATATTTGCATCGGCACTTGATACACTCCCCTCCGGATCGGTCCTGTCATTCCTGAAAAGCTACATTGAGAGGGAGCGTATATCAAGATTTGTTGTCGGCTATCCGGTTAATCTGGACAATAAACCTTCAGAGGCAGCAAAGGATGTTGATCACTTTCTTAATATGCTCAGAAAACAATTTCCGGAGATTCCTGTTACACTTGAGGATGAACGTTTCACATCAAAAATGGCTATGAGAACCTTGGTTGAGGGAGGGATGAAAAAAAGCGACAGAAGAGTAAAGGGGAATGTGGACAAAGTAAGTGCCGCAATAATTCTTCAGTCGTATCTGGACTCAAGGGCCAGGCTTGATAATAATGGCAATTGATTATGATACTTCCAATTTATATTTACGGATCTGAGGTACTCAGAGAGAGGGCCTCTGACTTTGATATTTCGGCACCTGATGCTGCCGGAACAATATCCAAACTTGTTGCCGATATGTTTGAAACTATGTATCAGGCAGATGGTGTGGGCCTTGCAGCACCTCAGGTTGGGAAATCAATAAGGGTGCTGGTTGTGGACGGTGCCCCTTTGGCGGATGATATGCCGAAGCTGAAGGATTTTAAAAGGGCTATGATAAACCCGGTTGTACTTGAAGAGAGCGAGGAGACAATTGAGTATAACGAGGGTTGTCTAAGTATACCTGATATTAATGCCGGTGTTGTAAGACCAAAGAAGATAAGGGTAGAGTACCTGGACGAAAATCTTTTTAAAAGGGAGGAGGAGCTTGATAACTTTGCTTGCAGAATGGTTCAGCATGAGATTGACCATCTCAACGGGGTTCTCTTTACTGATCTTTGCGCCCCCATCAGAAAGAAGATGCTTCAGTCAAGGCTTAGCAACATAATGAACGGGAAGGTTAAAACTCATTACAAAACGGCTCAGTCTGCCAGAAAGAGATAATTTTAAAAAAGTAATATTATGGGAGCATTTCATGCATATGATATAAGAGGTGTTTATAACAGAGACTTTGATCGGGAGACAGTTTACAGGGTTGGGTATTTCCTTCCGGAGCTCCTGGGGGCAGACAAGGTTTTGGTAGGCAGGGATGACAGAGAGTCATCTCCGGAGATGCATAAAGCCCTTCTAAAGGGTATTACTGATGCCGGTGCAGATGTATATGACCTTGGTCTTACAACCACCCCTATGGTCTATTTTGCTACAGGTAAATATGGGTTTAAGGCATCTGCTCAAATAACGGCCTCTCATAATCCAAGGGAATATAACGGTTTAAAGATATCCAGAGAGAATGCTCTTCCTGTCGGATTTGATACAGGACTTGGCAGGCTAAAGGAATGGATAGAGACAAGAGAACTAACAGCTTCCGGGAAGAGAGGTGAGGTTCATCAAATGGATATTAAGGGAGAGTATATTGAGTTTCTAACTAAATATAAAAGAGATCTCTCCGGGCTGAATATCGGTATGGATCTTTCAAATGGTATGGCAGCCCTTCTTATAAAGGATGTTATAGGGAGAGAGAGTGACTTCCTGCACTATATTTTTGATGATATGGACGGAACCTTTCCAAACCATGAGGCAAATCCGCTTGTTCCAGAGAATATTGTTGACTTGCAGAGGCTTGTTAAAGAGAAAAGATGTGATATTGGGGTAATCTTTGATGGCGATGCAGACAGAGTAATGTTTGTAGATGAAAACGGAAGGTTTATTTCCCCTGACCTTATGATAGCACTTATGGGCCACTACTTCCTTGAGGAGAGAGGAGAGAGGGGAGCTGTTCTGCAGGATATCAGGAGTTCAAAAGCTGTTGGAGAGTATCTTGCTCCATTGGGGGCCGAGATGCATACCTGGCGAGTTGGCAGGGCCTTCGCCGCTCACAAGCTTAGAGAGATAGATGGGATATATGGAGGAGAACTTGCCGGGCATTACTACTTCAAAGACTTTTATTACAGTGATTCCGGAATATTGGCTGCATTGATAATTATGGGTATTGTCGCTAAGAAGAGGAGAGAGGGCAGAAGCCTATCATCGCTTATTTCAGATATCGAGAAATACAATAATTCAGGTGAAATAAACTTCAGAATAGAGAAGAAGCGTGAGGCGATGGACAGAGTCAGGGACTATTTTGCCTCAGCAGAGAAGCCAACAGCCTATTATGACTTTGACGGATACCGGGTTGAATTTGAGTCTTGGTGGTTTAATATCCGCCCATCCAACACTGAGCCCTATTTAAGATTTATTGCCGAGGCTAAAGGTGAGGATCTCCTTGCCCTGAAGGTGTCAAAGGTTAGAGAGTTGCTTAAAGAATTTGAATAATACGCGAATGTAAATGTTTCGATTACTCTCTCTGATTATTATTACTACTCTGCTTGCAAAAATATCTCCTGCAGAGGTAAGGAGGGAGTATCGGAATTTGATTCCCCAATCAAGGGTCGTAATAAATTATCCAGCAGAAAGTCAGTACAGAGCAGAGAGACCGGTTGCACTTATACTTTATGCACTCCCTAACGGCAATACGATTGAGGAGACAGAGGGTCGTGGAGCTCCGCTGCTCACTGGTGAATGGCGTTATAACATTCAACACATTGCTGCACAGGTTAGATATCTAAGAGAAAATGACAGCCGGTTCAATTATATTATAGCTTATCTTGAGGCTGCTCAAAAAGGGTGGACTATACATGCGTCGGAGTATAATAATTCGGCGGAGCTATATAAAATTCTTACTGATACAATTATTAAAATTGTAAGTCTGTCACTGCCGGATAAAATCAAGTCAAGAAAAATCTCTGTTGCATTAACAAGTCATAGCGGCGGAGGAAGATTTGTTCTTAATTTTATCCGCGGGGTTGACTCTATTCCACCTTTGATTGAGCGGATATCGTTTATTGATAGCAATTATGGTTATGAAACAGATCTCCACTCGGATAAACTTATGTATTGGCTTAGGGGTGATACCAACCGCTACCTTGGAGTTATGGCTTATGTAGATACAACTGTAGTTCTTAATGGTAAAAAAATTGTCAGCAGTAAAGGAGGTACAGGATATCGCTCTGTAATGATGGCAGATGACCTGAAGAGAGCCGGGGTGACGTTTGTGGAACAACGGGATACCTCTTTTCTAAAAATGGTTTCACAGGATGGAAGGGTGGCTTTCTGGATTAAGGAGAATCCGGAGGGAAGAATTTACCATACAATACTTGTTGAGAGAAACGGACTTATACATCAAATGCTCTTTGGGACAAAACAGGATGAGAAGGGGTACAAGTTCTGGAGTGAGAGATGCTATGGAAGATTTATAAAATGAAAATTTTCATAATATGAAAAGATATCTCTCCCTGGATATTCTCCGGGGTCTAACAATTTTCGGGATGGTATTCTCGGCCATTGTTCCACACAAGGTTTTGCCTGCCTGGATGTACCATATCCAGAATCCTCCTCCTGACCATCATCTTGACTTCTCGGTCTCTGGAATCGGATGGGTGGATTTGGTATTCCCCATATTCATATTTTGTATGGGTGTTGCAATACCTCTTTCAGGTGCTTCAGGAAAGATGACTCTCAGATCAATTTTTTCCAGATTTTTAATGTTGTGGCTATTTGCCTATCTATATGTCTTTCTTGATTTCTCCACCGCTCCCGGACTCCTGCCTCAGTTTGCTACACTTGGAGGGTTTGGAGCACTTTTTATGCTTTATATGTCAAAACCACCTTACAGATGGTTGCGATATGCAGGAGGTGTGCTTGCTTTAGCCCTTATAGTGACAGGAGCCCTCTTCTTTGGAGAGACAATCTCAATTTACAGGAGCGGAATAATAATATTTCTTCTCTCGTTTATATATCTCCTGGGAGCAACCATATGGCTCTATACAAAGGATAGCCACAGAGTAAGATTAGCCATATTTCTGATTGTTCTTCTTTTTGCTTCGTTTACAATGCATTACTCTCTTCAAGGCAAATTGTATGGAATTAAAGAGATAAGATGGTTTTTCAATATGGAGTATATCTATTTTCTGCTGATTCTTATACCTGCGACCTATATTGGAGATCTGCTCCGGAAGAGGATTGCTCAGCCAGATGGATATAACCCAATAAGAAGTTCTCAGTCAACACCCTTAGTAAAAATACTGATGTTTCTGTTTCTGCTGTTGTTGGTGGTATGGATTATGGTAGCGCTTTACAGTGAGTGGAATTTTTACAAATTTCTCTTTAGCTCTTCAGTATCTCTCCTGGTGTGGCTTATAGTACGCAGATCTTTTCCAGAACTCAGGGAAATGGCTCTTCTAGCATCCTTGATGACCATAGGCGGAGGAGCAATACTTTTTGCCGAGGGGGCTGTTACAAAGGTTCCATGCACAATATCATACTGTCTCTTTACAACCGCCATCTCTGTCTATCTATTAATGATTTCCGACTTTCTTGCATATAAGTTTCCCGGATCTCTCTATTCAAGAATATTTGCCGGTGCCGGTAGTAATCCTCTTATGAGTTATATAGCTTTTGGAGCATTTGTTATGCCTCTCTTTAAAATTACAGGGCTGATACATTTTTACAATGCTGCCTATCCATCCGGATGGCCCTGGATAGGGACCCTGAGAGCCGCTGTTGCGGTTCTTCTTACCATGGCCCTGGTCGCCTTTGTCAGTGAGAAAAAAATATTCTGGAGAGCATGAAAAAATACCTGTTGGCAAAAGGATTCAGACGGACAGTGCTGACCATTCTTGCACTTTTTGTAGCCTCTCTGGCAGCACTTCCTGCCCTCTTCCCCGGAAAGATAGAGGAGCGGGTAAAATCTCTTGCTTCAAAGATGTTGGGGATGGAGGTTAGCTACACCTCTTCCAGACTCTCCTTTTTCAAACATTTCCCAAATCTTACAGTCTCTTTTGAGCAATTCAGTTTAGTAAACTCCGACTCATTATCCAGAGACACTCTGTTTTTTGCAGCTGAGGCATCGGCAGGGATAAACCTTATTTCACTAATTAAAGATGAGGTTGAGATTTCCGGTATCTACATTGTAGGGGGGCTCCTGGTTATAGATAAAGGATCTAATTTTGAAGGAGACTCCTTAAAGAGCGAAACTCCGCCTGATACCTCACAGGGTGATGCTAAGGTAGCAATTTCTAAAATCAGGGTTTCAAATACAGATATTGTTTACAGAGATATTGACTCTGATAGTGAGTTCTCTCTGAAGGGGGTTGATTATAAGGGAAGTGGCTCTCTAAGTGGAGAGAGTTTTAACCTGAAGTCACGCCTTATTAAGGGCCGTTTGTCTGCAAGAGTTGGTGTTGATGAATATTTAAGAGAGAGGCCTGTAAAGGCAAAGCTCTCAACAGAGATTGGTATTGGAGAGCAGTTTTCTCTGAGAGTTAACAAGGGGATGGTTGAAGTTGAAGATGTGCCTCTCTTTTTGAATGGATATTTCTCAACAATGGAAGAAGGATTTATTGCAGATTTTTCACTGGAGACGGGTGAAGTTAAGTTAAGAAAGCTATTCGCTCTGCTTCCTGATTCAATGCTTGAGTGGAGAGAGGGCTTGAAGTTAGAAGGGAGGGGTAGTGTTGGAGGTTTTGTAAAGGGTGAATGGAACGACTCACTTAGCCTTAGACCTGATCTCAGAGCAGAGTTGTCGGTCATAAGAGGCTACCTGATGCACAAAGAGTCATCTGCCCCATTGGAAAACATTGAAATCAAAGCGTCAATATCAGCTCTTAATGGTGATTTACCAGGAGCGGAGATCAATCTTGATACGCTTAACTTCAAAATAGATGGAAGGATTAATTCAGGCAAAATCAAACTGAAAATGGGAGAGAGTCCGTCAATTACCGGTGGATTTAAAGGAGGGGTGGATCTTAACCTGTTTACCACGGCCATTGGTTCTGACTTTTACAGATTCGGCGGAGATTTAGTTTACGATGCCAGCTTTAGCGGAGTATATGACCATAATAGCAGGAGACTTCCCACTGCTTTAGTAAAGATAAAATGGAGCGGCGGATCTGTGTCAGCCGGAGAGTATCCGTTAAAAGTGGAGAGTCTTAATGCTGATATAGTTGCATCGGTCCCTGATGGATCATACTCAACCGTATCTCTTGTCATTGATCCGTTAAATTTTATTTTTGATGATAAGCCCTTTAATCTAAAAGCATCTCTGAGTAATTTCAACGATCTTGTTTATGATGTTAAATCTAAAGGAGATCTGGATATTGAGATCTTACTTGAAATGCTTTCAATTAAGAGCTTTCCTGTAACTGGTAAGATCTCCGCAGATCTCTCGCTTCTTGGTGCTCAGGCAGATGTCAGAGATGGGAAGGTTGACAAACTTGACAATAAGGGGACACTGTTACTGAGAAACTTCAGATATACAAGCAGTTTATTTAAAAATCAACTCATTGTTCCATCTGCTGATATAAGGTTTGACGGAGAGAGGGCCTGGCTTGAGGGTGCATCGCTGATAACAGGGAATACAGCCATAAAGATAGATGGATATGCCACCAACTATATGGGTTACTATTTTGAAGGTGGAGAACTTAATGGAATGGTTGATTTTAAATCAGATAAGGTTATTGTCAGTGACCTGCTGCCAAATATTGAGTCTTTAAAAGATGATACCGTTAAAGCAGATAACTATGGCACGGTTCAATTGCCGGACAGGATAAATCTCATTGTGAACTTAGATGCTAAGGAGGTTGATTACGACAGCATACCTGTTAAAAATGTTGCCGCTAGAATCGCTCTTACTAAAAACGGTCTTTCACTTAAAGGAGGTAAGATGGAAGTTGCCGGAGCAAGGTTTCTGACAGATATTGATTACACTCCCTCATCACTGGACAGAGCTTTGTTTTCAGTAAAAGCAAAAGCAGATTCATTCAGTATAAAAAGGGCTTACAGAGAAATTCCTCTCTTTAGGGAACTATTTTCGTCGGCCTCTGCGATGGAAGGGTTAATTTCGCTTAATTACTCTCTTAGCGGAGCACTGGACGGAGAGATGTCTCCGGTTTTGACTACACTAAGAGGGAAAGGGGAGATAGTGTTGGATGATGTAAAAGTTAAGGGGTTGAAGGTTCTGAGTGCAATAAGCAGTGAGATGGGGAGGGATAGTATTGATAATCCGCAGCTTAAATCTGTTGTAATAAAAAGTTCAATTTCAGACAATATTATAAAAATTGAACGAACTCGCCTCAGGGTGTTTGGCTTTAGACCCAGATTTGAGGGTGAGGCCTCTCTGGACGGAAGGCTGAACATAAGATTCAGACTTGGATTACCCCCTTTTGGAATAATTGGTATTCCGGCGACAATAACAGGAACAATGGACAAACCTAAGGTTAATCTGAGAAGATCAAGGGAGGGAGACTCCATCCTGACTGACACAGAGGAGCCAGACGATAATTGATTGTAAGTATGAAAACAGTACTTCTTATACTTGTTTATATTCTAACTCCTGCCGCAATACTGTGGCTCACCTCAAAGGTCAATCTGCTTAGGAAAATTGGTCCGGTACTTCTTCTCTACCTTGTTGGGATAATTATTGGAAACACGGGTTTAATCCCTGATGATGCAAATACTATTCAGGATTTGTTAGTGACAATTATTATCCCTCTCGCAATTCCTCTTATGCTTTTCTCTTGCGATTTTAAGAGATGGGACATAAAAAATGCAATACTTACCCTTGTCACTGGAGCATTTGCCGTAATAGTTTCTGTGTTGACGGGGTATTTCATATTTAAACCATTGATAAGCCTGGATCCCGATATGGGATCTCAAATGGATAAGATTGCCGGAATGCTGGTAGGCGTTTACACCGGTGGGACTCCAAACCTTGCGGCAATAAAGATTATGCTTGGAGTTCCTAACGAGACTTACATTCTTATTCACTCATACGATATGGCTGTAAGCCTTATCTATCTTACATTTGTCCTGTCATTTGGAATTCCTCTGTTCAGGAAAATTCTCCGATACCCGGCTGGGAGAATCTCTTCAGAGAGTCACCTGCCTGTAGAGGGTTATGATGAGACGCCATACAGAGAATTCTTTAAAAAGAGGAGCATATTACAGCTGTTGGCTGCCATTGGACTCTCAATACTTATTTTCGGTATTGCCGGAGGTCTGTCACTAATTCTGCCTGATAGTATCCAAATGGTTGTAGTAATTCTCTCAATTACTACATTGGGAATAGTTGCATCATTTTTCAGAAGGGTCAGGGAGATTAAAACGAGCTACAATGCCGGGATGTACTTGGTTTATATTTTTAGTATTGTTGTTGCCTCTATGGCAGATTTGTCTAAACTAAACCTCTCAGGAGGGATCTACCTCTTGCTTTATATAACGTTTGCAATTTTCTTCTCTCTTGCGGTTCAGCTATCGCTGTCAAAATTATTTAAACTGGATGCTGATACAGTACTTATCTCATCGGTTTCACTAATAAACTCTCCCCCCTTTGTCCCACTTGTTGCTGCTGCAATGAAGAACAGGGATGTAATAATTACAGGTCTGACAGTAGGGCTTGTTGGATATGCGATTGGAAATTATCTTGGTTATTTAATCAGTCTCATTTTAGTATGAAAAAATTTTTAACTGCAGCAACACTATTGCTGACTCTTTTACCTTTCGGCAAGCTGCACTCACAGGTCAAAAAGGGGTGGAGTATCGGACCACTTCCTGCTATAGGTTACAATAGTGATTTGGGTTTCCAGTATGGAGCCCTGGCAGATATATTTTGGTTTGGAGATGGGAGCAAATTCCCGGAATACATCCATAAATTTAATGTTGAGGTTTCACAATATACAAAGGGAACAGGTGTTTATCACCTTTTCTACGACTCAGAGCATCTTCTTAAGGGCATAAGGACCACTGTTGATGTTAGCTATATTACGGATAAGATGATGGACTTCACAGGGTTTAACGGATATGCCGCACTGTACGATCCTGTTTTTGCCCAAGAGAATCCGTCATTCTACAAGATTGACAGAAGACTATTCAGGGCAACTTTAGATCTTCAGGGTTCACTTGGCGGGAACTGGAGATGGGCTGCAGGTGCGGGAATATACTCATACCGAGTTGGTGAGGTGAGGCTTGATAAGTATGCTGGTGATGACAACCTCTATTCAAGGTATATTGATGAGGGCATAATCTCTGCGAATGAGTCCACAGGCGGGGGTATAGTTGAACTTAAGGCCGGAGTGGTTCATGACACAAGAGATAATGAGTCAGATCCTGTAAAAGGCTTTTGGACTGAGTCAATCCTCTTTGGTTCTCCGGGACAGAAAAGTTATCTCAAACTCTCGCTGGTTCACAGGGGATATTTGCCAATCTATAAAAAGAGGCTCACTTTTGCATACAGAGTTGCAATGCAGGCGAATATAGCAGGCGAGGCACCTTTTTATATGCAACAGAATCTCTCAACTCTCTACTTCAGGCAGATAACATCAGAGGGGCTGGGAGGAATTAATACTTTAAGGGGAGTCATGAGGAACAGGGTGGTAGGCAAAGGAGTCGCATGGGCAAACCTTGAGTTGCGTTACAGATTCTTGGATTTCAAACTTTTCAGGCAGGACTGGTATCTGGCACTTAACCCATTCTTTGATGCAGGAAGGGTAATTCAACCATACAGACTGGATGAGATGAAGGCCTCTGCCGATCCGTTAATTTGGTCTGCGGCGGAGGAGCGGCTTCACCTATCGGCGGGAGCAGGAATCAAGGCGGTTATGAACAGGAATTTTATTGTCTCATTTGAGTGGGGAAAACCGTTTAACAGAAAAGATGGCAAGAATGGTATGAATGTGGGATTAAACTATATTTTTTAATAAAAAATCAAATCTACTGCAACAAATGTTTGCATCTGGTCGTCATATTCACGGTATGACTTCACAGGAGTTTAATATAACGGTAAGCGCAATCAGGCCCAAACTTGTAAATTTTGCGGCACTTTTTGTGAACAGAGGTGCGGCAACTGCAGAGGATATGGTGCAGGATGCCATCCTTAAGTTATGGAGAGCTCAGGAGTCTCAGGAGATAAAAAATCCTGAAGCGTTAACTCTGCATATATTAAAAAATGTATGTTTGGATTACCTGAAGTTAAAGAAGAACAATACGGAAACTCTTCAGCCTCTTTTTTCTATGCCGGAATCGGCAAATCCACATACAGAACTGGAGAACAAAGATGGTATTTCCTTTATAAAGAGGTGTATGGAGAGCCTTCCGGAGGATCAGATGGTAGCAGTTAGACTGAGAGATGTAATGGGGTATGAGATGGATGAGATAGCTGCAATCTTAGGCACAACAGAGGTGAATGTAAGAACAATGTTGTCAAGAGCAAGACAGAAACTAAGAGAAAAAATTCTTACCAATGAAAAGAGTAAGTGAAAATGAGGTAGCCCTCTTAATTGAAAAGTATTTCAACGCAGAGACTTCACTCTCTGAAGAGGAGCAGATTCGGGAGTACTACAGATGTACCTCTGATGAAATTATGAGTGAAGAGCTAAAGGCATACAGAGATATGTTTGCTCTCTTTGATGAGGAGAGAGAGTCTCTTAATAACGACTCTGTAGTAATAGGCAAAAAGAGCAATCTCTTTATAAGGCCCTCTCTGATGAGATGGGTTAGTATTGCGGCGGCTGCTGTTGTTCTTGTTGCTCTCTTTCTTTCAGGCCCCGGACAGAGCGATGCACTGAAATTCTATATTGACGGAGAGAGAATAAAAGATAAGGAGCTGGCATTGAATATGGCAGAGACAAATTTGGAAAAAGTCAACCATATGATGAAGGGACTGGAGAGAGGGGAGAGACGCCTTAACGCATTGGTTAAAGCAGACCAGTCAATATCGGCATTGGAGAGGCTGAACAGTAAATTGTCACAAAACTAGAGTTAAGTTCGTCTTATAGTTGAACAATTCAAACAATTAAAAAAACAAACAAATGAAAAGGATACTCATAATACTATTTGCATTGGCGGCTTTACCAATTGCTATGGCAGCTCAGAACAAGGAGATAAATGACATACTGGACAAATACGAGAAGAGGAAATCTGTCGAATCAGTAACAATATCGTCAGACCTGCTTGCAATGGCAGGTAAAGGAAATGACTGGGGTGGAAAAATCTCTAAAATAAGAATTGTATCCGTTGACTCAAATGTGACAGAGAACAATGTTCCAGTTAGGGTTGAACTAAAGAGAGATATGGATGAGCTGGTTTTGAAGTTCAAATTTATAAGTGCATTAAAGGTAAAAGATGGGAATGATGAGGTTGAGATGTATATTAATCAGAATAAAAGCGGCGCACTTCTGTTTCTGAACAGCTCAAAAGAGGAGTTTGCCGTCATTGCAATGTTTGGCAATATTGACGACAAACTCATTCAGACAGCATTAAAGGGTGGAATCTCTATAAAGTAGAACTCTCCCAGTTTTCAGTAGTTCCATTATAGGTAAGCTTATATACTATTCTTGTTGACGATCCGGATAGGATTTCAACAAGAATTTTGTCATCTACAGCACTGTTCTTCTTATCATTTACTGTAATTGAACACTTGCCCTGATAGGCTCTGTAGAAATAGTTGTTATATAAAGACTGAATAGACTGGGGGTGGAAAGTCATCTCAGAGGAGACCTGGTATGAGATAATCAAACTCTCATCCATATATGAATACTCAAAAGGGATATAGCTTCCTCCCCCGCTAACGGTGTAAATATAGCCGGCTGCATTGGCAGGGCTTTCAACTCTTCTTCCCGAGAGTCCCATCTCAAACTCAAATTCGTCGTTAACAGCTTCCCCGTCATACGTGGCAATTTGCCACTCCATATCACCTGTGCACTCAATTGTAATATGCATACGACGTGTAGGAGGGTATGTATAAAGCGGATCTGCAAACAAAACCTTCCAAACGGAGCCTACTGTGTGGATAGATTTATCATCAGGATAAATAAATACAGGTGTGCCGGTCAGATTCCAAACCCCCTGAGTCACCCTTATTTTTGAGCCGGGAAAGTATCTGTCTTCAATCTGATTTTTCTGACTTTCCGGAGCGGTCATCCAAAGGTCCAGCTTAAGTGCTAAATCAGCCGCATAAAGATTGCCTGAGACAACATTTGAAGTTGCATCCCATATCAGTTTTGCTGCCTGAGTCCTCTTCTCGGGTTTGTAGCCCTCTTCAAGAATACAAGAGTATGCCGAAAAAGTCAGCAGCACCATAGATAAAATTACTTTTGCCTTCATCTCTGCCACCTCCTTTTGTCTGGCACAACCCTGTAACCCACACCCATAGTGAATACACCAAGAGTGCCTATAGTTTGCACCTCAGAGAACCAGAAAAGTCTTTTTCCCACAGATATACCAAATCCTGTGAGCTGGATAGAAGGTCCCCATTCAAGGTAGGGTTCGGTATATCCCCCCCCCCTTTCATAAGGCTGTTTAATCATTAAGCCCACTCCAAGTCCAACGGATGAGTACATCCTGACCCACTCCCTGTTAAACCAGGCGAAGCGTAGAGTTGGTGTGAAGAACAGACTTCTAGAGGACTCCCTGTCAACAATCTCATTTGTAGCAGTTGAGTAAATGTTGCGGAAGTTACCGACATAAGTGAGCGTTGCGCCCATCTCAAGCCATTTTGCTACCTTAATGCTGTGAGCCATACTCAAAGCACCGGTGCTGTACAGATTGCCTTTATATGTCTGCAATCCATAGTATTGATCTGTTAAAGAGGGAGGTGCTATGTCCCAAGACCAACTGAATAAATCAAAATCGTAGGTTAGTGGAAGAAGTCCGTGGCTGAATCTGATTTCAGCTTCGGGCACATGCTTCTGGTTGTAATAACCCCTGTAGCTCGTCTGCCCGTTTGCCACCCCTGCAAAAATTGTTGCAAAGACGACTAGCATCAGTATTTTCCTGAACATCTTTAATGTGTTTATCACTACGAAGGTAGTGTTTTTTTCAGAGATCAAGAAGCCCTGATGGCAAGTTCATTACAATTTTGTTATTTTCAATCTCTACAGATAGAATAAAATCGCCATGAAGCGGGATTAAAACCTCCTTGTAAGAGGGCTCAACACTTAACCCTATACAAGGGTTTCCAGGATAGTCGTAAAATGATAAAATTTTCCCCGTCCTTGATCCTTTAGAATCATATACATCAATGCCAACGAGCATTTCAGGAGAGAAATCCTCCTCCCCTTTTTTTGAATCCTTTTTACTTTTGACCGGCTCTGTATAGACAAATTCACCCTCAATTTCAGATGAGAGGGCGGGAGAGTCTATACCATCAAATTTTACGAAAAATTTCTCAGAGCCTTTCTGCTCCATTACTGAAATAAAAAAGGGGACCGGAAGCCCATCATAGTAGATGAAAACCGGTCCCTTTTTATTGATTTTGCTCAACATTCCGGAGGCAACTCTTAAAATAACTCCTCCGTCCGTGCCGAACGATTTGATAACCTTTGCTACGGGCAGCAATCTATTTGCTGACTCTTGCATAGTGTTATGCCTCTGTTGTCTCTTCTGCAGCAGGTGCTTCAGGAGTTTCAGGTGCGCTCTCTTCAGCTACCTCAGCCTGTGCCTCTGCGGCGGCAGCCTCAGCGGCTTTACGCTCCTCCTCCTTTCTCTTAGCCAGCTCAGCAGCTCTTGCTTCATTAACCTTAGCCTCTTCAGCAACAGCAGCCTTCTTGGCATCGCGAGAGCTTTGAGCAATCTGAGATACCTTTGAGGATAGTTTGTTATCCTTTTCGGCAACCCATGCACTCCACTTCTGATCTGCAACCTCTTGAGTAATGGCTCCCTTCTTAACTCCCTCCTGAAGGTGCTTCCTGAGAAGTACTCCCTTGTAAGAAAGAATTCTGCGACATGTATCGGTAGGCTGAGCTCCGTTGTTGAGCCATTTCAGAGCTCCCTCTGAGTCCAGTTCAATAATTGCAGGATTTGAGTTGGGATTGTAGGTGCCAAGTTTTGCGATATAACGACCATCGCGAGGTGCACGACTATCGGCTACTACGATGTGAAAGAATGCGAAATTCTTTTTACCGTGGCGAGCCAGGCGAATTTTTACAGCCATAATGCTTTGTTTATTAAGTTTTTAATTATTAACTTCCTTATCTTCCCGAGAAAAGGTCCGCAAATATACAACCTTTTTACTTATCTGCAAACTTTGAATAAAAAGTAAATGTCGCTCCGGAAACCCGAAACGACATCACCCCTTTCTTAACCTAAAACTTAAACTATGAAAAAACTTCAATTAAAAGATTTGCAAATCGTGTGCCAAAAGTTCGTTTTCATTTACAAATATGTTCATAAAAGTGAATTTTAGATCTAAACTGTTAGATGGTGCTGAAAACCTTACAGAAGATGATTTTGGCACAAAAATCTCCTGTCTTCCAATTTTAATATGGAAAGGTATATCGCATTTATTATCAAGGAGGTAATCTGTATTGGAGCCGTTTGTTCCTAATCTTTTAAGATGAAGATTAGAATTAACAAATTCTATTGCCAACTCCCTTTTTGCTGCAATAATGTTATGAAAGTAAGCCAATGTTCTTCCGGATTTCAAACCCTCCTTTAGCCCCTCTAATGTTCTCTCTTTTGCGAGCACTATAGTTAACGGCCTCATAATTCCCAACTCTGCAAGCCTGCCCTTCTCAATACTGCCATGTGCATCAGAAGCAGCAATCATAGCCAGGTTTTTCTCAATAGCCCATCTCATACTTACCGGATAAAACTCTGTATTGTTAAAGATCTCAATAGCGTCAATCAAACCCTCCTCAATTACCTCTCTTTGAAAGTCACGAATAAAGGTTGAGTCAACTGCCCATCCGGGATGGTTCCATATTATGTAAGCCCCCTGGGCTTTTGCTGTTCTCAGTGCATCCTTTGGATCCTTAACATCAAGGGGATTTGAGTCGTTTAAAAAGAGAGCATTGAAGTGACCCATTGTTCTTTGAGTACGCGTAATCTCTGACCCTTTAACAAGTATAAGCCCAACCTTGTCTGCAGATACTTTGGCAATATCATAAGAGGTATTGTGATCATTATTCGTGTATTTTTTAAATGGTCTGTACTCAATATGGTCAGTGATTGCTATTGCATCCAGACCTTCACTCCACGCCTCTGAAACTCTTATGTCCGGCCAAACCAAACCATCTGAGAAAATGGTGTGTGTGTGAAAATCGCAGAGCATTACCTTGTATCCGCTAACATCCGGAAAGGAGGGCCTGCTTCTCTCCATAACTCCATATGATGGATAAAATACTTTATTCGTATTAAGCGTTGTCTTAGTAACGGCCCACTGTGCAGAAGATTTTACGGAAAATAAGAATGTTAATGCAACAAAGATGCTCAATGCAACTTTAAAACTTTTACCGGAAATAGTACTCATTTTGTCTTTAATTTTTCTAGTTCTTCAAAAGAGATGTTTAGAAGCCCCATCCCCTCTCTTTTATGGAAATTGTAATGCCACCACTCATGTGAATATTTCTCAAAACCATATCTCTCCATTATGCGAAGGAGCTTCTCTCTGTTGGCCAGAGCTATGCTGTCTGTTGGTATGTAGTCATGTGATGCAGCTTCAGAAAATTCATCAAAAGGTGTCGGCATAACAAGCTCATCGCCTGTCTTAGTGTTAACAATGGTCAGGTCTATAGCACAACCTCTGTTGTGTATTGAACCCTTCCAGGGAGCTGCTACAAATGTTGTATCCGGATACACCTCATAAAAATAGAGAGTTGCTGAATAGGGGCGGTAGGCGTCATAAACCTTAATGCCTAATCCATCTCTGTTTAACTCCTGCTGGATTTTCAGAAGTGAGTCAGCAGCCTCTTTTCTGAGATAGGCCTTTGGAGCCGAGTAGATCTTTGTCCCGGTAAAATTGTCTGTTCCTGCATATCTGATATCCATAACCACACCCGGAATGTGCTCCTCCAGATCTATCAGCAATAATGAGCTGTCAGCAGCAACTGCAGCAAGATACTCTTCAGCCGTTGACACCATATCCAATCCATATGGATTTTGATCTTTAGGTGATTGGCAGGCCGTAAAAAAGAGGCTCACCGCCAGAAGGGCAGTGAGCATAACTCTTTGAACGGCAATTTTAAAAAATTTTGCGTTCATTTTAGAAATTATTGTAATGGTTTAACAACTTCAATAAGCTCAGGGAGGTCCATTCCAATTTTTTCAAGGTGTTCAATGGTCGGAACCCCGTTTCTGTTCCACCCTCTTCTGTAATACACGGCATCAAGCAACTTTTCGTACTGATCCTCTCTGTAGTCCCTGTGTGCCTTCATCTTCTCGCTAAGGGACATTCGCTCAGGATCAAGCCCCATCTTATCTTTTAGCTGAGCATCGTATCTCTCCTGACGACTGATATACTCCTCCTCTGTAACAGGACCGGCGGCTCTGTAGGGCTGTTTATCAAACTCTCTGGTTCCGAATCCAAGCCTGATATTCAGTATTTTCTGAAAGTTATAAACCCTTTCAGACATCTTGATCATCTCCTCCTTGTCAAAATCACGACCTGTAACTGCCTTAAATATTGTAACATAGTTATCAACGTGTTCAGGTACCTTATTTGGTTCTGGCTGCTCAGCGTTGTCGGCAGGCTCAACATCATTCCAGCAAAGTTTGCAGAATCCTGCCAAACCGAACCAGGTGCGGAAATAAGGGAAGTAGTGGAGCGCCTCTGCCTTATTTTCAAAAGTTGGTATCATGTTGTTTACCATATCCATAAAGATAAGCCAGGCTTCATCATGCTGAGGTCCTTTGTTAGTCATGGCATATCCGCCCTGCTGGGCAAGCGACTCTTTTGAGAGATACATGGAGTACTCAAGCCCTTTATTCTCCATTCCAATATCCTCCAGAAACTGCCTCTCTCCCCAGCCATTATCTGCGAACATCTTTTTAAGCCTCATCACTCCAAGCCCGGCAGTTACTCCAAAGCCCTCTCCTCTTGCCATCTGGTGAAGAAGCTCAAGAGAGGCATCGGCATTACCCCATGAAAGGTCAACCCCCCCTGTGCGTTCTGAATTCAGAATACCGTTTTCCCAGCACTCCATAAGGAACCCGACAATATTTCCCCAGGTAATTGTGCAGACTCCGTATGTATCGCAATAGAAGTTCTGCTCAATAATATCTCTTGGGTCAAAGACTGCAATATTTGACCCAAGGGCTGCGGCATTCTCATATTCGGGCCCATCAACAATAACTTTGCTTCCTTTGTAAGGACCTGTTCTTAGCTCAAAATCATCTACGCCCTTTGCACATGACATATTGCAACCTATCCAGCAACCATCAGGAACACCTTGGGTAAAGAAGCTTTTCCAAACCTCCATATCAATCTTTGGACAATCCTTATGGTCTCCGTATTTGAAATTCATCACCGGCAGAATGTCGTATTTTTCAAGGACTCCCATTAGATGGGCAGTCCCGACTTTACGCATCTGGCATTGAATATCATCCAGATCGCGCATCTCCTTGTTAAATCTTTTACCTCTCTCCGTGATTGCCGGTAAGTCCACTACATTGTTGAAGTTTCCTGTTACCTTGGGAATTTTAGCTACAATGGCGCGAACTCCCTTGTGGCGCATAAGTGTTCCAATTCCTCCACGGCCTGCCTGTTTTAGCCTGACCTTACCCCTCTTCACATCCCAGAATGTGAAATTGAGCATCCCTATCAGAGAGTGTTCCGCAGCCTTTCCTGATGCAACAACAGAGACATTGATTTTATCTTTCTCGCTATCTGCAAACATGTCAAGAAGCTCCTCTCCTAAAAGATGAGAGTCATAACTAAGTTCCTGCGGGGTTTCAAAAATCTCTACTATATGGTCAATACCATTAATGTAAATTATGACATCCTTTGGAGAGTTCCCCTGTATCTCCATTGCGTCAAATCCTGCAATTTTCAGGTGAGGTCCAAAGTGACCACCTACGTTGCTGTCAATAATCTTCTCCGTCTGAGGCGAGATTGAAACAACGATTGACTTTCCGGAACCTGAATACTGAGTAACTCCGCAACAAGGGCCTCCGGAAATTACTATTTCGTTTTCAGAATCCTGCCATTTTGTATCAGGTTTAATGGCATCCCACAGCATCCTCAGTCCATAACCCTTTCCCCCGATAAACAGATCTCTTGTCTGAGGAGAGATTTGCCTTGTCTCAATTTTTCCTGTTTCAACATTTACGTATAGACTTTGGTCGCTGTATCCGCGCTCCATTGGCTTCCAGGTATATGGAAAGGAGGCCGTGATTTTTCTTCTGGATTTTATATCCTGATAGTTCATCCGTGAGTTTTTTTAGTTTTTAAATTTTTGTAAATTTACGAAAATTCGCAATCCGGACAACCCCTTTTTATGCCAACCTTTAACCAAATACGAGCTTTTTTATCACAAAAAACAATAGGAATTGCCGGAGCCGGGGGGCTCGGATCAAATTGTGCCGAATCTCTGCTTAGATGTGGTGCAGGCAAGCTTATAGTAGCAGATTTTGACAGAGTATCTGATGCTAATCTTAACAGACAATTCTATTTCCATGATCAGATTGGTGAAAAAAAGGTGGAGGCATTAAGGGACAACCTGCTTAGAATAAACCCTTTTGCCTCTCTGCAGATGCATTTTGCAAAGGTTGATCCTGATAACCTCAAACTTTTATTCTCTACATGCGATGTGGTGGTGGAGGCATTTGATTCGGCATCTGAAAAGTTGATGCTTATAGAGGAGATGGCCCTTCAGCTTCCTGATATACCGGTTGTGGCAGCCTCTGGTTTAGGTGGCTGGGGTGAGGCCGATTCACTAAAGGTTATCAGAAGCGGAAATTTGTTTATTTGCGGAGATGAGTATAGCGAGGTCACTGAAAACAGACCTCCATTGGCCCCTAAAGTAAGAATAGTTTCTAATCTTCAGGCAGATGTAGTGCTTGAAATTTTACTGAAAGATTTTAAATGAAGATATTACTTAACAACAGAGCAGAGGAGTTTCCGGCTGACAGATTATCAATTCAGGAGATAATGGATTTAAAATCCTTTACGTTTAAAATGCTTGTAGTTCGGTTGAACGATAGAAGTATAAAGAGAGACGAGTATGCAACCACTTGTGTTAAAGATGGTGACGATCTGAAAATCATTCATCTTGTTAGCGGAGGCTAGTCTAATTCAGCTTGTTGGATAGTCCCATTTTGTTTATTATCTCAAACTGTTGTCTGACAGACTCTTCATGGATTGATTCAAGAATCTGCTTAACAAACTCTTCATCCAGTTCAAGCCCCAGAGCCTGGGCAATTCTGCTTGTTACCATTCTGTCATACCTTATAGGCTGAAGAACCTGCATATTGTTCTCCATTTTATATTTACCAATCTCTCTGGCAATAGACATTCTTTTTGACAGGAGGTTAAGCAGCCTGTCGTCAAGCTCGTCTATCTCCCTTCTCAGGTCTGCCAGATACTCTGAAGGCTCACTTTTATCCCTTATTACGATAAGTTTAAGAATCCTCTCAAGAAGCTGGGGAGTTATCTGCTGCTCTTTATCGCTTAGTGCTTCTGCCGGATCTATATGAGTTTCAACCATAAGGCCGTCAAAACCCAAATCCATAGCCTGCTGAGAGATTGGGTATATAAGATTTTGCCTGCCTCCTATATGGCTAGGATCACACAACAGAGTCATGGATGGTAGCCTTCTCTTTAGTTCAATAGGAATGTGCCACTGAGGCTGATTCCTGAAAAGCCCTTTTTCATAAGCTCCGAAACCTCTGTGAACAAAGGCAAGATTATCTGACCCGCATGATATCAGCCTCTCTGCAGCCCCAATCCATAACTCAATGTCAGGGTTGACCGGATTCTTAACCAGTACAGGCAGTCCGGTACCACCCACTGCCTCGGCAATTTCCTGAACTGCAAAAGGATTTGCTGTTGTCCTCGCTCCTATCCAGAGTATATCCACTCCAGCCCTTAGAGCCTCTTCAACATGTCTTGCATTTGCGACCTCTGTAGTTACCAGCATGCCCGTCTCTCTCCTTACAGTCGTAAGCCACTCAAGTCCGGCAGAGCCTACTCCCTCAAATCCTCCAGGCTTTGTTCTGGGTTTCCAGATTCCAGCCCTGAATATTTTAATTCCCTGAGAGGCAATTAGCTTAGCAGTGTTAACCATCTGCTCCTCACTCTCAGCACTGCATGGTCCGGCTATAATGAGAGGGCGCGTAGTGTCAATCCCCTCTATATATAATGGTTTTATCTCCATCTGATTTTGAGTCCGTTTGAAAACGGTGTGCAAGTTAGCAGTTTTTTATATCTTTGTGAAAACTTAAAAAATGAGAACAAAAACAATACTGGTGCTGACAGCACTTTTTTTATCGCTCACGAGTTGCAAATATTTGCATATTGACGGGTATTCAGGATCAACATTAATTTGGGAGTCAGGGGCTAATAATTACTTCAATACCGAGTCCCCCGCAATTCTTGATTTGGTATCAGAAATGATAATAACAGGTGAAACTGATGGTGAGCAGAAAGTTTCTTTGGAAAACATGCCCTGGCATTCGGTTACTCTGAGGGAGGTTGTGATGGATGGTGACTCTGCAAAATTTCTGGGAACCTTCAGATATGACGGGGTTGCGCTATGCGATATATTAAGTTCAGTTAAAATTGATAAGGAGTCCAAAGAAGATTTTTACCCACCGGTTGATCTATATGTTGAGGTGTGGAACGATGCCGGGGAGTTCGCAACATTCAGCTGGGGTGAGATTATTTATTCAAACGACGTTTACAATATAATTATAGCAAAGGCTGTAACAAGAGTTGTCCCGGGAAAGACCGGAGAGAAATGGGAGATTCCTCAATCAGGAAAAATTGTAGTTGGAACAGATCTCTTTGCTGAAAGAGGTATATCAAATCCAACTAAAATTGTAGTGAAATCATTAAAGGGTAACTTCAAGGTTGACAGAGACCCTGAGAAATTCTACTCAGAGAAACTAGAGATAATAAATGGCAATGATACTGTTGCTGCCTTCTCTTCTATACCTGATAATCTCCCGAAACTTGAGAGAAGAACAATCTATTATGGTCACGGCATGGGGTATAAGGGTATAAGAACCTTTAGTGGTGTAAGGATTGACGGTTTGCTCAGGAGTCTGCTGCCTTCATCAAAAGCGGATCTTAGAACAGGGCTGATATGTGTGGAGGCTGTTGACGGATACAGAGCCTCTTTCTCCCTTTCTGAGCTTATAAACAGAGTTGATGGAGCCGAACCCCTTCTAATGTACGGTGAGTCAGGAGAGAAGGGGAGGGAGTCATTCTCAGTATATGCAGACAATGATATGTTTGCAGACAGATCTATTAAAGGTGTGAACAAAATTACTCTCTACTAATATGGCTGGTAACAAAGGGACAAAATATTACGATATATTCCTGGATTACCGGCTATGGCTTACCAAAAGAGGGAGCGGTGAGGTGTTGGGTCATGAGCAATTTCAAATTCTTCAAAAGGTAGCTGAGGGGAATTCTCTTCATTATGCGGCAGATAGTCTGGGTATGAGCTACAGAAAGGTATGGGACAGAATAAGGAACTCTGAAAAAGAGCTCGGCTTTCCACTGATTGAGACATTCAGAGGGGGAAAGGAGGGGGGTGGTACCAGACTCTCTGAAGACGGAAGAAGACTGTTGGAGTCCTATACTGTGCTGAGGAGCGATATTGACAATCTCATTAAAGAGAGGGTAAAGAGCTTTTTTCATTCAGTTAATAAGTTGGTAGTTATTGTGCTGACTCTTGCAGTGGCTCTCTCATGCAAGGGCAGGGGCCCGGTTACGAACTCGGATGGCTATGACTTAAAGGGAGACTTAATCATTTTTCATGCAGGATCACTCTCAAAACCTTTTAAGGTTATTGCAGACTCCTTTACGAAAATTCATCCAAATGTCAGGATATTATCGGAGGCATCTGGAAGTATTGATGCAGCCAGAAAAATAACGGAGCTGGGAAGAGCCTGTGATATTATGGCCTCTGCTGACTATACTGTAATTGATAAGTTGCTGATTCCTGAACATGCGTCGGAAAATATAAAATTTGCTGCAAATGAGATGGCTGTAGTCTTCAATGAGAAGTCACGGTTCAGTAATGAGATTAATTCATATAACTGGAGTGAGGTGCTTTTAAGAAAAGATGTTACATATGGAAGATCAGACCCTAATGCTGACCCATGCGGATACAGGACCATCATCTTGTTACAGCTTGCAGGTGCTGATACAAAGCAATTTTTGGAGAAGGATAAGCGTTTTGTAAGGCCTAAAGAGGTTGATCTGCTGGCCTTACTAGACGTAAATGCAGTGGACTACATCTTTCTCTATAAATCAGTAGCTGTTCAGCATGGATTAAGGTACATTGAGCTGAGTGATTCAGTTAATCTGTCAAATCCTGAACTCAATGAATGGTACTCTAATGCAGAAGTGAAGGTAAGAGGCTCAGCACCCGGAGATACAATTATAATTAAGGGTGAGGCTATGGTCTATGGTGTTACAATTTTGAAAAACTCACCCAACAAAAGAGCAGCGGAAGAGTTTGTGAAATATCTCTTGTCAGAGGATGGAGGTAGAAGAATTTTATCAGAAATGGGACAATCACCTGTTTAAAAACTAACCAAATACATATTATAATGAACTCAAAAATTCTGGGGTTAGCCCTCCTTTTTATGGCCGGCCCTCTGATGCATCTAAATGCACAGGAGGGCGATACGGCAAAAATGTACAATATTAAAGATGTTGTTGTAAGCGCAACAAAAACCGGAAGAGAGATTCTTCAGACTCCCGTTAGAATATCAAATATTCCGGTTCAGAGCATAAGGTCAGCAGCAGTTATGAATTCTGATGATATCCTTAAGGGTGTTTCAGGTCTCCTGGTTACAAGGAATATGGGAATTTTCGATAAACATGCTACTGTCTCCGCCAGAGGTGTTGGCAAGGAGCAGGCAAGAACCCTGATTCTTGTGGATGGAATCCCAATTAACAAACTTTCTACCGGCAGTGCTAACTTTGGTATGATTAATCAGGCTGTTCTTGAGAGAGTTGAGGTTGTAAAAGGCCCAAATTCAAACATCTTTGGCGGAAACGCAATGGGCGGTTCTGTAAACTATATCTCAAAAGATGTAAAAAATGGATTCAAAACGCATCTTCAGACAGAGTATGCCTCTTTCAATACCATTGGAACGAGAATTTCAACGACATACGGAAACAGCGGATTCTTTGCCGGGGTGAGCGGATTTTTCAGAAAGAGCGATGGTTACAACCCGTCAGAAACCATTGATTCAACTACAATAAATATGTCTCTTGATGAGAAAAATGGTGGGATAATTATCGGCTACAGGGGTGAAAAATTTGGTACTATTAAAGCTGAACTTAATTATACCGATGCATTGCGGGGAAAGGGGGAGAGGCTCTTTTCTGCCGGAGGTGTCATAGATGCAGTAAATCACTATGTTAACAAAAATTACAGAGTGACTTGGAACAAGGTTTCAGGAAACTCTTCAATGAGTGCAACCGGTTATTTATCAACTGAGGATTACTCTGAAATTAAATGGAAGGGTTCAGACATTTTTGATGTAATTGTAGATAGAAGAGATTACGGAGCATGGCTTTCTTATACATATTCAGGATTTAAGAGCAATACCCTCTCTGCAGGTGTTGAATTTAAAGGGGGATCAGTTGACGGGAAAGACGTTTACCGGACATCTACCGACAGAGTCATAAACAGGGGAGAGAGCAACTCCGCCTCAATATTTATTCAGGACGAGATTCTTCTCGCCGGGGGAAGGCTGCTTATACTACCCTCTTTAAGAGGAGAGATGGTTTGGATTAGAGACGGAGGATTCTACATTGAAGGGGGAACCTCTATTACAAATTTTCTGAAGCCATATACAGGAGATCTGGGTAACTCATCATGGAGTTCATTAAGTCCTAAACTGGCAGTAAGATGGTCTCTGGGAGAGAGGAGCAGAATTTATGCTTCTGCATCAAGAGGATTCAGGCCGGGTTCACTTGAGGATATGACAAGAACAGGAAGCATAAGCGGAGGAGTAATTCTGGCAAATACATCACTGAGACCGGAGTTTATAAATACTTATGAGGCAGGAGGTGACTTCAAAATTGCAGATAACCTCTATCTATCTCCATCTGTTTATTACTCCCTGGGTACAGATTTCCACTACGCAGTGAATACAGGTGAGACAATAAGAATCGGGAATAAGAACAGACCTCTGATGAGTATGCAGAATGTGGGCAAGGTTGAAATAGCCGGTGCAGAGGCAGATTTAAACTACTCTCCGGTTATGGGACTTGACTTAAGTTTTAACTATACATTTACCCATTCAAAAATAGTTGAATATGATGTTAACTCAGCTGCCGGCAATACTGATATTTCCGGAAAATATCTCACATATACACCAAAGCATATGATCAATGGCTCCTTAACATGGAGAAACAGATTTTTAAGCCTTAACGCAATCTACAGGCACACTAGCAGCCAGTTTATGAACTCTCTTAATCTGCCAGATGATGACAGGGGTGTAAATGTTATACCGGCTCTAAATTATGTTGACCTTAAAGTCTGGAGAGGAATTGGAAGTCATCTGGTGGTAAGTGCTGGTGCAACAAACCTGTTTAATCAGAGATATGTAGATTCATCAGGAATGCGCTCACTGGGTAGGTTCCTGTTCCTGCAACTGACTGTTAATATATGATACTATTCGTTATCAGGGATATAGATTAGTTCGTCCAGAGACCTTTTGGGCACATGGTGAATCCCGGCGGCATCCCGCCAGTATTTTACATCACCCATCTTAATGTCGTCAATAACAACAACCTCTTTAGGTTTTCCAAGCGCAATTACCAGTATAGGTGTGAGGTAGTTTGGAAGTTTAAGGAGGTTTGTTAATTCGGCCTTTTTAAAAGTGGCAATCATACACCCTCCAAATCCAAGGTCAACAGCCTGTAAAAGTATGCTCTGGGCGAATATCCCATTATCACACGAGTAAGCTGGAGCAATGGATGTGTCGTGAAGAAGGATTATATATGCCGATGGTCTCTCCCCATCTGTCGGGCCATCCCAATCTTTAAGGTACCCTGCCCAGCCAAGGTTTGGGAAAATCTTATCATTCATTTCTGCTTCGTTTGAGACGAAGAACTTTATTGGCTGTATATTCCTTGATGAAGGCGACAGTCTTGCCGCATCAACCATCATTCTTAATTGCTCTTCAGTAATCTCTTCGTTTTGGAAGAATCTTCTGTAACTTCTGTTTTGTTTAAATGGTATCATATTAATAACAATATTGTCTGCAATTTACACAAAAAGATCTGCCGATAACCTCTTTGCCCTTTTTAATCTGGGGTGATCAATCTCCTCAACTACTTCGTGAGCCCATATAATCTCTGACGGTATATATATTGCGTTACCGCCTATCTCCAAAACAGGCAGAATATCAGATTTAAAAGAGTTGCCAACCATGAGGAAGTTTTCAGGCTTAATGGAGTGTTTATTAATAATTCTGTTGTAACTCTCCCGGTTCTTCTCGCTTAATATTTCAACATCAGAGAAATAGCGCTCAAGCCCGGACCTCTCTATTTTTGACTCCTGCTCTTTAAGGTCCCCTTTGGTAGCAAGAATCAACGGATACTTAGTTGACAAATGTGACAAAACATCCTCTACCTCGGGTAGAAGCTCAATAGGTCTGCCAATTGTCTCTTTTCCTATCTCAATAAGTCTTAGAATCTCATCATTGCTTATATTACCTCTGCTAAGCTCAATTCCTGTCTCTATAAGTGATATAATAAACGGCTTTGAACCATATCCCAACAGAGGAAGATTCATCTTCTCCCTCTGAAGAAGCATACTGTTTGCAGTCTCCTCATCAGCATACCTCTTCATCATTTCGCAAAAACGGATCTCTGCATTCCTGTAATGATACTCATTTATCCAAAGAGTGTCATCTGCATCAAAAGCTATAAGTTTTATCTCTTCCATACCAAATACGAGGTGCAAATATAAAAAAAGCCCGGACTTTACCGGGCTTTATATTGATTAGTTGACTTATTTATTTTGCAACCCTTTCAAGCCACTTGAGCATTGCAAGCATGGTTCCCATTGATATCAAACATGCTACCACAAACAATCCCCAAGTCATCCAGATTGGAATGTTTTCGTAGAAGATTGCTCCAATGAAGAGTAGCTGATTGCCGAGAGCAGTAGCTCCAAGCCATCCGCCCTGCATTACCCCCTGGTACTGAGGAGGAGCAACTTTAGAAACAAATGAAATTCCAAGAGGACTGATGAACAGTTCTGCTACGGTCAATATAAAATATGTTCCAATTAGCAGGAACGGCGTTACTTTTTGTGCCTCTGCCAAGCTGCCGGCTGCAAGAACCTCTTTATGCATTGGAAGTCCAACCGAACCAAGAGTCATAACAAGGAATCCGATTGCGGCAATAAACATACCTATTGCAATTTTCTTAGGTGTTGACGGCTCCATCCCTTTACTTCTCAGCCAGCTGAAGACAGCAATAACTACAAATGTGAGGGATACAACAAAGATTGGATTGGCACTCTGGAAGTCCTCTACAGCAAGGTTGTAGCCAAACAGATTCAGACTGGTATAGTCTCTTGCAAAGAATGTAAGGGTCAACCCGTTTTGGTGGAATGAGAACCAGAAGAAAATTACTACAGCGAACACTGCAAACAGAGCGTAAATTCTCTGTTTAACCTCCTTTGGATCCATCTCAACAACTTTTGCATCCTTACTTGCAGCTGCCTCCTTTTTGCTCTTTACGTCAGGAAGGTGCTTTTTATTGATCAGGAAGATTCCAACAGAGATAATCATTGTAAGAATTGCCACACCAAAAGCGTAGTGGAAACCTGTTACAAATGAATCAAGGTATGCGTTTACAAAACCATCAACATTTCCTGCGTATGCACCTGTCTTGTCAACCTGAGTCATAAGTTCGCCAAGTCTCTGGGTGCTTTCTGGTGTAATAGTGCCATCAATATATGAGTGGCAAATAGATGGCAGGTTAGGGTTGTATTCAAAACCATTTTTGGCTAACCAAAGTCCCCTTACATATTTTGCAACGAAAGGGGCAAACATTGCGCCAACATTGATAAACATGTAAAAAATCTGGAAACCTGAGTCGCGCAGTTTGCTGTACTGAGGATTGTCGTACATCTGGCCTACCAGAGCCTGAAGATTGCCTTTGAAAAGACCGTTTCCAAATGCAATAGTAAACAGACCAACACATGAGATAATAAGAAACAGTGTTTTGTTGCTTACTGGTGTAGGCGAAGGAATGGCAATCATTAGATAACCTAAGGCCATAACAAACAGACCTACAAGAATAGTTCCCTTGTAGTTCCTTGTCTTGTCAGCAATAATACCTCCTACCAGGGCAAGAATGTAGATAAGAGCGTAGAACACTGAATAGATAATCCCTGCAGTAGTTCCGTCCAGCCCGAATTTTGACTGAAGGAATAGTACAAGAATGGCCATCATAGTGTAGAATCCGAAGCGCTCGCCCATGTTTGAGAGGGCTGCTGCGAGTAGTCCTTTTGGATGGTTTTTAAACATATTAATATATGGTTTTAGTTAAAAATTTGCTCACAAGTTCGCAAAAATAGTAAAAAATGGATAACTTTGTTAACTGTGCTAATTTAAAATTGTAATAATTTTTCTAAAAATGGATAAAGTTTTTAAGACACTTCTGACCCTTACTGCAATACTGTCAGTTTTACCCCTGAATTCACAGGTTATTAACCCGGGCGAAGCTGTTCCAAAGGGTGCAATTGTCTATTCTCTCCCGTCAACATCCTTCAGAGTAACCGCTGAGGCTACATTAGAGTCATTCACAGCAGGGCCATATGCGCGATTTTCCCAAAAATACCTTGGGATATCAGCTAGAGAGAGCAGCGGAGAGTTCTACACACTCTCGTCGGTTGAACTAAACTCATTCGTTGAAGCAGACAGAAGTGCAAACATAGCCCTCAACCTTGGAAGCAACGCAAGGGCAACGGCCAATTTTCTAGAGATGATGAGCCAGGGACTTGTTATGTGGTCAGATGCCGGAGCATCAAAAAACAGCTATGTCAGATTTCCCGGGGTCAGAGATCCCTCAACTTTTAATACAGCATTGGCTGCGTCAAATCTAACAAATGTAAACACTACGCTTTACAAAACTATTAGGACAAATTCCGGAATGGAACGGGTTCCTGTTCAGCAGACTCAGGTAGTTGAGAAAAGTCTGGAGAAGAGAGCAGAGGAGACAGCCGCTGCAATATTCAGACTGAGGGCAAAAAGACTTGAAATCATAACAGGAGAGACTGATGCAACTTTCAGCGGAGAGGCTCTAAAAGCGGCTATTAATGAGATAAACAGGCTGGAGGAGGAGTATTTGAGCCTCTTTATAGGTAAAAGCATTTATGATAAACAAAGGATGACCTTTGATGTTGTACCTGTAAGGGAGAGTCCCCGCCAAATTTATGTAGCATTCAGGATCTCGGAAAACCAGGGATTGCTCCCTGCTGACAATGTTTCGGGCAGCCCGGTAGTATTAGAGTTGCTAAAGGAGAACGGACAGCCGGCAGCCTCCTTTAATATGGATCTTTCAGCAGAGAGAGGAAGAGTTTTGTACAGGGTGCCTGAGATAATGATTGCTAAAATTTCTGACGGACAGAGCACATTATTGCAAACACGTGTGCCTGTTTATCAGTTTGGAAAAGTGCTCTCGTTCCCTATTGATATTGCGCTCGGTAAGTAGAGTACATATTGAGGCCGAGTACATAATTAAGGTAAGAAAAACTATTTATTATAAATTTATTTGATATGAACATTTCAGAATTGAACCCAACCAGGGTATGGAAGCATTTTTACGCCCTAACCCAAATTCCAAGACCATCTAAAAAAGAGGAGAAGGCAATAGCTTTCCTAGAAAAATTCGGAAAGGATTTAGGGCTTGAGACCATCAGAGATGGTATAGGTAACATAATTATAAGAAAACCGGCCACTCCGGGAATGGAAAACAGAAAGGGGATTATACTTCAGGCACACATTGATATGGTTCCTCAGAAAAACAGCGACAAGGTTCACGACTTTGAAAAGGACCCCATTCAACCAAGAGTTGTTGACGGATGGGTATATGCAACAGGCACAACTTTAGGTGCCGATAATGGATTGGGTCTTGCTGTTGCTATGGCTGTTCTTGAGGCAAAGGATCTTGTTCACGGGCCTGTTGAAGCGCTGTTTACAGTAGATGAGGAGACCGGAATGACAGGAGCAAGAATGCTTCAGCCAGGCATTATAAAGGGCGACATCCTCATTAACCTGGACTCGGAAGATGAGGGCGAACTCTATGTTGGTTGTGCCGGAGGTTTGGACGCAACAGCAACGTTTAACTACAAGAGTGAAAACACTCCTGCAGATATGAATGGATATAAACTTTCTGTTACAGGTTTAAAGGGTGGTCACTCAGGAATGGATATTGTACTTGGCAGAGGAAATGCAAATAAGGCTATTGTAAGGATTTTACTCCCCCTAATGGAGCAGTTTGGTGTCAGACTTGCCTCTATTGAGGGAGGTAGCCTCAGGAACGCAATTCCAAGGGAGGCTTTTGCCCATCTGGCTATGAATAAGGCAAATGAGATCGGAGCAATGGAGCTTGTTAACAGACACCTTGCAGAGATGAAGGCAGAACTCTCTGCCCACGAACCAGATCTTAGCATTGTTCTTGAGCCGGCAGAAAGACCCGCAGAACTGATTGATGCCGAAACCGCACAAAAAGCTGTTATGGCTGTTTATGGTGCTCCTAACGGAGTTGAGAGGATGAGTGATGCAATGCCTGGCCTTGTTGAGACATCCAATAATCTGGCGATAGTAAAATCAGAGGGCGGAAAAATTCAGATTAAATGTCTAATGAGAAGTTCGGTTGATACGGCAAAGGATATTCTTGCGCAATCACTGGCATCTGTATTTAAATTAGCAGGAGCGAATGTTGAGTTCTCAGGAGGATATCCCGGATGGAAACCTAACATGGATTCTGACATTCTTGGAACTATGAAGGTTGTTTACAACGAGATGTACGGGAAGGAGCCTGAAGTTAAGGCAATTCACGCCGGACTTGAGTGTGGAATTCTTGGTGGTATCTATCCAAATTGGGACATGATATCTTGCGGACCTACAATTCGCTCTCCACACTCGCCAGACGAGAGGACAGATATTGAGACAGTAGGAAAATGGTGGGACTATGTTGTTAAGGTGCTTGAAAAGGCACCGGTGAAAAAATAGTTGGTGGGCTGCAAAATAATACATATATTTGCAGCCCATTTTTTTAAACAATAATTTATAAACAAAGAGTATGAATCATTACGAAACCGTTTTCATTTCAACTCCCGTTTTATCTGATGTTCAGATAAAGGAAGCGGTAAAGAAGTACCATGATTTCATCGTTGACAACGGCGGCGAAATTGTGCATGAGGAGGATTGGGGCCTGAAAAAGCTGGCATATCCCATCCAGAAGAAGACAACAGGATTTTATCACCTGATAGAATTCAAAGCAGATCCTGCTTTTATTGCAAAGCTTGAAATTCAGTACAGAAGAGATGAGAGGATTATCCGCTTCTTAACTTTTGCGCTTGACAAACATGCTATTGCTTATGCAGAGAGAAGAAGAGCTAACAAATCAGAATCAAAAAACTAAGGAGGTATAGATCATGGCAAATCCCGCAAACAACGAAATTCGCTATCTGAATCCTCCGACAGTTGAGGTAAAGAAGAAGAAGTACTGCCGTTTCAAGAAGGCAGGTATCAAATATGTAGATTACAAGGATGCTGAGTTCCTAAAGAGATTCCTCAACGAGCAGGGCAAAATTCTGCCTCGCCGCCTGACAGGGACCTCTCTTAAGTTCCAGAAGAAAGTATCGCAGGCAGTAAAGCGCGCAAGACATCTTGCTCTGCTTCCATATGTAACAGATTTATTGAAATAAGCTAAGGAGATTTAAATAATGGAGATAATACTTAAACAAGATGTTCCGAACCTCGGCCACAAAGATGATATCGTAGTGGTTCGCAATGGTTATGCGTCAAATTATCTGATTCCCCAAGGCTTTGCAATAATGGCTACGCCTTCGGCTAAAAAGGTACATGCTGAGAATTTGAAACAGAGAGCTCATAAAGAGGCCAAACTTCGTGATGATGCAGCTGCTTTGGCTGCGAAACTTGAAGGTACTCAGGTTAAACTCGCAACAAAGATAAGTTCAACCGGCAAAATATTTGGTTCGGTTAACAACATACAGGTTGGCGAAGCTCTTGCAAATCTGGGATTTGATATTGACCGCAGAAATATTACAATTGTTGGAGAGTCCAATATTAAAGAGATTGGAACTTATGATGCTGTTGTAAAAATTTACAAGGATGTTAAGGCCAATATCAAAATAGAGATTGTAGGCGAAGAGTAAAATCCTAATAATCAATAAAAGAGAAGCTACCCATTGGGTGGCTTCTTTTTTGTTTAAAAATATTGTTTTAATAATTTTTTTACTATTTTTGCACAAGATATGAACACTTTATATAGATTTGCGTTCTAAAGTTGTCGCAAATTGAAAGTATAGAAGTTAGAATATTTTCATATTTCTAATTTTTAAGTTTATATTTATGATTGATTAACTGGACATAATATAATTCAAATCACTATGAAAAGAACATTTTTTACACTGGTTTTGCTGATGTTTGCTGTTTCGGCTATTGGCCAGCAGGGAAACAAGAGGGGGCCATACCTGACAAATGGCATCTGGGATAACTGGTTTATCTCTGTAGGTGGTGGTGTTAACCTCTATTTCAGCGAGTACGACAACAAAATGGAGCTTCAGGAGAGACTTACACCTGCTCTTGATCTCTCAATAGGCAAGTGGCTTACTCCTACAATCGGTCTTCGCCTGCAATATGCCGGTATGAACGCAAAAGGTAAAGTTTACTACTATCCTGGCGACAATGCGTATATCTCAAAGGATGCACCTATAAATCAAGATGGCTATCTGGTAGAAAAATTCAACGTTATGAATCTTCACGGAGATGTAATGTGGAATATATCAAATGCTATCAGCGGCTACAGACCTGACAGAACATGGGATCTGGTTCCTTTTGCCGGTCTGGGCTGGGCAAGATCATGGAACATGAAGGATTGGAATCCTGCTAAGAAGTCTAATAATGAAATTGGTCTGACAGTGGGTCTGTTAAATAAAATCCGTCTTTCTGAGGCACTTGATCTGAATGTAGAGTTGAGACACCTTATCGTTAATGAATCATTTGACTTTGTAGCAAGAGGCAGCAGGTGGGAAGGAATGAGCACTGCAAGCATCGGCCTAAGCTACAAATTTCCTAGAAGAGATTTTGAACGTTATGTTAAGGTTGAACCAGCTGACTACACACCTTACAATAACCGCATTTCTGCCCTTGAGAAGCAACTTGCCGAGAAGGATGCTAATGCAAAACGCATAGCTGACGAACTGGCTGCTGAGAAAGCAAGAAAAGCACAAGTTGTTCAGCCTGAGCCTGAATATATTGTATCTCCTCTGGCTGTATTCTTCCAAATAGGAAGGGCTGATCTTACAGATAAAGAGATTATTAATCTGGGTTATGCAGCGGACATTATTAAGAAGTCCGGAAAGAAATTCAAAATCCAGGGTTCTGCTGATAAAGCAACAGGTAATGCAAGAATTAACCAGACACTTAGCGAAAAACGCGCAAACAGAGTTTACGATGTTCTTGTAAATAAATTTGGAGTTAACCCAACGCAACTTGAGGTTATCGCTAAAGGTGACAAGGACGAGCCGTTCGGAAAACCTGTACTTAACAGAGTTGTTATTGTTGAGAACTAGGTTCTAATTATTATAACAGTTGAAGAGGCTAACCAAATACTTTTGGTTAGCCTTTTTTTTCATGATATCAGTAATCTGTATCAGCACTGAAAATCCTCCCCATCTTCGGTGGGGCGCCTCCCTCTTCGGAAGCCAACGTATTTTTTGCTGAAACAGATTGAGTAACTATCTGGTTTAGTTGCATAACTGTTTATATTAGTTTAATAACTATATAAAATAGTTGTATAACTAATATATTTAGTTATATTTGCAATACCATAAAATATTGTTATCCATGAAAAAAAATAACGACACTTATATTCAGAGACTTACTGCTAAGGAGGAGGAGGTAATGAACCACTTCTGGGTCAAAGGTGAGTTGTTTGTTCGTGAGTTACTTAATATGTACGATGATCCCAAACCACATTTTAATACTCTCTCAACTATAGTAAGAGGATTGGAAGAGAAAGGTTATATTGGACATCAGTCATTTGGTAACACATATAGATATTACCCTTTGATCTCTAAAGAAGATTACAAAAAAGGTGCTCTGATGCGGGTAGTAAACAAGTATTTTAAGAGCTCATATCTGGGAGTAGTCTCCTCTCTTATTGAAGAGGAGGAGATATCTATTGATGAGCTGAAAATGTTGATTGAGAGAGTAGAAAAAACTAACAAAGCCAAATAAACCATGGGAGAGCTTTTTGTGTACATACTTAAGTCCTCTCTTTGTCTGGCTGTTTTCTACCTCTTTTTTATGGTTGCTCTCAGTAAAGAGACGCTCTACAGATTCAACAGGTATATTATTGTTTTATTATTTGTTTTATCGCTTATAATCCCATTTGTAAATATTACAATTGGAAGTGAAACATCTTATTCCGGAGTAGTTCTTAATATAGAGGATTTGCTTGCAATGGACAGTTCTGATACTGGCACAGGGGATGGGATGTCAGCTACATCTTTGTTTTTTGTGCTAATCTTTGTTATTTACTTCGCAGGTCTTCTCACTGCATTCGGAAGAGCTTTGGTCTCTTTTATACAGATGATTAGGATAGTTAGACAAAAGGGGGCTCAGAAATCAAGGCTCTCAGGGGGTGTGTCACTTATTATTCACGATAAGGTACTGGCACCATTCTCCTGGATGAGATTTATAGTTATCTCAGGCAAGGATTATGAGGAAAGCGGAGAAGAAATCATTACACATGAGCTTGCACACATAAATAATAAACACTCTATAGATCTTATTGTGGCAGAGGCAGTTAAAATTATTCACTGGTTCAACCCGGCAGCCTATCTGCTTAAACGTGAGTTACAGAACATACACGAGTACCAGGCAGACGAGGAGGTTATTAAACATGGCATCGATGCAAAAAAATATCAGCTATTATTAATTAAAAAAGCTGTTGGCGACAGGCTCTACTCTATGGCCAACAGCTTCAATCACAGTAAACTTAAAAACAGAATTACCATGATTTCAAAGAAAAAATCTCAAAAAAGGAGCACACTTAAGGCTTTGTTCCTTCTGCCACTCACTATGCTTGCTGTTGTTGCATTCGCAACTGAAGAGGTATCAACCGCCCTTAAACCTGTATCTGATCTCAAAGTTACTGATTTAATTCAGAGAGACACAATTAAAACAAAAATGACCAGACTCATAATTAAAAAAGTGGATGAGGATGGAAAAGATACCTTAAATGTAAAGGGGAATGTTAAGTGGGTCACATTTGATGCATCAGCTGATACAGCTAATGTTATTGTATTTGTTGATGGAGTTGAAAAAGATAAAGTAGTAATAAAACAAATTGATCCAGAAGCGATAGGTGATATCAAGGTGTTTAAAGGTGAGAGGGCTGTTGAGAAATTTGGAGACAGGGCCAGGAATGGCGTTATTTTAATTTCAACCAAAAAATCTGACCAGGAGGGCGAAACGAACACTCAAACGGTTGAAAAAATTGTAGTTAAGATTTCAGATAAAGATGCAAAACCACTTTATGTAATTGATGGTAACTTGCTTAGTGAAGAGGGCCTTAACAAAATTGATCCTAAAACCATAGAGAAGATTGATGTTTTAAAGGGTGAAGCAGCAATTAAGATGTATGGAGAAAAAGGTAAAAATGGAGTTATTATGATAACCCTAAAAAAGTAAATAAAAAGTAATTAGCAGGAAAAATTTTGTACCTTTGAAGACTTTTTCACATGCATTTTATTAGCAAAACATAACAAAATGAAACAAGATCTTCAAATTTCCGAATTGATAAAGAAAGAGGAGAATCGTCAATTACATGGCATTGAGCTAATTGCTTCAGAGAATTTTGTAACGCCACAAGTTCTCTCAGCTTTGGGGTCTGTCCTAACAAATAAATACGCTGAGGGTTATCCGGGTGCAAGATATTATGGAGGCTGCGAGGTTGTTGATCAGGTGGAGCAACTTGCCATTGACAGACTTTGCCAGCTTTTTGAAGCTGAGTATGCCAATGTACAACCCCACTCAGGAGCTCAGGCTAATATGGCTGTTTTTATGGCATGCCTGAAGCCTGGCGATACCTTTATGGGTCTTGATCTGGCTCACGGAGGACACCTCACCCACGGATCGCCTGTAAACATGTCAGGCCTATGGTATAATGCAATTGCTTACCAGCTTAATGAGGAGACCGGAATGGTTGACTATGATGACATGGAACGAAAGGCATTGGAGTTTAAGCCAAAACTTATTGTTGGTGGAGCATCTGCCTACTCCAGAGAGTGGGACTGGGCAAGGATGAGATCTATTGCTGATAAGATAGGTGCTATCTTTATGGTGGACATGGCACATCCTGCCGGCTTGATTGCTGCGGGTCTATTAGAGAATCCGGTTAAACATGCGCATATAGTTACATCTACAACTCATAAAACCCTTAGAGGACCCAGAGGTGGGATTATCTTAATGGGCAAGGACTTTGAAAATCCATTTGGAATCAAAACGCCAAAAGGAGAGATAAAGATGATGTCTGCTGTTCTTAATTCAAGTGTGTTCCCGGGTATCCAGGGTGGACCGCTTGAGCACTGTATAGCGGCAAAGGCTGTCTCATTTTTTGAAGCTCTCCAGCCTGAGTTTAAGAATTATCAGCTTCAGGTAAAGAAAAATGCCTCAGCAATGGCTACCGCTTTTATTGATAAGGGGTATAAAGTTGTTTCCGGAGGTACAGACAATCACTTGATGCTTATAGACCTTAGAAGTAAATTCCCGGAATTAACAGGTAAGGTTGCAGAAAAAGTATTAGTTTCTGCAGATATTACGGTAAATAAAAATATGGTTCCTTTTGATAGCCGCTCGCCTTTCCAGACTTCAGGAATCAGGGTTGGAACACCTGCTGTAACATCAAGAGGCCTTGTTGAAAAGGATATGCCTTTTATTGTTGATTTGGTTGATAAAGTTCTATCAAATATTGACAATCCTCAGGTAATTGAGGAGGTTAAGGAGCAGGCAAGAAAGAAGATGCATGGACTACCGCTGAATATCTGGTAGAGAGTGCATTAATTCAGAACTCTTTTTAAGTGGCAGGTCGGTTTCACCGGCCTGCTCTGTTTTTGGGAAGAAACGCCTGGTATTTGGAAATAGTGGCTTCTCAATTTTCATTGTCTTTTCACTTTCAGACTCTCTAATGTCTCTATTGCATACATCAAACCTGGAGAGAGGTCTTTCGTTTTCTCGCCATCTGAACCCCTTTAATTTATCTTTTCCCTTCTCTAATGATACAAGAGGGAATAAGTCGCTCTTAATTCCGTCAAAGTATTTAACCCTGCTTAGCTTTCCGCTATCTATGGCGGCACTTAGAAACTTGCACTCCTTTTCATTCATCATGGTCATTACACTATCCTCTGCAAGAAAAAACAGCAGTGAAGCCCCTCCCAGCGCATCAAATCTAAACAAGGAATTCTCCCTGAAGTGCCCAATCATATCGGTACTTTTTACCTGATTGAAATATAGAGAGTCCTCTCTGGAGATGTAGTAGGCGTTGGACAGCAACTCTGCTTTTTTAAGTTTCCCGGAAGTGATGATAAATTGTATGCTGTCTGAAGTAAACTGGCTTCCTTCGTTCCACATAACAGGATTTGTGTATAACCTGGCTATAGAATCTAAGGAGTTGAATGAGAGGGAGTCTGCGCGCGCCTGCATCTCTCCGCTGTATATTTTGACATTGTTAAATGCAAGTGCAAATCTTACAGTTGTTGTATCACTTAAGTTAAATTCTGCAACAGGCTCACTAAGAGAAACAGTGTCTGTAGTTATGGGCCTAATATTTGTTGTGTCTATTGGTGAATTGTTTTTATCAGGGGGTGGGGGTGCTGTGGCAGGAGGTTGTGGATTAATTGATGTATTCCTGCCAGGGCCTGGTTTGGGCTGTTGTGACTGCCTATCCTTCTTCACGTTCTCAATTAACCTCTCCAAAGGATCTCTCTTTGATTCTTCATATCGCTCTATAGATGAAGCAACAAAGATTGAGTCAAGCTCGCCAATTGTTTTTGTGTAGTATTTCAGTGTATCTGCCGACAGGAAGAGGGTGTCTCTTTTCTCTTCGTTTAAAGAGTAGTATGCAAGCGATGGATTATTACTAAGTGTAGCCATTAGAGGCTCCCTGGTATAAATTCCCCTGTCAGCAAAGAAAATTGTCTTTTGCAAAGTGTCTGTTATCTGTATATTATTTGTCAGCTCTGCATAGGAGGCCCTTTTATCATAGTAAATGGTGTCGGCCCATACCTCCTGTTCCTTTGTAAGTATGTAGGCGTTGTCAGAAAAGAGATACCTCTCTGCCTCTCTTTCATACCACCCGCCGTTGGCTCTCAAATAAACTGTATCCTGCCAAACATTTGTTAACCCTAGGAAATATGCTTTTTGAGTCTCTGTATAGTATGCCAGCGAGTCTGACTTAACCAGTGTGGAGTCGCTCTCCATTTCTACATTGTTCAGAAACTTGAAGCGCTTTATTTTGGATTCATATACACCGTTTAAGCTCTCAATAGTGCTCCCGTCTTTATTTCTCATACTCCCGCCTCTAAAGAAACGAGCTATACTGTCTCTGGTGTGAAAGTCAAGATAGTGTGTTCTGAGTGTGTTGCTCTCTTTGTCTATAAGCTGAACAAGATTGCCTCTGACCTTGGCAAGAGAACTATCTGCAATATAGTGAATCTTATCGCTGTAAAGAACCGTTTCGTTCTGAATCACCTGAACATTCCCCATTGCGTCAACTACATTCTTTTCAATATTCCATATTGCTGAATCGCACAATATGTATGTGTCATTATGGAGAAACTGAGCGGGACCGGTAACTTTTCTGTAGTTTACGCCACCTCTTACAATTAATTGCGCAGATTCTGCGTTTAGTAACCTTACAAGCTTCCTGCCGGCCGATGTATCTGCCGGTGCAACATGCCCTGCAAGGGCTACGGCAACCACAGTCAGAAAGTGTGCAAGCATTATTTAATCCAGCCTTCGCGTTTAAAAGGACAACCGGCAAAAAGAGGGTCTATTCTAATAAAGGTACTCTCCTGCCTCTTTGTTATAAATTTGTCAATCTCTTTTAATGCAGCTTGATTCTTTGCTTCATTTAGCAGGATATGAAAGTCATCCTTGAAAGTGGCAACATGTGATGGGACAATCTTTTCAAGTTTGATAATCTTGTATATTGTATTTCCGCTTCTTCCTTCATTGTCTGTTGATTCAAAAGGTTCAGAAATTTCACCCACCTTCATGTCCTTGATTATAGCATAGTCCTCCGGTTTCAGAAGATCCTTTTCAAACAGGGAGGAACCGGAATTCTGCTCGGCCATGAGTCCTCCATTTATATAGGTTTTTGGATCCTGGGAGAATCTGAATGCAGCTGTTTCAAAATTAATGCTGTCAGCCATAATCTTTGTTCTTAAACTGTCAAGCTTTGAGAAGGCTTTAGTTCTGTCATCGCTGGTATAAAGCGGCTTAAGGAGAATGTGTCTTGCATTGAACATATCTCCGTCCCTCTCAATTAACTGAATAAGGTGAAATCCATCAGGCGTCTCCACTATTTGTGATACCTGTCCCGGCTTAAGAGACATGGCAGCATCCGAGAAAGCAGGCCAGTAGAGTTGCTTTGAAGCCATTCTCAGCTCTCCACCCTTCATTGCACTTCCCGGGTCCTGAGAGTAGATTGTAGCAAGATTTGCAAATCTTTCACCCTTCATAACTCTCTCTCTGAATTCAAGCAACCTCTCTTTAACGGCAAGAACAGCAGCCTCTTTATTTGGATACAGTACAATCTGTTTAATTTGATACTGAGTTGATATTATTGGCAGTGAATCTTTGGGTGTCCTGTTATAAAATGCCTCCACATCGGACGGGGTGAGTTCGGGAGCCCCTTGTGCAACTTTTCTCTGCATCTCCTGAGTTAGGAGTTGTTCATGAATAGCCTCTCTCCACTCTTGCCTGAGCTTGAATAGCGGCTTTTTGAAGTACTCTTCAAGAGCCTTCTCTCCTCCAAGCTGAGTCATAACTTGTTGAATTCTATTGTTTAGCTCTCCCTCAATATTTTCTGTGCTAACATTTATGCTGTCAAGTCTTGCTTGAGTCAGAAGGAGTTTATTAACTAGTAACTCTTCAAGAATTTCGCATCTGATATTTTTATCTGAAGTAACGCCCTGAACCATCATCATCTGCACCTCTGCCTCAATAGATGAGAGTTGTATCATGTCATTGCCGATTATGGCTACAGTCTTATCAACCAGCCCATTGTTGTACTTCTGTGAAGCAGCGGAGAGAGATGTGGCAACTATTGCCAATGTTAAGACTATTTTGAGTGTCCTTCTCATTTTTGTTCTTTGTTAATGTTTGTTTTTAGATGGTTCCTTTCAACGGCATCCCTGATCAGATTCTTCTCCAGATCGACAAGAAGCTGCTGCTTTCTCTTGCTTAATATTATCTCACGTATTTCATTAATATAGTATTCAAACGGAGCTATTGTGCCCGAAGGAAACTTGTCATTGTAGTAAATAAGATAAGTATATAGAGAATCTTTTATCTCAAGTGAATTTGATGAGACTAGATTTTTCTCCAACGCTTGAGTGTCATATGGCACCTCTCTTGCAACAAGCGATAGGTCTGTCCATTGATTGTTAAAATTACCATATTTCTCTGCCGAACTGTAGCAGAGTCTTTCAAAATCTTCAATCTCCTCAATAGACTGAGCTTTGTAACCCCTTTTTAGGCTCTCAAGATTTGGAGAGGAGTTGGAAACCTTTGCAAACCGTGCTTTAACTACAGGGGAAGAGAGCACAAAATGTGGAGCATTTTTGTCATAGTACTCTCTGCATTCATTCTGTGAAATTGCAGTATCAAGACGCTGGTCAATATAATTCTTCTCATATCTGTACATCAGCAGCGAGGACCTGTAATCCTCCATCTCTTGCTCAATGTCTCTCTCCTCCTTAGAGAGCTCATCCTCCGCCTTTTTGAGAAGAAGCTGTTTCAATGCCCACCTGTTGACATACTGCTTAAGCATCTCAATACTGTCTGTAGCAGGTGTCCCGGCCGGAACAAGCGAACTGACCTCTGAAACATAAAGCCTTTTTCCGTTTACCTCGGCAACAACCTCGTCTTTTGATCTGAAATCAAGGTATTTGCAAGATACTGCTGTTAAAACTGTAAGTAGTAGAAAAATTGCTCTCCTCATCTTTGTATTCAAAAATTATCTGCTGTAGTTAGGCGACTCTCTGGTTATTGTAACGTCGTGAGGATGGTTCTCAACTACACCTGCGGCAGTTACCCTGACAAAGCTGGCCTTAAGCAGCTCCTGAAGATTTTTTGCACCGCAATAACCCATACCTGCTCTAAGCCCCCCCAGCATCTGATAAATTACTTCGCTCAATGTCCCCTTGTATGGCACCTGAGCTACAATTCCCTCAGGTACTAATTTTTTGATATCGTCCTCCATGTCCTGGAAATATCTGTCCTTTGAGCCCTGTTGCATAGCCTCCAGTGAGCCCATGCCCCGGTAAGCCTTAAATTTTCTTCCGTTAAGTATAATTGTCTCTCCGGGAGACTCCTCAACACCTGCAAACAAAGACCCTGCCATAATTGTAGATGCTCCTGCAGCAAGAGCTTTAACAATATCTCCTGAATACCTGATCCCGCCGTCTGCTATAATTGGAATACCAGTGCCCTTAAGTGCCTCGGCAGCAAGCATTATTGCCGAGAGCTGAGGTACTCCAACACCTGCAACAACCCTTGTAGTGCAAATAGATCCCGGTCCAATCCCCACCTTTACACCGTCAACCCCGCACTCAGCAAGTGCTTTGGCTGCCTCAGCAGTTGCAATGTTACCTGCAATTATTTCAAGCCCCGGAAATGCATCCTTTGCACTTTTTACTGTTTTGAGGACATTTACCGAGTGTCCGTGTGCAGTGTCAATTACAACAGCATCAGTACCAACTGAAACTAGCTTCTCAATCTTCAGAAGAGTGTCTGAACCAACTCCTACCGCTGCAGCAACAAGAAGTCTTCCCTTTTCATCTTTACTTGCTTGCGGGTTGTCCTTGATTTTTGTTATGTCCTTGTATGTAAGTAATCCTATAAGCTTACCATTATTATCCACAACCGGCAGCTTCTCAATTTTGTATTTTTTGAGAATGGCAGATGCCTGCTGGAGATCTGTTCCTTTGGGTGCTGTAATAAGATTCTCCTTTGTCATGATCTCCTCAATGGGAGTTTTAAGATTGTCAACAAACCTTAAGTCTCTGTTAGTGACAATTCCAATAAGTTTATGATTATCATCTACAACGGGAATACCTCCAATGCCATTCTCTTTCATTATCTGAAGGGCTCCTCCGACAGTTGAGTCCTTTAATATTGTAATGGGGTCGTAAATCATTCCGTTCTCAGCTCTCTTAACCTTTCTGACGTGTTCCATCTGAGACTCTATCGGCATATTCTTATGTACAACTCCAATGCCACCCTCCCTTGCAATTTCTATTGCCAAAGCAGCCTCTGTCACGGTATCCATTGCTGCAGATACAACAGGAGCACTTATTCTTATGTTTCGTGAAAACATTGTGGAGAGGTCAACTTCTCTTGGTAAAACCTCGCTTCTTGCAGGTATCAGCAGGACATCATCAAATGTCAGACCTTCAGGGATAAATCTATTAACTAGTGATTGCATGGTTGTAGTAGTTATAATTGGCAAAGATAATTAAAAAATGGTTATATTAGAGGTCAAACTAAACGGTTATGAAAAACAGATTAGCACTTATTTTTGGGTTGTTTCTGGCATTGGGAACAGCCTGTACAGGAACAAAAGAAAAAACTTCTATGGAGCTTACAAATATTGACAGTACTACTGAGAGATCAATAGTTGAGAAAATAGTCAGAGAAAATCCGGAGATTACTGATACAGTCACGCTTGCTGCCGGAGTAAGGCAGGCTGCTCAGCAGTGGAGAGAAAGGTTTGGAACAAAAGAGGATTTTGCAAATTTCTGTTCTGAAAACTATATGGCAACCCCAGAGAGCAGGAGAGAACTTTTCAATAAACTTTCAGTTGCATTTGAGGCGATGTGGGGTGGTTATAATAAAATGAGCGTTGAGTTGAAAAAGCCTATGCATCTTGATGGAGATCCATTGACAGCAATTGATTATATACTTGGAGGATATGATCCCTCCAGCCATCTTTCAGAGGATTTATATAATAATAAAATTGCTTTTACAACTATACTTAATTTCCCATTCTATACTTTGAATCAGAAGGCGGAGCTTGGGAATTCCTGGAGCAGACTAGAGTGGGCCTACGCAAGAATGGGTGATATATTTACTCCTGATCCACCCGCTTCTGTAAAGCAGATGGTTGCCGATGCAGAGATGGAGGCAGAAAGTTATATAGCGGATTACAATATTATGATGGGCAGACTGGTCTCTGAAGATGGAAGAAGACTCTTTCCTGAAGAGATGGTTCTGCTTAGTCACTGGAATCTAAGGGATGAGATTAAATCCAACTATGCCGCAATTCCTGATAATTTGGAGAAGCAGAGGATGATATACAAAATCATGCTTCATATAGTTGAGCAGACTATTCCAAAAAATGTTATTAACAACTCTGAGTATGAGTGGAAGCCATACTCAAATACTGTTTTGAAGGATGGTGCAGTATTGGATGTTCAGCCTGAGGGAGCAAAAAGATATGAAGTCCTTTTAAAGCAGTTCCGTGCTCAGCAGGCTGTTGATAAATACTCATTTGCCTATCCCGATGCTATAAGCAGGGCGTTTGACGGAGCTATGCAGATAAAGGTTGAGGATATAGAGAGTATGTTTACTGAATATATTAGCTCACCAAAGGTTGCCAGAGTTGCATTGATGATTAAAGAGCGGTTGGGGAGAGATCTTGAACCCTTTGATATCTGGTATGACGGATTCAAATCCAGAAGTTCAATTTCTGAAGAGGCACTTACTTCAAAGACAAAAGATATGTTCCCAAATGCTGAGGCGTTTGATAAAGCTATTCCTGCAATGCTCCTAAGGTTTGGTTTCCCGGCAGAGAAGGCAAAAGAGCTGGGTGAAGCAATAGTTGTAGAGGCAGCAAGAGGATCGGGGCACGCATGGGGAGCCTCTTCAAAAGAGTACCTTGCAAGGCTAAGAACAAGAGTGCCATACGGTGGTATGGATTATAAGGGCTTTAACATTGCAGTTCACGAACTTGGACACAATGTAGAGCAGACAATTAGTCTTAGAGATGTTGATTTCTATATGTTGAATGGTGTGCCAAATACTGCCTTTACAGAGGCAAATGCCTTTGTTTTTCAGAAGAGAGATCTCCATTTGTTAGGTTACTCCAGCAGCAATCCTGAACAGGCTAAAATGACTGAACTTGATATTTTCTGGGGCTCATATGAGATAATGGGTGTCGCTCTGGTTGATATTAATGTCTGGAAATGGATGTATGCAAATCCGGACGCTGACGCAAATATGCTGAGAGATGCTGTGATAAGTATTGCAAAGGATGTTTGGAATAAATACTATAAACCGGTTTTGGGTGGTGAGGACTCTCCACTTCTTGCAATCTACTCCCATATGATTAATAGTCCTCTCTATCTTGCAAACTATCCGCTTGGCCATATTATTGAATATCAGCTGGAAAAGTTCTACAAGGGGAGAGACTGGGCAAAAGAGGTTATGAGGATATATTCAATAGGAAACATTGCTCCTCAGAGGTGGATGATGGAGGCTGTGGGTGAGAAAATTTCAACTAAGCCTATGCTTGAAGATTAATTACTGAAAAGCATTTATGATTAATAAATATGACTGAAGCGGCGGGACTGCCAGGTGTCCCGCTCCTCCAGTCTCTTCTCCATTAGACGATGTAGCTCTGTGTAACGTATCGTACCCCAGGGCATATGGTTTAAGAACTTGGGAGGAACCTCTCCCGCAAATCTCTCTATATGGATATCAGGTCTTAGAAGCTCAAGGAAATCTATAAAAAAATCAATATACTCCTCCATTGTAAACTGTACAAAATCGTCAGGATTGTCTCTGAAGTCACTCTCCATGTATGTCCCCTTTACTATCTGCAGCTGATGGAATTTTACTGAGTTGAGCGGAAGTCGGTTTATTGTGTCGGCCGTTGCCATCATCTCTTCCTTTGACTCGCCAGGAAGGCCAAAAATAAAATGGGCACCCTGATCTATTCCTCTCTCTGCTGTCTCCCTTATCGCTTTCTCTGCGATTGAAAAATCATGCCCTCTGTTTATTCTCTTAAGTGTTTTGTCGTAAACAGACTCAACTCCGTATTCAATTATAACTATAGTCTCTTTTGATAGTCCTGCCAGCCAGTCTAGTTTTTCTGGGTCAATACAGTCTGGTCTTGTGCCGAGCACTATACCCCTGACCTCTGGGTGAGAGAGGGCCTCGTAATAGATTCTCTTTAGCGTGTCAATAGGGGCGTATGTGTTAGAATATGGCTGAAAATACGCAAGATAGCCGGCAGCGCCTCTGTATCTGTTTTTATGAAATGCTATTCCCTCCTCAATTTGCTGAAGGATGGGCTTGTCAGGCGTGGAGTATGAAGGGTGAAAGGCATCGTTATCGCAATATGTGCAACCTCCTTTGCCGGCTGTGCCATCTCTGTTTGGGCAGGTAAATCCTGCATCAACCACAATCTTTTGCAGCCTGGTTCCATACCTCTGTTTGAAATAGCCTACAAATGAGTTATATCTTCTTCCCTGACTAAATGAGGGTCTCTCCATTATTACATTCTGATTTTAATAATGGCCTTTTTAAGTTGTCCTCTTCCCATTAGAGGGGCATGCGCATCATGGGTGAAGACCACGGCAAGATTTGTCTCTCCCAGACTAATAAAATTTTCCGGAGTCTCATCAAGTAGTGCTACATCCCTTTTTTCATCGTAAGGTATATTGTCGCCCTGACATCTGCTTCTGTCCCTGAAGCCGATTGTCTCACTGCCTTTTAAAACGAGGTGGATATCAATAAATGTATCGTGTACCTCAAGTTTTGGTATTTCACTCTCTATGCACTCTCCCTCCCAAATTGTGCAAAAAATATCTTTACCGTCAACTTCGTACTCTCCTGGTTCTAATGAGATGAGATCTGTTTGGCTCATGTACCTGAATGCCTTCTCAAACAGTGGATGGAGTGAGGTGTATCTTTCAAATCCTTTAAGTGAATCAACTATCATTCTATATCTATTTTGGACAAATATAATATCTTTGTAAGGATTAACTAACCCCTGAGAGTCATGCCTGTTTTTAAACACCATATTGTAAGGCTGTTAGCCACTTTGTTTTTTTACTTAATATTTTCTGTCAATTCAATTGCAAGCTATGACGGCAAGAGAGAGTGGAGGGCTGTATGGATTGCTACCGTAAACAATATTGACTGGCCATCGTCACCCAATTTGACACCTGATCAGCAACAAAAGGAGCTTGTACAGATGCTGGACCTTTTTAAAAGCATGAATTTTAATGCGGTTATTTTGCAGGTCAGACCCGCAGCAGATGCTTTTTACAAATCTGATCTTGAACCATGGTCAATATATCTTACAGGTGACCAAAAGAGGGCACCAAAACCATTTTATGACCCCCTTGCGTTTGCAATTAAGGAGGCTCACAAGAGGGGGATGGAGCTTCATGCCTGGCTAAATCCCTACAGAGTGAGTCAAAATGTGGATAATATAAAAGATATGGCAGAAAACCATATCTACAGAAAAAAACCCTATCTCTTTGTTAAACATGGAAGGAGACTCTATTTTGACCCGGCATACCCAGAGACCAGAGAATTTCTGACCCAGGTAATCAAAGATATGGTAACAAGATATGATCTTGACGGCATACACTTTGATGACTATTTCTATCCAAATAACGACTTTTCGGATGAGTCATCCTTTGCACTTCATAACAGAGGTTACAAAAGAGAGGACAAAATGGCCTGGAGGAGGGAGAATGTTGATCTTGTAGTAAAGATGCTAAGAGACACAATTAAGTCAGTAAAACCTTTTATGAAATTCGGCATTAGCCCCTATGCAGTCTGGAGAAACAAAGCCGAGGATCCCAGAGGGTCAGATACAAGAAGCTTTGGTTATACAAATTATGATCATCTCCATGCAGATATTCTTAAGTGGATGGAGGCAGGGTGGCTGGATTATATTCTCCCTCAGCTATACTTTAATATCGGATACCCGGCAGCCGATTTCAAAATCCTAGCTGAGTGGTGGAGAGAGTACTCTGCAGGAACTCCCGTTTACGGTGGGTTGGGGACATATAAACTTGATCCTGCCTCAAAGGTTGAGGCATGGAAAAACGCAGATGAGATTAAGAGGCAGGCAGATATGTTGAGAGGATTGTCAGGGTATCATGGAGTATGCTATTTCAGCGCAAAAGATATGAAGAGGAACACTCTCGGAATTAACAAAGTATTAGCTGAACTATATCCCAACCCCTCAATCACACCATCTCTAAGGGGCTTTGAGACCAATCCTCCCGAACCTCCAAAGGGTGCTTTTGCTCACATGAAAAATGGAAAGGTACACCTTCAGTGGCTGGGAGAACCGTTGCCAGAGGGGGATGCTCCACTGGCAGAGTGTAACACAGATAGGGCCTATTATTACCTGATTTACAAATTTAATAAAGGTGAAAAGCCCGACTTTACAAGAGGAGATGCAATATTGTCACTAACCGGTGAAAATTCAGCATCTTTTGAACATAAAGGAGAATTTGACTATTACATTTCAGCACTTGACAGGCTTTATAATGAGAGCCCGGCTGTGAAATTTGCAATTAATAATTAATCAATAAAACCCCATCAGATGAAAAAAACATTGCTAATCTTATCTGTTGCAGCTCTATTGTTTGCCTGCACCGGAGAGAGTAAAAAAGAGAAAGTTGAAAACTCGTTCTCTGAAATTTTCACAAAAGTAAAGGATGAGTTTGCTCCTGATCGCAGGTCAAATACATTTGAGGCTAAATTAGAGGTGTCAGAAAAGGCAGACACTATTATTCTAAGAGGCTCAACTACAGTGCCTGAGGCCAGAGAGGCATTGGTTGCAAAATTGGCTGAGGCAGGAATCAATGTGCAGGACAGTATGTTTAATTTACCTCATCCTGCTTTGGGAGATAAGGTTTTTGGAATAACAAATCAATCTGTAATCAATTTCAGATACTCATCTAGCTATTCCAGTGAGTCCGCAACTCAGACTCTTATGGGTGCTCCCCTTCAGATACTTGAAAAGAGAGGAGGCTGGACCAGAGCGATTACACCTGAAGGATATATCGCATGGGTAACCTCAGGAAGTATTGCTTACAAGAACGAGGCAGAGTTTAATGAGTGGAGAGCTGCGAAAAAGGTTATAGTAACTTCTCACTACACACTTTTCCGTAAAGGCGCCTCAGAAAATTCTGATGTTGTGGCGGATGGAGTTATGGGAAACATTGTTAAGTATATTGCTGCTGCTGGCCCGTATATTAAAGTTGAACTTCCTGACGGAAGAGAGGCATTTGTTTTAACAGCCCACACTGCAGATTTCTCACGTTGGCTCGCCACCAGAAATCCTACTGCAGAAAATATTCTGACTACTGCCAGGCAATTTGTCGGTTTCCCATATATGTGGGGAGGCACCTCCGTAAAGGCAATGGATTGCTCAGGTTTTACTAAAACCGTCTTTTTCCTGAATGGAGTAATCCTGGAGAGGGATGCTTCACAACAGGCAAAAACAGGTGAGGATGTTGAAATCACAGAGGATTTCGGCAATCTTATGGCGGGTGACCTCCTCTTCTTTGGCTCAAAGGCAACAGAGGAGAGACCTGAGAGAGTAACTCATGTAGGTATCTATATTGCAAATGGTGAGTTTATCCATGCTGCTACATCTGTAAAATTCAACTCTCTGATTAAAGACTCGGCAAACTATTATGAAGGATCTAACAGGCTGGTCAGAGTAAGAAGAATGCTCAATATGATTGATAAGGATCCCGACATTGTTTCTGTGGCAAAGCACACCTGGTATGTAGCAGATTAATAATATTAAAGACTGTAAAATTGATCCATAATGACACTTACATCAAGAAGAAATTTTATTAAAAGCGCCGGATTGCTGACTGCCGCCACTGCGCTTATCAATCCATTTGACCTTTTTGCACAGACTAGAGCAAAATCAGCTGCCCGTGGAGGGAGCAAAAAGATGGTTCTGACATTCAGGTCATATGATGCTCAAATGAGGCATGTATTTACAATAGCAAACTCATCAAGAACAACTACACCTATAGTTCTTACAGAGATTGAGTGGGATGGGGTTGTAGGATACGGAGAGGCAGCCATGCCTCCATACCTTGGAGAGACACAGAGCTCTGTTATTGATTTCCTGAAGAAGGTTGATTTGTCAAAATTCAATTCACCTTTTCAGATTCAGGATATTATGACATATATTGACTCTATAGCCATCAATAATACAGCAGCCAAGGCTGCTGTTGACATCGCACTGCACGACCTTGTCGGGAAGATAATCGGTCAGCCATGGTGGAAAATATGGGGTTTTAATCCTGATACAACTCCAAATACTTCATTCACAGTTGGACTGGACACAGAGGAGGTGGTAAAGGAGAAGACGAGAGAGGCATCTCCATATAAGGTAATTAAAGTTAAGCTTGGCAGAGATGAGAAGACGGATAAAATGATGGTTAACACAATAAGATCTGTTACAGATACAATTATTTGTGTTGATGCAAATCAGGGATGGAAGGATAAGCACTATGCTCTTGATATGATCCACTGGCTTAATGAGAGGAATGTAAACATGATTGAGCAGCCAATGCCAAAACTCCTGCTTGATGAGTCTGCATGGGTAACAGAGAGGAGTCCTCTGCCAGTAATTGCTGATGAGGCATGCCAAAGGCTTACAGACATCCCTAAGCTGAAAGGCGCTTATCACGGAGTCAATATTAAGCTCATGAAGTGTACCGGAATGAGAGAGGCCAGAGAGATGATCTCTCTTGCAAAGGCTCTGCACATGAGGCTTATGATTGGATGTATGACAGAGACGTCATGCGCAATATCTGCTGCAGCTCAGCTTGCTCCGGAGACTGAATGGGCAGATCTTGACGGAAATCTGCTTATCTCAAACGACGTTTACAAAGGAATGCTTATTGTTGACGGAAAGATTACCCTTAACGATCTTCCCGGCATCGGTATAACAAAACTATAGTTTGAAATATTTTGCTACCTTTGCGCAAATAATTACAATTTATGGCAAGTTTAAGAACAATTAAAAAGGATATTGACTTTCTGGTGAGCGAGGTTATCTCTGATTGCTGGGTTTTTATGTATATCAATCCTGACCAAAAGGCAGAAGAGGCGGTAGCGATAATTAACGACGCCGTTACTTTGAGAAATGAGCTCTTTGAAAGAGTAAACATACGTCAGAAGGAGAATGCTAAAAAGCACTTTAAATCAATCAACCAGGATCTTTTAAAGGGTGTTGATGCACTATTTATAAGGATTAGTAATCTTACCAAGTAATAGCCAATTTCTTAACCAAAACTTCAGCTAAGGGGCGATACTGTGAGGGTTTCGCCCCTTTTTTTACTCCCAGATGAATAAGACCTGAGGTCTCTCTTTTCGCAGTAATCTGTTAAATTCCCGCTCCTTTCCATCACATAATGAGTTAAGGAGCAGATGAAACTGAGGGCCGTGATCTCTATGCCTCAAATGACAAAGTTCGTGAATGATTATGAAGTCTGCCAACTCTGCAGAGAGTCTCATTAAATGGATATTCAGACTTATATTGCCAGATCTGGAGCAGCTCCCCCAATTACTGCGGTTGTTCCTGACAGTAATCTTGCCGGGATTAAATCCCAGTCTTTGAGCAATATCCGCAGTTCTGTCAGGCAGATATTTTTTTGCCTCCTTTTTTAGAGCTTGAATGATAGTCGCATCCAGACCAAGTTTCTGGAATTCACTTTCACTATAGAAGATGATCTCTCCTGCTATTAATTTAATACCTCTTCCCGGGCCTAGCCTGACTGACTCCTCTGCTCTTTTTTTCTCTTGCTTTCTCTGCATCTGAAGTATCCACTCCTCTTTATCCTCAATAAATTTCTGAACTCTCGTCATACTTAATATCCAGGGTACAGAGATTGAAATCCCATTTACAGGATGAACGGAGAGTTTAATGTGCCTGGACAATCGGCCTCTTCTGACAGTAATCTCTCCAAGCCTGGGATGCAGATATCTCTTTACTGTCATCTCAATAATATAACGCCGACAGGTGAGCCTGCCGCTAATTGACTTATCCCTATTGGTATAACAGCGACAGCATTTGCTCTTCCCATCGCCAGAATATGGGCGGAACCGTTATAGCTCAGCGGTTCAAATACTCCGTTCTCTTTAACAACTCCCGGAATCAGTGCCTCTCTAGAGTTGTTTTTTCTCACATACTCTTGAGCCAATGGAAGTTGAATACGGGCCACCGGATCCTCTGCCCCGGATGACGATGCAATCCAACTCTTTACAAGTATTTCAAACTGCAGATATGATGATACAGGATTGCCGGGCAGAGCAAAGACAACCTTTGCAACGGAACCAGATTCATCTCTCAATATTGCAAAGGTACTTGGTTTGCCTGGCTGAACGGCTACTCTGTCAAAAAGAATGTCAAATCCAAGAATTGTCAAAGACTGGGGTACATAGTCAAAATCTCCCATTGATACACCACCCGTCAAAATAAGTGCATCGCACTTCTCAATTCCATCTCTGATTATTTGAATGGTTGTTTCAGGATTGTCTTTAATTATTCCCAGATATGCAGCGTCAGTACCCGCCATTATTGCCTGCGAATAAAGTTGCCATCCATTTGAGTTTCTTATCTGAACTGTTGTCGGACTCTCTCCGGGTTCTACAATCTCATCCCCTGTAGAGAGTATCCCCACCTTTAAAGCCTTCTTTACCAATGGTTCTACTACTCCCATTGAGGCCATAACAGCAATATGCGCCGAGTTAATAAGAACCCCCGTAGATATAGCTACCTCTCCCATTCTTATATCTTCCCCTTTTTTGCAGATATTGTCTTTAACCCCCCTTCCCAAATAATGCATTATATCTCCGTCCACAATGCACTCCTCAACCATTACAACTGCATCCGCACCATAAGGTACCATTGCCCCGGTCATAATTCTGGAACATTCACCTCTGGAGACTGATTTTGCAGGCATATGCCCTGCCTGGATAGTCTCAATAATCTTTAGTTGATTAGACAGGTCCTCTGCCCTGCAGGCAAATCCATCCACAGCAGATTTATTGAAGGGAGGAGTATCTCTGTCGGCTTTTATCTCCTCTGCCAGATATCGGCCTGCCGACAGGTGCAGCGGAGTTCTTTCACAGCCGGGGTCAATGAAATTACTCCGGACAATTTGTATTGCTTCTGAAAATTCTATCATTTTTATGACTGTTGTGAATCACAAAATTACGAAAATAGTTGCCCTTTGAGAAAATATGTTTAACTTTGCAGCCCAATTTTGGATAAACAAATTATATCAATTGCTTAAAAATGGCGAACTATTTAACATCGGACAAAAAGCAAGAGATTTTCGGACAATACGGAAAGTCTAATGCAGATACCGGTTCTCCTGAGAGCCAGGTAGCTTTATTTTCCTACCGTATCGCTCACCTTACCAATCACCTGAAGCAAAACAAGAAGGACTATTCAACACAGCGCTCCCTTCTTAAGCTGGTTGGAAAGAGACGCCGTCTTCTTGATTACCTGAAGGCGACTGACATTGAGAGATACAGAAGCATACTGAAGGCACTTAACCTTCGTAAATAAAAATAAAGCAAAAATTTTTAAGGGTGTCCTCGGGCACCCTTTTGTTTGTATATTTGTTGAACCATATTTGTGCATGTTGTCTCCTAAAGCAACCCGGGGCTACATGCGCAGCTGTATAAGTAATAATGGACCCTCACAGGGAGGGCCGGGCTGCAATGATTTTTTATGAATATTATTAAGAAAACCATCCAGTTGAGCGATGGAAGAGAGATTGAAATTGAAACCGGTAAACTTGCAAAACAGGCAGACGGGTCAGTTGTCGTAAAAATGGGCAAAACAATGTTGCTTGCTACTGTAACCTGCGCAAAAGATGCTAAGGAGGATGTAGATTTCATGCCATTGTCGGTAGAGTACAAGGAAAAATATGCCTCTGCGGGAAGATATCCGGGCGGTTTCCTCAAGAGAGAGGGGCGTCCCAATGATTCTGAAATTCTGGTGTCCAGGCTTATTGACCGTGCTTTGAGGCCATTATTCCCTGAGGATTTCCATGCAGAAGTTTTTGTAACAGTTAATCTTATATCTGCAGAAAAGGATATTATGCCGGATGCACTTGCCGGGTTGGCTGCATCAGCAGCATTGGCCGTGAGCGACATACCATTTAACGGACCTATTTCAGAGGTTAGAGTTGCAAGAATTGACGGCAAGTTTGCAATCAATCCATCTTTTACTGAGCTCAAGACAGCGGATATTGACATAATGGTTGCTGCCACACTGGACAATATAATGATGGTTGAGGGTGAAATGAAAGAGGTTGCTGAGGCAGATATGCTTGAGGCTATCAAATTCGCCCACGAAGAGATTAAGAAGCAGTGTTCAGCTCAGATTGAGCTTATGAAGGAGGCAGGTAAGGAGCAGAAGAGGGCTTATTGCCACGAAACTCAGGATGAGGAGCTTCGTAAGGCTGTTTGGGACTATTGTTACGATAAGTGCTATAAAATAGCAACAACTCCAAGTGCAAAGCAGGAGAGGACAGATGCTTTTGAGGCACTTAAAGCTGAATTTATAGCCACACTTTCAGTTGAGGATGCAGACGCCAAGAAAGCTATGATAAGCAGATATTATCATGATGTTGAAAAGGAGGCGATGAGAAATATGATCCTTAATGAGGGTGTCAGGCTTGACGGCAGAGGAACAAAAGATATAAGACCTATTTGGTGCGAAATTGACTACCTTCCGGCAACCCATGGGTCAGCAATCTTCACAAGAGGAGAGACTCAATCTCTTACTACAGTTACGCTTGGTACCAGACTTGATATGAAGGCTGTTGACGAAGTACTTGTAGAGGGCTCTGAGCAATTTGTGCTTCACTATAATTTCCCTCCATTTTCAACCGGAGATGCCAAACCATACAGAGGAACCGGAAGAAGGGAGATAGGTCATGGAAATTTGGCACTCAGAGCTTTGAAATATGTAGTTCCTGTAGGAGATGAGAATCCGTATGCGGTTAGGGTTGTATCGGATATTCTGGAGTCCAACGGCTCATCTTCAATGGCAACTGTATGTGCAGGAACGCTTGCGCTAATGGATGCCGGGATAAAGATTAAAAAGCCTGTTTCCGGAATTGCAATGGGTCTTATCTCTGATTCAAAAACAGGCAGATTCGCAGTCCTTTCTGATATCCTTGGTGATGAAGACCACCTTGGCGATATGGACTTTAAAGTTACCGGAACAAAAGAGGGGATTACAGCAACTCAAATGGATATTAAGGTTGACGGGCTCTCATACGAGATTCTTGAGCAGGCACTAGAGCAGGCACGTCAGGGAAGACTCCATATAATGGGTGAGATGATGAAAACAATAAGCGAGCCAAGAGAGGAGCTTAAGCCTCATGTTCCAAGAATTGTTCAGATAGTTATCCCGGGAGACTTTATAGGTGCTGTTATAGGAACAGGCGGAAAAGTAATACAGGAGATACAGAAAACAACCGGTACTACAATTACGATAACTGAACAAGACGGAACAGGTATCGTGGATATCTTTGGTGACAATCAGGAGTCAATGGAAAAGGCCCTTAACTGGATTAAAGGGATTACAACTGTTCCGGAAGCAGGTGAGATATACACAGGCAAAGTAGTCTCTATCCTTGAATTTGGAGCCTTTGTGCAAATTCTTCCGGGTAAGGAGGGGCTCCTCCATATATCTGAACTTGATTGGAAGAAGGTTGAGAAGGTAGAGGATGTTCTGAATATCGGAGACACTGTAGAGGTTAAACTTCTGGAGATGGACCCAAAGAACGGAAAGATGAGACTCTCAAGAAAGGCTCTTCTGGAAAAGCCTGAAGGGTATGTTGAGCCGGAGCGCAAACCACGTCCTGAAGGCGGAAGACCACAAAGACCACAGGGTAGACCCGGTGATAAAAAGCCATTTAGAAGATAGGTAATCTTACATTTTTCTCTTAGAGCCGTATATTTATATGCGGCTCTTTTTTTGCGCTAAAAACGCAATATATTGATAGAAAAATATACAAAGATCAGAGAAAATGATAGGAATGAATACAAAAAACTTTTAAATTGTTATAAAAAACGATAAAAACACAAAAAAAGGGATGTTCTAACAAGCCTGATAACAATATTTAACGGGCAATGCAGAAAAAATTACAATTTTTTGCATTCGGTTCATTTTTTTTATAATTTTGAACGAAACCTTAATTCAAATTACTTTAATCTATGAAGAAATCGATCTTGATTGTCTTGTCGGTATTACTAGTTAATATCGGTTGGGCCCAGATGAGGGTGACCGGAACGGTTACCTCATCAGATGACGGTTCTCCGGTTCCATATGCAACCATCCTTGTAAAGGGTGTTAGAGGAGCTGGTGCCAACACAGATCTGGATGGCAAGTACACGCTTACTAATGTGCCGGCAGATGCAGTGCTCGTTTTCAGTTATATCGGATATCGTACCCAGGAGGTGCCTATTGCGGGAAGAGCAGTTGTAAATGTTGTTCTTAGCCCGGATGCACTTGCACTGGACGAAGTTATGGTAGTGGCATACGGTACTGCAACAAAGGGTACCTTTACAGGTGCTGCTAGCGTTGTAAAAAGCGATGCGATAAGAGATGTTCCAACACTCTCTTTTGAAAATGCAATGAACGGCAAGGTTGCCGGTATGCAGATTACTACTACATCCGGACAGGCCGGAGCAACTTCATCAATACGTGTTAGAGGTATAGGTTCAATGAACGCATCAAATGAGCCTCTTTACGTTGTAGATGGAGTTCCTGTCGTTTCCGGAAACGTTACTCAGATGGGTATTTATACCACTAATAACGTAATGAGTACAATTAACCCGTCAGATATTGAGTCTGTTACAGTTTTGAAGGATGCTGCGGCATCTGCACTCTACGGTTCAAGAGCTGCTAATGGTGTTATTGTTATTACCACCAAAAGGGGTAAACTGGGTAAAACAACTGTTAATTTTAAGGCTTCTGTTGGTATTACACCAAGTTTTGCAACAGATAACTTTGAAGCAGCAACTACAGAGCAGCAAGTTGAAATGTATTATGAAAACTTCTGGAATGCGGATGTTTACTATCGTGGCAGAACAGAGGCCGTTGCGAGCACAAATGCTTTAAAGCAGCTCAACAACAGATTTAACAAGCACGGATATGTATTCTCTGCGCCTGATAACACAGTTAACTCTCTTACTATTACAGGCGACCGTGCCGGTCAATATTTTAACTGGGATGATGTACTATTCCGTACAGCTGTATATCAATCATACGACCTGTCAGTAAGTGGTGCTACAGACGCGTCAAATTACTACTCATCACTCTCCTATACAAAAAATCTTGGAAGAAGTGTTATAAATGAGTACGATCGTATTACAGGAAGAGTAAACCTAACCCAGAAGGTTGGTAAGTTCGTTGAGTTTGCAACCAATATTAATATTGCAAGAAGCAACATGGAGGGGTTCAACGATACAAGGGCAACAGGAAGCAACTACTTCATGCAGTCAAGAAACCTGTTGTGGGGTCTCTACTGGCCAACTGACTATAAGACCGGAGCTCCTTGGACCGCCAGATATGGAAGTTATGCATACAACCCTATTTACTATAATAATGAATGGGAGAATAACTCACGAACACTTCGTATATCTGCAAATGAGAGCGTAACCGTTAAGATTCTTCCTGAACTCCAGTTGAAATCAATTTTCTCTTATGATAATACTCAAACGCAGGATCATATCTATTATAGCAAACTACACTTCTCAGGTTCATCTGTGGGTGGATCGGTTTCTGAGATGGTAACCAATATTAATAAGTGGGTGTCATCCACAACACTTAACTATAACAAGGAATTTGCAAAAAGACACAATGTAGGTGTCCTTGTTGGCTGGGAAGTAGAGGAGAATAAATCTGAGTTTGCAAGAGCAACCGGAACAAATTTACCTACAAGTGCACTTCACACTGTAGCAACAGCAGGTAAACTTGATGCAAATGCCTATTTCTGGGGAAATACAATGGTCTCAATGCTCTCAAGAGCGGAATATAACTATGATAACAAATATTATATTTCAGGATCATACAGAAGAGACGGTTCATCAAGGTTAAGCCCAAGTGCACGATGGGGTAACTTCTGGTCAGTTGCCGGTTCATGGAGAATTGACAAGGAGAACTTTATGAAGAATATTGACTTTATAAGCAGCCTTAGACTCAGAGGATCTTATGGAGTTAACGGTACTCTGCCGTCGTCTAACTATGGATGGCGTTCTCTTACAACATATGGCGACAAGTATATGGAGCAACCAGGTAGTGGAGTAAGTACTATTGCAGATGCAAATCTTTCTTGGGAAACCAGTTACACTTCAAACCTTGCATTGGAATTTGGTCTGTTTGATCAGAGACTGACCGGTTCGGTTGAGGTGTTCAACAGGGATTCAAGAAACCTTCTTCAGGATGTTCCAATTTCAAGGGTTACCGGTTTTGGTTCAACCTTGAAAAACGTTGGGGAGATTAACAATAAAGGTATTGAGATAGAGCTAAATGGCGACATCATCAAAACCCAGGATATAGTTTGGAGCGCAGGAATTACTGCATCAGCTATTAAATCAACAGTAACCAAACTATACGGAGGACAGGACATTATTTGGTATGATCCAACAGGTGGTGACTCAAGAGCTAAGTTTATCTACAAAGAGGGAGAATCTACCCTTGCACTCTATGGACGCGAGTGGGCCGGAGTTGAGAGAGAAACAGGTAAAAACCTGTGGTTCCTTAACAATAGTAATACTGCAGATCTAACTGTTGATGGCAGACCAGCAACATATGACTACACTAAAGCTTCTGAAAAGATTATTGGTAATATTCACCCTAAACTGTTCGGCGGTATAAACACAAGCGTTGAGTGGAAAGGCCTCTCACTTGCTCTGAACTTTACCTACAAACTCGGCGGTCAGACCTATGATGCGGTAGGTAGAGACGTTACAGATGACGGATACTACTGGGAGAGAATAGTTTCAAGAGATCAGTATGAAAACAGATGGACGCCTCAGAATAAGGATGCTAAATATCCAATGCGTATAGCAATTGACCTTGAAGATGTAAACCAGAGAAGTACAAGGCATATGCACAAGGCAGACTATCTGAGACTTAAGAACATGACTCTTGCTTATAACTTGCCCAAAAATATTGTCAGCAAGGTTAAACTTGCAAACGCAAGGGTATATTTCAATGGTTCTAACCTCTTCACAATGGCCGCATACGATGTATACGATCCTGAGGTTAACGAATATGGCACAAGAGGATGGGAAATTCCTCTGGGCAAGACTTATACATTCGGCGTTGAATTCACATTCTAATTAAAAAAGTTGCAACAATGAAAAAGATAAATATTTCAATAATTTTGATGAGCATTGTGCTGCTTTCGTCGTGTAATGGTTTTCTGGATGTTAAGCCTAGTAACTCTGCTGCATCCGAGACATCTATTACCAACGTTAACGACGCGGGTGTCGCAATCAACGGTCTGATTAGTAAGATGTCATCTGCTGACTACTATGGCCGTAACTTTATAATGTACGGAGATGCCAAGGGTGGAGATTTTGCCATCCGTTCTCAGGGTAGAGGACTAGATGCTCTTTACACATTTAACCACTCTGCCACCTCTAACTCTTATTCAGGATACTGGAATCAGATATATCACAATATCCTTCAGGCTAATAATATTATCCTTAATATTAATAAGCTGGAGGCAGATGGTAAGGGATCAACTGCTTTAAGCTCATACAAAGGTCAGGCTTTAACAGCCAGAGCACTGATGTATTTTGATCTTGTAAGGCTTTATGGCAAACCTTACAATATGGATAAGGCATCTTACGGAGTTCCGCTCATTCTTGAGCCTCTTGATGCTGCCGCTCAGCCTACCAGAAATTCTGTTGAGGAGGTTTATACTCAAATATTAAAGGACCTCAAAGATGCAGAACCAATGCTTTCAAAATCAGTGTCAAAAGGTTATCTAAACTATTATGCAAATCTGGCTATTCAGGGAAGAGTATATCTCCATATGGATAGGTTTGATGATGCACTAACAGCAGCAGAGATAATTATAAATGACAAAAAGTACACCCTATATACTAATGATAAGTGGGTTGCCTCTTGGTCACTTGAAGGCGGATCAGAATCAATATTTGAACTGGCAATGTATGTCTCGGAGGGAGATCTTAGGACAGGATCTCTTGGATATTATCTGTTAAGAAACGGTAAAATTACCGGTGCAATGGGCTGGTTTATGGCCAGTGACTACTATCTTGCAAGACTAGGCGAAGATGCCGATGATGTAAGATGGGGCATAATGGACTACGATGAGTCTGCAAATGACAGATTTGGCTCTTGCCTGAAGTATGCAGGAGTAGATCTTAAAGGAGACAAAGGATCAACATCTGCTGTAAATATTAAGGTAATTCGCTTGTCTGAGGTTTATCTGATGGCAGCTGAGGCTGCTTTCAGAAAGGCAACACCTGACAAAACTAAGGCTGCCAACTATCTGAATGCAATAAGAAAGAGAGCACCAAATCTTGATCCTGCCGATGCTACAACAGTAACTCTTGATATGATTATTGATGAAAGGAGCAAAGAGTTGTTTGCAGAGGGTCACAGATATTTTGACATGTTGCGTCTAAACAGAACTATTGAGTTCAATGACGACTTCATCTCTCCGGCTGTTCAGATCAGCCACAGAACAAAGACAATCAACAGGACATTCTATAAGGCTATACTTCCAATTTCTCAGGCTGAAATGGATGCTAACCCTGCGATTGCGGCCCAACAAAATAATGGTTATTAAAAAGGTTATGCTCCCTAAAGAGGCTGCCCCGCTAAGGCAGCCTCTTTTTTTAGGAAAAATTGGTGCTTTTATTCTATATTTGTAGGATTATATCAAAAATTATTATAAAATATAAGCTATATGGACTCTTTTCATTTAAGCCTGAAACATCATTCGCTTCAAGAAATATATGAACTCTCTCAGGGAGAGAAAAGGATATCACTCTCACCGGAGCTCTTAAAAAGAGTAGCCGATTGCAGAGATTACCTTGATAAGCGGATGGAGAGTCAGCAAGAGCCTATATATGGAATAACCACCGGTTTTGGGTCGCTTTGCAATGTTACTGTTGATAAAACACAGCTTTCTCAGTTGCAGAAGAATCTTGTAATGTCTCACGCCTGTGGTTTAGGTGAGGAGGTACCTGCATCCATAGTAAGATTGATGATGCTTTTAAAAATCAAATCTCTGTCTTACGGATATTCGGGAGTAAGGGTTGAAACAGTACAGAGGCTTACCGATATGTATAATGAAGGGGTTACGCCAATTGTTTACCAGCAGGGATCGTTGGGGGCGTCAGGAGATCTTGCACCTCTTGCAAATATGTCCCTTCCTCTGATTGGTATGGGAGAGATATATTATAAGGGAGAGAAGAGAGAGGCTTCTGAAGTAAACTCAATATTTGGATGGATGCCTCTTGAACTTGCCTCAAAAGAGGGGCTGGCATTACTTAACGGAACTCAGTTTATGCTTGCATACAGCATATATAATTATGTTAAGGCAAGGAGACTGGTTGAGCTTGCAGATATGGTAGCGGCTCTCTCATTAGATGCATTTGACGGAAGAATTGAGCCGTTTACTCCTGGTGTACATGCTATTAGAGCACACAAGGGTCAGATTGAGGTTGCTGAAAACATGAAGAGATTGCTTGATGGCAGCGAGATAGCATTAAGATACAAGGCACATGTACAGGATCCATACTCATTTAGATGCGTCCCCCAGGTTCATGGTGCAACGAGAGATGCTTTAAGATATATTGAAACAGCATTTGAGACAGAGTTAAATAGTGCAACAGACAATCCGACAATCCTTCCTGAGGAGGATTTGATTGTATCGGCAGGTAACTTTCACGGGCAACCCCTTGCCCTGCCGCTGGACATGCTCTCTATTGCTATGGCTGAATTAGGAAGCATATCTGAGAGAAGAACATATCAGCTTATCTCCGGAAAAAGGGGGCTTCCCTCTTTTTTGGTTGCACATCCGGGACTGAATTCCGGTTTTATGATTCCACAGTACACACAAGCCTCTGTTGTTAGCCAGAATAAGCAGCTGGCCACACCTTCCTGCGTTGATACGATAGACTCTTCGCAGGGACAGGAGGACCATGTAAGCATGGGGGCAAACTCCGCTACAAAATGCTACAGAGTTGTAGAGAATGTTGAAAAAATTCTTGGAATTGAATTAATGAATGCTGCACAGGCAATTGAATTCAGGAGGCCTTTAAAATCTTCTGATATTTTGGAGAGATTTCTTGCCGATTATAGATCTGTTGTCCCTTTTATTGAGGAAGATGATGTTATGTATATACACATGAGGAGGTCTCAGGAGTTTTTGAGCTCATTCATAATCAATTAACTGATGAAAAGGATTTTTGTAAATATTGGTAAACTTGTACAGGTTGAGAACAGAGAAGCAGTTCTGAAAAGGTGCGGCAAAGAGATGTCGGATCTGGATATTATTGAGAATGCCTATTTAGCTATTGATGGGGAGGTAATTAGTGATTTCGGATCTATGGAGACGCTCTCCAGACTTTCAGAAAATGGGGTTGAATACTGGCTGGAAAATATGGCTGATGAGGTTGTGGATATGAAGGGGGCAACAATTTTGCCGGGCTTTTGTGACTCCCATACTCACCTTGTATTTGCAGGAAGCAGGGAAAGGGAATTTATTGATAAAATTAAAGGATTATCATATAAAGAGATAGCTGCAAGAGGTGGCGGAATACTCAATTCGGCTCAGCTCCTGCATAATACAACTGAGGAAGAGTTGTTAAGACAGAGTCATGCAAGAGCATGTGAAATTATTTCATTTGGAACTAGTGCTATAGAGATTAAGAGTGGGTATGGGCTTAATCCTCAGGATGAGATAAAGATGCTGAGAGTGGCTAAAAGACTTGGAGAGATTACTCCGCTGACAGTTAAAACCACTTTCCTTGGTGCCCATGCTCTTCCGGCAAGATTTGCCGGAAACAGGGAGGAGTATGTTAACGAGATAATTAATGAGATGATTCCTGTTATTGCCGCTGAGGATCTTGCGGATTTCATTGATGTTTTCACGGAGGAGGGTTTCTTTTCTGTAGAGGACACCGATAGAATCCTTAATGCCGGGATGAAGTACGGGCTTAGGGCAAAAGTTCATGCAAACCAGATGAGTTTCTCCGGAGGAGTACAAGTTGGTGTTAAATATAATGCAATATCTGTGGACCACCTGGAGTTTACCGGAGAGGAAGAGTTTGCTCTTCTGAAGGATAGCGATACAATGGCAACGTTGCTCCCTGGTTCTACTTTCTTTCTTGAGATGGAGTATGCTCCGGCGAGAAGTATGATTGAGAGTGGGCTGGCTGTGGCAATTGCTACCAATTACAACCCGGGATCTTCGCCTTATGGAGATATGCGGTTTATGATGGGACTTGCAGCTTTGAAATACAAGATGACTACAGAGGAGATTATAAACGCCGTAACAATTAACGGTGCTTATGCAATGGGTCTTTCTGAGAGCCACGGATCCATTGCCAGAGGGAAGCGGGCAGATTTCAATGTGATAAAGGAGATCCCTTCACTGGACTTCATTCCATATTCATTTACATCGCCACTAGTTGAACAGATTTGGATAGGCGGTGTTAAAATATAAATATAATTAAGGGTTAAATTTTTAAGATTATGACAAGATTCACAACACCGATTGGCGAAATTGCCATACTGCATCTGGGGCACGCCTCCCTTTTAATTCAATGGGAGGGAAAAAATATATTTATTGATCCTTATAGCGAGGTGGCAGACTACTCTCTGCAGCCAAAGGCAGATTTAATACTTTTAACTCATCACCATTATGATCACCTGGACAATAAAGCACTTGTCCATATAGATTCTGAAAGAACAGTTTATATCACAAGTGTGGAGGCTGCCAAGAGCATTCATGGTGCAAATGCACTTAAACAGGGAGACACCTTCAATTATGAGGGTATAGAAATAAAGGCTGTATATGCTTATAATATTGAGAACAGAAGAGATGACGGGCTGCCGTTTCATCCGAGAGGTGAGGGAAATGGGTATATTATGGATTTTGGGGGGTATATAATATATATTGCCGGTGATACAGAGATCATCCCGGAGATGAGGGAGCTTGGCAAGATTGACCTTGCTTTTCTACCGAAAAACCTGCCCTATACAATGAGTGATGAGATGTTTATTAAAGCGGTTAATTTGATAAAACCAGCAAAAGTTTTTCCGTACCACTTTTTTGAATTAGATAAAGAGAGTTTAATGTCAAAGATGCCTGAGGGTGTTGTTATGATTACTCAGTAGGGTTTAATATAAAGTAAATTAATTATATAGTAATGCTTCAGAAACTAATAGAGTGCGTACCTAATTTCAGTGAAGGTCGCAATATGCAGGTGATTAAACAGATCACAGATGAGATTGAAAAAGTTGAGGGTGTTAAACTCCTGAATGTTGACCCAGGTGCGGCAACAAACAGGACTGTGGTGACATTTGTAGGCTCTCCTGAGTCTGTATCAGAGGCGGCCTTTAGGGCGATTAAAAAGGCGGGTGAAGTTATTGACATGAGAGGACACCATGGCGAGCACCCAAGGATGGGCGCAACTGATGTATGCCCTTTTATCCCGATTGCAGGTATTACTATGGAGGAGACTGCAGAGTATGCCAGAGCATTAGCTAAAAGAGTAGGTGAGGAGCTTGAAATCCCTGTCTATTGCTATGAAAATGCAGCCTTTAAGCAAGAGAGAAAGAATCTTGCGAATTGCCGTTCCGGTGAATATGAGGGCCTTGCTAAAAGAATCCCTACATTGGAGTGGAGACCTGATTTCGGCCCAGCACAATTTAATGAGAGGGTTGCCGTAACCGGTGCTACTGCTATAGGTGCCCGTGATTTTCTCGTTGCTATTAACTATAACCTTAATACAACATCTACCAGAAGGGCAAATGCTATTGCATTTGACGTAAGGGAGAAGGGAAGAAAATTGAGAGAGGGTAATCCTATTACAGGTAAAATCGTTAAAGATGAGAAGGGCAATGATATTTGGGTGCCGGGAACGTTAAAGGGATGTAAAGCGATAGGCTGGTTCATAGAGGAGTATGGAGTTGCTCAGGTTTCAATGAATGTAACCAATATTTCTCAAACTCCTGTTCATATTGCTTTTGATGAAGTTGTTGAGAAGGCAGCCGCCAGAGGGATAAGAGTTACAGGAAGTGAAATAGTGGGGCTGATTCCTAAGAAAGTTCTTATAGACGCCGGTAAACACTATCTTGCGAAGCAGCAGAGATCTGCCGGTATTGCTGAGGAGGAGATTATAAAGATTGCTGTTAAGTCAATGGGTTTAGATGATCTCAAGCCATTTAATCCTAGAGAGAGGGTTATTGAGTATTTGCTTGAAGAGGGTTCATCAGCTAAGTTAATTGATCTTACAGCAAAGGGTTTTGCAAATCTTACCGCCAGTGAATCACCAGCACCGGGAGGAGGTTCTGTTTCTGCATATATGGGTGCTCTCGGAGCAGCACTGGCAACCATGGTGGCAAACCTTTCATCACACAAAGCTGGATGGGACCACAGATGGGAGGAGTTTTCAAAATGGGCTGAGAAGGGTCAGAATATTATGAATGAGATGCTATACCTTGTTGACGAGGATACAAACTCGTTTAATAAAATCATGGAGGCATTTGGCCTGCCAAAAGAGAGTGATGCAGAAAAGGCTGCAAGAAGTTCAGCTATACAGGCTGCAACTCAGTACGCAACTGAGATTCCACTTAGAACTATGAAAGTTGCTTATTCAGCCTTTGACCTTATTGAGGAGATGGTAAAAGAGGGCAATCCCAATTCAGTTTCAGACGCAGGAGTTGGTGCCTTAGCCGTACGATCAGCTATCTACGGAGCATATATGAATGTAAGAATAAACTCGGTTGACCTTAAAGACCGTGCTATTGCAGACAAACTTGTTGCAGAGGCACAGGAGATCTACAATTTGACCGCCGGCCGCGAAAAACGTATTATAGATGCCGTGCTGGCAACACTCTCCTCAAAGTAAAAATTACACTAGAATTTTAAGAAAAGGTGTTCCCAAAAGGAGCACTTTTTTTGAATCCCCCCGTCAGAAGTCCTGTTAATACAAAGTTGAGCTTTTTTAGTCTTTTTCTCGCAGGTTTTTTCGGAAAAAAGGCCGAGGATGTTTGACGACCGGGAGGGAGGAGTTCCGCAGGCCCCGAAAAAAGCAAGAAAAAAAGCGTTAAGAAAAAGCGAATTGTATTAACAGGACTTCTGACGGGGGGAAGGGGCATAAAATAACAGGTGCCCCTTTTGGGAGCACCTGTTTCTAATTAATATGGAAGTTGCTTCTAGAAATGTTCAGCCATCCTCTTGTAAGAGTTGTAACGCTTCTTCGCATACTCCTCAGTAAGCTTAAACAGAGTCTCAGCCTCCTCAGGGAATGTAGCTCTCAGTGAAGTGTAACGAACCTCTCCGTTAAGGAACTCCTGGAATTTGGTCCAGTCCGGCTCCTTGCTGTCAAGAGTGAAAGGATTCTTGCCTTCTGCCTCAAGCATAGGGTTGAAGCGATAAAGCTGCCAGTATCCGCATTCAACTGCCATCTTCTCTTCACGCTGCGATGCACCCATTCCGTTCTTCAGGCCATGACTGATACAAGGAGCGTAAGCAATGATGAGTGATGGACCGTCATAAGCCTCAGCCTCTTTTAAAACATTCATCAGCTGGTTGTGACTTGCGCCCATCGCAACCTGTGCAACATATACATAGCCATAGCTCATAGCCATCATGCCAAGGTCTTTTTTGCGAATCTTCTTGCCGGAAGTTGCAAATTTTGCAACTGCTCCTACAGGTGTTGATTTAGAAGACTGGCCTCCTGTATTTGAGTAAACCTCTGTGTCAAGCACAAGAACATTTACATTTTCACCAGATGCAAGTACATGGTCAAGTCCGCCATATCCTATATCGTAAGCCCAGCCATCACCTCCAAAGATCCACTGGGATCTTGTTATAAAATAGTCTTTCAAAACAAGAAGTTCTTTGCATATTGTGCATCCGCAAGAACTGATCATAGGTATAAGCTTGTCTGAAATCTCTCTTGTTGCAGCAGCGTCATCCCTCTTTGTGATCCATTCACCAAAGAGAACCTTCATCTCCGCTGAGCAGTCTTTGCACTCAAGTCCGTCTGCCATAAGCTTTGCAACTCTGTCGCGGACTCTTTCAGAACCAAGGCGCATACCCATTCCGTACTCCGCATTATCCTCAAATAGTGAGTTAGCCCATGAAGGACCATGACCTGAGGAATTGGTAGTGTATGGTGACGCAGGGAATGATCCTCCAAAAATTGATGAACATCCGGTCGCGTTTGCAATCATCATTCTGTCTCCATAGAGTTGAGTGATAGCCTTGATATATGGGGTTTCACCGCAACCTGCACATGCGCCGGAGAATTCAAATAGTGGTTGTGCAAATTGCAGATTCTTAACATTTTGACTCTTAGATTGGATGGTATCTTTGTAACCGACAACTCCATGCATATAGTCAAAATTGTGTTGTTCATGCTCCTGAGTATCAAAAGGCTTCATAATAAGCGCTTTACTCTTGGCAGGGCAGACATCGGCACAATTGCCGCAACCTGTACAGTCATAAGGAGTAACCTGTATTGTGAAACTGTACTCTTTGAAAGGGCCGTTTCCTTTTACCTTTTTTACTCCTGCAGGGGCATTACTCTGCTCCTCTTCGCTCATCAGGAATGGTCGGATTGCTGCATGAGGACAAACATATGCACACTGGTTACACTGAATACAGTTTTCAGGTTGCCATTCAGGAACATGTGTGGCAATACCTCTCTTTTCATAAGCTGCAGTTCCAGCTGGAATTGTTCCATCTTCAAGGTGTAGGAAAGCACTAACAGGAAGGTCGTTGCCTGCCTGTGCATTTACAACATCAGCAACATTTCTAACCCAATCCGGTGCAAGCCTGTCAAAAGTTGAAGGACGGAATTTAGCAGTAAGATTCTTCCACTCTACAGGAATATCAACTTTAATATACTCAGCACCTCTGTCAATTGCTGCATAGTTCATCTCAAGAATTTTATCACCCTTTCTGCCGTAAGATTTTTCTGCTGCATGCTTCATCTCAGCAACAGCCTGCTCATAAGGAATTATGTCAGCTATCTTGAAGAATGCACTCTGAAGAATAGTATTTGTTCTGTTTCCAAGTCCAATCTCCTCAGCAATCTGAGTTGCATTTATTATGTAAAGATTGAGTTGCTTTTTAGCAATAGTGGCTTTAATGTGATCTGGTAACTTCTCAATAGTCTCTTCAATTGACCACAAAGTATTTAAAAGGAATGTTCCTCCTTTTTTAATGCCCTTGAGGACATCATATTTATTCATATAAGATGTAACATGGCAGGCTACGAAGTCTGGTGTAGAAACCAGATAAGGAGAGTTGATAGGGGTGTCCCCAAAGCGGAGGTGTGAACATGTATATCCTCCTGATTTTTTTGAATCGTAGTCAAAATATGCCTGAACATATTTTGGCGTAGTCTCTCCAATAATCTTGATTGTATTTTTGTTTGCACCAACTGTTCCATCTGAACCAAGGCCATAGAACTTGCACTCCTTAACGCCTTTTTTAGCAATGCTAATCTCCTCCTTCAAAGGAAGCGATTTAAAGCTAACATCGTCAACAATGCCTATTGTAAAGCCATTCTTAGGCTCCTTCATGTTTAGGTTTTCAAAAACAGAAAGTATTTGTGCAGGGCTGGTATCTTTTGATGACAAACCATATCTTCCACCTACTATCAAAGGCATTTTTCCACCTTTCTCTGCAATAGCAGATTTGATATCAATGTATAGTGGCTCTCCAACTGCACCCGGCTCTTTAGTTCTGTCTAGTACTGCTATCCTCTTCACACTCTTTGGAAGGACTCTGAAGAAGTATTTTGCAGAGAATGGTCTGTAAAGCCTTACTGTTAAAACTCCAACCTTCTCTCCTTTTTCCATTTGCATATCCACAACCTCGCGGATTGTTTCGCATACAGATCCCATTGCAATTATGATATTCTCTGCCTGAGGATCTCCATAATAATCAAAAGGAAGATAGTGACGGCCTGTTAGTTCACTAATCTCGCCCATGTACCTTGCTACGATATCCGGAACGGCATCATAAAACGGATTACTTGCCTCTCTTGCCTGGAAGAAGACATCAGGATTCTGAGCTGTACCTCTGGTAACAGGTTTAACAGGATTGAGGGCCTTTTGTCTGAAAGCTTTTAATGATTTTTCGCTAATCATCTTCTTAATTGCTTCCGGGTCAAGATCCTCTATTTTCTGGATCTCATGAGATGTCCTGAAACCATCAAAGAAGTGTACAAAAGGTACACGCGATTTAAGTGTGGCAAGATGGGCTACTGCACCCATATCCAGAGCCTCCTGAACGCTTGAAGAGGCAAGAAGGGCAAATCCTGTCTGCCTTGCTGCCATTACATCTGAGTGGTCACCGAATATTGAGAGAGCCTGTGCTGCCAGTGTTCTTGCGGAGACATGGAATACTGTCGGCAGAAGTTCACCGGCAATCTTGTACATATTTGGTATCATAAGCAGGAGTCCCTGCGAAGCTGTAAATGTGGTGGCGAGCACACCTGCCTGTAGAGCTCCGTGTAGCGCACCGGCTGCACCCCCTTCACTCTGCATCTCAACAACCCTTAACTTCTCTCCGAAAAGATTTGTCTTTCCAAAAGAAGACCACTCGTCAACGTACTCTGCCATTGTGGATGAGGGTGTGATTGGGTATATGGCTGCAAGCTCGCTGAACATGTATGCAACATGTGCAGCTGCGTAATTACCATCACAGGTAATGAATTTTTTTTCTTTTGCCATAACTGGTATTTTAGTAATTAGTATTTATGTTTATTTGTTTACTTTTTTCTATTAATTCAGCAATAAAACAAAAACGGCCTGCAATCTATCCAAGATCGCAGACCCTATTATTTGCCACCAACCGGACTGAGTCCGGAGATAAACTCTGTCTCTGTCTCAAATTCCAATTTTATCTGATGTGGCATGGGCATAATATATCAACTTCACCCCAAAAATAGTCAATTATTTTAGAAATAAAAAGTAAAATGACCACTTCCTGTTGGGGAGGTGTCACTTAATTTGGGCAAAAACCTATCAGACTGACTATTATTGATAACCGGAGGTTGTGCTGTCAGGTAGTATCTTGGTTATCAGGTTTTGAAGAACATTGCCGGGACCAAGTTCAACAAATTCTCTGGCTCCATCTTCCCACATTTTTTCAACGCATTGCCGCCATCTTACAGGAGCTGTAAGCTGCTTAATCAGATTCTCCTTTATCTCTGAAGGATCCGTATGAGGCATGGCATCGGTGTTTTGGTAGATTGGGCACAAGGGAGCGCTGAAATGAGTTCTCTCAATTGCTGCGGCCAATTCCTCTCTTGCAGGCTCCATAAGCGGAGAGTGAAATGCACCACCTACCTGAAGAACCAGAGCTCTCTTTGCTCCTGCCGCTTTTAGTTTATCGCATGCAGTTTTAACCGCCTCAATCTCACCTGATATTACAAGTTGTCCCTTGCAATTGTAGTTGGCAGGAACAATGATGCCAGGTGTCTCTGCACATATATCCTCAACTGTTTTATCATCAGCACCCAGAACTGCAGCCATTGTAGAGGGTGTAATTTCACAAGCCTTTTGCATAGCCATTGCTCTGGCGGAGACAAGCCTGAGGCCATCCTCAAAACTTAGTGCTCCTGCAGCCACAAGTGCTGAGAACTCTCCGAGAGAGTGGCCCGCTACCATCTGAGGGTGGAAATCTTTAATACACTTTGACAATACAACAGAGTGAATAAAAATAGCAGGCTGAGTTACCTTTGTCTCTTTTAATTGTTCATCTGTTCCGGAGAACATAATATCTGTAATGCTGAATCCAAGAATTGCGTTTGCTTTTTCAAACAGCTCCTGGGCCAATGGATTTGTGTTGTACAAATCTTTTCCCATTCCGCTGAACTGCGCTCCCTGACCGGGAAATACGAAAGCTTTCATATCTATTGTATAATAGTAATTGAACCGCAAAGATACATTTTTCAGTCAATTTAAAAATATGTATCTTTGCGGTCCAATTTACGGCCTAGTAGTTCAGCTGAATAGAACGTCAGATTCCGGTTCTGAAGGTCGGGGGTTTGAATCCCTCCTAGGTCACTTTCTGTACGTTATAGTATGGCTTCTGTTGCCTGCATAGTATGCATCCCACGACAGGTGTATATTTACACTCTTTCCGGGATCAATTTCATTCAATAAATCTTCAATATCAAATGAGACTCTTCCAAATGCTCTGTAAACTGGCATGTCATTTTTTGCATTGTGCTTGAAGGTAAAGTATATATCATCTTCGTCACTTCTAATCTCGTCATAGACCAAATTTACCATGTGCCTGAGATTTGGATTGTTCATGTAGAATTCAAAATGAATATTTAAAAATTTTGAGCCAATCCATGCGTCATTAACATTTATGTAATCATACCCTATACTGTCTCTCTTTTCGTCGGTGTCAATATCTGTTGCGTTAAGATAATCTTTTGATAAGATGTCGTACAGATAGTTAAGGATTACACGCGTCTCTGTTACCGGAAGCAGAGTAGGAGTTCCCTCTGGCAGGTTATTGATTGGGGTATAGTCGGCTAAAACCCTCTGACCATCCTTTACGTCAAAATTGGGTACTCTGTTTATGTCTATAATAAGGGTCATGCCGTTATCCAGTTTTATCTTGTAGTCCGGATTATCTCCTACAACTACTCCATAGCTGAGATAAAACTTATCCAGATCCGTCCCCTCTTTTGAGCAAGAGAATAAAGCCAATCCTGCAAAAAGCAATGCAATAAAACTGATAATTCTTCTTTTCATAATACTTATGTTATATTTTCTGTTCGTATAGATTAGATGCTATTTGCAAAAGAAGCGTTGCATAAGAAATAAAAAAAAAGAGGAGGAAATCCCCCCTCTTTATTATAATATGCGTAGCTTTCTACTCTACAAAAGCAATAATCTCGCCCTTGGCAATTGTCTCTCCATGTTTAGCACATATAGCTACAATCTTGCCGTCAAAAGCTGGTTTAACAACCTCCATTCCGTAGAAGGCCTGAACAAAGCACATAGGCTTATTTGTTTCAACAGGTTCTCCAATATTCGGAGCTGAGGATTTGTCCATCAGATCATATTGCCATATTATCTGTCCCTTTACAGGTGCCTGAACTGGCTTGGCGTTAGGATATTTCTCCAGAATTTTCTCAACATCTACCTTAGGCATCTCAACAACAGGACGAGTAACGACAATAGGTGCTCCGGCCTTTGCCTTTGCAGCCTCAAGCTCTTGTTCAAAACGCTGTTTTGCTACACCGCTCTTATAGTCCCTGTATTGTCTTTCGTGCATGGCAAACTCAAAGAGCTCTTCGTCGTCCTGACCAAACTCCCAGTTGTTCTCTACCATCTCTTTGCGGAACTTATCAAGTTCGTTAGGGAAGGCATCCTGAGGATTGCCGGTATAGAACTCCATGCCTTTATCTTTTGCCAGCTGGATTATCTCAGGTGCCAGCTCGCCAGGTAGCTTACCTGTTTTACCAAGAATCATATTCCATGTGTCCTTGTCAATTGTTGTCCACCTAGGCTCACCCTTAAGGATGTGCATCAGATTCATTAGGGCAGTATTCTTTACATACTGGCTGAATGGAGTTACAAGTGGCGGATATCCAAGCTTAGGCCATACATACTCTACCTCCTGGAATAGCATAACAACAAGCTCATTAAGCTGAAGCTCTTTTTTGCCCTGATTTCTGAGAGATGAATTGATAGCTCCGTGGAAGCCTTTAAGGTCTGCCATCATTGAACCCATCATTCCTCCCGGAAGTCCGCATCCTACAAGAAGTGATGTCATCACCTTGTTACCCGGGTCAATGAAGTATCCCAGATAGTCATCCATGAATTTTTGGGTAAGTCTTCTTGCCTCCATATAGGCATCCATGTTTATGTCTTTAACCATGAAACCTGCATCCTTAAGCATAGACTGTATTGTGATAACGTCAGGATGAACCATTCCCCATGAGAGAGGCTCCATTGCAACATCTAGATAATCTGCGCCGGCGCGTGCAACCTCTAGCATAGATGCAACTGAGAAGCCTGGCCCTGTGTGCCCGTGATACTCTACTGTAATATGAGGGTATTTGTCTTTAATGGCTTTTGTCAATCTTCCCAGAAAAGCAGGCCTTCCGATACCTGCCATATCTTTAAGACAGATTTCATCGGCGCCAAACTCTACAACTTTATCAACCAAACCCATATAGTACTCTACAGTATGTACGGGAGAGTATGTGATACTTAGCGCAACCTGAGAAATCATTCCGCCTGATTTTGCGTATTTTACAGAAAGCTCCAGGTTTCTTGGGTCATTAAGACCGCAGAAAGAACGTGATATATTCGTTCCCTGCTTTGCCTTCACTTTGTACATCAGCTCCCTGACATCGGCAGGAACAGGATTCATTCTGAGAGCATTCAAACCCCTCTCTAGCATGTGGGTCTGTATGCCTACCTTGTTGAACGGAGCTGTCCACTCGCGTACAGCTTTATTGGGATTTTCTCCGAAAAGAAGGTTAACTTGCTCAAAGGCACCACCATTAGTCTCCACTCTGTCAAAACATCCCATATCAATGATTACGGGTGCAATTTCTGTCAACTGGTGCACCATGGGGACATATTTCCCGGATGATTGCCACATGTCTCTGTAAACCAGAGAAAATTTAATTTCACGAGCCATAATTTCAATATATTTTATTCAATTCTTTTCAAGAATATTCAGGCCGCAAAAGTAGTGAAAAAAGCAATAATAACACCTATTAAATTGTAACTTTTTGCTTACGATTTTTCATAGGGTCTGTTTTTTAAACATTTCTTATTTGCAATTAAGAAAAAATATCTATTTTTGCATCCCGATTCGTTCGGAAATACGGTGGATGTAGCTCAGTCGGTTAGAGCGCTAGTTTGTGGCACTAGAGGTCGTCGGTTCGATCCCGATCTTCCACCCTCCTGAAGGCCTGGCAGTTTAATGCCGGGCCTTTTTTTTCTAAACGAATTCTCCAGAATATAACATACAAATTGCCCAAAGAGTTTATTCCAGAATATACTTCTCTATCACTTCGGCCCATTTTAAATACCCAGATCCCATAAGATGGAGTCCATCATTTGTGTACTCCGGATTTAATAAATCTTCTGATGGTAGTGTTAAGCTTGAGTAAACATCTATGTATTGAATGGCTAATTCCCTGCATAACCTTTGCAGCCCTTTGTTGATATCCTTTACAACTTCTCCGCGGGTTGTTGCTTTAAGAAACATATTGAAAGAGGGATTAACCGGGAATATGCTCTGTATGTACAACTTTGTATGAGGCGAATCTGCAGATATTTTTTTAGCAATCCTTCTTGTTGCAAAGACAATCGAGTCAGCTGTTAAATCGTGAGAGACATCGTTTATTCCTATCAAAAGAAAAATCTTTGCAGGACTTCCACTAAGGATATGGTCAAGTCTGTCGTAAACACCCTGTGCAATATCACCGCTAATACCTCTGTTTTTTATATTGGGATTATTAAAAATTTCATGCCACTCTCCAAAATGGGTAATGCTGTTGCCAAGAAAGACAATGTCATTATTGTCTATAGGCAAGTTTTCAAACAGAGATGCCCTTTGATAATAAAGTTTGTGGTACTTATTGTCCTGAGAGTAAAGTGGAGATAATGAAATAAAAAAAATTGCTGACATAACGTTACAGGCAATAACACTCCAAATATATTTTTTCATAACATCTTTTGTTTTGATAGTGTGCAAATTTACGCAATAGAGCACGATTTTTGTTTAAATTTACTATTGATAAAAAATGTTTCGGCCATGAAAAAGTTTGCCTTTTTACTAATAGCGGCAATTTTGACTCTCTCCTGCTCTGCCGGGCAGAATAGAATAAGTAGTCAAAATACAAATTATGAGCAGTATAAAGTTGCAGCCGGTGTTTACAGAGGAACTACTCCCTGTGCAGACTGCAAGGGTATAAGAACAGAGATTGTCCTGGATGAGAGGGGTGGGTATAGCATCTCCAGAACCTATTTAGGTAAAAGAGGAGGGCGTTTTATTGATCAAGGATCATACAGCATTGAAAAGGAGAGCGGAATCCTGACATTAACTGACAGAAGCGGGCTGTTGGAGGGAAGGTTTATTATAACTGAAGAACAGCTTGAGATGCTTGATTCCGAAGGAAAAAGTATTGAAGGAGAATTTGCCGGAATGTACATACTCAGAAAAGCTCCTGAATACGATCTCGTTGTAATGGATCCCGGGTTTGACTACTGGATGAATACAAATCCAATAAGAATAGATCACTACAGTAATGAGTATCTGCAATCTGTCAATGCAAGGTATGTTCAGGAGTGGAACAGAAGGTACATGCTGGGGGATAAGGATGTAAACAGCTACATAGAATATGAATCTTCAAAGCAATATAACAAAGACTTTAATTTCAAGCTGTTCATGTACTTCAAATACTTTGAAGAGACTACCGGAAAGAAACTGTTTTAGTATTTAAGGTAACTCTTCAAAACGATTTAGTAGAGTATCACTCCGGCAACAGCTCCCAAAAGAATAATCAGAATCGGGCTTCTTTTTCCCCACAATACAGCAATAAAGGCCACTATAAACAGAGTCCAGCTCTTCCAGTCAATGAAGTTATCGGGGGTAACCAGAGTTATGGCCGCCGATGCGATTAATCCCGGAATTACTGGCCTTATTCCTGTAAGAGCTGCATTAAACCATCTGTTCTTTTTGAATTGCCTGTATAAAAGGGCAATAGTTAATATTATTATGAAGGAGGGCAGGCATACGGCAATAGTTGCCACAAGGGATCCCCAAAAGTCTCCTGTAACCGTATATCCTATATAGGTTGCGCTGTTTATACCAATTGGTCCCGGTGTCATCTGAGACACTGCGATTATATCTGTGAAAGCAGGCGCATCAATCCATCCTCTGGATACGACTACCTCATTCTGAATCAGGGATATCATGGCATATCCGCCACCAAATGTAAAGAGGCCGATTTTAAAGAATGTTATAAAGAGCTCAAGATATATCATCTCTTTAGATTGTAGTAATAGTGAAATATGCCTAGTAATGCACCGGCAATAATAATCCATACCGGAGAGGTCTTCAGTAAAACAATAAGGGCTACCGAAACTATTGGGATAAACGAGGTATATCTGTTTAGTTTAAGCCCTTTTGCCATAGAAATGACTGGAACCGCAATCAGTGCTACAACCACTGGTCTCATCCCTTTAAACATCCGCTCAATGGTTTCATTCTCCTTAAATCCTGCAAAGAACGCAGCTATTGCAAAGATTATCAGAAATGAGGGTAGGGCTATTCCCGTTGCTGCGACTATACTCCCTTTGAACCCTTTTATCTTCTGCCCGATGAAAATTGATATATTCATTGCCAGTATGCCTGGCGCAGACTGAGAGATTGCAAGCATATCAAGAAACTCATCTCTCTCAAGCCATCTGCGTTTCTCAACAACCTCCCTTTCAATAAGCGGGATCATCACATATCCGCCGCCTATTGTAAAGGCTCCAATTTTTGAGAAGGTTGTGAATAGCTCCAGATACTCTTTCATTGGTGCAAAAGTAACTAAAAGAAGTTACTCCTCAGAGGAAAAGTGTCAAGTATCTGACAGTTAGAGATATAATGATTGTTTTGTTTTTGTGTAAATTGCACTATATCAATTATTTGACACTTTTACTCTGAAGAACCGGTCTGGCGTGTTGAAAAAAAACAAATAAAAAATATCAGGAATAATTTTGTTGAAAAAAAAAAGAAACATATCTTTGCAGCCCGTTTCAGAAAATGAGACGCTGACAAGAAAGTTCTTTGATAGCATAGGTTTATAAAGAGTAACAAGGTAGAGGTTTTATAATAAACTTCGTCAAGACCTAAAATAATTTTTCGGTTTAAACTAGTTAGGACAAGCTAAACATTTAAAAAATTTTTACAATGAAGAGTTTGATCCTGGCTCAGGATGAACGCTAGCGGCAGGCTTAACACATGCAAGTCGAGGGGCATCGGGAGTAGCAATACTTGCCGGCGACCGGCGCAAG